>Ga0182012_10001482_pt1 | contig 25604 bp, 26 predicted proteins | sample 612S2SmetaG_FD_120486 | JGI IMG/M metagenome (GOLD analysis project Ga0182012, IMG submission 120486) | Permafrost microbial communities from Stordalen Mire, Sweden - 612S2S metaG | ecosystem: Environmental > Terrestrial > Soil > Wetlands > Permafrost | place: Sweden: Stordalen | collected...
CGCCGCCGTTCGAAGTCGAAGGGCGCTTCGTCGATCTTCTTGAAGCCCGTCATGTCGAAGGGGCGTGCGGCCAGGATCGCTTCGTCCAGCGGGCTCTTGATGCCGGTCTCGAATTGGCTGTTGACATAGGCGTAACAAAAGGCGGTCGCGCTCTCGACGCCGTGACCATCGATCACACGCAGCAGCTTGATCTTGGCTTCCGTCAGCGTGCCCGTCTTGTCGGTGCACAGGACACTCATGGCACCGATGTCATGGATCGCCGACAGCCGCTTCACAATCACCTTCCGTTTCGCCATCTGCATGGCCGAGCGCGCCAATGTGACCGTGACGATCATCGGCAGCAACTCCGGCGTCAGGCCGACCGCGAGCGCGACGGCGAACATCACCGATTCCAGGATCGGCCGCGCGAAGGCCAAATTCACCACCAGCACGAACAGGATCAGCACCACGGTGAAGCGCATGATCAACATGCTGAAGCGGCGAATGCCGACCGCGAAGTCGGTGGCCGGCGGCTTCTCCGCCAGGCTGGTCGCGAGGTGACCCAGCGCCGACCTGCCACCGGTCCGGCAGATCAGGATGGTCGCGGTGCCGCTGATGACGGAGGTGCCGGAAAACACCACATTGGAGGCGCCCGACGGATCTTGCGCGCCGGAAGCGGCGTCGCTGACAGACTTCTCGGCGGGATAGGGCTCGCCGGTCAGTAGCGCCTGGTTGACGTAGAGGTCTCGGCTTTCCAGCAATCTGGAATCAGCGGGAACGAGATCACCGGCGACCAACTCGACGATATCGCCTGGCACCAGACCGCTGATCGGGACCGAGACGACCGCGCCGTCGCGGCGCACGGTTGCCTGGACGGAGACCGAAGCGCGCAGCGATTCCACCGCCTTTTGCGCTCGGACATCCTGGACGAAGTCGAAAACGACGCTGATCATGACGATGACGACGATCACGACGAAGCTGCCGATCCCGCCGGTGAACGCGGACACCGCGCTCGCAATCAGGAGGATGATGATCAGCGGATTTTCGAAGCGGACGAGAAACTGCCGCCATAGCGGGACGCTTTTAACGTTGCCCGCGTCGTTCGCGCCATAGATCGCGAGCCGCGACTGAACCTCGGCCGTCGTCAGGCCACCGGCCTTCGTCTCCAGTCGAGCCAGCAGGCGGTTCGCGGGTTCCCGCCAGATCTGTTCCGGCCCCGGCTCGCCGGTTTCGGCCGGCGCAGGCGCGACAGGCAGCGCAACAGCAGCGTGATCGAAGATCTTGAGACGTTGCACCTGATACGATCCTCGCTCGTCCTCGCCAAGCCGCGCCTTAGCCACCAATGCGAATTGGAGCAGGCTTAGTCGGCGGCATAAACTTCCATCGATCTTCCGAGTTAGCTTGGTCGATCAGCGAAAAATATTTCGGCTCAATTCGGCAGGGTAGCGCCGGAAACTACCTAGTCGAGCTATTCCGTGAAGCCTGTCATTTCAAGCAACGAGCGTCGGCCTCTCGCTCCCTCTCCCGCGTCTATCGCGGGGGAGGGAGCGCAGCGTCGCAAGCTTCGATAGGATCAGAACTTCGGAATCGCTCGACTAGAGCGCAAGGCCACGGGGTATGGTGGTCCGCCAATCCCGGGCGCTTGCCGGCTGCTAGGGGACGACGACCGGGTCCAGCCGCCTCATCGTTTCGAAGCACCGGCGGCGGTTGAGATCGGGTTGCGTTTTCGCTGATCTGCGCTTCGGAGCGTTTTCGCGAGGAAAGCTGAGTAGTTTCCGACTCTGATGCGGCGTCTGGAATTGAAGCAGATTGGCGAATTCAGGGGCCCGTCAAGTCCTTAGATCTGGAGATACGGAAATGACCGAAGCCATCAAACACCCGATCAACGAACTGTCCGTCTGGTTCATCACCGGATGTTCCACTGGCTTTGGGCGCGAGCTGGCAAAGCAACTGCTGAACCGCGGTAACCAAGTTGTCGTGACGGCACGCAATCCTCGGGCGCTCACTGAATTCGCGGTCATGGAGAACGCGTTGGTACAGAAGCTGGACGTGACCGACCCGGCACAGGTAACCGCGGCCGTGCGGGTAGCCGAGGCGCGCTTCGGCCGCATCGACGTACTCGTGAACAATGCCGGCATCGGCTATTTCGCGGCGGTCGAGGAGGGTGAGGACAGCGAGATACGACGGATGTTTGACATCAACCTGTTCGGGCTGGCCGCTGTCACCCGCGCCGTGTTGCCTGGCATGCGGCAGCGACGGCACGGCTTCATCGTTAACTTCTCTTCTATCGGAGGCCTTTGCTCATTTCCGGCGATCGGCTGGTACAACGCCACCAAATTCGCCCTCGAAGGTCTGTCGGAAGCGCTTTGGAAGGAAGTCGAGCCGCTGGGAATTCGGGTCATGCTGGTCGAACCGAGCGGCTTTCGAACTGATTGGGCCGGGCGTTCGGCCAATGAGAGCAAAACCAGCATCACCGACTATGCAGCGACGGCGGGCAAAGGACGTGCCGGCGTACGCGCGAACTCGGGTAAGCAGGCAGGCGATCCGGTGCGGGCGGTCGACGCGATCATCAAGGTGGTGGAGGGGCCGAGCCCGCCGCATCATCTGCTGCTCGGCAATGAAGCCTACGACGGCGCCATCGCCAAGCTCGCTGAACTGCAAGGGGACTTCGCGAGATGGGAAGCCGTTAGCCGCGGTGCCGATTTCCCCCAGAATGAGAGTCGTAAAGCACACATCGCCTGAGACTCGATGAGGTAATCGTCCAGCGATTCAGTTAATCGCTCTGACCTGATCCTTCGAGACCCATCGTGCACCGCGACCCTACCCCGCGCGATAGAGTGAGCGCAGCATCGCAAACGGCGGTCTCGGCCGCCGCTTTCCCTGGTAAGAAGATCGGCGTCCTCCTGTTATACGCCCGGTTCGACTTACCGCCCTGGCTCGTGATTATCAAGCAAGGACTTGGACTCAAACAACGACTTTGACTCGTCGGTCGGCCAATTGTAATGGCTGTAGAGCCGATTTTCAAAATCTTCGTCGATCAGGGCCTCGGGGCTCCACGGAGGACTCGCCTTGACTTGTTCGCGGGCGATATCGAGCCGGATGTAACGGCCCGTCCAGTCGACCTCCTTCATCGCATGCGGTGAAATCAGGACGTGCTGGCCGAACCACCACCGCGACGTATCGATGGTGACATAGCGGACAATCCAACTCTGGCTGTCGATGAGGAAATTCTCAACATAGCCGATGCTCCCGTCAATGGCATGAACGTCATATCCCGTCACTTCTGCGATACTACGCAAATGCGGGTCGGCGTCGTGGATCGCGCTTTTGCCGCGCAGGGCCTCGCTCGCCGCGTTACCGCCAAAATAGGTTCGTGCGGGCAAAGGCGGCTCCATCGAGCCCATATCGGCAATGTATTGGCCGCCATCAACCATCGCCGCACCGTATAAGCTGCCGCTGCTCTGCGGATCCCAGCCATAGTGGCCGTACAGGGCGTTCTGCATCTGCTGCGATACGGGCCGGTCGTGAGCGATATCGGGACTGTTCTCGATCTGCGACTTGGTGAGATCAACCGTCAGTTTCCTGGTCCAGTGATCCGCATAGCGGATCGCCGGCGGATGAATCAGAACTTTGCGGCCTGTCAGCCATTTGCCGGTATCGACCACCAGCCAGCGGACCTTGAAGGTACTGTCATCGAACAGGAAGTCGTTGACGGTACCGATCTCACCGTCCTTTGCTTCGATGAAATAGCCCTTGAGATCCGATACGATCTGCAGCATGTCGTGCTCCTTGATTGAACTAACACACCCGCCCGGTGCCGATGCAGCTGACTAGGCGTTCCGGCGGTCGGGTGGGTTGGGTCGCGCCTGACATCCGCGGCCGCTGTCAATGATATGGTACAGTCGTTCTGATCGGGTAGACTCGGAAAATACTCATGCCCTGAGTTCTCGACCGCGCTGTTCGTCGCCACGCCGCGCGGGTTAACGGTCAGGCCCCGGAACTTGGTCCCGCGTGCCGCCCATCAAGGCAGCATTCGCTCCAGACCAAATCCGTCATTGGCAAGATCAAAGGTCAATCGCAAGTTCTCGTTCAAGGGCGACTGGTCGTCTTTCTTCTCCAGCATTCGCTGCATCAGATAATCGGTCACCATGGGCCGTACGCGCTTCTTCACAATTTGCCGCGGGCTGCGACCGCCCTGCGATGGTACATAATGCTTTTCGACGATCAGCCGCAGACACCCATCATCGGACTCGATCGAGATACCGCGCTCCTGATAGTCGCGGTTGATTTTACCAAGTTCTTTTCGCAGTATTCGTAATGCGACTTCCTGATCAAGTTTCTTGTAGACATAAACCTCATCGACGCGTCCTATGAACTCAGGACGGAACAGCGCCAATCCGGTTTCTTTTGATACGGCTTCGCACAAGATGGTCCTGATTCGCTCCTGGTGCTCGTCCTGATTATTGAGTTCTTGTTCGGTGATATCATCCGCCGTCACCGCATTGGTTGTAATCACCATCAGCTTGCCCTTGAAGCTGATCTTTTTTCCGTTTGAGAGGGTGATTTCCCCCTCCTCCAATATTTGCATCATGACGTCAAAGATGTTCGGGTCGGCCTTGTCGATCTCGTCGAAGACGATGATGTCCTTGTTCTCGCATTCCTCGATGGTCGGCGCGCCCTCGTCAAAGCCGACCAGTCCGGGAGCCGCGCCGGTCAGGCGCGATACCGCGCTTTTATCCTTGAACTCACTCATGCGAAGCACGGCCGGGAGCGCGCTTTCCCCTCCATCCCAGCGTGCCAGGACCTTGGTCAGTTCGGTCTTTCCCAGACCGGTTCCACCTGTGAACAGAAGAACCCCGGCGGGGCGCGATGGATCGCTGACGCCGAGTTCCCGTTCACGCCAGACCTTGGCGACGGCCTTCACCGGGGCGACCTGGCCAAAAATTTCCGAGCTGAGACTGATTTCGAGGCCGGAAAGCCGTTCTAGTTTGTTGGCCGACAGGTTGGACAGCGGGACCCCCGAACACTCGCTGAATATCTTGCGAACGTCCGCCGTGGTTACCTCGGGGCGCACCTGGTAAAGCTTCTGCTCCTCGCGGGCGACAGCCCGACGCGCGGAATTCAATCCGTCCTTTAACGTATTGAAATCCCGCTTTTGTTCGGCCGTACGGTCCTGTTGCGGCTTCGCCTCGATCGGTCCGAGCCGGCTCTCAATGCCATCCAATCCGGTTTTTGCATGGATATATGGGCCGAATCTGTCCTCGTACTTCCGGTTGGCCCGATTATAGTCCGACTGAAGATCGACAAGCTTCTGTTCGATGACGCTAGCCGCGGAAGGATTTGCTGCTTCGGTTTGACGAGTGACATTGAGGGTATCGCGCAAGGCGCCGATCTGATCGCGTAACTCGGCCAGCTGCACCGGCTCGGCAAATACGTTGATACGCACCATCGCTCCGACTTTGTCGGCGAACAAGATCGCCTTCCCGGGACGCTTACTGGATGTGAAGGCCCGGCCCGGATAGCGTGACAGCAATCGAATGATTTCATCGGCCACCGGCTCGGTATAGTCGATATTATGAATTCGGCCGAGCCTGCGAAAATGCGACATCAGAATGGGTTTTATACCATCCAGACCTGGTTCCTCGATCTCCATCACCTGGAAACAACGAAGAATACCGGTCGAGGCGCTGGCAATCGAATCGTCGTTCTTGGCATCGGAAACGATGATCGCCTGAAACTCGTCGCTGCTTTCCAGGCAGGCGATCAAGGATTGCATCAATCGGTCCGAGCTGTCGCCCGACGCCTTGATCAGGTCATCGATGTGATCGATAATCATCAGACCATGGCGGCACCTGACGTACGCCAGGGACTTGTTGAAGTCGTCTACCCAGGTTGGGGGCGGTCGGGTCAGGAACAGACTGACATTGAATAGAAAGAACGGCCCGCCCAGCGTCGAACTGCTGAGCCGTTTCTCCGTACGCGCGCGGATCAACTCCTCGGCCAGGGCCGTTTTTCCGGTGCCCGGCGCACCCCTTATCCAGGTATTGTTGACGCCCGCGGACGCCAATATCGTATGCAGTTCAGTCAGCTTGACGCTTAGGCCGACATAGCGCGTCAGCAATGGACGGGATGTCGCCTGCTTGACTTCCGCCATGGCCCTGTCGATGACCTCGTCGTCACGGTCGAGGTTCGTTTCGTCCGCGATGGAGGTAAGAAGCTTTGCGTAATCCTCAAAGCGGACCTGGAGCAGAAATGGCAGGTCCTGGTCGGCTACGAAGTTCGGAACATTGGTTGCTAGGCTCATCGCTCAACTATCTCAACCCAATGGCTGGTTTCGCACGATTTCGCCGGGCGCGGATCCCGGATCATGCCGAACTCGCTAGTTGGCTCTTATGCCAGCCGAGCCGCCATTTCCTTAGGTCCAGATGACGTCGACCCGTCGGGCCCGACTGGCGTCGAACTGGCAGGAACGATCGCGGCCCCGATGCCGTCGCTGGAGGAAACAACTGCGCCGGCCTTTTGAAAATCCGACATGGCGGCACGAACACCAGCCGCGGATGCCGTGACTTCCTCGACAAGATCCAGCGACGTCAATCCACGCTCAATAGCCTTGTCCGTCCGCTCGACAATGAGGGCCTGCGCTTTGCCCAAGGCGGCGATGGCTGCGCGCATCTGGTCGAGATTTTCAGACTCGAGCCTGGCTTGTGCCCCGGTTGCTCCTTCCAAATTCGATCCGAAGATGGACTGGGCCTTGGTGGTCGCGTCCCGCACGCCGGCCGCCAGCATTCCGTCGCGCAAGGCGACACCCTGTTGCAGGCCCATCTCCAACGCGCTCGCCGTCACCGGTAGCGCTTGCTGCTGCAGGTTGGACAGCAATTCGTGCTGAGATTCGACCAAGGTGGTGAATTGCTGGGCCCGGGCCTCGGCCTGTACATTGGCGGACGCCAGCATCTCAAAGGATAGGACCTTGGCCTGGAGAACCCTCTCGTAGTCCAGGGCGCCCTGCTCAGTCTGGCACAATTGGTCGAATTTGACGGTCACCAGCGTGACCCGCGCCTCGTCTCCGGCGGAATCAACTCTATCCTGATTGAGCCTATCAACCTTGGTGTTGATGCTTTTGCCCTGCAGATGGGTTTCCTTCGCCACCACATGCAAGGCCCCCTTGAGGATGGTTTCACCGCCCGACATGCTGTTCAGTGTTCGGGTAATTTCGCCACACGCCGCGCGGCTCTTGGCATTTCCCGCGATCAATCCCTCAATCGACGTTCGGGTACTCTTGATCAGCGCCAAGCTGTCCTTCGCGGTCTCGAGGATCTGATCGGTCAGTCCGCCCTCGGTCGCATCAATGCTGCGCAGGATGGTCAGATCGCCGTCCTCCAATTCCCGGCTGCGCTTGCCTTCTCTCTCAATGAGATCGTCCTGAAGCTGCTTTATTTTACTCTGCAACGTTTTTAAATTGTAATTCGCATAGAATAGCGCATCCGCAATGCGCTCGCCTGATCCATTGAAACCAAGCAGCCGGAACACCTGATTGACGGCGCCCTTTTGACTTTTAACTTTTTGATCCTGAAGGCGCTTCTGCATCTTCTGAGTCTCGGCCTCCTTGGTTTGTCCGTCTGCCAGCGAATTCTTGAGCGATGTGATTTCCTTGATGAGTCGCTCATTGAATTTGTAGGCGGCGGTCAGAACCTCCACGCTTCTACCATCTACTCTGGCCTTTTCCATCACCGTCAAAAGCTGCTTGATCTTCCCAGCGCCGACATTTACCGAGTTGAAGTCATTGATGATGTGCGCAACCATCAATTTCGTGCCCTCCTCCAGCTCATCGATGAGGCGCTGAATATTCTGTTCGCTCACCTGCGTTCGCTTGCTCTGTTCGTAGGTAAAGTAGACCTCAAGCTCGGCGAAATGACTTTGAGCGGCATGGTAATCGTCGTCTCGGGCGCACAGAAACTCGACCACGGCATCAAGCTTGCCTTTGTCGCTGAGATCGTTCCGGTTCATCAGTTTGGCAACGGTGTTGTTGGCGATATCGAAGTCTTTTTCGGTGGAGGGCAGGGCCTCGGCCACGGCCTCCCGTGCGGCCTGTTCTGACGCAACCTTCTTTTCGATCGGCGCAGCCTGGGTCTTTAGCGCGCGTCCGACACGCATCGCATTAACACGTTCTTCGATATTCATTTCAGCTCCTTCGAAGGCGCGAGTGGCATTGCGACCTCAGCCGCGCGGCAACGGTTTTCGACGTAGGCATCGGCATCATCGTCACCGGTGCGCGGAGAAGCAGAATGGAGAATCGTCGACCTCCGCCCATCGCGTCATATCGGTGAACACCGTTCCAAGGTAAGTATCCCGTGACCTCGTGACAGGTTCGGAATCTACCTAACCGGCGATGCAGGCCACCGCCAATGGCGGCGCAGCGCGAGCCGGTTTTGATCGTGCCGCCTGCCTGAATGTCAGGGTTACGGCGAGGTCCTGCCGGATGCCATGGAACGGGATTGAGTAGTTTCCGACCCTGTCGGTGCTGGCGCGCCTCGCCTATGTCCAGGACGCTGCCGGCTTCACTTTATGAGCGAAGGAAGCTGTCGGCTCGATGCAAACGCAGGTCGCCATTGCCTATGGAGTCCTGCGCAGAAGCCACAGGATATGGACGACCGGAAGGCGAAACCCTTGGACCGGATGAGGACTTGGCATCGTCGGCGAAGCACAAAGGATAGAATCATGGAAGATCAACGCCTCGAGGGATTCGGTCACCAGGTCAAAGGGGCCGTCAAGCAGCGTATCGGCAAGGCCATCGGCGACGCGAAACTCGCAGCGGATGGAACTGCGGAGCGAACCATCGGCGATCAGCAGGTCGCCGCCGGCACGGGGCCCGAAGGCGGAGCCCAGATATTCGGGATCGATACCGGCCGGGTGATAGGCATCGTGAACCAATTCAGGGGCGCCTTGATGCAGGGCGTCGGCAGCCTGGTCGGAAATCCGAAGCTGCAGGCCGAAGGTCTCGCCCAGCAGCAAGCCGGCAAGGCACAGAACGTCGCCGGTGGCGGCAGGGACGAGGAGCGTCAGGCCGCTCAGAAGCGGGAGGCAGCCGATACAGGCGAGGAAGCTGAGCCGTCTGACGTTGACGCTTATAGTGACGGACCGAGGCCCTAGCCGCCGTGGCCAGGAGCAGCAGCATTCCAGCCACCTTTTACTCGGCGGATTCAATCATGGATACCATTGATCGCGAGCATCGGGTCGTCTCGATCGCCCGAGAAGCCGGCGCAGCCACGGCCGGGCAGACGCTCAACGACAATGGCTCCAAATCGGATAAGAAAATCCCGGCCTCTGAGCGGTCGGCTGCGCTCGATTGGTTCCTGCACGACATCCTCTTCATTGCCATGCTTTTGCTCGCGCTTGTGGGCGTGGCATTCCGTTTGCCGATCGGCTACTGGGTCATTCTGACCCCCGTCTTCGGCGTCATCTCGGTTATCGAGGGCTGGAGCCATTTTGAATCCCGGAGCGATCGGCTGGGTTTGGTCTACAGACTTGCCGCGATCTGGTGTGCGTTGCTGCTCGCCATTTACCTGATCCACAATGGCAGCGTACAGGGCGTGATGAATGCCAACGCGACCTCGTTAGGTGTGATCATCTTGCTGGCCCTCGGCACCTTCGTCGCCGGCGTACAAGCCCGGGTCTGGCAGATTTGTGCCGTCGGTGGAATTCTATTCCTGGCGGTGCCCGGCTTGGGCTGGCTCGACCAATCCCCCCTGCTATTGGCGGCTGTCGCATTCTTGATCGTTGCGCTCGGTGGTCTGGCGTGGTGGGCCAGCCAAAGGCCAGATTAGGACGGCATGCCTCGACGTATATTTTACGATGACATCGGCTGACTGCCTACTGGGCACTGATCCAGCGGGCGATGTGCGGCCAGTGATCTCTGAGCGTGTTCGCCCCCATGAACAGACCGATATGGCCGCCTGGAACCGTCTGTTGGACGATATGGTCCCGGGGTGTCCCTATGTATTTCGCAGCATCAAGGACCTGTTCCGGTGTCGTGATGTCATCGTTTGCACCCGCCAGCAAATAAGTGGGGCAAGTGATATGGTGCAGATCCAGCTTGCGGCCGAGGCCGATGAATTCGCCCTTGGCGAGCCGATTCTCCTTGAAGATCTGGCTGATCACCTGAAGATACCAGCGTCCCGGCAAGTCGATCGGATTTTCGTACCAGCTCTCGAACGTCTCTTCCTTGGCGAGGTAGGCCGGGTCGTCGATGTGCTCATAGAGATCAATCTGATCCTGAACGTAATGCTGCTCGGGGTGCATGTTCTTCCAGCCCTGCAGCATGAATTTCCCCTTCATCAGGCCGCCACCGAGTGCCACCAGTTCTTCGTAGAATGAGGCTGGAGACTGGTGAACCATTTGCTTGATGGACCCATTGCCGGCATCGGTGTCGATGGGCGCCCCCGCCAGCACCAGCGAGTTGACCTTGTCGGGAAAGCGCGCCGCGATCATCGCAGACATCCAGCCGCCCTGGCAAAGTCCGACCAGATTTACCCGGCCGCCGAGATCGTCGATAGCCACAACGACCTCGGCGAGGTAGTTGTCGACCTCCAGGTCCTTCATGTCCACCGTGGCCGACTTCCAGTCGGTCAACGCCACGTGGTTGACACCGTTGGCCAGCAGGGTCTGCACCAGACTCTGACCGTCGTAATAGTCGGCGATCACAGCGGTATGACCGGCATGCGGCGCGTCGACCAGCGTTGGGATCCCGCCTGGCTTTCCATAGTCCCGCAGTGTCATGGTCCGTAGATCGAGACGCGCCATGTTGGGGGTCGCCAGTACCGGTTTCAGCCCGCCATGGATTTTGATCTCTTCCTCGGCGAATTTGATGTTCTTGGCGTAAAGTTCTGTCCCTTCCTTGACCATGGTTGTGGCCATTGCCATTGGCCAGAATGCAGGCACGCTCAGCAGCGATGGATTTGCGAGAGCTGTCATGGTCTTTTCCAATCTTCCGTGATTTCGTGCGAACTGGGCGTTTCAGCTTCTGGATTTAGCAGTGTCCACGAATGCCGCGCGATCATCAGATCTTCGTCCGTCGGGATCACCCAGGCCGAAGTGCAGCTGTCGCTCTTTGTAATCTGCGCACCACCGGCCAGATTTGCGCTTTGATTCAGATCAACACCGAGCCACACGGCTTGCTCGCAAACTTGGCGCCGAATTTCCGCGGCGCGCTGCCCGATTCCCGCGGTGAAGACCAGCGCATCAAGGCCACCGAGCGCCGCGGCCATGGAACCCAGTTCGCGCCCGATCCGGTACACGAACAGAGCGATCGCCTCCTTCGCCGCCGGATTGTCGCTGGCCAACAAGGTTCGCATGTCGTCGCTGATGCCGGAAACACCATAGAGTCCGGAACCGTTATAAAGAAGATCGCTGACCTCGGCTGCCGTCATGCCCTTCTCCTGCATCAGATAGAGCACAACTCCCGGATCGAGGCTGCCGCATCGGCGACTCATGGGAAGGCCGTCTAGCACTGAAAAGCTCATGGTCGTGGCTACGCTGCTGCCGGCACGCATCGCACATAGGCTTGCGCCGCTGCCGAGGTGGGCGACGACAATGCGACCTTCGGCGGCCTCCGGACCAAGGACGTCGGGCAGAACGCTCGCAATGTATTCATAGGAAAGACCATGAAAGCCGTACCGCCGGATGCCCTCGGCAGCCAGCCGGCGCGGCAGCGCGAACGCGGTGGCAACCTGAGACTGCGTATGGTGGAAGGCCGTGTCGAAGCACGCGATCTGCGGCAAGGAGGGGTGAAGTTTTGAGAGGGCGGCGATGGCGGCCAAGTTATGGGGCTGATGGAGTGGCGCCAGAGGAATGAGGCGGCGAAGTTCGGCCACGACTAGATCGGTGACAATAACCGGCTCGGTATAAAGCGATCCGCCATGCACCACCCGATGTCCGGCCGCGACCAGCTGGTAATCAGGAAAGCGGTTTTGCAGCCAATGCAGCAGCGCGCCGAGCGCGTCTTCGTGCGTGGTGCCTTCTGCCAGGACCTTGTCGACCACCGACGCTCCGGTGTTGTCTTTTGCGGTAAAATGAACATCGTGGCCGATACCTTCGCAAGCTCCGTCGCAAATGATCCCCTGCCGGGTCGGTCTTTCATGCCCTGGGAATAGAGAGAACTTGATACTCGACGAACCGGCGTTCAGAACGAGGATAGCGTCACTCACGGCTTCGTCCCTTGTGACGCACCAGCCTTAGCGCCACGCTGGAGGATCCTGGCATTGAAACGGCCCTGTCGGCTCGGCAGGTCAGCATGAGCGGCACGTGGACCATGCTCGATGCGTGTTCCAGTTTGATCCCGTCGAACATCTCGTTTTCGACACGGTGCATTTCGCCGCTCCACACTAAGGCCATAGCCGACGGTCGGGTAGCCGGCATCAATATTTACGATGTACCCGGTGGACGCGGACCCCCCGTGTCGCTGACCTGAAACGGCGGCATCCCCGATACTCCAGAACCGGCGCTCAAGCGCAGCTCTCGCTAGCGAACCCAGGACAAACGAGAAAGGCTCGGAAAATACCTATGACCGCCGCAGCCTCATCCACCTTGCCCGCTCACGCCGGTATCACGCCGGTAAAGGCGCCTTCCAGGATCATTCGTTGCTCCACTCTCTGGGCAGCCGATCGACCCCGGAGTCGCCGACTTATCTCAAACCCTTGAATATTTTCGTGGTTTGCCGTTCAATAGGTAAGATAGCGGCAGCGAACCGTTCCCACACGTTAATCCGGCCTATCCACGCATCGGATGCCATGGAAAACAGTCATCCCTGCCGAGGAATGGCCAGCCCGGAGCCGCTGAAGACCGCCGCGTTGCCAGGAGGACTTTGGATGAGTAATGATAATTCACTCTCGCGACCCGAACTTGATGATCGTATCGCTATCCTTCAAGAGAATCTCAGGCAACTGGTGGAACAAGCCGCCGGTTACTCTGGTGGCCAGACCGAGGAACGTAACGCCGATCGGATTGCCCAGCAGCGCGAGCAGCTTGATCGACTGATAAGCGAGCGCGACCGTCTATTGAAAAAATAGCCGGCTTGCAACCTCCTATTCGCCTCAGCCAGCCGAACCAACGATCGCGCCGATACCTGCGGTTATGACCATTGCGAGCGCTCCCCAAAAAACCACACGAAGAGCCGCCCTTCCCATGCGTGCATGACCGGCTTTGGCCCCTATGGCACCCAGCACACAAAGCAGTGCCAATGACGCGCCCGCGACCGTCACGATCTCGAAACCGGTCGGCGTCACCAGCGCAATCACTAACGGAGGGGCCGCACCGGCCGAAAACGCCGCCGCGGATGCCATGGCTGCCTGAACCGGCCGTGCCGCGGTCATGTCGGAGATTCCCAATTCGTCCCTCGTATGTGCGCCGAGGGCATCATGCACCATCAACTGTTCAGCCACCGTCATGGCGAGCGTCGCGTCCAGACCACGCTTGACGTAGATGTCCGCCAGCTCCCGGGTTTCGCCAGCACGATTATCGCGCAGTTCCTTGCCTTCACGGGCAATATCGGCCCGTTCGGAATCCGATTGCGAACTGACCGATACATATTCCCCTGACGACATCGACATCGCGCCGGCAACCATCCCCGAGACCCCTGCGACCAATACAGCTCGATGGCTGCCCTGCGCGCTTGCGACGCCGATGATGAGGCTGGATGTCGATAGAATGCCGTCATTAGCTCCCAGAACGGCCGCCCTAAGCCAACCAAGGCGATTAGCGGCATGATGTTCCGCGGGTTCTAAGAGACGACCCATTTTCTAGCCAAAGCTGCCGTGAACATAGTCGCGGGTCCGCTGGTCACCGGGCTTGACGAACATTCGCGCGGTGGCGTCGAATTCGATCAGCTCGCCGAGATACATGAAGGCTGCGAAATCGGACAAACGGGCCGCCTCCTGAATGTTGTGGGTTACGATCACAATGGTATGGTCGTGCCTGAGCTGGCCGATCAGGTCCTCGATCTTCGAAGTCGACAGCGGGTCGAGCGCCGAGCAAGGCTCGTCTAACAGGATGACCTCGGGTCGTCCGGCCAACGTGCGCGCGATGCACAGACGCTGCTGCTGTCCGCCCGAAAGGCTCAGGGCGCTCTCGGTCAGCATATCTTTGACTTCATCCCAGATGGCGCCGCGCTTGAGCGCAGTCTCGACGCGCGCATCCAGACTGCGCCGCGACAGCCTCGCATAGGGGGTGATCGCAAGCGCAATATTATCATAGATCGACATTGGAAACGCGGTCGATTCCTGAAAGACCATCCCGATCCGGGATCGCAAACCGTTGAGGTCCTGGTCAGGCCGTAGGATATTTTTGCCATCCAACAAGACCTGGCCGTCGGCATGCTGGTTGGAATGGAGACCGTAGATCCGATTCAGCACCCTCAGCAGCGTCGATTTCCCGCATCCCGATGGCCCGATGATCGCCGTTACCTTGTTGGTATAGAGCGTCAGGCTGATATTCCTCAGCGCTTGTACCTTGCCGTAATAGAAATTGAGATGGTTGATGCTGATCTTTTTAGCAAGGACGGAGGCGTCGAGCGCCGCATGCCTGACGCTGGGAACCGTCGTACCGGGAGCAGTGATATCTGGCGGATCGATCATGAACTACCTCAACATCGCTTAAAGACTCGAACCAAGCGGAACATTAGACTTATCTCGCGTGGCTCTGATCATATCTCGCAGATCGCCTCGCTCAGAGGTTCGGAAACTACCCAGCCGATGCACATCGTCATGCCGGAACGCTGTCTTGATACGGTCATATCAATTCTCAATTGGGCAGGATCAATTCACGGCTTTCGTGTCGCATCTAGGAAAGTATGGGGCCACGCTCGAGCAATTCCTGAGCGACGAAAGCAATTTGGATCGGCTTGACGCGATCGGTCAGCCGTGGACGCCTCGCGCGAAAACGGTGCAGGGACCGCCGCCGTCGGCAATGCGAATCCCAAAGCGATAACGGGTACAGTGGCAAGTGCGTCCCGGCGACGCGGCGCGCAGCGCTATCGTCTCTCGCCCGGGACATAATGAAGACCCGCGCACGCAGCTGAGTCATTATTCGGCCCGGATCGTCAATAGGAAGATTCGATCGGCCGTCTTTCCCGGACCAGTCACGAAAGACACTCTTATTCAGAAATTATTCGGCCGGCGTGCCGCAGCTCCATCAGCGTCCTGCGCAGGCCATGAAGCTGGTCGAGCAGATTCAGAACCACCCCCACGCCCGCATCGTTCACGCCGAAATCCATCTTGAGGTCCCGGATCAGCCGCGCCCGAGCGATATCAATATCCGAGAAACTCATTTCGACGGACGAACGATGAGGTATCAGCCACTCCTCCTCGATCCAGGCATTCAGCGTTTCCTCACCGAGGCCGGAGCGTGATAGAAATTCCTGCTTGCTCAATTTCATCACGCCACCTCGTCACGGGGGTTATAGGCCTTCCCGCTCTCCCAGCCTGAGACGAATGCTTCAAGCTCCGGGTTCGGCGCTTTGGGGAGCACGACCTTCAGCTTGACGAACTGATCGCCATGACCGCCGGCGTGCCTGGGAGCCCCCTTGCCTCGCAGGCGCAAAATAGTCCCGGTATTGGAGTTCCGCGGTACGGTCATCGTGACCGCTCCCGTCGGCGTGGGAACCTTGATCCGGCCGCCGAGAACGGCTTCCGAAAGACTGACCGGCAATTCCAGATAGATATCGTCTCCCTCGCGCGTGAACGAACGGTCGGGCCTGATTTCCACCTCGATCAGCGCATCCCCGAAGCCGCCAGCGCCCGATCCCGGCGCTCCCTTGCCCCGTAGTCGCAGCACTTGCCCTTCAACGATGCCGGGCGGGATCGTCACATCGAGCGTGCGGCCATCAGGCAACGTCAGGCGCTTGTTCGCGCCGGCAATCGACTCGATAAATTCAATGGGTAATCTGAATTCAAGATCCTGGCCTCGTCGGTTGGCTTGGGCCCGGGCGCTGCGCCTCAACAGCTCAGCGAAGGCATCCTCCGATTCCATGAAGTCCGCGAAACCGGAATTGTCGGCATAGGGATGATCCTGGTCCGTGGACGCATAATCCTTGTAGTAGCTCTGTCGGGGCCGTTCGGTGCCCGCGGCATCAATCTCGCCACGGTCAAACCGCTTGCGCTTTTCGGCGTCGCCGACCAGGTCATAGGCGCCGGCGATCTCCTTGAATTTCTCCTCGGCCTCGGCATTGCCGGGATTGAGGTCGGGATGCAGCTTTTTAGCGAGCTTGCGATAGGCCTTTTGAAGTTCCTCCGCCGAGGCTGTACGGGCGACGCCCAGGATTTCGTAGGGATCTTTCACTGCCGGGCCCGCCGTCTAAACTATTCCATGTTGTCGCGACGATCTAGGTTCCTGCTCGGCAAGAGCCCCAGACAACTTTGATCAAGCTAGGATGCCGCCATTGGCTTCATATGAAATACATTATTCGCGACCGTGCTTGACATCAAGCCTCTCTGCCGACCAACTTGCCAGCAGCAACGCGCCTTCGGCTTCGGGTGAGTTTCACCCTTGCGTGGAGTAAGTCGCCAAGACAGAATTCGCAGCCAAACAAGAACCGCGGCCTTCGCGCTGCATGCCCAATTCGCAACAACTATCGGCCAATAACTAAAACTTGCCCGTCCAGGCAAGCTGAGGCTGTTTAGCCATTCTGCGATCATGAGCGACAGGCTCGGAAACTACCTACATCCTGCCCGCGCACCCCCCGGCTTTCGATCGATCGCCGACGCACCGCATTCCGGAGTGATATTCAACTGGCCGAAAAACCTTCGAGTGGTCAACATTGACCAGACTTCGTTTGGCAAGTCATCAAGAACGCTCGCCAGCAGAAGGCGAGCGAATCGCTTTCTGTTTGTACTGCGACCGGCGGAACTTTCTGTCATACGCAACCGTTCGTCTGACACGGCACCGGCAGCTTCTGGTCCGCCACATGGAGGTTTACTGGATGTCTGCTGAGGGACGTGGCGTGCGGGGCAGACAGCTCACACTCAAGCGGCAAGCATAGTGGGTTCCGTTCCCCTTCTGGGTGAGGCAACCCAGGGCGACACGCTCGCGCTCAGCCCGAGCGGCTCCTGGACAGCTGGTTACGCCCCCGCTCTTGAAGGCCTCTTCGATGTGGTTTCACCCGCGCTACAGCGTACCAAAGGTCTGAAGATCGACATGACCGGCGTGCGCGAGCTTGACACGCTCGGCGCCTGGTTGCTTGAGAAGATATCCCGGAATGCGCGGGCCCGCGGTCATTCCGTTGCCGTCGTGGGCGTTGCCGATCGCTACGCTGGCCTGATCGACGATGTCCGGCTTGTCAACCGCGACAAGCCTGTCAGTCGCCCACCGCAAAACCCTGTACTGGCGCGACTGGAGGCCATCGGCCGCTCCAGCTTCGGCGGCATCGAAGACGTGTCGGTTTTCCTGCAGATGCTGGGAGCACTGGGAACAGCCGGATTCGGCACCCTAAGACGGCCGCGTTCGCTTCGATTGACCTCCGTCGTCTATCAGCTTTATCAGGTCGGGTGGCGCGCTATTCCGATCATGGCCCTGGTCACTTTCCTGATTGGCGGCATCATAGCCCAACAAGGCATTTTCTTCTTCCGTAAATTCGGCGCGGAATCCTATGTCGTTGACCTCGCCGGCATCTTGGTGCTGCGCGAGTTGGGCGTCCTCATTGTCGCCATCATGGTCGCGGGCCGGACCGGCAGCGCCTATACCGCAGAGCTTGGATCAATGAAAATGGGCGAGGAGATCGACGCCCTGTCGACCATGGGCCTTGATCCCGTCGCGGTCCTGATCCTGCCGCGCATCATTGCGCTGGTCTGCGCCCTGCCGATCCTGGCTTTCATCGGTGCGATGTCTGCGCTCTACGGCGGCGGCCTGGTGGCCTGGTTCTATGGCGGGATGAGTCCGCCGGTATTCGTTGCCCGGCTTCATGAAGCAGTATCCATAACGCATTTCGAGGTCGGCATCATCAAGGCCCCTTTCATGGCGCTTGTGATCGGCATCGTCGCGTGCAGTGAAGGACTTCGGGTCAAGGGCAGCGCGGAATCCCTCGGCACGCAGACGACCATCTCGGTCGTGAAGTCGATTTTTCTTGTCATCGTGCTCGACGGCCTCTTCGCGATGTTCTTTGCCTCGATCGGAATGTGATGACGGATCGCAGCTCACACCAGTTTGCCGTTTGCGTTCGGGATCTCGTGGTCGGATTTGGCGAGCAAGTCGTCATCGACCATCTCTTCCTCGATGTGCACAGGGGCGAGATCCTTGGCCTGGTCGGCGCCTCCGGCGCCGGCAAATCGGTTCTGATGCGGACGATCATCGGACTACTTCCCAAGCGTAGCGGCACCATCGAGGTAATGGGGGTCGATATCGATGGCAACCTCGACCACAGCGATCGCAATGCCGCGGCCACCTGGGGCATTCTTTTTCAACAGGGCGCCCTGTTTTCGTCCCTGACCGCGCTGCAAAACGTGGAATTTCCACTGCGAGAAAAGCTGGTGCTCTCCACCGCGTTGATGGGTGAGATAGCGACCGCCAAGCTCGAGATGGTCGGCTTGACGCCGGAGGACGGCGGCAAGTTTCCTTCCGAACTGTCGGGCGGGATGACCAAGCGCGTCGCGCTGGCTCGCGCGCTGGCGCTCGACCCCGCTGTCGTATTTCTTGACGAGCCGACATCGGGGCTCGATCCGATCGCGGCCGGCGAGTTCGACGCCCTGATCAGGACGCTGCAACGAACGCTCGGGCTGACCGTCTTCATGGTGACCCATGATCTCGCCAGCCTCAATACGGTTTGCGACCGTGTCGCGGCTCTGGCCGACGGCAAGATTGTCGCCATCGGTTCGATGAGCGACATGCTCCGTTCGAATCATCCATGGGTCAAAGCCTACTTCCATGGCAAGCGCTCCCTGATGCTACAACCCTTAGCGAGTTAGATCCCATGGAAACGCGTGCTCCTTATATCATCGTTGGTGCCTTCGTCCTGGCGGCGATCGGTGCGGTGTTCGGTTTCGTATTCTGGCTCGAGAACACCGCTGGAACCGGCGCCCGGACAATTCACCATATTCGCTTCGACGGGTCGGTGTCGGGATTGCTGGTCGGCGCGGCCGTGCTGTTCGACGGGCTGCGCGTCGGAGAGATCACCCATCTCGACCTGGCGGCCGATAGTCCGCAGCAAGTCGACGCCACCATCGCGGTGAAATTGGGCACGCCGGTGCACGCCGACACCACCGTTGGGCTCGATTTCCAGGGTCTGACTGGTGTTCCCGTGATCGCACTGCAAGGCGGCAAGGAGACCGGCTCGTCGGCTGCGACCCAGACGCTGGTCGCCAATCCCGCGGCCGGTGAAAGCATGACGGAGGCTGCGCGCAATGCGCTGGTCCGCGTCGATTCCGTGCTCTCTGACAATGCCGAGCCGTTGAAAAGCACGATCGCCAATCTGAAGATATTTTCCGCAGGTCTCGCCAAGAACACCGGAGGGCTCGACAACATCGTCAGCGGCCTCGAAAAGATGACCGGAAGTGGCCCCGCCGCCGCGCCAAAAGTAACCCACGACTTGATCGCTCCCCAGAGCTTTCCGTCTCCCCACAAGGCTATCAAGGGACAGGTCGCAATCCCAGTCCCCACGGCGGAGATCATGCTTGCGACACAGCGGATGATGTTTTCACCAAGTCATGATTATCCCGATTTCCAGACCTTCCAATGGGCTGACAGCATTCCCCAATTGCTGCAGGCGAAGCTGATCCAGAGTTTCGAGAATTACGACATCGCCCACGCCCCGCTGCGTCCGGTCGATGGCTTGGACGTGGACGACCAGCTTCTGATCGATATCAGAACTTTTGATATCAAGACCGATCCGGACCTGACGGTTGATATCGGATTTGCGGCGCGGATTCTCGCCAAGGACGGCCACCTTGTGGGCTCTCGCGTCTTTCAGCAGAGCCGGAAACTCGACAAGCTAGATCCTGCTTCCGCCGTCACCGCATTCGACGGCGCGTTCGCGGCGATCGCAACCGACCTGGTCACCTGGACTGCCGACCAGCTTTAGCCCAGCAATCGACGCTCAAGCTCTTCCAGCGCTTTGCGAACTTCGGACAGGATGAGTCTGTCTGCGGCGGTCTGGTCGATATCCGGCACGTCCCAATCGAATATCTTGCGGTATTTCTCGACCATTTTCTTGACATCGGCGATTATTTCGTCGCGATGACCCGCCAATTCCAGCTCTTCTATTTTGGCCACTGTCAACTCTTCTGCGATGTGCCGTTGAGTGGAGCCTTTGCAAAAAACGCTCTGTAGATTTCGGAAGCCTGGCGCAGCATCTTTGCCATTTTGAGTGCGGCCATTCGCTCAGGGCCAGGCGGGAGCTTTTTGGCCTTTTCAAAAGCGAGAGCCGCCCTGGCTCCCCAATCATTGCTATCGCTCGAAGAATGCACGGAGGATGCATTGCTCATTGTGGCTTACCTTGGTGGGTGTAGGCCGCGAAGCCAGGCATCCAGGGCCTTGGACTTCATGGGATCTGTTTCAAAGGCCGCCACCTTGTGATCGGCGTACAGGCATCGATCGCATCCCGGCAATTCAAAAACGCAAAGCTCGCCGCCATCATCGAGGAATTTCCCGTACGACAACAGCTGTGCCAATTGACACTCTGCCCAGGACGGCGCCGACTGCTTCACGATGGCTCCTCGGATCAAAACGAGCAGGATATTATCGGACTCTTAGTCACCGACAGATGGAGGGTGATAAGGCCACAATGGAACCAAAGGGGCTCGAACCGCTGATCCCTTTTGCTCATTCATGAAAACTTAATAAAGCTAAGGAGTGCCGGCAATTGCACCGCCATCGCCCGGCTCGAATCGCGGCTACAGGCAGCCCTTTCCCGGGCCATCACCTGGCCCGCCGGTGAGCCAATCGACCGCGATCCATCGAGGCCGCCGTCAGTCAGCCTCATCAAGGGGCGGACGAGGCTCGCGAAATCCATGCTGACTTGCAAGGCGAAGGGCGTCGATAATCAGCTTTTTGGCCTCTCTGGGCGCGTCGTCATGCGTATAATCAAGCTGCAGCAGCGACGCAAACGCATCAACGTCGAGCGCCTCAAGCTTGTCCGCCAGTTCTTTTGGATCCATGATCGGCTCTCCTCATGGCCTGACTGCCGCATCAGATGCTTTCAGGATACCACAACTATCCTTGCACCGCGATCCAGGCACGGATCGCTCACCTTGAGCGAATGATGCCGACGACACCAGAACCAGCTGATGCTGCGCCTCAGTCTTCTTTTTCATCATATTTAGAGGGGGATGGCTGGACGGCGCTCGATGGATCTGACGCCGGGAAAGAGCCGCCGATCAAACGAGCCTTGAGCTTGGCGTCCATTTCACGGTCTGCCTTGATCGCCCTAGGGGCGGGCTCTGAATACTTATCGAACGGCGCTGGATCGAATTTTTCGCTCATTGCAATCTTCCTCTCGATGCAGAACTGCCTGAGCAGGGTCAGACGTTGGCAATACATCAGTCTTATTTACGCCATGGCTGAGCCATTTGGTATGTCCCGCATCATTGGCGCAACCAAGCATATGTAGGCGGCAATCCCGAAGTTACCACAGTGGCGTAACAAAGTCGGAGCGACGGGCGCGCTAATTTAATTTCGCTTAAACCGGCTCGGGCGGTGTTCCATCGCCATAGTAGTTATTAAAGTGGTTCTCGTAAGCGCGGTCGATTACTGTGGAGGCATCGTAGCCCGGGCTGTCCTTGATCCGCTGTCGAGCGACGTTCAGGCTCACAAGCCGTTTTGTCCAATCGATCGCCTTGATCGAGCGTGGTGAGAGCAGAACGTTCTTTCCTGGCCACCAATTCCGGGTATCGACCACGAGATAGTGAATACCCCAGTCGGCATCTTCCACCAGGAAGTCCGCGACATGGCCGATCTCGCCGTCGCTGGCGCGGATGTGGTAACCGTTGACGGTTTTGGCACTGCGCAGATGCAGATCGTTATGCTCCTGCTCCTCGGCCGCTATCGCTTCCGCCCGCTGCAACGACTCTCCGTAAGGTACCGGCGACATAGTGCCCGGTCCCCAGCTATAACCACCCATAAAGAGACCATTACTCCAGTAGGGATTCCAGCCATAGTAATCGTAGGTATTGGCTTCCGTCTGCCTGGATACCGGCAGATCGGTATCGACCCCCGGGCTGTCCTTCACCTGCTGCCTGGTCAGCCTGACCGAGAACTGATCGCCGATGGCGCTGAAATGACCCAGCACGGAGGGCGGCAACAGAACGCTTCGGCCGGAGAGCCAGGAACCGGTATCGATCACCAGCCAGCGCACCAGCCACGTGTCATCGTCGAACAGGAAATCGGTCACCCTGCCAAGCTGGCCGTCAGTGGCGCCGATGCTATATCCGATGATTTCCGACGAGTTCCTCAACATGGTCTGGGTCCTTCGGCGTCTACGTCTCTTGTCAATCAGCATCTGTGGAATCGAAACAGGTATCAGTTGCTGCTCTTCGCAGACATGTGGCTCTTCCAATAAGCATCCACTTTTGGGGTTTCCTGATTGAACTGTTCGATTGTCATGGATTGATCGTGGGTCAGCCGCGGCGCGGCGCTCATGGTGCTCCTGGTCGCGTCCAGCACCAGAAGATTGGCCTTCGGGGTTACCTTGAAATCCTGCCAGGGAACCGGAACATACTCTTCGCCGATCCCGAAAATCCCGCCCCTGGCGATCACCAGATAGGCGATCTTGCCTGTTTCCGGACTCACGACCATGTCGTCGACGCTGCCCAGCGCCTCGTTTTGCGACGTCCTCACATCTGTCCCAAGCAGCTGGTCGGAGCGGAATGAATTACTGTTGTTGGCTACCGGTTGCGCACCCGCGATCTCCTGCTGCCGCCACAACGGCTCCCCGACCTTCGGCGCTCCGCTGCCATGCAAATCGGCCGCGTAAAGCATGTAGATATTCTTGGTTGTCGCGAGCACATCCTCGCAAGGCGCTTGCTGACCGTGTCGGGCCAGGATGGTGGCGGCGGCGACGAGCGTTCTTACTTCATACCCCGGACGCGCATGAGGATAACGCGTCGGCGCCACCGACGGGTATGGCATTTCATAGTTATATCCGGCGTCACCAACCGGATAACCATACGCGTCGCCGGACCCTCCAAGCCAGTAACCGTCCTTCTGCATCTGCTCATGGAAGGCGCGCAGATCGTTCAGACAGATCTCCGCGGGCGCGATGGCCTTGTCGTCGGCAGGCGCGTGGGTTGCTGTTCCCGTGACGACGGGCTCGGCGGCCAACAGGGGGCTCCCCAGACCGAGGCAGAGGAACGCGGCGGCGGGACCGACCATCGTTGAACATTTCATCTTAAGCCTCGTCCTTGCCGCCGTCTGGTCATCGCCAACAGAATTGTTGTCAGGTGATCCGCCAACCGACATTAGGCGTATGGCCTCAGCCGGCCAGACTCGGAATCTACTCAGCCGATCAGAGGCCACGTGCCTGACGGCTACCTGCTCTCGGTGGACGGGTCGTTCTCGGACAGCGCCCACGGCGTCGGGGGCTAAGTATATTCCGATCCTGTGTTCATTCGCTTCCTGCGCGTTAAGCTCCGGCGTGCAATAGACCACCCCAAACAAACTCACCCCAAGGAGCCGACGATGTCGACGAATAACAGCAAGGCTTTCATCCTGGCCTTGACAGCCACCACGCTTTTAACATCCGGTCTAGCCAGAGCGGCAGGCGATTCGACGCCGGGCCAGCAAGCGCCGACCCCTCAACAAACATCAGCCAACGCAGATTTCCGCAAGCTTTCGGCCGATGGTTCCAACGCATTTCAGGATCTGACCCTTACGCGTCTGGCCATCTTCGATGGTCGCACCGATGACGCGAAGAAGTATATCAAGCAAGCGGAAACGGGGTTCGACAAAGCGAAGGCCGATAGATCGGTCTTCACGAAGGCCGAAGCCGATCTTAAGCTTCCCACCGCCAAGACGGCGTCAACTGGCCAGACCGTCGGCGCGGCACCGCCAGTCACCAATTCGGCGGAAAGCAAGTCGGCGGATCAGCTCAAGAAGCCGATTGCATGGCTACCGGTCGGTGGAGCGATTTCGATCAACGAAGACTATACCGGAAGTCCCGCGAAGACCGCCGCGGTCGCTGAGGCCAATAAACACCTCAAGAACGGCGATCGCAACGAAGCTCTGGAAAAACTGAAGCTGGCTGACGTGGATATCGATATCATCTTGGCCGTGGTACCCCTGGAACAGACAATCGACGACGTGCATCAAGCCGCGAGCTTGATCGATGGCGGAAAATATTATGAGGCGAGCCAGCTGCTGAATAAGGCGCAGATCGGTGAACGCTTTGACGTCGCAAACGCGACCGGTACACCGTCGAAAAACTAGAACGACCTCATGCCTGCATCCAGTCGGTGCAGGCATCGTCCATGCGCCTCGCCGCTTATGGCGAGTGCCGGTAATTACCAGCCAAGCGTCAGCAAATGCGGGGCAGCGGGTCATCTTCCAGTTCGTTTAGCAGCCGTCTCCCACCCAACTCGGTACACAGCACCACGCAGGGACGGCCGGTCTCGACCCTTCCGATGATCGCGGACTGCTGGCCGCCGGGCAGGCCGCGCCATGCCGAGAGCACCGCGACGGCGCAGATCGGATCCACCACGGCGACAACGCGTCCCTCGCTGGCGAGGTAGAGGGCATCGTAGCCGAGCATCTCGCAGACGGCGCGGACCTCGTCTCGGACGGGCAGCGATGCTTCGTCCAGAACAACCTGCAGGCCGGTCACGAGACTTATTTCGTTTGCCACGGTGGCTATACCACCGCGCGTAGGATCTCGCATGAAGCGAAGCCCGTCGATTTCGAGTGCCGTGCGGGTGAAGGGCAGCACGCTGGCGCTATCGGACGCCAGTTCACCCTTCAAGCCAAACTGGTGCCGCGCCAGCAGCACAGCCGTACCGTGATCGCCCAGCGGCCCGTTGACGATGAGGCAATCGCCGGGCTTGATTTCCGCCAGGCCCAGCGTCGCACGTGTCGCCCGCTGACCGATGCCGCTTGCCGATATGTAGAGGCCACCGCCCTGGCCACGCGGGAGCACTTTGGTATCGCCCGCCACCACAGCGACGCCGCAGGCGCGCGCCGCGCGGCCGAGACTGGCCGCAATGCGATCCAGACGCTCGATCTCGAACCCCTCTTCGATAAGCAAGCTCAGACTTATCCATCGTGGCGTCGCGCCGCTGACGGCCAGATCATTAACGGTGCCGTGTACGGCGAGCGAGCCGATGTCGCCACCCGGAAATTCCAGCGGGTCGACGATAAATCCGTCCGTCGTGAATACCAACGCACCTTCCAGCGGCGGCAGACCTGCCGCATCAACAGAGGTATCAAGATCGGGATTGGCAAACTGGCGAGCAAATACATCGCGCACCAGCTCACGCATGAAGCGGCCGCCATTGCCGTGCGCCAACGTGATGAAATTACTCTCTTCAGCCATTTCGCCTAAGCCCTCGCCGCCGCCTCGATGAGTTGTCCGAAGCTTAGTCCTGCGTCATTGCAGGGCACCTGGATTGGGAGGTAGGCCCGGAAACCCGCCTCCTTCAATGCGCGCAGCGACATCTCGCTGA
>Ga0182012_10001483_pt1 | contig 25597 bp, 21 predicted proteins | sample 612S2SmetaG_FD_120486 | JGI IMG/M metagenome (GOLD analysis project Ga0182012, IMG submission 120486) | Permafrost microbial communities from Stordalen Mire, Sweden - 612S2S metaG | ecosystem: Environmental > Terrestrial > Soil > Wetlands > Permafrost | place: Sweden: Stordalen | collected...
CCTGCTGACCATCCCGCTGGCCGACGGGCAGAACTGGTCGCCCGACGACCTGCGGCAGGAATTGGACAACAACTGCCAGGGCATTCTGGGCTACGTCGTCCGCTGGATCGACCAGGGTATCGGCTGCTCCAAGGTGCCGGACATTCACGATGTGGGACTGATGGAAGACCGGGCGACGCTGCGGATTTCGTCCCAGCACATCGCCAATTGGCTGCACCACGGCGTCGTGACGAAGGCACAAGTGACCGAGGCGCTGCAGCGCATGGCTTTGGTGGTCGATCGGCAGAATGCCAGCGATCCGCTGTACAAGCCGATGGCGCCAGGCTTCGACGGCGTGGCATTCAAGGCCGCGTCCGACCTGATCTTCGAGGGCCGCACGCAGCCGAACGGTTATACCGAGTTCATCCTGCACCGCCGCCGGCGGGAGGCGAAGGCGGCGGCCTGAGCGGTAAGCGGCAAGGCGGCTGGCCACCTGTCGGGGAGACAACGACACCAACGAGCTGCTGGCCGATCTATGGGTCGGGGTTGGCAGCAACCTTCCGCCGGACGGCGCCCTGCCGACGGGTCACCGCATGGCGCAGAATGCCTTCGTGCATTTCAGCAAGTCCCGCTAGACTACGGGACATGTCCCGGCGCCTGACAGCATTCTGTGCGTTCCTGGTCGTGGCCGGCGGTGTGGCCGGCAGCATCTGGTGGCTGACCACGCCCATCACCCCGCCGGACGATGCGGCGGCGACGCAACTTCCGGTGCCGCCGTTTCCGCCACGGATCGCCGAGGGCACCGCCTACGAGACCTGCCTCGACACGCTGGCCAGCGACCCGACGGGTGCGGTCGCGCTGGCCGAGACCTGGCAGGCGGATGGCGGCGGCGACGGTGCGCTGCACTGCCGCGGCCTCGCGCTGATTGCCCTGGGCAAGCCGGCTGCCGGCGCGGAGTTGCTGGAACAGGTGGCGCGGAAAAGTTCGGCGCCGGCGCTGGCGCGCGCATCGGTGTTCGGACAGGCGGTGCAGGCCCGGCTGATGGTGGCGCAGGACAACCCTGCGGCGGCGGCGAAGGCGGCAGACGACGCCTCCCAGGCATTGGCGCTGGCACCGGCGGATGCCGAACTGTTTTTCATGCGCGCGTCGGCCGAGGCCCTGCTGGGTCGGTTCGATGCCACGGTGGATGACCTCAGCGCGGCGCTGCGCCTGGATGCCGCCCGGCCGGATGCACTGGTGTTGCGGGCGGTGATGCGACGGAAACTGAACCAGCTTGATCTGGCGCAGGCGGATGTTTCGCAGGCGTTGAAGCTGGACCCGGACGATCCGGACGCGCTGCTGGAGCGCGGCATCCTGCGCCAGCGCATGGGCGATCCGGAGGGCGCCCGAGCGGATTGGGAACATGCCCGGCGGGTGGATCCGAACAGCACGACGGCGGATCTGGCGCAGCAGAATCTGTCGTTGCTGGAGGCCGGCCCGCAGCGGCAGTAATCCAGTCGCGCGCATCGGTGGTTACGTTGCCATCGGCGACAATCCGCGCTCAGATGGGTCAACAGCCGCATCCAGGGTCCAGGGAAGCAACTTTGCATGATCGATAAAATCGTGCCCGACGTGACCGCCGCACTGGCGGGCATCACGGACGGCGCCGTCATTCTGCTGGCGGGCTTCGGCAACGGCATGCCGGAAACGCTGGTGAAGGGCCTGATCGCGGGGGGCGCGAAGGACCTGACGCTGGTGGCGAACTCGGGCGGGCGCGACGCCGGGCCCACCGCCGAAATTCTTGCCTCCGGTCAGTGCCGCAAACTGATTTGCAGCTTCGTCCGCCCCGACAGCGTCGCCGGCCGGCTGTTTGCCGCCGGTAAGCTGGAGCTTGAAATCGTCCCGCAAGGCACGCTTGCCGAACGCATGCGCGCGGCCGGAGCCGGGATCCAGGCATTCTACACGCCGACCGGCGCCGACACGCTGCTGGCCGAGGGCCGCGAGACGCGCGTTATCAACGGCCGCAACTGCCTGCTGGAATATCCGCTGCGCGGCGATGTCGCACTGATCGATGCGTGGGAGGCGGATCGCTGGGGCAACCTGACGCACCGCGAGAGCGCGCGAAACTTCAACCCTGTGATGGCGATGGCGGCCGACCTCACCATCGTCCAATCCCGCCATATCGTTCCGCTCGGTGCCATTCCGCCCGCCAGTGTCCATACCCCCGGCGTGTTCGTGCACCGCGTCGTGCACATCCCGGTATAAAGGAAACCGCAACGATGTTCCGTCCGCTGGACCGCGTTGGCATCGCCGCCCGAATCGCCCGGGACATTCCCGAAGGCTGGTTCGTCAATCTTGGCATCGGCATCCCGACCGGCGTTTCGGATCATGTGCCGATCGACCGGGAGGTGATTTTTCATTCCGAGAACGGCGTGATCGGCGCCGGTCCGGCCCCTGCCCCGGACCAGGTCAACCCTTATCTGCTCAATGCCGGGACGCAACATATTACCCTGCGCACCGGCGGATCGTTCGTCCATCACGCCGACAGTTTTGCGATTGCCCGCGGCGGTCACCTCGATTTGTGCGTGCTGGGCGCGTTCGAGGTCGCGGAAAACGGCGATATCGCCAACTGGGCACGCTCCCCGGACGAACAGGTCAAGCAGGTCGGCGGCGCGATGGATCTCGCGATCGGTGCGAAACGGCTTTGGGTGGCGATGGAGCACATCACCAAGGGCCATGGCGGCTCCCGCATCCGGCGGGCCTGCACCTACCCGCTGACGGCGAAAGCTGTGGTGCGGCGTGTCTATACCGATCTTGCGGTGCTAGAGGTGACGCCCCGCGGCTTCCTGGTGCTGGACATGGTGGATGGCATGACGCGCGAGGCGTTACAGGAGCGTAGCGAAGCGGAGTTGCACTGGACATGATTCTCGACATTGCAATCAAAAACCGCGTCCCGTTCGTCGGCGGGGCGTCGTTCGGCGCCGTGGGCGCCTACGAACGGATCGATGGCGTTGCCAATGGCGCACTGGACCCGGCGCATCCGCGCAACCGCGGGATCGCGCTGCTGGACAAGGCACCGCGCAACGCCGCCGGGTTGGTGGAATACCGCAGCGACTTCGTGCTGCTGCGCCCGGCGGATGCGGCGAAGGGCAACGGGCGGCTGCTGTACGAGGTGAATAACCGCGGCCGGATCATGCTGTTCGCCAATCTCTGCGCCGGTGTCGCGGGCAACCAGCCGGCGACGCCGGAAGACCTAGGTAACGCGTTGCCGCTGCGCCTGGGATTTTCGCTGCTGTGGACCGGCTGGGACCCGGGCGCACCGAAGCCGACCGGACTTTCCCTCGATGTGCCGGTCATCGAGGGGGTCACCCAGCCGATCCGCGAGGAATTCGTCTCCGGCACGCGACTGGGCGTGCACGAACTGTTCAGGCTGGCGTACGACGCCGTCGGGCCGGCGACCGTCACGGCACGGCGGACTCAGACGGCGTCGCGGACAGAGGTTGCGGCCGACATGGTGGACAGCCGCTCGGTGCGGCCGGTGGCCGGGATCGAGACCGGATCGATCTACGAAGTGCGCTACCAGGCGACGAAGCCCCGTGTGCTGGGTATCGGCTTCGCCGCGACGCGGGACATCGTCAGCCATTTGCGTCAAGATGGCGCCGATCTGCTGGGGCGTCCGCTCGAGCACACGCTGGCCTTTGGCATTTCCCAGGCCGGTCGTTACCTGCGCGATCACATCGTACAAGGCTTCAATGGCGATGAAAACGGGCGAAGGGTGTTTGACGGCGTCTTCACCCATGTCGCCGGCATCGGCCGGGTGTTCCACAACACGCCGTTCGGGCAGCCGTTCCGTACCCGCACCTGGCACGAAGACCATGATTTTCCAGAGGTGGAATTCCCGCATTCCTCGGCGGCCATGCACGACCCGGTCACCGGCCGCACCGGCGCGCTGCTGCGCGGTGACGAAACCGATCCGAAGCTGATCGAGACCAATACCGCGACGGAATACTGGCAGAAGGGCGCATCGCTGCTGCACACCGATCCGCTGGGCACGCGGGACGTCGCGCTGCCGCCGAACGTGCGGGCCTACCTGCTGCCGGGGACGCAGCATGGCGGCAAGGCCGGGATGCCGCGGGACAATGGGCCGTGCCGGTATCCGCGCAACTGGCACGATCCGATGCCGGCGATCCGAGCATTGCTGGTCGCATTGGATGCGTGGGTGACGACGGGGTGCGAACCGCCGGGCAGTCGCGTGCCGCGGATCGATGACGGGACGCTGGTGCCGGCGGAAAAGGTTGCCTTTCCGGCGATTCCGGGACTGGTGCACCCGCATGCGTCCAACGATGCCGCGCCGCTGGCCGACTGGGCCAATCCAGGGTCGGATGGGCATCGCTACGTCGCGCTGGTGCCGCAGGTGGATGCCGACGGCAATGAACGGGCCGGGATACGGCTGCCGGATATCGCGGTGCCTCGCGGGACTTTTACGGGGTGGAACCTGTACGCGGCGCCCTACCCCGCGGGAGAGCTTGCCGACCGCGACGGCGCGTTCCTGGCGTTCGCCGCGACCGAGGCGGAACGTGGGGACGATCCGAGACCGTCGCTGGCGGCGCGCTATCCGGGTACCGCCTACGAGGACGCGGTGCGGTTGGCCGTACGAACTTTGCAAGAAGACCGGTTGTTACTGCCGGAGGATGCAGGACGCTTTCTGGTCTGACACGAAATGACAGCTGCAAGACAAAGGTCAGTGCCCCGCCTTGTTTATTACGACTCTGTGCCAGCGATCAGCAGCAGAAGCGCAGAGGATTGTTATGACTGCCTCGGAAGGCTGCAGGTCAACGCCCCAAATGTGGGTTTCCTTCAATACCCCGTCCGCGTCGCCGCCACAGCATAGTGCTTGCGTGGGAACTCCTCGGTATAGGACCGCAGCCCCCTGCCCATCCGCGTCCCCATGTCGCGATATGGTTTCGCACGCAACCGGCTGACATCAAGGTCGATCCCGATCCCCGGCGCCACCGGCAAATCCACGAAACTCTGATCCACCGTCAGCGGCGTCACCGCGATTTCATCGCAGGCGGGCTTCAGGTTGACGAAGCACTCGGCGATCCAGAAGTTCGGAATCATCGCCGACAACTGCACCGTCGCGGCCAGTCCCACCAGTGTCGAGTTGTAGTTGTGCGGCGCGACCGCCACCGCGTGCGGCTGCGCCATGGCCGCGATATCGAGCATGGCGGAAATCCCACCGCAGTTGCAGATGTCGGGGTTAATGATGTCGGCCGCCCGCGCCGCAAAGCATTGCGCCCATGCCTCCTTCGAGTAGATCGCTTCGCCCGTCACGATCGGCATCGGTAGCGCCCGCCGAACCTCGGCGACCAGCTCGATGTTGTCGCAAAGACAGGGTTCTTCGTACCAGCCGATATCGTACTCGGCGATCCGCCGCCCGATGCTGATTGCATGCATTGGCGCAAGACGACGGTGGACCTCGACCAGCAAAGTAAACTCCGGACCAAGCGCCTCCCGCATCTGCCGGACATAATTCACCACATGATCTTCATCTTCGCGATAGATGAAATTGCGCCACGGTCCGGGGAACGGGTCCCATTTCAGCGCGGTATAGCCGGCGGCTTTCACCGCCAAGGCGCGTTCGACGTTCTGCTCGATCGTCTCCGAACCGCTGGACCAGCCGTTGGCATAGACCTTCACCCGCTCCCGCGACGCACCGCCTAGGATGTTGTACAGTGGCTGGCCTGCGTTCTTCGCCACGATGTCCCACAGCGCGATCTCAATGGCGCTCCAGGCCGACATCAGGTCCAGTGAGGTGCGGCGCATCGCGAAATCCTCGAACACCACCTGCGCCGTGTGGCGGATGCTGAACGCGTCGCGCCCGATCATATATTTCGCCAGCACACGCAGCAGATGCTCGATCACCGGCTCCTTGCCGGGAGTAACATAGGCCTCCCCCCAGCCATGCACGCCGCTTTCGGTTTCGACGCGGCAGAACAGCAGATTTTTCGCAGTGCCTGGGTCGAACAGGAACGTCTCGATGCGGGCGATTTTCATGGACTGTCTCCGTTTCGTCTGGTTGACGCCAACCCTACGCCAGCGCCCCGGCGCCCGGCAAACCATCGCCTTCCGCCGACCAGTCCGCTACACACGCGGCCATGACCCCGACAATCCTGTTCCAGGACAAGCGCTTCGTCGTGATCGACAAGCCAGCCGGGTTGCAAGTTCACCCCGGTCCATCCGGCGGCCGCAGCGTCGAGGACTGGTTTGCCGGCTGGTCGCGCCGCAAGGACGGGCCCTGGCTGGCCCACCGCCTGGACGCGGATACCGCCGGCTGTCTCGTCATCGCTCTGCGTCACACACCATTGCTCGCCGCGCAGGCGGCGTTCGCGGCGGGTACCGTGCGCAAGACCTACTGGGCGGTCGTCACCGGCGCCCCAAACGGTGACCAAGGCACCATCGACGCGCCGCTGCGCCGGGTCACCAGCCCCAGCGGCTGGCACATGGTCGTCGACCCGAAAGCCGGGCAATCCGCTACCACGGATTGGCGAGTCCTCGGCCGAACCCAAACGACCACCTGGTTGGAACTTCATCCCCGTACCGGCCGCACCCATCAGGTCCGCGTCCATTGCGCCACTCTCGGCACCCCGATACGCGGCGACGAACGCTACGGCATCGCCGGCGGCGGTCTGCATCTGCTGGCCAGGGCGATTCACCTGCCGCTCGATCCCCCGGTCGATGCCACGGCCCAGCCGCCGGCCCACATGCTTGCAGCCCTGGAACAATGCGGCTTCCGCAGATAGGCCCCGCCCGGAAAAACCTCCACATGCAGCGCCGTCGTGCGATTTGGGAACCCGCCGGCATTTCTTCGAAAGAGGCTCCAGCGATCGCCGGCTAGACACGCAGGATCGCTGTGGCCGATGTATCGGCGTGGCGCCGCGACAGCTGAGCGATGTCGAAATGAGGGCATTGGATGACAGACCCGTCCGCACCGCCGCCCAGATACGGGCTTGGCTCGTTGCTGTTGATCGCCGCCATTCTTGCAGCAGGCGTCGGCAGCTTTGCCTATGCGGCAGGATGGTTCTCGCCCGATCGCCTGACGCCGACCGAGATCATCGACGCACTGGCGCCCGCATCCGGCCCGTCGCTCGGTCATCGGCGCAATCATGCCAAGGGTATTTGTTTCACCGGCGCATTCGATTCCAACGGCAACGGCGAAGAGATTTCCCGAACCGTCGTCTTTCGACGCGGCCAATACCCGGTGCTGGGACGTTTCAATCTCGGCACCGCCGATGCGAACGCGCCGGATGCGACCGTGAGGGTGCGCGGCATGGGCCTTCAGATCACAACGCCGGATGGCGCGATGTGGCGCGCCGCGATGATCGATCTGCCATTCTTTCCAGTGGCAACGGTCGAGGCATTCTACGAACTTCTCCAGGCGGGACAAAGCAAGGAACCGGACGCGATGAAGACCTTCGTCGCCGCTCATCCGGAATTTGCGACATTTGGCGGCTGGGCAAAGAGCGCGCCCTGGACGGCAAGCTATGCGGAAGAGCCGTACAATAGCCTCGACGCTTTCATTTTCGTCGACAAATCCGGTACCGAACATGCCGTTCGCTGGTCGTTTCTTCCGCAGGCACAGGTCGTACCCATCACCGCGGAGGCACTGGCGAAGCTCGGCCCCAACCATCTGGAGCAGGAGATAACCGAGCGGGTTGCCAAATCACCCCAGCGTTGGACCCTGACGTTGACCCTTGCCGATCCCGGAGACCCGACAGCCGACCCGAGCAAGGCGTGGCCGGACGGGCGGCGCATCGTGCAGGCCGGAACGCTTGTGGTGGATAAGATCGAGACTGAACGCGATGGCCCGTGCCGCGACATCAATTTTGATCCGACGATCCTGCCGGACGGGATACACGTGTCCGACGATCCGTTCCCGGCCGCACGATCGGCCGCCTATGCCAGGTCTTACGACCTGCGCACGTCGGAAGTTAAGGACTATCCCTATCAGCAGTCAGCCGCGACGGGGACACGGCCATGATTGGAAGAGAAAGAAATTTTACCGTTTCACAGCGGATTCTGCACTGGCTCATGGCCATTTGTATTCTGACAATGCTGTTCATCGGCGTCGGGATGGTGTCCACGATCGCTCCGAAATACCTCCCGTTGCTGGCCACGCATAAGGCTCTTGGCATCGTCATCCTTGTGCTCGCTCTGCTGCGCCTCGGCGTGCGTGTCCGGTCTGGTGCGCCACCACTGCCCGCTTCTCTGCCGGAGCCGATGAAGCTTGCGGCGCAGCTGTCGCATTGGGCGCTTTATGCGCTCATGATCGGCATGCCGTTGATCGGCTGGGCCATGTTGTCGGCCGGCGCCTATCCGGTCGTGCTGTATGGAGATATAAGGCTGCCACCCATTCTTCCCCAGAACGACACCCTGCACACGCTGCTTTGGAACGCGCACTTCTATCTCGCTTTCGCATTCTTCGCGCTGATCCTGCTCCATCTTGCGGCTGCGCTGTTCCATGCGCTGATCCGACGGGACGGTGTCTTCGAGAGCATGGCGGCCGTTCATCACGGCACGGAGCTTATCCCCGGCGAGTGAAATGGATGGCCCGCAAAGGCGCGGCCGCTGTCGCGCCGCCCGGCGTGACATTCCGGGTCTCGCTGGTCAATGCGAACCGGCCGCAGGACAGGCTGCTTTCATGGTCAGGCGACATCAGTGCCTCAGCATTATCATCGCAGAGAAAGCTGCGAAGATGATACAATAGAGTGTGCGCTGGCGGCTCAGCCTCGCGGCTTGGATGGAGGCTGACCATGAAACGCCTGTTCGTTGCGATCGGTTTGTTGTGGCTGCTTGGCTTGCATGCAGCCGGCGCGGTCGGCTTTCAGTGGGCGAGCGCGCCCGACCCCGGCCAGTCACCGTTGCAGATCGCGATCTGGTACCCAAGCACAAGTGCCGCGACGGGCAGCCCGAGTCCCGCGTTCGATATGGATGTCGCGATCAACGGAGCGCTGCCGGCCGGGCGGCATCCTCTGATCGTCATGTCGCACGGCACCGGCGGGATGGCGTTGAATTCCTATGACACGGCGGCTGCTCTCGCCGACGCCGGGTTTATCGTCGTCGCGATCACCCACACAGGCGACAATTACCAGGATCAAAGCACGGCCTTCACCAGACGGAATTTCGCCGACCGGCCGCGGCATGTCTCGCAGGTGATCGACTTCATGCTAGGTGCCTGGCCGGGGCGTAGGTCGATCGATCCAGACCGGATCGGGTTGTTTGGCCATTCTGCCGGCGGCACGACGGTCCTGATCGACGCTGGCGGGATCTCGGATTTCAGCCGAGCCGAAGCGTTCTGTCGGGATGATCCGGCCGACTGGGGCTGCCAGCAGGCGCGGCAGCACGGATCGACCGCGGGTCCGGCCGATGCGGAACCGATTTCGGAACCGGACAAGCGGATCAAGGCGGTGGTTGTGGCGGCGCCGGCGCTTGCGGTGACGTTTCAGCCAAAGGGCTTGGCCGGGATCACGGTGCCCGTGCAGCTTTGGGTTGGCGCCGAGGACGAGCTCGTGCACGACGCGTCGCTGGTTCGCACGCTTTTGCCGACGCCGCCGGATTACCATCTGGTTCCGCATGGCGGGCACTTCGCCTATCTGGCACCATGCAACGATCTGCTGCGCAACGCCGCCCCGGCGATCTGTGCCGATCCAAAAGGGTTCGACCGCGTCGCCTTTCTGCGCGGGTTTCATCGCTCGGTCATCGCGTTCTACCGGCAGCACCTGAACATCGTCACGCCGGCTAAGTCCTGATACCCAGGCAGGGCTGCTTTCATTTAGTTGGGGACCGGTCATAGGCCAGCAGATCGACGAACTCGCGCGGTTCACGGCTGAAACGGGTTGGAATGACATTCCGGCGCCGGTCCGCCAGCACGCCAAACTGGTGGTGCTGGATACGCTGGGCGTCATTCTCGCCGGGAGTGAACGGCCCGAAGTGCGGGCACTGCGTGAGCGTTTGGGCACGACGGCGGGAACCGGGGCAACGGTGTACGGACGCGGCTGGGAAACCAACGATCCCCGCACGACGGGTTTGCTGAACGGCATCGCCGGCCGCTCGATTGAGTTGTGCGAGGGACTGCGGTTGGTCTCCGGACAGGCCGCGATCCAGGTCCTGCCGGGCGTGCTGGCCGTGGCGGAAGCATGCGGCGCTTCCGGCAAGGAGATGCTGACCGCGTTCGTCCTCGGCTACGATGTCGCCGCGCGGTTATGCACCGCGGTCACGCCCTGGCCACTGGCACATCAGAACGGTCAGGCGCCGCTGCTGGCCGCGGCTGCGGCCGGGGCGCGGTTGCGTGGCCTGGACGCCGCCGGGATCAGCCGAACGATGCGGATTGCCGTGACGCTGGTATTGACGCCCAGCTATACGAACGTTGTGGCAGGCGCGACGGCGCTGAACGTGGCCGGTGGCATGAGCGGTTTCGCGAGCGCGCTCGCCCCCGACCTGGCGCTGGCGGGGTTCGATGCGAAGGGCGATGCGATCGAGGAAGCATTCGCCAACCTCGTCGGCAGCGCCTTCAACCCCGGCCCGCTGCTCGACGGGCTCGGCTCGGTATGGCACATCACCCAGAACTATTTCCGGCTGTATGCGTGCTGCAATCCGATCCATCCGGCTTTGGATGCGCTGGCAGAGGCGCTCGCTGACCTTACGCCGTCCCCGAACGAGATAGACCGGATCGATATCGCGACGTACCGATTCGCCGCGGTGATGAAGAATCCAGAGCCGCCCAACTACTTCGCATCCAAATACTCACTTCCGCATGCCGCCGCGACGATGCTCGTGCGGGGCGGTGCGGGCCACGCTGATCTGGACGACACAGCGTTGCGCGACCCCGTGATCGCTGCACTGCGGCACCGCGTCCACCTGACCGAGGATCCGGCGATGAGCGCCGTTGCGCCGAAGCTGCGGCCCGCGCGCGTTACGGTGACTCTGCTGGACGGACGCCAGGCCACGCGATCCGTTCAGAGCCATCGGGGAGACTTCAACCAACCGTTCGCCGAATCGGAGATCCGTACGAAGTTTCAGGAACTGGCCGGCGAAGTGATAACCCCCGACGGTATAACGGCGGTGCAGGCCGCCGTTGATGATTGCGAGACTTGGAGCAGCGTGGCCGATTTGGTCGCGCTGCTCCGCCTCAACGGACGCGATTGACGTCGGATCTGGGATCCTTGGCGCCTCAGTGCGATATCTTTTCCAGTTCCAGATTGCTCGTCCTTGGTCCGAAGATGCCGATCGACAGCACCACCATCAGCATTGCGAAGGCGATCAGGCTAAACACGCCTACCGTGCCGTCGAAGTTGGCAAAGAACCACCCGATGATGAAACTCGCAAACACCGTGCTGATGCGGCTGAATGCGTAGGTGAAGCCAACCGCCCGCGCCCGCACCCGGGTCGGGAACAGTTCGCTTTGGTAGCTATGGAACGAGTAAGACAGCACATTGTTGGACAGCGTGATCAACACCCCGAACAGGATCAGCATCGGCATGGTGGATTGTTGCGAGAACAGCACGCCGAACACCGCAATGCAGATGGCCGCACCCACCAGTTGCCACTTCCGTTCGCACTTGTCGGCGAAGCTCATCGCCAGCAGCGGGCCGAATGGATTGGCGCAGGCGACGATGAAAGCGTACTGAAGACTGCCTGACAGGTTGATGCCGACCTGCTTGGCAATCAGCGTCGGCACCCACGCGGCGAAGCCATAGAACCCGAAGGTCTGGAAGAACTGGAACACCATCAGCATGAGGGTGCGCGTCCGGTACTGCGGCGCCCAGATCTCGCTGAACGATCCGCGCGCGGACATATCCTCGACATCGTGCGAAGCGGGCCGGGGCAGAGCGATACCGCCGCGATCGGCCAGCACGCGCGCCTCGATCTGCGTGGTGATCGCCTCGGCCTCGCGCAGCCGGCCGTGCGTCAGCAGCCAGCGTGGACTTTCCGGAATGGCACGACGCAGAAACCACACAAACAGTGCCCCCAGGGCGCCGATCGCCACCACCCAGCGCCAGCCATCCCACCCGAGTGGCGTCAGCGGCACCAGGACGTAGGACAGGAACGCGACGACCGGTACGACGCAGAACTGCACGCACTGATTGAACGCAAAAGCACGGCCCCGCATGTGCTTTGGCACCAGTTCGGCAACGTAGGTGTCGATGGTGACCAGTTCGACGCCGATGCCGATGCCGGCGATCATGCGCCACAGGCAGACGCCAAAGCCGGTGGTCTGGAACGCCATGATCAGGGTGGCCGCGCAGTACGCCAGCATGGAGAAGGTGAAGATCGCCCTGCGGCCGTAGGTGTCGGCGACGAAGCCGAACACGAAGGTGCCGATGAACAGGCCGAAGAAGGTTGACGCGACAAACAGCGCCGGACCCGAGAACCAGCCGATCGCGACCCCGGTCAGCAGCCCCGCCTTGACCAGTCCGGGAACCACGTAGCCAGTCATGAACAGGTCGTAAAACTCGAACATCCCGCCCAGCGAGAGCAGGACGACCATCAGCCAGACGTGGCGGGTGGCGGGCAGCCGATCCAGACGTGCCAGGATGGCGGACGCGGTTTGACGATCGGCGCCGAACGGCACCGAACCCATGGTCGTTGACATGTTTCCCTCCGCTTGCGGGTCCCCGCTACCGGTTCTGGTTCAGCGGTCGGTTCTGCCCCGCCTTCACCCCAAGCTTCACCGCTCGGGACAGCGGCTTGCTACCATGTGTGGCAACAGCGTGAAACCGGCGGGGAAAGAAAATTCCGCCGGATCGGGCTGGCATCCCGGTCAGTCGCAGACGGGCTTGGACTTGCCGTCGCCATAGCCTGGCCCGTCATGCCGGCCGGGGCACTGGATGCCGATGGTGATGGTCAAACCTGCGGCGGCCGCGCCGGACGGGGAAGCCTGTTCCGGAGGCACCGGCAGCAGCGACGGCGCCAGGCCATAGGCGGCAAAGTATTGCACAACGTTCCGCACCCGCGCGTTCCGCTGGTCCAGCGGCAGTGCCGATGTATCCGCCACCTGGACCTGCATCAGCGCCGGATCGAGCATGCCCTCGACGACGCTGGAGCGAACGTCGCGCTGCTGGTCGTTCAACGCCGGAGCATCATCGGGAAATTGCAAGTTCCCAAGAAGGGTGATCTGCGCACCGCCAGGGAGCGGTTGCAAAGTCGCGGTGCCGGACGCGATGTCCGGCGCCAGGCGATCCTGCAGACGATTGTTGAGGAGCCGGGTCGTGTGCTGCACCCCAGACGAGCAGGCAGCAATCAGAAGCAAAGCGCTCAAAAACACGGCGAAACGCCGAACCGGGCGGTCCATGGGTCAAACGGTCTCCTGGCGATACGCCTCAGCAAGCAACCATATGGTCGGCCGCGTTCCAGCGGGACAAGCGGAACGCACTTCACGTTTCCGCCAGCACAACCGCCTGCGGTGATCGCGATTTTGATCGCGTCTTCCTTGTCGGCACGGCATCCACATCTTCTGCACTGACGTTACGGTCGAAACCTGCGTCGGGCGCCGTTCCCGGCGGCATGAGGCAATCGTCCGGATGAAGGAGCTTTCTCAATGAAATCACTGCTCGCGCTGGCCATTCTGGCCCTGACCGCACTCCTGTTCGAGGAGAAGGCCCGCGAGGTGGCGGGCGATGCGCAAGAGGCCGTTGGGGGAGCGGTCGTTCAGGCACGCGAAGCCAAGCGGTCGCTGGTCCGTCAGGTCGAGGACCAGCCGTTCATCTCGCTGCTCGTCGCGGGCGGGATAGCCTACGCGCTGGCATCGATCATCCCGACGCGGAATTAGCCTCCAACGACACAAAATCCCCGGCGCCAGTCTGCCGGCGCCGGGGGATGAACGAGCAGGCGCCGGTCAGATGTTACCGGCGATCCATTCCTTCAGCTTGCTCTTCGGCAGCGCACCCACCTGCGTCGCAGCCGGCTTGCCGTCCTTGAACAGGATCAGGGTCGGGATGCCGCGCACGGCGAACTGGTTCGGCGACATCGGGTTGTTGTCGATATCGACCTTCGCGACCGTCAACTTGCCGGCGAACTCACCCGCGAGTTCCTCCAACGCCGGCCCGATCATCTTACAGGGGCCGCACCACTCCGCCCAAAAATCCACCAGTACAGGGCCGGTCTTGCTCGCTTCCACCACGTCGGTGGCGAAGCTTTTGTCCGTTACAGGGACCGTATTCGCGCTCATGTTATCGGAATCCTCAGATTTTAAGTTGCGCCAAAAAGTGGGACCGGCGGCCATCCGGTCAATCCGCGTCCCTTGCATGGCCGGGTTCGTGAGAATCGAGCATCTCATCCGGCAGCATCGCAACCCGCGCCTCGCGCGTCCAGACCAGACCGCACAGGACGGTTCGGCTGGGGAAGATTGCGCGCAGCACGGCACGATAGGACGCCATCTGGCGCAGATACATAACCGGCGTGTCCTCCACCCGGACCGGCGGCCGCCGGTTGGTCTTGAAATCCGCCACCAGCACGCGATCCGGCAGCACCACCAGCCGATCGACCAACCCGCCGACCACGACGTCCGCGACAACGCCGGTCAACGGCACTTCGGCGCGACTGTCCGGCCCGAACAGCGGCGCCAGATCGGGATGCGCCATCACCGCCAGCACCTCTTCCGTAATCCGCACCGCCTCGCCCGCCGGCACCCCCTGCCCCGGCTTGTCCAGGAAAGCCACCGCCGCATCCCAGCGCGTTTCCGCTGCAACCGAGGGCAGATGCTGCAGCAACGAATGGATCAACTGCCCGCGGCGGAACCGGTTGCCGCCAGTCTCCCGGTCCGCCAGCGGTGACTCCGCCGCCGGCACCGGTCCCAATTCGACCCCCTCCGGCCGGCTCGGGGCCAATGGCAGCGGCCGTGGCGGCTCCGGCGGCGGCGGCCCCGGGGCCCATGCGGGCGCCGAACCGGTCCAGGACGGCATCGCCCACGCCACGGCCGCCGCACCGGTCCGCGCCGTCGCGACCGCCGGCACCACCTGTTCAGAGCGCAGGAACATCGCGTCGCCGTCCCACAGGCCAAACGGTTCCCGCTCCGGCGACAGCGCCTCGAAGCCGCGCCAGACCAGGCTGTGCCAGCATTCCTCCTTCGCCTTGTGATGGCCCTGCCAGCCGCAGATCAGCAGCCGGTCCTCGGCGCGGGTCATCGCCACATACAGCAGACGGTTGTGCTCCTCCATCTGCCGCTGGCGGAGGGCTTCGCGCAGCCGGTTCAGCGCCTCGCAGCGGTAGTCCTTGCGCGGCTCCCACAGCGGCACCTCGATCCCGGTCGCCGGGTCCGCTGCCCAGACGATCGTCCGGTCGTCGCGCGGCAGTGCGGCGGTGTCGGGGACGACGACCAGCGGCGCCTGCAAACCCTTGGCGCCATGCACCGTCATGATCCGCACCAGGTTGCCCGCCGCCTCCGGTTCGCGCTTCACCTCGGCGCCCGACCGGCGCAGCCACTGGAGGAAGCCCTGCAACGACGGCGGATGCCGGCCGGCATAGGTCAGCGCGGCGTTGAGCAGTTCATCCACCGGCTCCGCCGCCTCCGGACCCAGCCGCGCGAATAGCCGCGCGCGTCCCCCCAGCGGACCCAGCGCCTCGGAGAACAACGCATACGGGGAGACGTAATCGACGCGCCCAAGCAAAGCACTGAAGAAACCCGCGGCCTGGCGCCAGGCCGGCCGTTCACCCGCTCGGTCGCGCAGAGCGTCCCACAACGAGCCGTCGCGACCCATCGCCAGGTCCATCAGGTCGTCGTCGCTCAGGCCACCGAGCGGGCTGGTCAGCAGGCACGCGAAAGTCAGGTCATCGGTGGGCAGCAGCAACGCATCCGCCAGCGCCATCAGGTCCCGCACCGCCGGCTGATCGGTCAGCACCATGCGGTCGAGCCCCGCCACCGGCACGGCCTTCGCCTTCAGCGCCCGTACCAGCGCGCGGGCGAACGGGCCGCGCCGGCGCACCAGGACCAGCACGTCGCCGGGAGTCAGCGCACGACCCTTGCTTTCCAGTTCCACCGAACCGTCGGTCTGCGAGCGGATCCATCCGGACAGCGTCTCGGCCAGCGCTTCCTCGGCGGAGCCGGCGGCCTGGTTGTGTTCCGGCACCGTCCACGGGGCGTGCGGGGCGGGTTCCGGCCGCGGCGTCAGCGGCCAGACCTCCACCAGCCCGGCATGACCGCTGCGTTCGGCGAAATGTTCCAGCGTTTCGCCGTCGGCCACCACGCCGGGACGGGCGAGCGGGTCGGCGAACACCGCATCCACCAGTGTTAGCACCGGGGCGGTGGACCGGAACGACACGTCGAGCCCGACCTCGCGGAACACCTGCCCGGCGCCGCGAACCCGCGCTCGCAGGTGATCGCGGGCGCGGCCGAACTCCGCGGCGTCGGCACCCTGGAAGGAGTAGATCGACTGCTTGCGGTCGCCCACCGCGAACACGGTGCGCACCCGGTCGCTGGCGGCCAGCCCGGCGAAGAATTCCTCGGTCAGCCGGTGGGCGATCTGCCATTGCAGCGGGGCGGTGTCCTGCACTTCATCCAGCAGCAGATGATCGAGGCCGCCGTCCAGCTTGTACAGCACCCAGGCCGCGCCGGGATCGCGCAGCAGCGCGCGGGTGCGGCCGATCAGGTCGTCATAGTCCAGCAGCCCGGCCTGTTCCTTGCGCCGTGCGTAGCCGGCCAGCACCGGTCCGGCGAGCGTCGCCAGGGCAATGGACACCCGGGCGAGACGGATCGCCTTGCGGGCGTCCTCCAGTTTCACCACCCGTTCGGCTTCTTCCACGAAACGATCGACCAAGCCGGGACGCTTCGTCTGGAGCTTCGTGTTGACCAGAGTCGATGCCGCGTACGGGCCGTCACCGCTGGCCTTGAGAAAGCAGCCACACCACGTGGACCACCGTTCACGCCGCCCGTCGGGCGTCAAACCGAGCCATTCGAGCATCGTCCCGGCTTTTGCGGTGCAGGTCGCGGCACCTTCGCTGTGCACGATACGGGCGGCGTCGCGCAGCGCGCCCTCGCCCAGCCAGGCAACGGCCCGGTCCATCAGCCCGTCCTCGTCCGCCACGGTCACGCCCAGCACCCGGCGCTGCGCCCGTTCCAGATCCTCGCCCAGCCGCAGCGCCGCCGCCAGTTTCTCCGGCTCTCCCTGCAACATCTTGACGAGTTTTCCGAAATCGTCGGATCGCGTCAGCCCGGCGATGATCCGCACCGCGGCGGCGATGGCCGGCATGCCGGTGTCGGACAGCATGTCCTCGCGCGCCTCGGTCAGCGCATCGTCGGCATCGCGTTCGTCCGCCAACTGGAAGTGCGGCGAGATCGCGGCCTCCAGCGGAAACCGGCGCAGCAGCGACTGGCTGAAGGCATGGATGGTGCCGATGCGCATGCCGCCCGGCAGATCCAGCACGCGGGCGAACAGGGCGCGGGCGGTCCGGCAGGCCTCGTCGGTGGGTTCCACCTGAAGCTGCCTCAGTTCTTCACTCAGTTGCTCCGCCGGCATCGTCACCCAGCGGCCGAGGGTCTTTTGCAGCCGCAACGCCATCTCCGCCGCCGCCGCTCGGGTGAACGTCAGGCACTGGATGCGTTCCGGCTTCGCCTCAGGCAACAGCAGCAGTCGCAGCAGGCGGTCGGTCAGCAGCTTGGTCTTGCCAGACCCGGCCGAGGCAGCGACGAAGGCGGAGACCGCGGGGTCCGAGGCATCAAGCTGCGCGCGGCTGGCGCGCTCTCGAGCGGTTTCCGGTGTGGCGAGGTCATTCATCGGCGCCTCCCGCGGCCGACCACTCGGCAACCCGCGCGAGTTGGTCATAGTCGGAAAAGCGAGGTGCGAGGCCGGGATGCGGACGCGACAGGTAGGCCCGCCTTGGATGGTCGAAGGCATCGATCAGCGCGCACAGCCGCTCCCTGGCGTCCGCCACCGCGTCGGGGATGTCGCCTTGCTTGTTCTTGTACAGCGGCTTTTCCTCGCCGGGGTCGATCCCGCCGGTCAGGCGCCAGTAGACCAGCGAGTCCGCCGAACCGGCCAGGGCCGGTCCGAACCCGCCTTCCGCCGCCATCGCCGCCTCCAGCAGAAGCTGGGGTGCGAGTCCGGCTTCCGCATCGGACTGGCCGGGCGCGGTGCCGGTCTTGTAGTCCAGGATCGCCAGGGTGCCGTCGGCATAGCGCTCGATCCGGTCGGCGCGGCCGGTCAGGCGGAACCTGCCGCCGGGACGGTGCAGCTCGATCGCGCCGGCGGTTTCAGAGGCGACGGTCAGCGGCGCCCGTTCGGCCCGCCGAGCGGTTTCGGTCGCGGCGACCCAGTCGGCGATGCGTTCCAGGCGCGGCGCCCACCATGCCTGCAGCGCCTGACGCAGACGCGGTTCGGCCAGCGCCTGCGCCATCGTTCGGCGTAGTTCCTGTGCCGCGTCCGGCGGCCAGACGGCACCGAATTTCTGCACGAAGCGGTGCAGTCCGTCATGCACCAGGGAACCGTAGTCGGACGCGTCGGTCTCCTCGTCCAGCGGCCTCAGCGCCGGCAGTCGAAGGATGTAACGGGCGTGGATCTCGTAGGGATCGCGCAGCCAGGTCTCGATCGCGGTGACACTCAGGGAGCGCGGGCGCCGTTCGACCGGCGGGCGGGGCGTTGGCGGCCGGACCGGGGTCGGCGGGCCATCGGGCAGGTCAAGGGCACGCGCCCACGCCGCAGCCGGGTGGGGAGCGAGCGACTGGCCGCGTCCCTGCAGAAACATGTCGAGACGCGCCAGCCAGCGTGCCGGGACAGCGGGGGCATTGCCACGGCGTTCGGGGCAGGACAGCACGACGTGCGGCGCCGAACAGCAGGCGGCGAGGAAATCATGGGCGGCCTGGCCGACAGCTTCCTCGGGCGACGCCAGGCCGACGCGGGTGCGCATCGGGCGGGACAGCCATGGGCCAGGTTCGGCCATCGGCGGCCAGACTGTCTCGGCCAGTCCGCCCAGGACAATCACATCGACGGCTTGCAGGCGGGCTTCCAGCAGACCCCAGATGAAGATGCGCGGGTGTTCCGATCCGCCGCGGCCGCGCAGCGCGCGACGGCTGCGCACCATCGAACCCTGCAGCACCGCATCGATCAGACCGGGCAGGTCGCCTCGCCGCAGATCGGGCATCACCGTCACGGCCTCGCGCAGTTCGGTCAGCGCGGAGGCCAGCGCCTCGCCTTCCTCGGCGGCCCATAGCCGGCCGGGACCGCTGCCGTCATCGCTGGCGGCGAGGCGTTCGGCCGCCTCGATCACCGCCGCCAGGGCCTCGGCAGGGGCGATCTCCATCGCCGAATCGAAGCGCAGCGCAGGGGCCAGACAGTCTTCCAGCCGGGCGAGGAAGGCGATGCAGGGCGCGTCGCGTTCGGCGGCCAGCCGCAGACCCGCGATCCCATGCGCCGGCCGGGGTCCCCGCAGGCACACGGTCTCCAGCCGGCGCGCCGCCTCGCGGCAGGCAATTGGACTGATGCCGGCGGCAGCAAGCGGATGTTTCAACAGGGCCAAAAGCGGCACCGGCGCTAGTTCCTCGGCCACGGCCTGCACCAGCAAACGCAGGAACACCGCCGGCGGTGAATCCGCCAACGGTTCGCCGGCACTGTCATCGGCAACGATACCGAAGCGCAGCAGCGCTGCCGCGACGCGTCCGGCCAGATCGCGGTCCGGCGTGACCAGCGCGGCGCGGGCGCCAGGAGTTTCCAGCGCCTGCCGCAACACGAGTGCAATGGCCAGGGCCTCCTGCTGCTGGTCCGCTGCCGTCAACCGCGACAACCCGCCCAGTTCCACCGGCACCCGGTCCATCCAGTCGTGCAGCGCGCTCGCCGGCAGCAGCGCCCGCGACAGCGCCGGAAACCGCGCCGGCGGGATCGCCGGCTCGATCGACGTTTCCCATGGCCGAACGTCACCACGGGTCGCATCGAGGTCGGCCAGCAACCGTGCCAGTCCAGCCTGGGCGTGAGACGTCTCGATCCCGGCCCAGGCTGGCTCGTCCATGCCAAGGTCAAGCTGCGGCAAGACCACCTGGCCAAGCGGCAGCCGGGCGACGACACGCAGCAACCGCGCCACGGCGGGAATACCGGCGGTGGTGCCGGCGATCAGCACCGGATGATCGGGGGGATGGTCCTCCCACGCACGCGCCTGGGCGTCCAGCAAGGCAACCTGCCGCGCCGCCGGGTTCATCACACCGTTTTCGGCGAGCCAGGCAGGCCAGATGCCGGTGACGATATGCAGGAACTCCAGCGTCTGAGTCCAATGCGCGGCGTATTCCGGATCGGCGGCATCCGGCAGTCGTGCCCCCAGGTCGATCCCGGCGCGCTCCGCCTCATCCATCAGCGAGGCGAGTTCACGCGCCAGCATCCAGGCCCGGTCGGCCGTTTGGGGCGCGCCACCCTTGCCACGCATCGCCAAAATGAGCGTCGAGAGTGCGGCCAGGCGTTGCATTGGCGCCGCCGCAGGCGGCAACGCCAAGGCGCCTGCCAGTGCCAGCGGCGTCTCGTCCAGCGCACCCAACGCGGTGATGCGCGGCAGCAGCATCGGGCGGCCCTCCCCCACCCGAAGGAAAGCCTCCGCCAAAGCCCGCGCCGCTCGGCGGGTGGGCAGCAGGATCAGGCCGCGCGACATCTCCAGCGGATCGTCAGATCCAGCGCTGGCGAGCCAGCCGCGCGCCAGCGCTGCCAGGAACGGGACGTGCGGCGGAACCGCGAAAAGATTTAACGCCACGGCCACTGGGCGTCGCCGGTCACGCGGGCCTCCAGTATCTGTTCCGCTTCTGCGAGGTCGTCCGGCGTCGACAGATGGAACCATATGCCGTCATGCACCAAGGCGCGCAAACGCCCGGCCGCCAGTGCGATGTCCCAGACCCGGTTCATGCTGAAGGCGCCGTCGGGCATCCCGTCCAGCAGCCGCGGATGGATCAGCTGCACCCCCGCATAAATGTATGGCACCACTTCCCGCTCAGCCCGGCGGCGCGGGACACCCCACTTGTCCAGCGCAAAGTCGCCGACGCCAACATCGGCGTGGACGTGCGATGTCCGATGCACCAGCAACACCCCGTCAACCGAGTCGTCGAATGCGGCTGCGAGTCGGCGCAAAGCCGAAATTGGTCCGTTCAGCCAGAACGAATCGCCATTAACGACGAAAAACGGATCCGCACCCAGAACGGCAAGCGCCGCTCGGACGCCGCCTCCGGTTTCCAGCAGATCGGCCTCCCGCAGCAGGACTGTCCGCGGCGGCACAGGGCGCCGCAGAAGATGCTTCGCGACCGCATCGGCCTGCCAGTGGACATTGACCGCCACGGTTTCGACGTCTGCACTGACCAGATGGTCAAGCGCATGGTCCAGCAACGTGCGGCCGCCCAGGGTCAACAGCGGCTTCGCGGTGGCATCGGTCAGAGGTCGCATGCGCATCCCCAGACCTGCGGCCAGGATCATGGCGGAGTGCGGAGCGACGGTCATGACTCGGATCCTGGCATGATGGTCGGATTACCGCGTTCGATGGGGGGTATCCAACGGTTTAACGCGACCGCGAGCGGTTCAGCGGCCGGTTGGAACAGCGCATCCTCAAGCAGTCGCCACGTCCGTGGGCCGTGAACAAGGTATTGCGTCCGACCGTCGCGCAAAGCAAGCCTGACCCACTGGCACGCGACCCGAAGATGGCGTTGCGCCGCGCACACGGAACAGGCAATGCGAAACCCGATCGGATCGAGTTCGGGCCGCGCGTTCAAATAGCGCTCCACCGCACGCTGCCGCGACGCCGAAGGGATGTCGCGTCGCGCATCCTGCAGCAGCGACATCAGATCATAGGCCGGATGCCCGATCGCGGCGCCCTGGAAGTCGATAATCCCCAGGCGGCCGCCGGGCAAGCGAAACAGATTGCCCGCGAAATAGTCGCGATGGACAAAGCCGCGCGGGCCGCCCATCAGCGGTTCCAGCATCGTCGCCAACGCCGCTGCCACATCATTCCGCGCACCGAGTGGGGCGGCGGTGCCGAAGCGCGCCGGCCACCACCAATCGAACAGCGTCGTCATCGCTGCCGAGGCCATCGCGCTCGCATCCCATTCCGGAAGCCCCGACGGTGCCGCCGCGCGGTGCATCGCGACCAGCGCATCGATCGCCAGATCCAGCAGCGCGTCCGGCGCGTCGCCGCGATCCAGCAGGACCGACAGCAGGTCGTCGCCCAGGTCTTCCTCCAGCACCAGGCCCGTTGCCTCGTCTGCGGCGAGGATCGCCGGCGCCCGCAAACCGATGCCGCGCAGGTGGGCTGCGATGCGCAGGAAGGGCCCGACATCCTCCGGCGGCGGCGCGTCCATCAGGACCGCCGGCCGGTCACCGCGGATGCGCAGGTAGCGGCGGAAGCTGGCATCCGGCGCCAGCGGTTCGGCGTCGCTGGGTGCATACCCGTGCCGAACCAGAAACACCGCGATCATGTCGTCGCGGTTCACGCGCCGGTCCCGCCAAGCGCCACCCGAGGCAGACGGTCATCCCAGCCCGCCAAAGTTGCCTCCCGAACCTCGCCCTCGCCGAGACGCAGCGTGATCGTCAACGCGTCCTCCGGCCGCAGGTCGCCAAGCCGGTCCGGCCATTCCACCAGGACGACGCCGTCGAGCGCGTCCTCCCAATCCAGTTCGCCAAGCGAATTGGGCCCATCCAGTCGCCACAGATCGTAGTGAAACACCGGACCAATGTGCGTGTCGTAGATCTGCACCAGGGTGAAGGACGGGCTGGGCACCTCCATCGTCGGATCACCCGCCGCAGCGCGCAGGAAAGCTCGGGCCAGAGCCGTCTTCCCGGCCCCCAACGGCCCCTCCAGCAGAATGCAGTCACCCACATGCGCCACCGCCGCCAGCCTTTCGGCAAGCGCCTCGGTTGCAGCGAGATCAGGCAAGGGAACGGTCACCGGCATGATTTTAATCTGAACCACGGCTGGACTCGCATACAATACCTGCCCGGCATCAGTCCGGGTTTGTCGCTTCTGCACCCCATGCTAGACGACAGTCTCCACCGGAACCCTGAAACCCCACGTTGGGACGTTCGATGAACCAGCATAGCACCGCTGCCAGCATAAAGCGCTTCTTCTCCGCCCCGCTGACGGACACCGACCCCGAACTGGCGGCCGCGATCCGCCACGAACTCGGCCGTCAACAGGACGGCATCGAGTTGATCGCGTCGGAAAACATCGTCTCCGCCGCCGTGCTCGAAGCCCAAGGGTCTGTGCTGACCAACAAATACGCCGAGGGCTATCCCGGCCGCCGCTACTATGGCGGGTGCGTCTACGTGGACGTGGCGGAGAACCTGGCGATCGACCGCGCCAAGCAGCTTTTCCAGTGCAGCTTCGCGAACGTCCAGCCGCACTCCGGCGCGCAAGCGAACCAGGCGGTGTTCCTGGCGCTGCTTAAGCCCGGCGACACGATCCTGGGCATGAGCCTGGATGCCGGCGGGCACCTGACCCATGGGGCCGCACCCAATCTGTCCGGCAAATGGTTCCACGCCGTTCAGTATGGCGTCCGCAAGGAAGATGGCATCCTTGATTACGACGAACTGGAGCGCCTCGCCCGCAGCGATAAGCCAAAACTGATCATCGCCGGCGGGTCGGCCTACGCCCGCTTCATCGACTTCCCCCGCATCCGCAAGGTCGCGGACGAAGTCGGCGCCTATTTCATGGTGGATATGGCGCATTTCGCCGGACTGGTCGCCGCGGAGCTGTTCCCGAGCCCGTTGCCGCACGCCCACGTCGTCACGACCACCACGCACAAGACCCTGCGCGGCCCGCGCGGCGGCATGGTCCTCAGCAACGATCCCGAAATCGGCAAAAAGATCAACTCCGCCGTCTTCCCCGGCCTGCAAGGCGGCCCGCTCATGCACGTCATCGCCGGCAAGGCCGCGGCGTTCGGGGAAGCGTTGAAGCCGGAATTCCGCGCCTACCAGAAAGCCGTCCAGGACAATGCCCGCGTGCTGGCCGAGACGCTGAAGCAGCAGGGCCTCGATATCGTCAGCGGCGGCACCGACAGCCATCTGATGCTGGTCGATCTCCGCCCCAAGCGCGTCACCGGCAAAGCCGCCGAGGCCAGCCTGGAACGCGCGCACATGACCGCCAACAAGAACGCCATCCCATCCGATCCGGAAAAGCCGGCGATCACCTCCGGCATTCGTCTCGGCTCCCCCGCCGGCACCACGCGCGGCTTCGGCACCGCCGAATTCTCCCAGATTGGTCTGATGATCAACGAAGTTCTGGAAGGACTAGGTCGGTCCAATGACGGCACCAAGATCGCTGTGGAACAGACAGTCGGCGTCCGGGTGAAGGAACTCTGCGCGCGCTTCCCGCTGTACCCGACCCGATAAACCGCGATGCGCTGCCCGTTCTGTGGCTTCGACGACACCCAGGTAAAAGACAGCCGCCCCACCGAGGATAATGGCGCGATCCGCCGTCGCCGCTTCTGCAGCAATTGCGGCCAGCGCTTCACCACGATCGAGCGGGTGCAGTTGCGCGAACTGACGGTGATCAAGTCCGACGGCAGGCGCGTCCCATTCGATCGGGACAAGCTGGCGCGGTCGATCCGGATTTCGATGCGCAAGCGGCCGATCCAGGAGGAACGGATCGAACGGATCGTCAACTCGGTCGTGCGGCAACTGGAAGCGTCAGGTGACAGCGACATTCCCAGCAAGCAGATCGGCGAACTGGTGATGGATACGCTGAAGGACCTCGACAAAGTGGCCTATGTCCGCTTCGCCAGCGTGTATCGGAACTTCCGCGAAGCGAAGGATTTCGAGGACTTCGTCGGCGGTCTCGGCGCGACGGCGGAGGAGTAATCAGGTCGCGGCCTAACCGGCGCTCAGCCGGCGGTGCCGGCCAGTTCCCGCTGCGCCAGATGGGTCAGCATCTCCGCCACGTCGCGGGCCGGCCGCGGGCGGCTGAACAGGTAGCCTTGCGCCTCGACACAGTGTAGCGATGCAAGGTGCTGAAGTTGCGCGGTTGTTTCCACCCCTTCACCGATCGTGGACATGCCGAGTTGCTGGCATAAATCCAGCACCGCGGCGACGATCGTGTCGGTGTCACCGCCCTGCCCGAGCTTCGCGACGAAGGACCGGTCGATCTTGACCTTGTGGAACGGAAAGCGCTGCAGGTAGCTGAGTGACGAATAGCCGGTCCCGAAATCGTCCAGCGCGATGCTCAGGCCGAGATCGCGCAACTGGTGCAGGATGACCAGCACCGCATCGGTGTCGGCGAGCATCGCGGTTTCGGTGATTTCCAGTTCCAGCCGGCGCGCTGCCAGTCCCGCGGCGGCCAGCGCGGCGGCGACATCCTTCACCAGGGTGTGGCAGCCGAACTGCACCGGAGACAGGTTAACCGCGACCTTCAGGTGATGTGGCCATGTCGCCGCGTCGGCGCAGGCTTGTTGCAAGACCCATTTGCCCAACGGCACAACCAGGCCGATTTCCTCGGCCAGCGGAATGAAATCGGCCGGCAACACCATGCCGCGTTCCGGATGCTGCCAGCGCACGAGTGCCTCGAAACCGCAAACCGAGCGTGTGGCGATGTTGATGAGCGGCTGGTAGAACAGCCGGAATTCGCCGTCGGCCAGCGCTTTGCGCAGATCAAGGTCGAGGGTGCGCCGCGCCTGCATGCGGGCGTTCATGTCCGCTTC
>Ga0182012_10001484_pt1 | contig 25592 bp, 23 predicted proteins | sample 612S2SmetaG_FD_120486 | JGI IMG/M metagenome (GOLD analysis project Ga0182012, IMG submission 120486) | Permafrost microbial communities from Stordalen Mire, Sweden - 612S2S metaG | ecosystem: Environmental > Terrestrial > Soil > Wetlands > Permafrost | place: Sweden: Stordalen | collected...
ACACCGCCGGGTAATCGGCTGGAGCGTCTATCCGGCGATCGCAAAGGGCAACACAGCATTCGTATCAACGAGCAGTACCGAATATGTTTTATATGGAAGGATGGAGCGGCATATGAAGTCGAAATCACCGATTACCATTAACCGAGAATTGCTTCCGCTGGTCAAGCCTGGGGAAATTCTGCAAGAAGAGTTCATGGAGCCGCTGGGGCTTTCGGCGAACGCGCTAGCGCTCCTCTTGCGGGTGCCCGCAAATCGAATACAGGATATCGTCAGAGGCCGCCGCAGCATCACGGCGGACACAGCCTTACGTCTGTCTCAATATTTCGGCAACAGCGCGGAGTTCTGGCTCAATCTGCAACAGAACTACGAGTTGGACCAAGCCAAACGCGAAAAGCTTGCTGAGATCCAGGCCGTAGTGCCACGACATTCGCGAGGAAAAGAATCGCTTCTTACGACGACTTAATCTCCGTCCAATACCGACCACGCAATCTTTGCGTCGTGCCCAGCAACCATTGAACCATTCGTCGCAGGCCAGCAAGAAAGCCAGGTATTCGACCAGTACGTCCTCGGCAGTGCTGATGCGATCAGGGAGCTGAATTTGAGCGCCTTCAGATAGAAGGTGTCGCCAAGGCTGGTAAGAGCCGTCCAGGGAAACGTATCGGCGAAGATTGTTCTCACGTCTTGGGATGGTCGCAGAGGTAATGATCGATCTTGGCAGCCCCGTGTTTTAGGAAGCATGACGAAATCTTCACGGGGAACGTCTTTCATGGCATCGACAAATATTTCCCAAATGGGACGGTCGTCTTTGACGGCCGGTGGCGCTGGCCCCGCGCCTGCGCATCCGCTTTAAGAGCGGCGGCTTTCTAATCGGGAATCTCAATGTGTAAAGTTGCCACGGAACAAGCCCTTTTCTAACCACCGTAGCGAACGATGCGCCGAATTGCCACCGATGGTAAGAAAGTGGCACTGGGGAAGGCAGGGTGGACCAAGAATTTAACAGCATAATAGAGGTTATGTCTTAGAAAGGCACACCGTCATCAAGAGGGCTCTTGCTCAGACGCGGTGATGATCGATGGTGCCAGTGGTCACCCGGTCGGTTGAGGAATCTACATTCGCCATGACCAGTGCAAGGGCGGCGATCTCATTCGGCTGCAAGTCCCGTGTGCTCTTAACGGGAGATGCGGCAAAGATTTCCTGCGTCGTGGCCTGCCTCTTGCGAAGGTTTTTGATGCGGTTTGTGATGGCGGTTTTAAGTTGTTCAAAATCGCTGGCGGAATCGAGGGCATACGAGATGATTCCCCGGTGCTGGATGTCAAAAGGAAATTTTGCGGCTTGCTGGGCGGCACAGATGAGAACCACATCCTTTCCGCTGGCGATGGCGTAGCCGAGTTCGTACATCACATTGGCATTGCGCGTCGATATATAGCGGCAAGGCAAAGGGTGGCCGCCCTGATTTCGTCGTGCAGCGTGTCAATAGGGATAACCGCACCGTCGTCTCTGTCCACCCTGTAAGCTTCCAACCCTGCAGCTACGAGGGCTGGGGCCACAGTGAAAAGGGACGTTATCACACGTATTCCGAATCTCGCCCAGACTTTATGCCGCGACGGGGCTTGGCCCAGTACAATCTTGAATACGCGCATTAGCGGAACGCGAACGGAAATGTTTGAACGCTGTGATGCCGCACGCCAGTGCGACAGTAGCAAGAAATCTGCGAGGCTGTGGATTGAGTTTTCGGGCGGGTGCATGATCGGAATCGGCTGGACAGGGTCGATAAGACGATCGAGAAACTCGATGCGCGCGTCAAAGTGCTAGAAGACGAAAGCCGGTCGCTGGTGAAACGGTGGTCCCTCGCGAAATCCGCCTGGTGGCCTACGATTTCAGCGCCGGTAAACTGCGCACGACGTGTCCGTCTCCCAAACCCGCACGTAAGCCAACTTCGCCGGTTCAATATCCCGTTGAATCTCGTCAAAAATAAATTTCGCAATATTCTCGGCCGAGGGGTTCACGGTGTCGAACGGTTTCAAATCGTTGATTAAGTGGTGATCGAAATAGGCACTCGCGTGGCGCAGGCGCTGCTTCAGATCGGCGAAATCATGCAACATGCCGTGCTGGTCCAGTTCGCCCGTCATGCCCACCTGCACGCGGTAGTTGTGGCCGTGTAGATTTTCACACTTGCCCTTATAGTTCCTCAAGAAGTGGGCGGAGGCGAACGTGTGCTCAACGAAAATCTCAAACATCGAAAAAGTTCTGAATATCCTCTAGTTTTTTGGTAAGCCGGTAAGGGGGCAGGCTATCGAAAAAGACCTTGCCGTACGGCAGCTTGGTAATTCTATTATCCAGCAAGACCAAAGCGCCGCGGTCGGAAGAGGCGCGAATCAGCCGGCCGAAGCCTTGTTTGAGCGCGAGCGCGGCTTGCGGCACCTGATATTCGTAGAAGGCGTTGCCGCCCGCTTGGCGGATGGCTTCCGTGCGCGCGGCGATCACCGGATCGCTGGGGACGGCAAAGGGCAGCCGGTCGATGATGACACAACTCAACTGTTCGCCTTGCACGTCGATGCCTTGCCAGAAGCTGGAGGTGCCAAACAAAACCGCGCCGGGCGTGTTGCGAAAGGTTTCCACCAGCGCGGTGCGCGGCGCTTCACCTTGCATCAGCATGGGGTGGTCGAGGCGGATTTTTAGCAACTGGTAAACCTGGCGCATCTGCTGATAGCTAGTGAAGAGAACGAAGGCCCGGCCGCGCGAGGCTTCGAGCACTTGATGAATAACGTCGGCGGCGCGCCAGGAGAATTCGGGCTGGCGCGGATCGGGCAAATGCGGCGGGACATAGAGCAGAACTTGTTGCGCGTAATCGTAGGGGCTTTCAATGCGCAGAGTGCGGGCGTTCGGCAAGCCGAGTCTCTTTTGGGCGTAGTCAAATTCGCCCGCCACAGCCAGCGTCGCGGAGGTGAGGATCACGGTATCGACGCGCTCAAACAAGCGCGAGGACAGGGTTTGCGAAATGTCGATGGGCGTGGCTTGCAGATAGACACCACGGCCGCGCGCCTCGATCCAATACACATTGGTTGCATCGGGCGTCTCTAGCCAATATTTGAGGCCTTGCTGTATGAGCTTGGCGCGGCGTACCAGCGGCAAAACGTCATCAATCGCGCCGGTGACCAATTCTAGCCGGCCGGAGACGGTTTCGAGCGCCAGTTGCAGTTCGCGATAGGTGGCTTCGTTGGCACGCAGGAATGCGGCGTGCTGACGAAATCCCTGCCGGCCTTCCACGGGAAAGAGCGAGAAGAAATCGTCGCAGCGGTCGTTCAGGTGAATCAGCGCGCGGTCGAGTTCGGGTGTGGTGAAGAGCTTTCTTTGGGAAACGGCAGCGGTGTCCTTCACCAGTTCGTGGATTTGCAGGTTGCTGATGCTGAGACCAAAATATTGGCCGACGACATCTTCAATCTCGTGCGCTTCATCGAAGATGACCGCGTCATAGTCGGGGATGATGGCTCCGAAGGCGCGGTCGCGAGCCGCCAGATCGGCGAAGAACAGATGATGATTAACGACGATGATGTCGCTGGCGATGGCGCGGCGATGCATTTCGGTGATGAAGCAGCGCTCGAACTGGGCGCATTTCTGGCCGGCGCAGTTGTCGCTGCGCGCGTCCATTTTCCACCAGGCGCTGCTGGTATCGGGAATTTCGCGCAGTTCGCTGCGGTCGCCGGTTTCGGTGATTTTCTCCCAGTCGCGGATGATCTGGAATTCGCCGCGTTCTTCGAAGCCAGTAAGGATGGGCTCGCGCTCGGCATCGTAAAGCTTTTGGCGGCACAGATAATTGTTGCGGCCCTTCATGTAACAAGCGCGAATGGGCTCGTCAAACATGGTTTGCAGAAACGGCAGATCTTTGAAGAATAGCTGCTCCTGCAGGGCTTTGGTGCCAGTGGAGATGACGATGCGCTTGCTAGAAAGAATAGATGGCACGAGATAGGCTAGCGTCTTACCGGTGCCGGTGCCGGCTTCGACGACGAGGTGTTTACGATCGGCGAGTGCGTCGGCGACGGCGACGGCCATATCGATTTGCCCGGGGCGATGTTCGTAGTTGGGGTGGGCGCGGGAGAGCGCACCATGGCGGCCGAAGAAGCTCTTCGGGGTCGGCCTCGCGCTCGCGCCACGAGGTCTTGCGATTTGGCTAGCGGTGGTCACTTACGGTGGCGAGGGCGGAAACCCCCAGTGTAGTACGGTGTAAGGCGAAGGAAAAGATCACGATGAAGCGAGTTCTATTTGGCCTGTGTTTGGCGGCGGGCGTGATGAACGCCCAGAATAACTTGACGACGACGATGGTGCAGCGGTATTTCGCGAACGTGCGCAAGAACCTGGAAGGCAGCGCGGACGTAATGCCGGCGGAGAAATATAGCTACCGGCTGACGGCGGATCAAATGGCGTTCGGCCAATGGATGATTCATTCCATCGAGCGCAACTATTCGGACTGTGCGACGTTGAACGGCGAAGCCGTGCCGGACGCGCAGAAGCAGGCGGCGGGATTGACGGACAAGGCAGCGATTAGTAAAGCATTGAAGGACTCGTTCGCTTATTGCGCGGCGGCGCTGGACGGTTTGGACGATCAGAAGGTGATTGCATCGCCGCAGATGAGTTATGCGTTTATGCACGTCGCGGTGCACAACAATGAGATTTATGGGAATGTGGTGGGGTATCTAAGGTCGAATGGGATTGTGCCGCCCTCCACGGCGGCGCGGTTGAGTCAGAAGAAGTGAGTGTTTGAGCGGGCTTGGCTCTTCAGGGCCGGAGGGATGTCAAGCTAGTTATCAATTCTCCAGGCCGTCTCATCTTTCCTCGTGAGCTTGGGCAATATTGGCTAGCTAGTCTACGGATATTCTGAGCGTCGATTTCAACCGCGCGAATTAGGGTGGCGATTTGATCGGCGTTCTTTTGCATGCTCTCGTGCAGGGCGGCTAGCTGATCGGTGTTCCGTTGCACACTCTCGTGTAAGGTTCGGTCGATTTCAATAGAAATTCCAGCCGCTCATCGATTGTCATCTGTGGAACTCTTCTTGAGTTTAGCGGACGCCGGCGGCGGCCATTTTGGCGCGCAGGCCTTTTTCGGAGTCGGGTCCCCAGTAGGCGCAATCGAGTTGCAGGAAGACAGTGGTGTATGGAATGGTCATGTTGGTTTTGATGATCAGCACGCGGAAGGTTTTGCTCACTTCGTCGAGCCTTTCGATGATCTTCTCGTGGGGGATCGCTTCGACGGTTTTGTCCTTGAACCGTTCTGCCAAGCGCTCGCGATAGGCCTCGACACCGGGCGCTTGGGCATCGTCGAGATACTGCAGTTCCTGATCGGTGTGGATGATGGGCGTGACGTGCTTGGATTTGGCGAGTTGCGACAGCACGACGTCGAGCACGTGGATTTGATCGGCGTTGGCGACCACGGTCTCGATGCCCTCCTTGGCCTGCGCCGGATAGGCGGAATCGGCAATCACAATCCAATTGCGATGGCCATACGAGGGGATGCGCTCGGCCAGGATTTGTGTCCAGTCTTTATCCGCGCCCAAGCAAACCATGGTACAGGACAGGGTACAAAACAGAACGGTGAGGAGAAGTTTCATCGCTCACTATTAGACAACTTTGCCAGGAGATCCGGCAACTCAGAGCTGACGAGAAGCAAGTCGCGATCGGCGGCTTTGAGGAATTTTTCTTCGACGGCGTGGGCGAGGAATTCGAGGAACAGGTCGTAATAGGCCGCCACATTCCAGAGTGCGCAGGGCTTGTGATGAATGCCGAGTTGCGCCCAGGTGAGGGCTTCGCAGAGCTCATCGAGCGTGCCCCAGGCGCCCGGGAGAATGAGGAAGGCGTCGGCGCGGCGGGTCATTTCGGCTTTGCGTTGGTGCATGGAGTGGACAATGTGCAGCTCGGAGAGGCCGCGATGGGCGATTTCCTGATCGACGAGAGATTGCGGGATGATGCCGACGACGCGGCCACCAGCGGCCAATGCGGAATCGGCGAGCGCGCCCATGAGTCCGCGATGGCCGCCGCCGTAGATGATCTCAATCTGGCGGGCGGCTAATTCGCGGCCGAGAGATTGGGCGGCGGCAACGAAGACGTCGCGCTTGCCGGGATTGGAGCCGCAATAGACACAGATGCTGTGAAGGGTCATAGGACTATAACGCTGCTCCCTGACGGTCGCGGTTCCGTTGGGCGCTCAGCCGCGGAAGGACTTGCGCTTGCTTTCGAGGGGCTTTTTGGATTCGGTGCGGATGAGCGAATGGAGCTGAATGACGGGCATTAAGCTGAGGTCTTCCTCTTTCGGATTGGTGGTGGCGCGCTTGGAGAGTTCCTGGTTGAGGTTGGAGATGAAGCCTTCGATTTGCTGTTGCATGGCTTCCATCTTCTCGCGCATGTTGAGGATGATCTCGACGCCGGCCAGATTGACGCCCAGATCGCGCGTGAGTTTCAAGATGACCTCCAGGCGTTCGAGATCTTCATCGGTGTAGAGCCGGGTATTGCCATCGCTGCGCGAGGGCGTTAACAGGCCTTCGCGTTCATACAAACGTAGCGTTTGCGGATGGATTTCGTATTGTTCGGCGACCGCCGAAATCATGTAGGCCGCTTTGCTTTTGCTCTTCGACATTTTGCGCCGCCACCTGCTTTAAGCCGCTGGTTGCACTTTGCTCCAGATACCGGATCTAACATCTTCGGTTTGAACCTGCGCCAGCTCACGCAGCAGTTCGCGCGTGCGCTCGTCGCGCACGTCGGGAGCTTTGAAAAAGACTTCTACAATCTCGTCGCCGCGGGTATTTTTGCGGCCATTGAAGACGCCTTTTTCGCGAAGGCGGAACTTCTGGCCGCTTTGCGTGCCTTGCGGAATCTTGAGTAACGCCCGGCCATCAATGGTGGGCACTTCGATTTTTGCGCCCAAACCCGCTTCGCTCACGGTGAGCGGAATCTGAATCAGAATGTTGTCGCCATCGCGCTTGAAGAAGGGATGCTCTTCGACGCGAATGGTGATGTATAAATCGCCGGGCGGGCCGCCGCCGGTGCCCGCGTTGCCTTTGCCCGCGACACGCATGCGCGAGCCGGCGGACACGCCTTGGGGAATGCGCACTTCGACTGAATCGGGACGGCTGAGGCGACCCTCGCCGCGGCAGGTGGGACAAGCATTTTTCAAACGGCCGGTGCCGCCGCAGCGGTTGCAAGTCAGATTGAATTTCATGGCGCCCGCCATCTGCGTGACCGTACCGCTGCCATCGCATTCCGGACAAACTGCCACGCCGCTGCCGGCGGAACCGGTGCCATGACAGGTCTCGCAAGTTTCCTGGCGAGAAATGTTGAGCTTGACTTGCGTTCCCTTGATCGATTGCCAGAAATCAACGTTCAGGCCGTATTCGAGGTCGGCGCCTCGTTCGGCGTGGGTGGTTTGACGGCTGCCCTTGAAGAACTGGCTGAAGATATCTTTGAAACCGCCGCTCGAACGTTCATCTTCAAAGGGCGAATGTCCGGCGCCAGGGCCTCTTTGGGCGGTCTGCTGCTGGCGGATGTATTCGGCGAAATCAAAACCTTCGAAGTTGGGGCCGGTGCCTGAGCCGCCGGCGGGGTTGGCGCCGTTAGGCGGAAGGTTGTCGGCATAGAAGCCGTACTGATCGTAGGTTTTCTTCTTGCTGTCGTCACTGAGGACGTCGTAGGCTTCCTGAACTTTTTTGAAGCGCTCTTCAGCGGCCTTGTCGCCGGGGTTGAGGTCAGGGTGAAACTTGCGCGCCAGCTTGCGATACGACTTGCGTATTTCGTCGGCGTCCGCCGAGCGGGGGACGCCAAGGGTTTCGTAATAGTCCTTCTTGGATGCTGACGGCATTGGGTTATCTCACTAAAGGGCTCCAATGAACTGACTGGAGAGCAACGAAAAAAGGGGAAAAGCCTGTAGTGCCGCCCGCCCGGCAGATACGCTCGAGCCCGGAATGTCCCCTTTTTTCTTTCATCGGCTGCGGTTCCGAAGGGCCGGCGGTAAAGACGCTACCGCCGGCCCTCGCTCTTACTTCTTGTCTTCGACGTCGACGAATTCTGCGTCAACGACGTTATCCTTTGGCTTCTCAGGGGTGGGCGGCTGGTCGGACGGCGGCGCACCATTAGGCGTGGAAGTACTCTGCGATTTGTACATGGCCTCCGCCAGTTTGTGGCTGGCAGTGGTGAGCTTGTCGGTGGCCGAAGTGATTTTGTCGAGACCGCCTTCGGTCATCGCTTTCTTGACCTCTTCGAGCGCGGCTTCCACTTGGCGGGCGTCGGCGTCGGAGATCTTTTCGCGATGTTCCTTCAGCATCTTCTCGACGTTATAGGTCATGGCATCGGCGCGGTTGCGCGCTTCGATTTCGTCGCGCTTCTTGCGGTCGTCGGCCGAATGAGATTCGGCGTCGCGCGCCATCTTCTCCACTTCGTCCTTGCTCAAGCCGGAGGAAGAAGTAATGGTAATCTTCTGCTCGTTGTTGGTGGCGCGGTCCTTGGCCGTGACGTTGAGGATGCCGTTGGCATCGATATCGAAGGTAACTTCAATTTGCGGAATGCCGCGCGGCGCAGGCGGAATGCCGACCAACTGGAAGACGCCCAGCAGGCGGTTGTCGCGAGCCATGGCGCGTTCGCCCTGGTAGACCTTGATTTCGACCGAGGTCTGGCTATCGGCGGCGGTTGAGAACACTTCGCTCTTACGAGTGGGAATAGTGGTATTGCGGTCAATTAGCTTAGTGAAGACACCGCCCAGCGTTTCGATACCGAGTGAAAGGGGAGTAACGTCGAGTAGCAGAACATCCTTAACTTCGCCGCCCAACACGCCGCCTTGTACGGCCGCGCCTATCGCGACCACTTCGTCGGGATTGACGCTCTTGTTCGGATCTTTACCGAAGAGGTCGCGCACGATCTGCTGAACTTTGGGGATGCGCGTGGAGCCGCCGACGAGGACAACCTCATCGATATCTTTTGGCGTGATACCGGCATCCTGCAAAGCCTGTTTGCAGGGGCCAACGGAGCGCTGCAGAATGTCATCGACCATTTGCTCGAAGCGCGCGCGCGTCAGCTTGATGTTTAAGTGCTTGGGTCCGCTGGCATCGGCCGTCAAGAACGGCAGATTGAGCTCGGTTTCGAGCAGGGTGGACAGTTCGATCTTGGCTTTTTCAGCGGCTTCCTTGAGGCGCTGCAAGGCCATCTGATCCTTGGAGACGTCGACGCCCTGTTCCTTCTTGAATTCCTGAATGAGCCAATCGATGATCCGCTGGTCGATGTTATCGCCGCCGAGGTGGGTATCGCCATTCGTAGATTTGACTTCCACCACGCCATCGCCGACTTCAAGGATGGAGATATCGAAAGTGCCGCCGCCGAAATCGTAGACGGCGATGGTTTCATCCTTCTTCTTATCCAGACCGTAGGCGAGCGCGGCTGCCGTGGGCTCATTGATGATACGCATCACTTCGAGGCCGGCAATCTGCCCGGCATCTTTGGTGGCTTGGCGCTGCGCATCGTTGAAATAGGCGGGAACCGTGATAACGGCCTTGGTGACCTTTTCGCCGAGGTAAGCTTCCGCCGCTTCTTTCAACTTGGTGAGGATCATGGCCGAAATCTCAGGGGGTGAATATTTCTTGCCCTGGATCTCGACGCGCGCATCGCCGTTTTCGCCGGAGACGCTCTTGTAGGGGACCAGCTTCATTTCCTCGCTCACTTCGTTGAAGCGGCGACCCATGAAACGCTTGATGGAGTAAACGGTATTTTCGGGGTTGGTAACGGCTTGGCGCTTGGCGACGTTGCCGACGAGGCGTTCGCCATTCTTGGTGAAGCCCACAACCGACGGCGTGGTACGACCGCCTTCCTGGTTCGGGATGACGGCCGGCTGGCCGCCTTCCATCACGGCGACCACCGAGTTGGTGGTTCCGAGGTCAATTCCGATAATCTTGCTCATAGTAGTATCTTTGCCTCCGCCGACCGAAGAATTTCGTTGCCGGCTGCTCTTAGCACGCTATCATTATTGAATATGAGTGCTAGATTGTCAAGTTGTCTTCCATTAACTTTGTTTTTTTCACTGACTAGTGGTGTTTTGCTAGCCCAGAATAATCTTACCGTAGCGGCGGCAGCGGATTTAACGGCGGTAGCGCCGGAGTTGGCAGCAGCCTTTGAAAAAACGAACCCAACGATAAAGGTGCGCTTCGTGACAGAAGCGTCGGCGATGCTTGCCCAGCAGATTGAAAATGGTGCGCCGTACGACTTATTCCTCTCAGCCAATGCGCAATATGCGGATAAATTGGCGGCGTCAGGCAAGCTTAGCAAGCCCGCGATTTATGCGCACGGGCAACTGGCGCTGCTTTGGAAAGATGGGAAATCCCATCCTATCAATGAGTTAACCGGGGATGCAGTGCGCTTTGTGGCGATTGCCAATCCCAAGCTGGCGCCTTATGGGGTGGCGGCGCAGCAGGCTTTGGAGCATGAAGGGTTATGGCAGAAAATCGAACCCAAAGTAGTTTATGGGGAAAATGTACGGCAGACGCTGCAATTATTTGACAGCGGGAATGCGGATGCGGTGCTGACATCGGGTGGCTTGGTGAGCGAGCGAAAAGCTCAGATTCTTCCGAGCGACTGGCATAAACCGATTATTCAGAAGGCCGGGGTGGTGACGGCGAGTGCAAAACAAAAGGAAGCAGGATTGTTTTTGCAGTTTTTGTTAGGGCCGGCGGCGCAGGAGATCTTCGGGCGGCACGGTTTTGGACGGCCGGAATAAATTTGGCCGCGGATGAGTGGGATGAACGCAGATAAGGCAAGAACGGGCACACCTCGGGCGTGGACGTGACTTGCAAGACGCTGCTCCTTGACAGTCGCGGTTCTGTCAGGAGGCTTTTGAGGGGATCGAATTCGCGGTTGGCCCGGTTGGCGTCGGCGCAGAGACGGAGAGCGCGGTTGAGCAGGTCCCCATTTTGCTCTCGGCGATTCGAAGGTTACACTTCGTCCAACGCTTGTTCGCAATCGGCGAGCAGGTCGCTGAAGTCCTCAATGCCGAACGAAATGCGAACGAGTCCCTCGCCAATGCCAGCCTCATCCAGGTCTTTGGCGCTCCAAGCGGAATGCGTAGTGCTGCGGGGATGGCACGCCAGCGTTTCCACGCCGCCTAAAGAGACGGCATCGCGCGCCAGTTGCAGATGTCGCAGGAAGTTAAAGGCGGCGGCTTTGCCGCCTTTGAGATCGATGGAAACCAAGCCTCCCGGGTGGTCGCATTGTTCCTGGTAGATGCGCTTTTGTTCGGGGTCGGTGAAAAGAGTGGGATAGTAGATCTGGGCGATTTTGGGATGTCCGACGAGGCTTTCGGCCAAGCGTTGCGCGGTGTCGCTTTGCCGGTTCATGCGCAGGTAAACGGTGGGCAAGCGAGTGTCGAGAATCCAGCATTCGTCAGGTTGCAGGATGTTACCGAACAAGCTGCGCTTGCTGCGAATTTTGTGCATGAGCGCGGCGTCTTTACCCAAGGCGACACCGCCAATGATGTCGCTGAAGCCACCCAGGTATTTGGTGGCAGAGTAAAGGGATATGTCGGCACCGAGTTTGATGGCGTGTTGAAAGGCCGGACCGAGGAAGGTGTTATCGATCATGACCAGCGGGCGTTCAGCAGGCAGGCTAGCGGCAGTTTGGCAGGCGCGCTGGATGTCCGTCATCACAATGGTGGGGTTGGCCGGCGTTTCGATCAGTACCACGGCGAGGTTGCGCGCCGCACGCATGGCTTGCTCGAGCAAATCGCTGCGGCCGCCGGGGACGGGAATCCCGTGAATACCGAAAGGTTCAAGGAAGCCTTGGATCAGAGTTTGAGTGCCGCCATAGATAGGAACGGTATAAATAATGCTATGGCCGGGTTTGAGAACGGCGAGCAAAGTGGTCATGATGGCCGCCATGCCGGAGTTGAAGACCGCTGCCGCCGTAGCTCCGGGTTCTAAGGGGACGACATGGTCTTCCAGAATTTGCGCGTTGGGGTGGTTAAATCGTGAATAGACTAAATCGACGTTTTCGCCTGGGGCCCGTTCTGCGCGGCCGCCCATGATATCGAAGGCGCGCTCGGCGGCCTCGGGGCTGGAGAAGACGTAAGTGGAACTGCGAAAAACGGCCGGACGGGCGGAACCTACCGACAGGCTAGGATCAAAACCCTGCGTTAGAACGGCGGTTTCGGGTTTGAGATTGGGCAGATGTTTGGTGGTGGTGGACAAGGAGAGGACTACCTCCGCCTTGAGTGTAGCGCTAGAAGACGGTGAGAAGTGTGGATAAACGGTGAAAAAAACTGCGGATATTCAGTGCTTTTACTGTGAAAGACCCTTGCGGGTGCCAGGGAGGTGTTGCTTCAGGGGTCTTTCTATGAGGTTAGTCTCGCTTTGGTGGGAGTTGCCTCCCTGGCTTGATTCCAATAGTAGTATATGATTTTGCGGAATGCAAGTGTTTTCGATACGAAAATCGAAATTTTTTTGTAGGACTTTACTGGTGCGTTACGATAGACCGGTAACTGATAGACATTAAACATGAAAATAACTGTTTTAGGGTCAACGGGTTCAATAGGGGTAAACACGCTGGATGTGGTGCGGCAGAATGGGGATCGCTGGAAAATACATTCTTTGGTAGCGGGCCGCAATCTGGAAGTTTTGTGCTCCCAAATTCTGGAGTTCCATCCCGAGTTCGTGGTAGTGGCCGATGAGGTTACTTTGAACAAACTCCGCCTACGCCTGAAGGAACTCACGCGACCCGTGAGAGGTTGGCCCGAGTTGGCGGCTGGGCCGAGGGCACGGGTCGCCGCAGCAACCGCTAATGAGGTTGGATTTGTCATGTCGGCCATCGTGGGCGTGGCGGGACTCGAAGCGACTTACGCAGCCGTGAAGGCCAAAAAGCGGATCGGCTTAGCTAATAAAGAAGTTTTGGTAGCGAGTGGCGGCTTAGTCATGGAGGCAGTCCGGAAATGCGGGACCGAACTGATTCCGGTTGACAGTGAGCACAATGGGGCGCACCAATGTTTACGCGCAGGGACGCACGGGGAAGTAACCCGGCTTCTATTGACGGCATCGGGTGGACCATTTCGCGATACGCCACGCGAAGATTTGTGGAGAGTCACGACCGAGCAGGCGCTGAATCATCCAACGTGGAAAATGGGGCGTCGTATCACGATTGATTCGGCCTCGATGATGAATAAAGGTTTCGAAGTAATTGAGGCCTGCTGGCTGTTTGACTTGCCGCCGAGCCAAGTAGACGTGGTGGTTCATCCGCAATCGTCGATCCACGCCATGGTGGAATACAACGACGGCAGCGTCATCGCCCAAGTTTCGGCTACGGATATGCGCATGCCGATCCAATATGCGATGACGTACCCCGAACGGCACCGGGCACCCGTCGCGCGGCTGGACTGGACGCAGCCGAGAACCTGGAATTTCATGCCGCCCGATCTGGAGAAATTCCGCTTGCTGAAGTTGGCTTATCAGGCGCAAGAGCAAGGCGGCTCGGCCACTTGCACTCTAAACGCGGCGGACGAGGTGGCGGTGGAGGCGTTCCTGGACGGCAGACTTCCGTTTCCGGCCATAGCCATTACGGTAGAGGAAACCTTGCAGAGACAAGCGAACTCGAAACCAGCGACAATTGAAGAGGTTATCGGGATTGATTTGGCTGCGCGAGAATTGGCGCGGCGGGTGATTGCGGAGCAGCCCTGGAAGGTTTCCCATCGTTAACTTTAGAAGCGAAGCGGCTAAGGGTGCGTCCAATGGGCAGTAGAATACATTAAACTGAAGGCTCAGGTTGTGAGAGTTGTTAGCGTCTAGAGAAAGGTAACAGAAGCGTTGGGTTTTTTGCAGCCGGTTTTTTGGGTCGTGATTCTGTTGGGAGTCATGATACTGGTCCACGAATTGGGACATTTTTGGGCGGCGCTAGCAGTTGGCGTAAGGGTGGAGACCTTTAGCATCGGCTTTGGCCCGCGACTTCTGGGTTTTAAGAGGGGCGACACCGATTTCCGGTTGTCAGCCATTCCGTTCGGCGGTTATGTGCGGATGCTGGGCGAGCAGCCTGGGGACGATAACGTGATTGACCCCGGTTCGTTTCAAGCGAAAGCGCGCTGGCAGCGGGCGATTGTCATTATTGCCGGGCCGTTGATGAACATTGTTTTGGCAGTGGGCATTGTGACTGGGCTTTATATGGTCGAATTCCGCAAGGAAATCGACACGAAAGATCCGGTGATCAGCAGCGTGAAGCCGGATTCGGCGGCCGTGCAGGCGGGGTTGCAAGCGGGCGATCGGATTGTGCAGTTCGGCGACCGCAAAGACCCGAATTGGGATTATTTGAGCGAGCAGGAAATGCTGAACGCCGACCGCACCATGGATATGGTGGTGGAGCGGCATGGGCAGCGCGTCAAACTCGCAGTCACGCCGCGCATGGATCCGAAGGAAGGCATCGGCACCATCGGCTGGATTGGCGAACAGAACATTCAGATTGGCGAGATTCAACCCGGTTCGCCGGCGCAAGCTGCTGGCTTGAAGCCGGGCGATTTATTCCTGAGTATCGACGGGCAGGCTGTTGTGTCCCCGATAACTGTGCAACAAGCAGTGGTGCATTCGGGCGGCCGGCCGATTGACCTTCAAGTGATGCGCGCCGGGCAAACCCAGGAATTCTCGGTGGCGCCCATGAAAACCTCGGATAGCAAGCTGCCGTATCGGATTGGGGTCAGTTTCCGTGCGCCGGTACAAATATTGAAGTTGAGCTTTCCGGACGCGTTTGTCGAGTCGCTGCGCTTTAACCGGCAAAATGCGCTCGGCATTTTTCAGATGCTGGGGAGTATCATTGAGCGGCGGGTTTCGCCGAAAACCGTCTCGGGGCCTATTGGCATGGCAGTGATGTCGAATCAGGCGGCGCAACAAGGCGCCTGGATGTATTTGCTGCTGATGGCGCTGGTGAGTTTGAATCTGGCGATTTTTAATCTGCTGCCGATTCCCATTCTAGATGGCGGGACGCTGTTGTTGCTACTCATCGAAATGCTGCTGCAGCGCGAAGTGAGCATGCGAATCAAAGAGACCGTTTTCAAGTTGGGCTTCGTGTTTCTGATGATGGTAGTGGTGTTCGTGATTTACAACGATATTAGTAAGATCCTGACGAAGAGTTAGTCCGGGTTCTAGATCTAACTTTCATCCAGCTTTTCCCGTTTTAGAATCTGACGGATCGAGCGCTTGCCATGAAGAATTCTGACGACAACCAAATGCCCAGGGTTGTTGACATAGTAAATGCGTATTGCCTCAAAGCCCTTAACCGGCCAGGAGCGGAGGCCAGAGATGGAACCCGCGAATTTCGTCCCCATTTCTGGATAAGCTCTTAGCTGCTCAATACTCGCGATGAGCGACTCACGAAACCGAACCGCCACCGTTGGCGCGTCATGGTCAACCAGGTAATAGCGAAACTGGCGGATCAGATCGGCCTCAGCCCGTGGCGAGAGTTGAACTTTCACCGATGATCTTTGAGCTCTTGGTGGGTGGCCGCTATTTTGCCGGTCTTAACTCTTAAGCGATTCCAAAACGCCTCGTCGGCCTCAACAGGCTCACCAGAACTAATGCCGTCCAAAAGAAGCCCTTCAAGTTCTTCCTGGCTGCCGTCAAAGCCCGGAGCCGCAGCCAACTCAACGGCGGCAACGGCTGCTTCTAGCGCTTCTTCTGCGGACACATATGCGCCCGCGAGTACAACGGTCTTGATTCGTTGCTCTTGTTCGGGCGTAAGTTGAAGCGGCATCAATATTCCTTTTAACGGTGATCGACACCTCTAGGATAACCGAGCAAACAGTCAAATCTTCAGCAGCGCACGCAGCCGCCGCGTTTGAATACGGCTCACCGGTATCTCCGTCTGCTTCTTATCATCCATCTTAAGCTGAAAACTCGACTTGAACCACGGAATCACTTCGCGGATCTTGTTGATGTTCACCAGAAACGAGCGATGCACGCGCCAGAAGAGATTGGGGTCGAGGTTGGATTGCAACTCTTCGATGGTACGGTAATTCGATTGCCCTTCGAACTGCGCGGTGACTACGGTTATGAGGCCGTCGTCGATTGTGGCATAGATGAGGTCCTGCGCGTCCACCATTAAGTTGCGGTTGTTCGCGCGCACAATCAGCTTCGTGCGTTGGGCAGGTTGCTTAACGTTCTCCACAACGGCTTCGGCCGCCTTCTCCTGGGCTTCCTGCTTATCCTCAATAATTCGTTTGGCGCGGGCGACGGTTTCGGCAAGGCGCTCTTTTTCGATGGGCTTCAGCAGATAGTCGAGCGCTTCCAGGCGAAAGGCTTCGACGGCGTATTGATCGAACGCGGTCGTGAGAATGAAGTGCGGCAGAATCGCGCCGGTATCGCGGATTTTGGCGATCACGCCGAGACCATCCAAACCGGGCATTTGCACATCAAGGAAAACCAGATCCGGTTCCAGACGCTCAATGAGCTTAACGGCTTCGAGGCCGTTGGTGGCCGATTGCAGGATCTCGACTTCGGGAAAGTCCTTCAGCAGGAAGGTCAGTTCTTCGCGGGCGAGTTGCTCGTCGTCTACCACGAGGGCCGAAATGGTTCCCGTGACACTCTGCGACATTCGAATGCTAGTATAACGTAGAACGAGTGCTTGTTTGCGCGGTTGGCGTTTTTCGGTCCACACAGCGCTCCTTACGAAACAGCGGGTTGCTCGCGCAATTCCGGCGTTGGGAGATAAAAAGCGGACCAAAGAAAAGCCGCAAACGTTTGCACAAGCGCCTTGTCAAATTTCCCCTTTCTCAGGAGTTTCTTCCCCGTGGCAAGTAAACCAAACACCACCATTGCGCCCGCTGACGGCAAATTGGGCATTCTCATTCCCGGCATGGGCGCCGTGACATCTACCTTCATCGCCGGTGTTGAAGCGATCAAACGCGGACTCGGTTCGCCCATTGGATCGCTGACCCAAATGGGAACTATCCGGCTGGGTAAACGGACCGACGGCCGCACCCCTAAAATCAAAGATTTTGTGCCGCTGGCGCCACTGGAATGCCTAGCCTTTGGCGGTTGGGATATTTACGAGGACAACGGCTACGAAGCAGCGGTCCGGGCTAACGTTCTCGAGCGACCCATGCTGGATCAATTGAAGGAACCGTTATCCGCCATCCAGCCCATGAAGGCGGTGTTCGACCACGAATATGTAAAGCGCATTACCGGGCCGAACGTGAAAACGGGTCCGGACAAAATGGCGCTAGCCGAAGCGCTGATGCAGGATATTCAGGATTTCAAGGCGCGCAATAATTGCAACCGGCTGGTGATGATCTGGTGCGGGTCGACCGAAGTGTTTCACAAACCGGCCGACGTGCATCAAAGTTTGGCGGCATTTGAAGAAGGGCTACGCAAAAACGATCCCGATATTGCGCCCAGCCAAATCTATGCGTATGCCGCCCTACGCTTGCGGGTGCCGTTTGCCAACGGTGCGCCGAACCTGACCACCGATATTCCGGCGATGCAGGAACTGGCAAGGAATAACGCGGTACCGATTTGCGGAAAAGACTTCAAGACCGGGCAGACGTACATGAAAACGCTCCTGGCGCCGGGTTTTAAGGCGCGTATGCTGGGAGTGCGCGGCTGGTTTTCCACCAACATCCTGGGCAATCGCGATGGCGAAGTTCTGGAAGATCCTGGCTCTTTCAAAACAAAGGAAGAAACGAAGCTGTCTGTTTTAGAACAGATTCTGCAGCCCGATCTTTATCCTGAACTTTATAAAGATCTATATCATGCCGTACGCATCAACTATTATCCGCCGCGTGGCGATTCCAAGGAAGGTTGGGACAATATCGACATATTCGGCTGGTTAGGTTATCCTATGCAAATCAAGATTGATTTCTTGTGCCGGGATTCGATTCTAGCCGCGCCGCTAGTACTTGACCTAGTGCTTTTCATGGATTTGGCGCAACGTTCCGGGATGAAGGGCATCCAAGAGTGGTTATCTTTTTATTTCAAGGGTCCAATGACGGCTCCGGGATTGTATCCAGAGCACGATATCTTCATCCAATTAATGAAATTAAAAAACACACTTCGGTGGATGCAAGGTGAAGACCTTATTACGCACTTGGGATTGGAATATTACGACTAACAACGCGGGCGGGCGTCAACCGTCTAACGGTTTGTAACGCCTATGCCCAACAGCGCGCTCAATCGGTCTGTCACGACTCCAAAAACTACTAAACGAACGGACGAGCCAGACGCTAAGCGCATTCTGGTTATCGGCGGGACGCAGTTCATCGGCAAGTTGCTGGTGACTGAGTTGTTAAAAGCCGGGCACGAAGTTTACATTCTGCACCGCAAATCGAGGCATCCATTTGGGAAAAGGGTGCGCAATCTGACCGGCGACCGCAACGATGCGGCGAGCGTGCGCAAGGCGGTATCGGATACGCGCTTTGATGCGGTGTTCGATAATGCTTACGACTGGGAACATGGAACGAATGGTTCGCAAGTCGAAGCGACGGCGCAGATTTTCGATGGCAAGATTGGCCGCTATGTTTTCATGTCGAGCGTGGCGGCTTATGGCGACGGGTTAAACCATCACGAAGGCGACGCGCTAGCGCCGGACGACCACCCGAATCCGTATTCGCGGCATAAGGCGATGAGCGAGCGGGCTTTGTTCCGGCTGCATCAACGGACGGGTTTTCCCATTGTGACGCTGCGGCCGCCGTTTGTGTATGGACCGGGGAATCCGTTTTATCGCGAGGCATTTTTCTGGGACCGCTTCAAGGCGAACCGGCCAGTCATTCTGCCGAGCGAAGGGCACCGTTTGATGCAGTTTGTTTACGTGCGCGACTTGGTTGACTTGATGGTACGCGTGATGGAGATGCGCAATGCCATTGGGCACGCTTTCAATACGGCCAATCCGAAGGCCATTACGCAGCATGAGGTTGTGAACCATTTGGCGCAGGCGGCGGGGTGCAAGGATGCGCGATTTGTGTCCGTTCCGCGCGAGGCCATTTACCGGGCAGGCGGGCAGGTGGTCGGCGAGAAGTTGTATTTCGGCTCTTATTATGATGTTCCTGCGATTACGCAGATTATCACCAAGGCGCAGCGCATGCTTGCATTCAAGCCTACGGAGTTCGATCTTGGGCTGAAGGTGACGTACCGCGCGTATGTGAAAAAGCGCATTTATCCGAGGCCTGATTTTAGTTTCGAAGATGAGTTGCTATCGGCGCGGCTGTCGGCCACGCGGTCGGCGTAAACTTAGCGGGCTGCCGGTTGAGCCTCGGAAATGGTGATTCGTCTCGGAATGCGCAGTATGGCTTTGCCGTTGTGTTGACGGGCCAAATCTAATTCGTAGGCGCTCTGAAGATTCATCCAGAAATCGGCTGACATGCCGAAATATTGGCCGAGCCGCAGCGCGGTGTCTGCCGTTATGTTGCGTTTTCCCGCCAGAACTTGATAGAGGCGGTTTGGCGGCACTTCTAAAACGTCGGCCAGCTTTTTTGCGGAAAGTCCAAGTTCTTCAAGCTCGTCAGCGAGAATTTCTCCGGGGTGGATAGGTGTGCGAGGCATAATTTCTCCCTTTCGTTAGTGATAATCAACAATCTCAACCATGGACGGGCCGGGTTCGTTCCTAAGCCATTTAAAGCAAATGCGCCACTGGTCATTGATCCGGATCGAATATTGCCCATCTCTTTTGCCTTTCAAAGCCTCAAGACGGTTCGAGTTGAGGGCAGCCAGATCTCCTAATGAGGTAGCGGAGTCGAGAATTCGCAAGCGCTTCTCCGCTTGCCTGCGGAACGGCTCCCATTGGCGAATTCTTCCACCAAGCGCAAGCTGCTCGGTATCTCTGTCGCGATAGCTCCTTATCACTCAAGTCTTCATTATATACGAGTGACGTCAAGCGTCAATCAATACTTCGCCAGAAACGCGGCCACACTCGGACCTTCCTCGGCCGTCGAGGCAATGCAAGTATTGATCCGTTCCAAGACCTCCGAAAGCGTGTGCCGCGCTCCCAGTAGTTTATCGAGACGCGGCTCAAAAAACGCTTTCAACTCTTCGGCGGAAGCGGCATCGCAGAACGAGCCGCCGACAAAGGGAAAAGCGGAGCCGATGTCGAAAACGCCGCCGCTGCGCTTGGCTCGGATTTCGTCGTAATGCGCCTTTAGGAAGTCGAAGGGCAACTTGCGGGTACCGGGCGAGTCTTGGCCGGCGAATAGCAGAAAGCCCGCTTCATCAAAAGGAACCTCGCCCGCAAGCAGCGCCTGCTTGCCGGCGGTAATGGCGGCGGGATCGCGGAAAGAAGAGAGGGCTCCGATGATAAGGCGTCGATCATGGCGATCCTTGGTTGTTTTCAACTCCGCCAGAGAGCGGTCGAACAGAGCCTTGTCGCCATAGTAAGCCGCCGTGTTGAGAACGTCAGATGCGAGGTTGGCGTCGAGAGAAGAGTGGTCCTTAAACCAGCCTTCGGCGAGCGCGCGAGCTTGCGCGGCCAGTTCTTGATCTGCGCCGTAAGTAGCCACCACCGCCAGCAAATGCGGGCGGAGCAGACGTACATCATCTGCTTCATTGGCTTTCGGCTCCCAACCGAGTTCATGCGCGCGGGCGGAGAAATTCTGCCGGATAAATCGCTGGTAATTCGGTTCCAGATCTGCGGGGACAAGATGACCGTGCGGAGACAAAGCGATATCGAGTGAGCGCTGCACGACATAACGTTCGGGGTCGCCGTGAAAGACTTCGACCAGAGCAAGCGCCGTTGCAGCCGGCAGTTTCCCTGCCCCGGCGAGCGACGCCACATTGCCCATCAGATCGACCCGCTCGGGCGCAGTCAAACGCTTTTGCACATCGCCTTGCGTAAGGCTCGCAAGCAAACCGCCGTGATAATCAACGCGGTAGTAGCCCTTGGCGCCGGCATTCGCTTGCAGCCACGCGGGGCAACTGCCCGCGTTCAATAGCCAATCCTGTTTGGCCTCTGTCATCAGCGTGCAGGCTTGGTTAGAGGCGCCAGCTGTTCCGTAACGCACGCATACCGGAATTTGCCAAAGCTGCTCGGCCGGCGCCTTCGTGCCGAGCGGCACAAAGCGCTGTTGCTCCAGGTGCAGAGTGGGCGCGCTTTGTTGGCAATCGAGCGTGACGGAAACTAGCGGCACGCCGGTTTGATTCAGGAAAGTCGAAAATGCTTGCGTGATGTTCTTATGGCTGGCGGAACTGACGGCATCTAAGAATTCTGGCGCGGTTGAGTTACGGAAGGCATATTGCGTGAGGTAGCTGTGCACTCCTTTGCGGAATTCCTCCGGCCCCATATAGCTTTCGAACATGCCAATGACGGCCGCGCCTTTCTGATAAGTGATGCCGTCGAAAGCGTTGCCGATATCATCTTTCGTTTTGATTTCCTGGCGGATTTTGCGGGCCGATGTGAGGCTGTCTTCATCTTCTGCGCCCAGTTTGGAATTTACATCGCCCACGCGCGTTTGCCATTCCGGCTTCCATTCGGCCACCAGCTTTTCCTCCATCCAACTGGCGAAGGCTTCATTCAACCAGATATCGTTCCACCAGGCGGTGGTGACTAAGTCGCCAAACCATTGGTGAGCCAGTTCGTGAGCCGCGGTCTCGACATAACCGCGTTGCCGTTCCGTCCTATCGCGCGCGGGGTTGCCCAGGATGATGGTCTGGCCATATGTGACCATGCCGGGATTTTCCATCGCGCCCGAAAAAATCGGCACCGCGACTTGATCCGATTTCTCGTAGGGAAAGGGAATGCCGAAATATTCTTCCAGGCGCGTCAGGATGGTGGCCGTGACTTCGGCGGCGTATTGCGCCTCGGCCGCATGGCCTTTGGGAACGACAATGCGCACCGGCACATGTCGGCGGCAGGCTGTTCCGGCATCCACATATTCGAACGGACCTACCGCGAAGGCCACTAAATAGCTGGGGAGCGGCTTGGTTTCTTTGAATGTGTAGGTCTTGCCGCCTGCGTTTTGCTCTTGCTGCTCAATCGGGGTGTTGCTGATAGCGGTATCATCGGCGGGCACGTGCAAAGTGAGCTGCCACGGGACTTTGTAAGATGGCTCGTCGAAACAGGGGAAGGCTGCGCGCGCGTCGGTCGCTTCGAATTGCGAATAGATATATTTGTTGCCATTGTCTTCCGAACGAAAAGCGCCGGAGGTGTCTTTCGTGCGGATCTTGCCCGTGTAATGAATCGCCAGTTCCGCTGAGCCGGCCTTAATGGGCGCCGCAAAGTTCAGACTGACAAAGTCGGTACCGCTGGTGGCGGCTTGCGCGGTAAAGCTCTGGCCGCCCGCGTCTAAGACGGCATCGGCAACGGAGATGTCTGCGCCGTTCAACCAAATCGTTTGCGTTGGCTCAAAGATCTTGATTTTAATGCGGATAAAGCCGGAGAAATCGTCTTTGTTGGGATCAAGCGTCAGTTCGGCGCGATAGCTGACGGGGGAAACGGTATCAGGCAGTTTCAGCGTTGGTGGCTGATCGGCGGAAAGCTTTAGGCAAGTGAGCAGGAGGGGAACAGCTGCGGCTGAGAGCGCTTTGGCATGGGACATCGTTTTTTATCGTGACACAAGGGCGCAAGGATTCTTGTGCGTCCGGCTTGATTGCCGGAAACTATTCGGAAAACGGCAGCCTGCGAACCCGGAGTCGGCCACTTCGAAAAACCGCAGCACAGCCACTCATCAACTCGGGCTCAAGCGCTGGTAGTGCCGGCAGCAAAGCGCTCGCATAGTCGCATGCAACGAGCGGATTGGTCTGCCGAAACAGGATGGAGGAAGGGCGTTTCGTGCACGACATAGAGCTGGCCCCCGAGGGACAGTCCTTCCGCCCGAGCGGAGGAGTCTTACCCGCACCTCGAAATGACCGTGCGAAACTCCAACCGAGCCGCGACCGGGCGCGGGTCGGCCAACCCCACAAACTTCGGACGGGACCAGGAAGACGAATCGGCATTTGGGCCAAGCCCCTGTAAACTAGAACCTATGGAGATCACTCTTCCGGTCTTCGAGGTGCCGCGGAAAAGCTGGACACGCGAGGAAGCCCACGCTCTGCTCGACAACGGATTCCCGCACGCCGAGAAACTCGAGCTCATCAATGGAAATTTGATCGGCGAAATGAAGAAGCGTCCTCATGTCATATGGCAGCACCGCATTCAGAAATGGCTGGAGAGATCTTTCGGAGACCAATACGTAGAACTAGAGGCGCCAATCGATGTCAACCGCGACGACAATGTCAGGAGCGAGCCGGAACCGGATCTCATTCTGACGGAGAAAGAACTTGAAAGTTACCAGACGAATCCACAGCCGCGGGATATCCGGTTACTCATTGAAGTCGCCGACTCGAGCCCAGCTCTCGACTTGAACCAGAAAGCCGCCCTTTATGCCAGAGCCGAAATTGCCGAATATTGGGTGGTCGATCTCCCGCATCGGCTGGTGCATGTGCACCGCAGCCCGCAGGCTGGTGTTTATTGCAGCATCGTTCCATATGGCTTCGCCCACGACATCGCTCCGCTGGCAAAGCCGGAAGCTCTCTTTTGTATGGATAAACTTTGAACCCTCGCACGCCAACTAAAAAAGCGAATGCCCACCCTGTGCTTTTTGGATCGAGACAATCCACACCCGAAAATCGCCTTCGGTAGTCAAGGTCTCACCCAGATCCTTCCTCACATTGGCAAACATCAGGGCGATCCGGCTGTGCGAATCCATATTCAAATCGACGCTTCTGCCCTGCGCGTCGCCCTTCGCTTCCAAATCCAGCGTCGCGCGGTCGCGCGGTAACAGCGTCTCGGGTGGGGCTGGACCCTCCGTCCGGTTCACGCCCGTTATATATCCAGTCTCCCTACGATGCCGGGCCAAGCTATAAAGATAGTTTGGCTCCAGGTATGTCATCACTTCGTCTTTACTGCTGCACCACTCAAAGGGGCCATACGCTTTTGAAGTTTGCGCGTCCGTCCAAACCGTCGCCTTTAACTTAAAGCAAGGCTGCAGCGCCGAAGCCATCACATTCCTGCCTGAAACGGCTGTGTCGGTTGCATATGGCTCCATCCATCCCCCCGGCGCCTGCAACACGGTGATGGCCACATGCGGAAACTGTTCCGCCACCGACTTGTCCGGATCCCACTGCGGCAAAATATTGCGCAGCCCCAGTTTGTCAATCACCGTCTTCCCGTGAAACTTGTCCATGGCGTCCGAAAAAGCTCCGCCGAAAATCCCTTTCTTTTTGGCTGGCTGTTCCGGTTGCTGAACGGCGGCTGGCATTGCTGGAACCGGCGCGGGTGTTGACACAACGGTCTGACTTGCTCCCGCGGTGACCGTAGGCGCTTCGTCCTGCGGCCCCGCGGCTCCGCTCAGCAACGCCTTCATCAATCCGTCGCTCGCCTTGGCTTGTTTGAGCTTCACCATGTCGTCCGGGCTCAAATCAAAAATCTGGCCGCTCGACCGCACCTTCGTCAGAATCACGTCCTCTGAAATGCCGCCGTTTAACATCGTTATGATCCCGTCCACCGTTAATGACTTTTTCGCCGGCTGTGTGCCGCCGGAACCAGCGGTTGTCGATGTGCTCTGACTTGGATTTTGCGCTTGTTGATATGCCTTTAACGCTTCCTCCGCCGCCGCTGCCGCTTTTAGATCCACATTGGGAAAGGGCCTCACTATCCCGCCCATGACCATCAGCAGAACTTTGCCATCTTGCAGCACCTGGCGTACTTCCCCGCTTATCACAACCAATTGAAATGTTTGACCTTGGTACGTGTAGTCTACCCTCTTTACCAGATCCGAAGCTGGCGCTCTTCGTGGTATTTGCGCGCTGGCAATTCCCAGGCATACCGCCCAGCTCATCAACACCATCGCAACGCTGCGTTTCACGCTTGGCAATTCAGTCATATAACTACAACTGCGCAAACCGTGCATAAAACCCTTCAACGAAATTTTGTGTCAGCTGGGGGCGGGTGTTGGCCGGAAACTATCCGGAGAGTGGCAGCCTCCGAACCCGCGGCGGGCCACTTCGAAAAAACCCCCATGTAATCCTCACCAAGCAAGCCGACATCGATATCTGTGTCGACCGTCTGGGCGCAGCCGACAACGTGGCCAGTTGGCGGACGCCCTTGACAAAGGCCCTGCTAGGCTTCAAAACAGATGACTGGGAACTGGTACAGTATGTACGTTCCCACGGGGTTGCATAAGTGAAACTCTATCGCACGGCCGTTGCTTTTTTTGTCGAACATGAATCGCAGTTCTTTCGCGGCGACGACACAGCTTGGGATGTCCTCATCTCGCGCGATGACTTGACTGGCTTTCTGCACTCGTCCCTCGCGCGCTTCGCACCCGTTCCCGTGCTTTCGCCAAAAGAGATACTGGCTCCTATCGGCGGACAGGAGGTCTGGGCGGCCGGCGTGACTTATTTTCGCAGCCGCGACGCTCGCATGGAAGAGTCGAAGTCGGCTGGCGGCGGAGATTTCTACGATCGTGTCTACGCCGCCGATCGTCCCGAGCTTTTCATGAAAGCTACGCCCCATCGTGTGGTTGGTCCGGGTCACAAGGTAGCGATCCGCAGCGACGCCAAATGGTCAGTTCCCGAGCCTGAGTTGACGCTACTTGTCACGCCGAACGGCAAGATCACGGGCTACACCATAGGCAACGACATG
>Ga0182012_10001486_pt1 | contig 25590 bp, 21 predicted proteins | sample 612S2SmetaG_FD_120486 | JGI IMG/M metagenome (GOLD analysis project Ga0182012, IMG submission 120486) | Permafrost microbial communities from Stordalen Mire, Sweden - 612S2S metaG | ecosystem: Environmental > Terrestrial > Soil > Wetlands > Permafrost | place: Sweden: Stordalen | collected...
AAGATCATCACGTTGTCCATCGTCCGGTTGTCGGCCTCGATCTGGCCGACGTAGAAGACGTTGCCGGTCGAGTCGTCCTTGCGGAAGATCTGCGGGACGATGGGCAGCGACGCCGTGTGGTACACGATCTGGTAGAACGTGCGGGTCGAGAGGTCGACCGAGCGCGGCACGACCGTGTCGTTCACGAAGTAGGCGAACAAGAACGCCGCCACGCCCAGCAACAGCGGGGTGCGGCAGATCCGGTTGAACGAGACGCCGGCCGTGCGCAGCGCGGTGATCTCGTTGTCGGCGGTCAGCCGTCCGAAGGCCAGCAGCGTCGCGAACAGGCAGGCGAACGGGAAGGCGTACGGCGTGCTCTGGGGGACGCGAAAGATCAAGAAGCGCAGGACCAGGAAGAACGGGGCGTGCGCGTTGATGATGTAGTCGGCGGCGAGAAAGAAAATATTGAGGAACCAGAACAGCAAGAACGCGCCGAGCGAGAACGCGAACGGCCCCGCCAGTTCGCGCATGAGATAGCTATCGAGCAGCGGCAGGCGCGGCAGGGTCTCCATCGGCGCGATGGGGGCGACGCGGGTGCCCGGCATCGAGGCCATGGCGGTTGCCCTAGTTCTGGTGCAGCGCTGCGGTCACGCGCGCGACGTAGGCACGCGTCTCTGAGTACGGCGGAACCCCCCCGAACGAGTCGACCGCACCCGGGCCCGCGTTGTAGGCCGCCAGCGCGAGCGAGACGTTGTTGTGGTAGCGCACCAGCAGGTCGTGCAGGAAGCGCGAGCCGCCGTCGACGTTCGAAACCGGGTCGAAGCGGTTGGCCACGCCGTACGTCACGGCCGTCCCCGGCATCAGCTGCATCAGCCCGGCGGCCCCGGCCCGGCTGACCGCGCTCGGGTCGCCGCCCGACTCGGTGGCGATGACGGCCGAGAGCAGGTTGGCCGAGACGCCGTTGCGGGTCGAGGCCGCCGCCACGATCCGGCTCAGGGTGGCAGCGTCCATGCTGTGCGGGCCGCTCGGGACGAGGCCGTCGGCGCTGCACCCGTAGAGTGCGGCGACGGCAACGGCGACGAGCCCGAGCATCAGCTTTCTCATCTGAGCGGGTGGCTTCGCGCGCGGTGGGGGGCTTCCCCCGCCGCGCCCCTGCGGGCAGCCCACACCTAACGGAGGCCTCATCTTGCTTCGGCGGCGCGGGGGGCGTATAGTGGGGGGAAGTGGTGCGCTGTGGGGTAGAGTGGGGGTTCTACACTGGCTCGCGAGTTGTCGCGTTTTGCGGGGTCTTCGGAGCACTCCCTTGACGATAAGGGGCGCTTCGTCGTGCCCGCCCGGTACCGGGAACGGCTTGGAGCCGGCTTCGTGCTGACGATCGCCGCTCCCGACCCCTGCCTCGCCTTGTATCCCCTCAACGCGTGGGACGCCTTCTGCGAGCGGCTCGAAGCGGCCGAGGTCAAGGACCGTACGTTCCGGCGGGTCGTCCGGCGGATCTTCTCCATGAGCGAGGAGGTCACGTGCGACGGCCAGGGCCGGCTGCTGATTCCGGCCGGCCACCGCGCCTATGCCGGGATCGAGCGCCAGGCGCTGGCGGTCGGGACGCTGCGCCGCATCGAGATCTGGGCGCCGGCGCACTACGACGACAACGTGAGCGACGACGATGAGGCCGCCGCTCTCGCGAGCGGGCTGGGCCTCTTTTGATGGTCGCCCGAGCGATCGTGGCAGACCCTCCCGCGCACGTCCCCGTCCTCCTCGCCGAGGTGCTCGAGGCGCTCGCCCCGCGGCCGGGCGCGACGGTGGTGGACGCGACCTTCGGCGCGGGCGGGCACTCCGCCGCGATCGCCGGCCGCCTGGCCGGGGGCCGGCTCGTCGCGCTCGATGCGGATCCGTCCGCCGCCGCCTTCGCCGCGCCGCTGGCCGGCGTCGAACTCGTCAAGAGCAATTTCGGCGACCTCGCCGCCGTGCTCGACCGGCTCGGCATCGAGTCGGTGGACGGCGTGCTGTTCGACCTCGGCGTCTCGTCGATGCAACTGGACGACCCGGTCCGCGGCTTTTCGTTCCGCGCGCCGGGGCCGCTCGACATGCGGATGGACCCGACGGCCGGCGAGAGCGCGGCCGAGCTGCTCGAGCGCGTGGACGAGCGGGAACTCGCCGACATCCTGTTTCTCTACGGTGAGGAACGCGCCGCGCGCCGCATCGCGCGTGCCGTCGCCGGTGCGCGCGACGCCGGCCGGGCCCCAAGCACCACGGCCGACCTGGCCCGCATCGTCGCCGGCGCCGTGCACGTGCGCGGGCTGCGCGAGCGGATCCATCCGGCGACGCGGACGTTTCAGGCGCTGCGCATCGCCGTCAACGACGAACTCGGCGCGCTCGAACGCGGCCTGGCGTCCGCCGTCGCGCGGACGCGCCCCGGCGGGCGCATCGCCGTCATCTCCTTTCACTCACTCGAGGACCGCATCGTGAAACGCGCCTTTCGCAACGACGAGCGGCTACGGCCGTTGACCAAGCGCCCCATCGAGGCGGGCGAGGCCGAACTCGCCGCCAACCCGCGCTCGCGCAGCGCGAAGCTGCGCGTTGCCGAGCGGCTGGAGGACGCGTCGTGATCGCGCACGCCCCGCGCGAATCCGGCGGCTGGCGGACGGCCCGCAACGCATCGCTCGTCCGGCGCGCCCGCAACCGCCGCCTGCGCTACCGCGCGATCGGCCGGATCGTCGTGACGCTGGGTGGCTTGACGTGCCTGGTGCTCGTCTACCTCGCTCTGCTCGCCAACGTCACCCGCCTGCACTACGAAATCGGCCGCGTCCAGCACGAGCGCACGCAGCTCGTCGATCGCACGCTCCGCTACGACGACGAGATCGCGCAGTTGACGACGCGCGAGCGGCTGGCCGCGATGGCGGCCAGGCTCGGCATGGCTGAGCGAAGCACGTTTGCCGTCGTCAACGTGCCGCCGCCGGCCAAACATGCCGACGCACGTCCGAGCGGCGTCGCCGCGCTGTTTCCGGCCGTCAAAAACTTCGTCGGCGCCAAGTAAGGGGCGGCGTGCGTCGGCGTAAGCGGCGGGAGCAGCCGGGGGCCGGCCGGCCCGATCAGGTCCTGCAGCGCAACAGCGCGCGCCGGGCCAAGTTCCTGTTCTACGCGACGTTCGCGCTGGGATGCTTCCTGGCATGGCGGTTGTACCACGTCCAGATCATCCAGGGCCCGGCGCTGGCGGCCGGGGCGCTCGAGCAGCAGTCGGCCGTCTTCCGCGTGAGCGCGCAGCGCGGCGCGATCTATACGAGCGACAACGTGCTGCTGGCGCGCTCGCTCCCGTCGCAGAGCATCTACGCGTCGCCGGACGCGATCGCCGACATGGGCAAGACCTCGGCCGCGCTAGGGGCGGTCCTCGGCGAGCCCGCCGCCGCCGTCGCCGCGCGCATTCGCGAGGCCCCGCGCTACCACGTCATCGCATGGAAGATTCCGGACGCACAGGCCAAGGCGATCCTCGCGCTCGATCTGCCGGGCATCAGCGTCGAACAGGAGATGTCCGGGAAGCGCTTCCTGCCGTCGGGCCGGCTCGCGTCGACGATCCTCGGCTTCGTGGGCCGTGACGACGACGGCCTCGAGGGGCTCGAGTACGAGTTCGACTCGCTCTTGCGCGGCTCGGCCGGCCGGATGACGATGGAGACCGACGAGTTCGCGCGCTCGCTGCCGTTTGCCAAGCCGCACTACATCGTGCCGCCGAAGACCGGCTACGCGCTCGTCCTCACGATCGACTCCTATCTGCAGTATGCGTGCGAGAACGTGCTGCGTAAGACCGTCAAGCAGTTCGGCGCCAAGGACGGCACCGCGATGGTCATGGATCCGCAGACGGGCGCACTGCTCGCGATCGCCAACGTGCCCGACTACGACGTGCGCGAGTTCGACCGGTTCTCTTCCGACGCTCGCCGCGACCGCGCCGTCACGGACGCCTACGAGCCCGGCTCGACGTTCAAGCTCGTCACGGCCGCGGCCGCCCTCGAGTCGGGCAAGGTCACGACCCGTTCGTTCTTCCCCGCCCGCAACGAACTCGAGGTCGGCGGCAGCGTGATCCACAACGCCGAGGACGGACTCATGGCGGGCAACGGCGTCAGCGAGAACCTCGAGGAGATCATCGCAAAGTCGCACAACGTCGGCGCCGCCGAGGTGGGCCTCGCGATCGGACAGCGCCAGATGTACCGGACGATGCGCGCCTTCGGCTTCGGCGACCAGACGGGCGTCGACTTGCCGGGCGAGAACCCCGGGATCGTACCGCGGCTCGACGACTGGAGCGCGACGTCGCTGCCGACGATGTCGTTCGGCCACGGCATCGCGGTCACGCCGATCGCGCTGCTGCGCGCGTACGCTGCGATCGCGAACGGAGGCCTGCTGCTACGCCCGCACGTGCTCGGCGACATCGTGGCGCCGGACGGGCACGTCGTCTATCATTACGGGCGCGAGGTCGAGCACCGCGTCATGAGCGCGGCCACCGCCGCAACGCTGCGCGGATTCCTGCGCGCCGTCGTCCTGCGCGGTACCGCCAAAGATTCCGCCCAGATTCCCGGCTACTCGACTGCCGGCAAAACCGGCACGGCGCAGGTCGCCGATGGCGGCCGCTACGTTCCGGGTGCCTACATCGCGTCGTTCGTGGGCTTCGTGCCGTACGAGCACCCCCGCTACCTGATCCTCGTCAAGGTCGACCGGCCGCGCGGCGCCATCTACGGCAGCGTCGTTGCCGCGCCGGCGTTCGCGGAGATCGCCCGGACCGCGATGCTGCACGCGGGCGTCCTGCCGCAGGCGACCCCGCCGCCGGAGCCCCCCAAGGCGGCGCCGGTTCCGGCTCCCGGCGTAGCCGTTCCACCGAGCGGTCGCTCGGAGGCCCCCGCCGCCGCGTCGAAGCAGACGGTATGACCCTGGAGGCCCTGGCGGCGACGCTCGACGGCGCGACGGCGGACGGACCGCTGGCTGTGGAGGTCACGGCGGTCGTTCACGATTCGCGCTCGGTGAGCCCCGGCGCCGTCTTCGTCGCCCTGCGCGGCGCGCGCCGCGACGGCGGCGCGTTCGTCGCGGACGCGATCGCGCGCGGGGCGAGTGCCGTCGTCCTGGATCGCGCGCACGCCGCCGCACTGCTGCCGCTGCCGGCCGGGGCGACGGCCATCGTCGTGGAGGACGAGGCGCGGGCGCTGTCGCGGCTGGCCGCCGCGTTTTACGGTAGGCCGTCGCAGGCCGTGCTCGTCGCCGGCGTCACGGGGACCAACGGGAAGACGACCACGACGCACGCCGTCGCGGCGATCCTCGAGACCGCCGGCATGCCGACCGGCAGGATCGGAACGCTGGGCGCCCACCTCGGCGACGCCATGTGGCCGCTGGACAACACGACGCCGCTCGCCGACGACCTGCAGCGCACGCTCGCCGAGATGCGCGCGCGCGGCGCGCGCGCCGTCGCGATGGAAGTGAGCTCGCACGCGCTCGCACTGGAGCGCGTCGCCGACGTGCGGTTCGCCGCCGGCGTGTTGACCAACGTCACGCACGATCATCTGGATTTTCACGGCACCTTCGAGGCCTATGCCGCGGCGAAGCGCTCGCTGTTCGATGCGGCCGAATACGGCATACTCTGCTCCGACGATCCCCTGGGGCGCGCGTGGAGCGCCGAACTGCGAGCCGCCGGGCGCCCGTGCACGACCTACGGGCTCGAGGACGGCGCCGACGTGCGGGCGACGGCCGTCGAAACCGGCGCGGCTTCGACGTTCGCCGTCGACGGCGCGCGCTTTGCGCTCCCGTTGCCCGGGCGCTTCAACGTTCGCAACGCACTTGCCGCGCTCTGCGTCGCGCGCCGCTTCGGCGTGGCCGACGCGACCAGCGCCGCCGCGCTCGCGGCACTCCCGCCGCTCGCGGGCCGCATGGAGCGCGTCGGCGGCGACGGGGTCGACGTGCTCGTGGATTACGCGCACACGCCCGACGCGCTCGACGCCGTGTTGCGGGCGGCGCGTGCGATGGCGCGCGGACGGCTCGTCGTCGTCTTCGGCTGCGGCGGAGAGCGGGACCGCGCCAAGCGCCCGGAGATGGGTCGCATCGCGACCGCGCTCGCCGACGAGACCATCGTCACGAGCGACAACCCGCGCGCCGAGGACCCGCGAGCGATCGCGGACGAAGTGCTCGCGGGCGCGCTGCCCGGTGCCGCCATTTCGTGCGATCTCGACCGGCGCTCCGCGATCTTCCGCGCGATCGGCAGCGCGCGCGCGGGCGACGTCGTCCTCCTCGCCGGCAAGGGGCACGAGACCTACCAGATCGCCGGCGAGCGCGCGGTTCGCTTCGACGATCGCGAAGAGGCGCGCGCGGCACTGGCCAGTCGCGCCGCGGGAGCGCGGGCGTGAACGTTCCCATCGAGCGCGCGATCGCAGCCACGCACGCGCGGACGGTCAACGCGGAGGCGATGCCCGCGGCGCTGCGCGTCGTCACGGACTCGCGGGCGATCGCAGCCGGCGATGCGTTCCTCGCACTACGCGGCGAGCGGTTCGACGGCCACGCCTTCGTACGGGCCGCGCTCGAGCGCGGTGCCGCGGTGGCGATCGTCGACGATCCCTCGGCCGTCCCCGAGGGCGCGCCCGCACTCGTCGTTGCGGATACCGCGGCGGCGCTCGGTGCGCTCGGAGCCCAAGCGCGCGCGCTTTTGCGCGGCCGCGTCGTGGCGATCACCGGCAGCACCGGGAAAACCACGACCAAAGAGTTCTGCGCGCAACTTTTGCGCCACGCCGGTCTGCGCGTCGCGGCGACGCACGCCAACGAGAATAACGAGATCGGCGTGCCCAAGCTGTTCCTCGGCGCCGACGAAGACGCCGACGTCGTCGTCGCCGAACTCGGCGCGCGCCGCTACGGCGACATCGCGCCGCTCGTCGCGATCGCGCGCCCCGACGTAGCCGCGCTGACGAACGTCGGCGACGCGCACCTCGAGATCATGGGATCGCCGCAACGGCTTGCGGAGACGAAGTGGCAGATTTTCTCGACCGGCGCGCAGGCCGTGCTGAACGAACACGACGAGGTGTGCCTGCGGCGCCGTCCCACGCTGGACGGCGTCCCGTGGTGGTTCGGAACCAAGAGCGCCGATAGCCGCAACACGCCCGAGGAGCCGTGCGCCGAGATCGTCACCGACGCCGCGGCGGGCCGCAACGAACTGGCGCGCTTCGAGCGCGGTGCCGTCGAGCTCGTGCCGATCGCGTTCCGGTTGCCGGGCGCGCACAACCTGCGCAACCTGGCCGCCGCGTGCGCCGTCGCGTTCGCGCTCGGCATCGACACGGCGGCGGTTGCGGCCGGCGTCGCGTCGCTGGAACTGCCGGGCGGCCGCTACGAACGCATGCGCGTCGGCGCGTTCGACGTGATTTTCGACGCCTACAACGCCTCGATGGCGGGCACGCTCGCGACCCTCGACGCGTTCGCGCGCGAGCGGGCCGCGCGCCGCATCGCCGTGCTTTCGAGCATGGCCGAACTGGGCGACGGCGCCGCGGCGATGCACGAGCGCGTCGGCGCCGCGGCCGCCGGTGCGGGCCTCGATGCGCTGCTGGTCGGCGGCGAGCACGCCGGCGACCTCGCGCGCGGCGCGCGCGACGCGGGCCTCGCGGCCGACCGGCTGGTGAACTTCGAGCGGAACAGCGACGCAGTGCGCTGGCTGCGCGACCACGCCCGCTCCGGCGACGTCGTCCTCTTGAAGGGCAGCCGCATGTACCGGCTCGAGGAGATCGTCGAAGGTTTGCGCGGGAATGGCTGACGCCGCGGTACTGCCGGTGCGCGTCGTCGGCGCCCCGTGGGTGCGAGGGGCGGTCGACGTGCCCCAGGGACCGGCGCCGGCCGGTTCGCTGGCGGCGATCCCCGTTCGAACGCGGCTGGTCGACGTCGGCGACGACATCGCCGCCGTCGTGGCCGGCGCGGTGCGCGGCATCGCCGGTCCCGGGGACGTGATCGCCGTCTCGGAGACCGCGGTCGCGATCGCGCAGGGACGCATCGTTGCCGCGGAGCGGATCCGGCCGAGTAAACTCGCCTACGCGCTCTCGCAACGCGCCGGGGCGCTCGCCACCGTCAACCAGCCGGAGTCGCTCCAACTCGTCATCGACCGCGTCGGCGCGTGGAAGGTGCTGTACGCCGCCGCCATGCACGTCGCCGGGCGGCTGCGCGGGCGCCGCGGCGCGTTCTACGAGATTCTCGGCGATGCGATTGCGACGATCGACGGCTACACCGGGACCATGCCGCCGTTCGAGCGGTCGATCGTCTTCGGTCCAGACGATCCGGACGGCGTCTCCCGCAGCATCGCGGAGCGCTGCGGCGCGCACGCGGCGGTCGTCGACGTCAACGACTTGGGCGCGGCGAAGATCCTCGGGTCGTCGGGCGGCGTCGACGCCGAGCGGCTCGCGCGGGCGCTGCGCACGAATCCGCACGGCAATGGCGACGAGCAGACGCCGATCGTCGTGTTCGCGTGGCGCGGCAGCGGCCCGTCGCCGCTGCTGGAGGGCGGCCGGTGAACGCAGCGATCGCCGCAGCGCTCTTCCTGGCCTCGCTGGTTGCCACGCTGACGCTGGGGCCGCCGTTGATCCGGATGCTGCGCGCGCGCAGCGTGCGTCAGACGGCGTACGAGGACGCGCCGAAGACGCATGCGGTCAAGACCGGCACGCCGACGATGGGCGGCCTGCTCTTTCTGCCTGCGCTGTTGCTGGCGCTCGTCGTGCATTACGACGTGCAGTCGCTGGCGCTCGTGCTGCTGGGCACCGCCTGCGGCGCGATCGGCTTCCTCGACGACGTGCTCGGCATCCGCGGCGGACGCAACCGCGGGCTGCGCGCCCGCTCGAAGTTTCTGCTGACGGCCGCGGCCGCCGGGATGTTCCTGGCCGTCGTCGCCAACGACCCGTCGTTCGGATTCCACGGGACCATCTTGGTCGTCGGCTCGACGCGGCTCGAGGTGCCGCTCTGGCTGTGGTACGCGCTCGGCCTGCTGGCCGTCACCGGCACGACGCACGCCGTGAATCTGACGGACGGACTCGACGGCCTGGCGGCGGGCTCGGTGATTCCGCCGCTCGGCGTGCTCGCGTGGATCGCGGCCCGCAGCGGTGCGCCCGGCGTCACCGCGGTCGACGTCGCGGTCGCCGGTTCGTGCCTCGGCTTCCTGTGGTACAACCGCCACCCCGCGAAGGTCTTCATGGGCGACACCGGCGCGCTGGCGCTCGGCGGCATCCTCGCAGGTAGCGCGGTGCTCGTGGGCGACCATCTGCTGCTGCTGTTGATCGGCGGCGTGTTCCTGATCGAAGCGCTTTCCGTCATCCTCCAGGTTGCGTCGTACAAGACGACGCACAAGCGCATCTTGAAGATGAGTCCGCTACACCATCACTTCGAACTCTCGGGCTGGCCGGAGTGGACGATCACGACGCGCTTCTGGGCCGCGTCGCTCGTGCTCTCGCTGGTCGCCGTGGCGGTGGATCGATGACGCCGGTCGGCGGGTTCGACCACAACGACCGCGTGCTGGTGATCGGCCTCGGCCGCAGCGGCCGCGCCAGCTGCGCCGTCCTGCGCGCGCGCGGCGCCGCGGTCGCGGCGACGGACGAGAAGCCCATAGCGGAGCTCGCCGCGGCGATCGCCGAGATCGAAGCCGCCGGCGCGTCGTTCGTCATGCCGCAGGATCTCGACGGCGCGCTCGCCGGTACGACCGCCGCCGTGCTGTCGCCGGGCATCCCGCTCAACGGCGCGCTCGTCCGGCGCATTCAGGCGGCCGGCGTTCCCGTCTACAGCGAGATCGAGGTCGCGTACCGCCTCTGCCGGGCACCGATCGTCGCCGTCACGGGGACGAAGGGCAAGACCACGACGACCGCGCTCGTCGGCGCCCTCTTCCGGCACGCCGGCTTGCGCACGCGCGTCGGCGGCAACATCGGCAACCCGCTGATCGAACAGACCGTGGCGGCAGGCGAGGACGAGTGGGTCGTTGCCGAGGTCTCGTCGTTCCAGTTGGAGTCGATCCGGTCGTTCAAGCCGAAGGTGGCGACGATCTTGAACGTCTCGCCGGACCATCTCGACCGCTACCACTCGATGGACGAGTACGCCGAGGCCAAGTTTCGCATCTTTGCAAACCAGGGCCCCGGCGACACCTTCGTCGGCAATCTCGACGACGCGATCGTCGGCGGCCTCGCAGCCGAGGGCGAAGCGCAGCGCATCCGCTGCCGCTCGCTGTGGTTCGCGCGCGAGCCGCATCGCAACACGACCCTCTACGTCCGGCGCGGCCGGATCGTCTACGCGCCGCCGACCGGCGACCCGCGCCCGGTCGACGTGATGGAACTCGCCGAGATCCCGCTGCTCGGCGAGCACAACGTCGATAACGTGATGGCCGCCGTCCTCATCGGGCTCGCGGTCGGCATCGAACCGGCGGTGTTGCGCGAGGGCGTGCGGGCGTTCGCGCCGATGCCCCACCGCCTGCAGCCGGTCGCCGAGCACGGCGGCATCCTCTACGTCGACGACTCCAAGGCGACCAATCCGAGCGCGGTCGTCGCGGCCCTCGCGGCGTTCGACCGGCCGATCGTGCTGATCGCCGGCGGCAAGTCGAAGCGTACGGACTTCACCGAGTTAGGCGCCGCTATTGCCGCGCGCGCCAAGGCGCTCGTCCTCATCGGCGAGGCCGCCGGCGAGATCGCCGCGGCCGCGGGCGTCGAGGCCGCGCGCGCGATCTCCATGGAAGACGCGGTCGCGGTCGCGCGGACGCTGGCCGAGCCCGGCGACGTAATCCTCCTGTCGCCGGCCTGCGCGTCGTTCGACATGTTCGAGTCGGCGGAGGCCCGCGGCGACGCCTTCGCGGAGGCCGCGCGCGCGCCGGCCCCGGTGGCCGGCTGATGTCGGTCGCAGCCCCGCGCATCTCCGTCGGCGTCGCCGACGAGCCGCGCCCCGCGCCCGACGCCGTGCTGGTCGCGGCCGTCGCGTCGCTCGTGGCGATCGGGCTCGTGATGATCTTCAGCGCTTCGAGCGCTACGGCGTACGCGCAGTATCACGACCCGACGTACTACCTCAAGCGCCAGTTCGTCTGGCTCGGCGTCTCGCTCGTCGCCGCGTTCTTCGCCTATCGCTGCGACTATCACGTTCTGCGGAGATGGGCACCGGCGCTGCTGGGCGTCGCGGTCTTCTTGCTACTGGCCGTGCTCGTTCCGCACGTCGGCCTCATGCGGGGCGGCGCGCGGCGCTGGCTCGGCGCGGGTGCCCTGTCGTTCGAGCCGTCGGAGTTCGCGAAGCTCGCGCTCGTCGTCTACCTGGCCGCCGCCCTCACGCGCAAAGGCGAGAAGATCCGGTCGCTGTCGTCCGGCGTCTTCCCGCTGCTCGTCGTGACCGCCGTCTGCGCGCTGCTCGTGCTCTTCGAGCCCGACATGGGCACCGCGAGCCTGCTGGCGTTCACGTCCGCGGCGATGCTGTTCGCGGGCGGGGCGCGCGTCGTCCACCTCATCGCGGCCGCCATCGTGACGCTGCCGCCGGTCGCATACCTCGCGCTGTCGAGCCCGTACCGGCGCGACCGCATTTTCGCGTTCCTCGATCCGTGGAAGGACCCGCTCAACACCGGCTTTCACATCGTGCAGTCGCTCTACGCGCTGGGCAGCGGCGGCGCCGTTGGGCTCGGGCTCGGGCTGTCGCGCCAGAAATACTTCTATCTCCCCGAGCAATACACGGACTTCATCTTCGCCATCATCGGCGAGGAACTCGGGCTGCTCGGGACGCTCGTCGTCGTGGCGCTGTTCCTGGTCTTCGCCTATCGTGCCGTGCGCATCGCACTGGGCGCGCCCGACCGGTTCGGGTTCCTGCTCGCCGTCGGCTGCACGGCGCTCATCGTCGTGCAGGCCTTCGTGAACATCGGCGTCGTCACGTCGTCGTGGCCGGTGACCGGCGTGCCGCTTCCCTTCATCTCGTTTGGGGGCACTTCGCTCGTGACGTGCATGGTCGCATCCGCCCTTCTGCTCAACATCGGCAGGCGGCGATCGCGCGCATTCTCCTGACCGGCGGCGGGACCGGCGGACACGTCTATCCAGCGCTCGCGATCGCGGAGGCGCTGGGCGACCGGCCGGTGCGGCACGACCTGCTCTTCGTCGGCTCGCCCGACGGTCTCGAGAATGCGATCGTGCCGAAGGCCGGCCTGCCGATGGCGCACGTCGCCGCCCGCCCGCTGGCGCGCAAGCCGTCGCTCGATACGCTGCGCACCGTCGCAGAGAACGCCGTCGGCGTCGCCCAGGCGCTGCGCGTCGTCGCCGCGTTTCGGCCCGACTGCGTGGTCGCGACCGGCGGCTACGTTACGTTTCCGGTCGTGCTCGCCGCCCGCGCGTTGCGCCCGCTGCGGGGCGGGCGGCCGCGGATCGCATTGCTCGAGCCCAACGCCGTCGCCGGCCTGACGAACCGCCTCGTCGCGCCGCTTGCCGACGAGCAATGGGTCGCGCACCCCGCCGGCCGGCCGGCAACGAACGTCGTCGTCACCGGCACGCCGGTGCGCGCATCCATTCTGCGCGCGGTGCCGCAGGCCGAGGCGCGCGCCGCGCTCGGTCTCGAACCCGCCACGACGACGATCGTCGTAATGGGCGGCAGCCAGGGCGCGCGGCGCATCAACGACGCGGTTGCCGCGCTGATCGCCGGCGGCGAGGAGCGCGGCTGGCAGATCCTGCACCTGTCCGGCGAGCGCGACTACGATCGCGCGCGCGCGGCCGCGGCGTCGGCTCGCATGCCGGTGCGGGTCTTCGCCTACCTCGACGATCCCGCCGTCGCCTATGCGGCGGCCGACCTCGTCGTCGCTCGCGCGGGGGCGTCGACGCTGGCCGAACTCGCGGCCACCGCGACGCCCGCCCTGCTCGTGCCGTACCCCTATGCGACGGACGACCATCAGGCTCGCAACGCCGAGGCCGTCGCCGCCGCAGGGGCGGCGCGCGTCGTGGCGGACGCCGAACTCGACGGCGGGCGGCTCGCGAGCGAACTGACGGCCGCGCTCGAGCCCGGCGCCTACGGCCGCCTGCGCGCCTGCGCGCGCGCCCTGGCCGCTGCCGACGCGCGCACGCTCATCGTCGAGCGCATCGAAGCGCTGGCGGCGCGCGGGTAAGGCGGCGCCCGTGTCCGAAACGGTTTCGCCCGTGGAGCAACTGGCGCCGGTACACTTCATCGGGATCAGCGGGATCGGCATGAGCGCGCTCGCGCGGCTGCTGCTCGCGCGCGGCGTCGAGGTCCGCGGTTCGAGCGACCGCCGCAACGCGATCGTCGACCGGCTCGAGGCCGAAGGCGCCCGCGTCGCCATCGGACACGACGCGCACAACCTCGGCGACGCGCGCACCGTCGTCGTCTCGTCGGCCATCGCGCAGGCCAATCCGGAACTCGTCGAAGCGCGCGCGCGCGGACTGCGCGTCGAGGGTCGCGGCGCGCTCCTCGCCTCGCTGATGAATCCGATGCGGGGGCTCGCGGTCGCCGGCACGCACGGGAAGACCACGACGACGGCGATGCTCGCGAGCGTTTTCGAGGCCGCCGGGCTCGACCCGACGGTCGCCGTCGGCGGCGAGATCGTGGCGACCGGCAGCAACGCGCGCGCCGGGAACGGACCGTGGTTCGTGACCGAGAGCGACGAGTCGGACGGTTCGTTTCTCGACCTGCATCCGCGCATCGCCGTCGTGACCAACGTCGAGAACGACCACGTCGCCAGCGACGCGGAGTTCGCCGTGCTGCTCGGCTCGTTCGCCACCTTCCTCGAAGGTCTCGGCGAAGGCTGTACCGCGGTCGTCGGCACCGATAATCCCGCCGCGGCGGAACTCGCCGCGCGCCCGCGCACGGCGCGCACGGTGACGTTCGGGTTCGGCGACGCCGACGTGGCTGCGCGCGCCGTCGCATACGCGGACTTCGGCTCCGGCTTCGACCTGCACGCGGGCGACCTGCGGATCGGCAGGATCGCGCTGCACGTACCCGGCGCGATCAACGTGCAGAACGCGCTGGCCGCCGCGGCGTCCGCCATCGCGGCCGGCGTCGGGTTCGACGGCATCGCCGCCGGGCTGGAGCGGTTCCAGGGCGTGCGGCGGCGCTTCGAGATCATCGCGCGCACGCCGCGCATGACGATCGTCGACGACTACGCGCACCATCCGACGGCCGTCGAGGCGACGATCGCGACCGCGCGCGCGTACTGGGACGGCCCGATCGTCGTCGCGTTCGAGCCGCACCGCTACACGCGGACGCGCTACCTCGCGCGCGAGTTCGCGCTCGCGTTGCGCGGCGCGGACCAGGTGCTGCTCGCGCCCGTCTATGCAGCCTCCGAACCGCCGATGCCGGGCGTCGGCGCGGCGACGATCGGCGAGCCGCTGCGTGCGATGGGCTGCGACGTCGCCTACGTCGACCGAGTGGCCGACGTGCCCGACGCCGTGCTGCGCATGGCGCCGGAGGGGTCGCTCGTCCTCGTTCTGGGTGCCGGTTCGATCACGGACGCCGCGCGCGGCCTCGCCCGGCTCGTCGCGAGCGCGGCGGACGGGGCCCCGGCGGCGTGACGGCCGCGGCGGGCGCGCTCGAGGCGTCGGTGCTCCGCGCCGACGATGCCGCGGCGCTCCGGGCCGCACTCGGCGAGCGCGTGGCCTTCGACGCGCCGCTCGGGCCCTACACGTCGTGGAAGATCGGCGGCCCCGCCGACGCGCTCGCGCACGTCGAGACGACCGGCGAACTCGCCGAGATCCTGCGCCTGGTACACCGGCGGCGGCTGCCCTGGTTCGTCCTCGGGAGCGGCTCGAATCTCCTGATCGGCGACGGCGGCATCCGTGGGATCGTGCTGCGCCTCGGCGGCGCGTTTGCCGAGCTGGCCTTCGAGGACGACCCATCGGCGGTCGTCGTGCGCGCCGGCGCCTCGGCGTCGCTGGGGCTGTTGACGGCGCAGGCCGCGACGCGCGGCGCGGTCGGGGTGGACGGCCTCGCCGGCATCCCGGGGAGCGTCGGCGGCGCGCTGCGGATGAACGCCGGCACCGACCGCGAGATCGGCGAGTTCGTCCGCGCCGTCGCCGTGCAGACGCCGGGCAAGCCCGACCCGCACGCGGTCACGCCGCAGTACTTCTACCGGCACACGACGCTCGCGCGCGACGCGGTCGTCGCCTGGGCGACGCTCGCCTTCGAGCGCGGCGATCCCAAGGCCGTCCGCGGGCGGATGCAGGACCGGCTCGTCCGCCGCAAGTCCACCCAGCCGCTCCAGTTCCCCAACGCCGGCTCGTGCTTTCGCAACCCGCCCGGCGACAAGGCCGGGCGGCTCATCGAGGCCGCCGGCGCGAAGGGATGGAGTTGCGGGGGAGCGCAGGTGTCGGAACTCCATGCAAACTTCATCGTGAACCGCGACGGCGCGACCGCCGGCGACATCGCGAGCCTGCTGGCACGCGTGCGTCGCGCGGTGTTCGAACGGTTCGGCGTCGAACTCGTCCCAGAGGTGCACTTCGTCGGAGTCTTCCTATGAGTAAAGCGCGCGTTGCGATCGTCATGGGCGGTCCCAGTTCCGAGCGCGAGGTGTCGGTCGCGAGCGGTCAAGGCGTGGTTCGCGCGCTCGCGGCATTGGGCTACGAAACGCGTTCGCTCGACTTCGACGGGCGCTTCGTCGCGGCGATCGACGATTTCCGGCCGGACGTCGTGTTCAATGCGCTGCACGGACCCGGCGGCGAGGACGGCTGCCTGCAGGGCGTCCTCGACTGGCTCGGCATTCCGTACACGGGCAGCGACCTGCGCTCGTGCGCGCTCGCGATCGACAAACACCTGACCAAGAAACTGCTCTCGGCCGAGGGTCTGCCGACGCCGGCCTGGGACGTGTTCGATCTGGAAGGCGGAACGCTACCGCTGCTGCCGGGCTCGCTCGACCTTCCGCTCGTCGTCAAGCCGCGCGCCGAGGGGTCGTCGACCGGCGTGATGCTCGTGCGCAGCCACGAGCAGTGGACGCAGGCGATGATCGAGAGCGCGTCGCGCTCGAGCAGCATCCTCGCGGAGGAGTTCGTCGAGGGCCGCGAGTTCTCGTGCGGCGTGCTCGGCGAGGAGGCGTTGCCCGTCATAGAAATCGTTCCGTCGGGCGAGTTTTACTCGTACGACGCAAAGTATGCGCCGGGCGGCAGCCGCCACTACGTTCCGGCTCCGATCGGCGAAGACCTGACCGCTCGCCTGCAGATGCTCGCGCTGACGGTCCACCGTTCGATCGGGCTGCGCGACTACTCGCGCACCGACTTCATCGTGACGAAAGAGGGCCGTCCGTACATCCTCGAGATCAACGCGCTGCCGGGCCTCACGCCGACCAGTCTCTTTCCCGAGGAGTGCGCCGCGCTCGGCATGTCCTACGAGGCGCTGATCGACCGCCTCACGCAAGCCGCGCTCGCCAGGAGCCCGCACCGCAACGGCGCCGCCGTCGCCGGCTAAGCCGCGCTGGGCGCCCGAGGTCGAGGTGCCCGTCGAACTCGCCGCGCGGCTCATCGCCGAGCAGTTCCCCGCGCTCGAGCCGCGTACCGTCGAACCGTTCGGCAACGGCTGGGACAACATCGCGTACCTCGTCGACGGCGCGACGGTCTTCCGCTTTCCGCGCCGCGCGGTCGCCGTCGCGCTGATCGAGCGCGAACTGCGCGCGCTTGGGGCGATCGCCGCGCGCGTGCCGGCGCCGGTGCCGGACCCGATCTACGCGGGGCGGCCGAGCGCGGCATACCGGTGGCCGTTCGCGGGCTACCGGCTGGTTGCGGGCGAGCCGGCGACGGCGGTCGCGTTCGACGACGCGGCGCGGGCCGGGCTCGCGCCGCAGCTCGGCGCGTTCCTGCGCGCGTTGCACGCCGTCGCGCCGGCCGATGTGCCGGGCCTCACCGGCGACGAGTGGGGCCGCTTCAACCCGGCGCGCCGCGAACCGCTGCGCGAGCGCCTCGAGCGGACGGCGGCCGCGGGGCGCATCGGCGACTGTGCGGCGCTGCTGGCGGCCGTCGCGGCCGTGCCGGAAGGCAGCGGCGCCGTCGCCGTCGTTCACGGCGACCTCTACGCGCGGCACGTCCTCGTCGGCCCCGGCGGCGGCCTGGCGGGCGTGATCGATTGGGGCGACGTCCACGCGGGCGATCCGGCCGTCGATCTGGCGATCGCCCACGCGATGCTGCCGCTCGCGGCGCACCCCGCGTTCCTCGCGGCCTACGGTCCGGTGGACGAGCGGACCTGGGCCCGGGCGCGCTTCAGGGCGCTGGACTCCTGCGCCCTCATCGTCGAGTACGGGGACGCCGTCGGCGACGAGGGCCTGGTCGCCGCAGGCCTCGCCGGCATCGGCTACATCCAGGCCGCGCTCGCCGAGGCATGAATGGAAACTGCACCTAGTCTGCGAAGCGTGGGAGCGCAATGGCAACCACCGGAACCGTCGTCGACCGAGGACTTGAAGGCGTAGTCGTCGGCTCGACCGAGCTGAGCAACGTCGAGGGCATCGAGGGCCGCCTCACCTACCGCGGCTACGACATTCACGATCTGGCCCCGAGCGCGACCTTCGAGGAAATCGTCTACCTGCTGCTGTTCGGCCAGTTGCCGAACCGCCACCAGCTCGACGACCTGCGCGTCCGCATGGGAGCGAACCGGCTCCTCCCGCAGCCGATCATCGACTGGATGCACCTCGTGCCGAAGGACGCGTGGCCGATGGACGTGCTGCGCACGGCCATCTCGGCGCTCGCGCTCTACGCGCCGTACCGTCCCGACGACGGCTGGCATCCCAGCAACGCCCGCACCGCGATCACGCTCATCTCGAAGGCGCCCATCATCGTCGCCGCGTGGGATCGCATCCGCCGCGGCCTCGAACCGATCGAGCCCCGTCCCGACCTGACGCACGCTGCGAACTTTCTGTACATGACCTCGGGCACGGTGCCGATCAAGGAAGCGGAGCGCGCGCTCGATACGTACTTCGTGCTGCTCGCCGACCATTCGTACAACGCGTCGACGTTCTCCGCGCGCGTGACCGCGTCGACGCGGGCCGACATGTACGCGGCGGCCACGGCCGCGCTCGCGACGCTGGAAGGCGACTTGCACGGCGGAGCCCCGGGCAAGGTCATGGTGATGCTGCAGGCGATCGGCAAGCCGGAGCGCGCCGAAGCCTACGTGCGCGAACTGCTCGCGCGCGGCGAGAAGATCATGGGCATGGGCCACCGCGAGTACAAGATCAGAGACCCGCGCGCCGAGCATCTCGAGGCGATGGCGAAGGCGCTCGGCGAAGCGTCCGATTCGCGCTGGTACGAGATCGCGCGCGCGCTCGAAGACGCGGCTGCCCGCGTGCTGCTGGAGGTCAAGCCCGGCCGCCGGATCTACGCGAACGTCGAGTTCTACTCCGCGCCGACGCTCTACAGCCTCGGCATACCCGCAGACGAGTTCACGTGCATGTTCGCGTGCGGCCGCATGGCGGGCTGGACGGCGCACATCATCGAGCAACTCGGCGACAACCGGCTCATCCGCCCGCAAGCGACGTATGCCGGACCGCCCGTGATGCCGTACGTTCCGATTGCCGAGCGCGGCCGCGGTAACGGCAACGGCCACGGTGCCGCGAACGGGAGTTCGGCGCTCTAACCGGTCGGGCGCGGTTCGGGCCGCGCCGACGGCTGCACGATGAGAGGCCGGGGTCGCGCAACGTGCGGCCCCGCCTTGCGTTTCACCGAGAGCGAGACCGGCATCGTGTTGATGCTGATCGGCGACGTGAGCGCGAGATAGTTGCGCGCGCCGCCCGCATCGACGAACGTCCCCGTCACGTAGCAGACCGGTGCGAACAAGTTCTGCGGCACCTGCAGCTGCGCGACGTACCGGCCGTACGCGGGGACGTACACGAAGGCGTACTGCTGCTCGTAGCCGCAGAGCGTAAGAAACCCGTAGCCGCCCGCCGGCGCGACGAGCGCAACTTGGACGAGCCCGGATACTGCGGCGGCCGTTGCCCCGGTGACGTAGAGGCCGCCATAGGAATACGGCGCCGGTACCGTCGCGTAGGGGAACGTGCTGTAGAACGTCCAGTTCGCGGTGAAGCGCGTACCGCCGTCGTCGGCACCTTGCACCGTCACCTCGTGGGCGCCGGCCGCGAGCGGTTGCGGCGACGTGTAGCCGACGAGATCGCCCTGGCGCGCCATCACGTCGGTGACGTCGCGCCCGTCCAAGAACATGCGCAGTGACGATGGGTCCACTGGCGGCCCCCCGTGCGCAACGACGGCGGCTGAGACGGCCACGTAGGGGCCGCTCGCGAGCTCGCCCGGCGCCGGCCTGCGGTTCTCGACGGTCGGCGGCGCCGCGCCTTCGCTGCCGGCGATCGCGATCCGGCGCGCCGCCGCGTCGTACGACACGTCGTCGCCGAGCGACTGCGCGACGAAGCGCAGCGGGAGGTACGTGCGCGAATCGACGACGCGCGCCGGCGCGTCGAGCGCTACCGTGCGGCCGTCAATCGTCGCCTCGGCGGAGCCGATCGTCACGACGACGACGCGGTTGCCGCGCACGACCGTGATGCGCCTCGTCGCGGCGTCGTAGGAGACCGCCGCGCCGAGCGCGGTCAAGAGCGAACGCGCCGGAACCAAGACGCGGTCGCCCGCGCGCAACACCGGCGCACCGAGAACGGCCGGCACGCCGTTCACGAACACGTCGACCCGTGCGGCGACGGGAGCGCTCGGAATCATCGCACCTTGGGAACGCAGCGCCGCGCCGCGGCGTTCGCCTCAGGCGCCCGCGTAGATGCGCGGGATTTCCGCCGGCAGGCGGGCGACGATCTCGTAGTTGATCGTGTCCGCCCAGTCGGCCCACTCGTCCGCGGAGATCGCGGCGTCGCCGTCGGGGCCGATGAGCGTCGCGGCCTGCCCGGCGCGCGCGCCCGGTACGTCGGTCACGTCGACGAAGGTCATGTTCATGCAGACGCGGCCGACGATCGGAGCGCGCACGCCGCCGACCAGCACGTGGCCGCGATTGGAGACGGCGCGCGGGATGCCTTCGGCGTAGCCGATCGGCAGCACGCCGATCCGCGACGGCCGAAGGGTCGTGAACGTGCAGCCGTACCCTACCGGCGTACCGGCCGGCACGTCGCGAACGAGCACGAGCGGCGCGCGCCACGCCAGCACCGGTTCGAGGACGAGCGGCTGCACGAGGGCGGCGCGCGTCTGCGCGGACGGCCATAGTCCGTACGCGGCGATGCCGACGCGGACAAGGTCGAGGCGCGCGCGGGGAAAGAGCATCGCCGCCGCCGAGGCGGCAGCGTGCCGCTTCGTGCCCTGCTCGGCGAGCAACGCCGCCACCGGCCGCAGCGCGTCCTCAAAGCGGCGCAGTTGCAGGAGCGTGTACGACGACTCGAGTTCTTCGACGGCCGCGAGATGCGTGTAGGCACCCTCCAGCCGCAGCGCCGGTTCGCCCGCGTACGCGGCGAGCGCGGGGGCGGCGCGCAGCGGGTCGATGCCGAGCCGCGTCAGGCCGGTTTCGATTTTGGCGTGCACGGCGAACGGCGTGCCGCGGCGGCGCGCCGCCGCGACCACGTCGTCGCGGTACGACCCGCTGTCCCAGAGCGAGATCGCCACGCCGTGGGCGTGCAGCGCCGCCAGTTCGTCGGCGTCGACCGGGCCCAGCACGATGATCGGCGCCGCGACGCCGGCTTCGCGGATCTCGAACGCCTCCTCGGCGCGATAGACGCAGAGTGCGTCGACGTCGTACGCGAGGGCCCGGGCTACCCGCGCGAGCCCGTGCCCGTATGCGTTGGCCTTGAGAACGGCGGCGAACCGCGCCGGCGCAGAGAGTTCGCGCAGTCGTGCCGCGTTACGGCGCAACGCCCCAAGGTCGATCTCGAGCGCGGCGAGCGCGCTACGCCGGACGGAGACGTCTCGCAACGACGAAGGCTACGGGAAGGCCGAAGAAGACGACGTGCGCGACGACGCTGGTGAACGCCTCGCCGAACGACGGCGGGCGCCAGATCCCCGCGAGCGCCTGGACGATCTGCATCATGACGAACACCACTAACCCGTACACGGTGCCGGAGATGACCGGGTTGGCCGCCACTTGCGGCGTCGAGACCGCGACGTAGGCGTAGGCGACGCCCCACCCGATGCTCACGAGCAGGTGCACGACGAGGCCGAGCCAGAGCATGCCCGGCCAGGCGTAGGCGCCTTTGCCGATCAGCCCGGATGCGACGTAGGTGTACAGTTGCTCCGGGGTCAGGCGGTGGGAGAGCGCCCCGACGGCGAGTAGATACGCGTCGAGGAGAACGCCGCCCGCGAGACCCGCCAAGATGCCCGGCCTAAGCGCCGCGGCGAGGGTACGCGTCATGCCGCGTCGTTCGCAGGGCGTCCACGGGCAGCCTTCGCTCGTAGGGAACCGCTGCGGCCGGTCATGAACAGGACCCGGTCAGCAAAGGAGCCTCCAACGGAACTCTCGGGCGTTATTTGCGCCGCGCTCACGCCGCTCGACGCGACGCTCGAGCCCGATGCCTCCGCCGCGGTGGCACACTGCAGGCGCTTGTTGCGGCTCGGCTGCGACGGCATCAACCTGCTCGGCACGACCGGCGAGGCGGCCTCGCTCTCCGTCGGCCAGCGGACCAGCTTGATGCGGGCCGTAGCCCAGAGCGGGCTGCCGCTGGAGTGCTTCATGGTCGGCACGGGTGCGAGCGCGCTCGCCGACGCCGTCGAACTGACCCGCGAAGCCGTCGCTCTCGGCTACGCCGGCGCCCTGGTGATCCCGCCGTTCTACTACAAGAACGTCTCCGACGATGGCGTGGCCGCGTTCTACCGCGCGCTGATCGAGCGCGTCGCCGACGACCGCTTGCGGCTCTACTTCTACAACTTTCCGCAGCTGAGCGGCGTGCGCATCTCTGCGGCCGTCATCGCCGAAGTGGAAGCCGCTTACCCCGCCGTCGCCGCCGGCATCAAAGACAGCTCCGGCGAGCCGGGCTACGCCGACGATCTCGCGGCGCGCTTCGCGCTGGCGGTGTTCCCGGGCAGCGAGGCCTTTCTGCTGGACGGCCGCGCGCGAGGCTTCGCGGGCTGCATCTCCGCGACCGTCAACGTCTCCGCTCCGCTCGCTGCGCGCGTGTGGCGCGCGGCGGACGACGCGCGGGCGGCGCAGGGCGAACTCACCGCGATCCGCGCGGCGATCGCGCGTTATCCGATGGTGCCGGCGCTGAGGTATCTCGCGAGCGTCATCGGCGCCGACGCGGCGTGGCTGCGGGTGTTGCCGCCGCAGGCCCCGCTCGGTCCGGACGACGGGCGCGCCCTCCTCGCCGATCTGGAACGCTGCGCAGGCTATGCCGAACTCGCCGAGGCCTTCGCGCTCTAAGCACGAAGCGTGCGGCAAAACGAGCGCGCCGCGGCGCGCGGGAGTTCCGCATACTCGATACCGAGAGGTACACGCTCATGCGCAAGGCTCTTCTTGGCATTCTCGTCGCCGTCGCCGTGGCCGCCAACGCGGTCGGGCCGGCGGGCGCCGGCACGACGGGCGCGCTCGTCGGGCGCGTGGTCGACGCCGTGTCCGGCGTGCCGCTCGCAGCCGCCAAAGTCAGCGTCGCCTCGCCGTCGGAGGTTGCGTCGGCGACGACCGACGCCGGCGGGTCGTACCGCTTTCTCTCGCTCGCACCGGACTCGTACACAGTCAGCGTGACGGCGCAAGGCTACGAGCCGGCGACGGTCAACGGCGTGACGGTCCTCGCCGACCAGAGCCGCAGCCTGCCGATTCCTATGCAGAAGGCGTTGCAGACGATCGGCCAGGTGCGAGCCAGGACGGCGACCGCGCTCGTGCGGCCGGGCACGACGAGCGACGTGTATTCCGTGAACTCCGCCGGCGCGGAAGCGGCCAACGGACTGAGCGGCCCGGGCAGTCTCGGGAATTCCTACAGTGCGATCGCGTCGGTGCCGGGTACCGTCGTGCAACAGGGGCAGATGGGCTGGTTTCAGCAGCTCTCGATCCGCGGCGGCGACATCGATCAGGTCGGTTACGAACTGGACGGCATCCCCGTCAACCGCGCGTACGACAACGCGCCGGAGACGTTGCTCTCGAGCCTCGGCCAGCAAGAACTGCAGGTCTACACCGGCGGCACGCCTGCGACGTCGGACGGCCAGGGCCTCTCCGGCTACGTCAACCAAGTCATCAAGACCGGCACGTATCCCGGCTTCGTGAACCTGGATGCCGCGATCGGCGGCTCGGCGTTCTACCACCGGCTCTCGTTCGAATTCGGCGGGTCGACGCCGAACCGGCTCTTCACGTACTACTTCGGCACCGCCGGGCAGAATCAGGACTTCCGCTACGTCGACAACAACAACGGCGCGAGCGACCCGCGCTTTGCGTATCCGCTGTACTGGCCCCAGTTCATCGGCACGCCCAACGGCACGGTCGGCGAGTTCAACATCTACGACGGCGCGCCCAACAGCGGCAGCGGGCCGCCGGGCACGAACAGCACCGTGCTGTTCGCGCCGGGCCAGACCTACGCGATCGCCAGCGCGTCGACCCGCGACACCGTCGCCAACGTCCACTTCGGGATCCCGCACCACACGGGCACCGCCGGCAAGGACGACATCCAACTGTTGTGGATGACCAGCGAGTTCTTCAACTCGTACTACTCGTCGGTCAACGACCAGGGCGGCCCGTCGTACGTGGCTCCGGCGGTCGGCGGCAACGGCAACGCCTACTGGCACGACGGTTACGTCTACAACGGGCCGCTCTACGCGCCGCCGCAGGCCGGACAGGTCGCGCCCTATTACTTCATGAGCAGCCCGACGAACCGTCCGCTCGACGCGCCGCTCTCCAACGACGCGCGCGACACCAACGACAACGGCGTCTCGGTGTTCAAGGCGCAGTACCAGCGCAACATCAACAGCAAATCGTACCTGCGCCTCTTCGGTTACTCCGTCTACTCGAACTGGTTCATCACCGGCGAGGCCAATCAAAACTTCACGAACTACTACGGCGGCGAACTCAACGACTACGAGATCCCGAGCCACACCTACGGGCTGAGCGCGATCTACTCCGACCAGTTGGGCGATCAGAACCTGTTGACGATCAGCGCGACGACGAGCCAATCGCAACTGCAGCGCCGCTACTACTACGGGTTCCCCGGCGACCAGCAATTGACGACGTCGTTTACCAACCTCATCGTCCCGGGCACGGCCTGGCAAACTGGCCACTGCTACGGCCTCACCGGAAGCTCGTCGAGCAGCGGCGGCGCCCCGGGCTACACGAGCTGCTTCAACGGGACGCGCGGCACGTTCTCCAATCCGACGCCGTTCAACCCCGCAAGCTACTCGTTCCCCGGCGGCGCGCAGCCGCAGTGGATCGCGACGGAGAACGGCCCGCTCGGCAGGGTCAACAACGTCTCTCCCGTCGAGTCGGCCGTTTCGCTCTCCGACAACTGGCGGCCGACGGATCGCTGGAACGTCAACGTCGGTCTGCGCGTCGAGAACTATCTCGACCGCCTCGCCGACGCGGGCGGGGCGAACCCGCTGAACCGCGACTTCTGGATTGCGGCCTACGACAACGAGTTCTGCTACAAGCCGGGCGTCTTCGGGGCGGTCAACGTCGCGTCCGACACGCCGAACGCGGGCGGCAAGTTCAACACGGCGGCCAACTGCGCGGCGCTCGGCAGCGGCTACGTCCCGGCCAACTTCACGAACGTCTCCGGAACGCCGCGGATCTCGGCGACCGAACTCCAGCCGCGCGTCGCGGGGACCTACCAGGCCAGCCCTGACACCGTCTTCCGCGGCTCCTTCGGCATCTACTCGCGCCCGGTCAACACGTCGTGGCTGCAGTACAACGACCTGAACGATCGCGACTGGCTGCTCTATGCCGCCAACAACTTCATCGGCTACGGCTTCAACTCGCCGGTGCACAACCTGCAGCCGGACACGTCGTACAACTACGATCTGTCATGGGAGCAGCATCTGCGCAACTCGGACTTCTCGTTCTCGCTGACGCCGTTCTACCGCAGCACGAAGAACCAGCTGCAGTCGTTCCCGATCGGCGTCGGCGGCATCGTGTCGGGCTTCAACGTCGGCCAGCAGCAGTCGGCCGGGCTGGAGTTTGCGCTGCGCAAGGGCGACTTCGCCAAGGACGGCTGGAGCGGCCAGCTCTCCTACACGTACACGCACAGCCAGATCAAGTACGCGCAGTTCCCGTCCGGCACGAACGTCATCGACAGTATCAACCAGTACATCCAGGAGTACAACTCCTATACGTCCGCGTGCGCGACGATTACGTCGGCGAACTCGCACCTGTGCGGCCTGCCGGCCGGCTCCGCCAACCCAAACGGCCAGGCAACGTTCCCGGCTGCTTCGAGCAATAGCGGCACGGTGAAGAACCCGTACTACAACCAGCCGGCCCAGGCGCTGTTCGATCCGTCCGGCGAGTACACGACGTACGACCAGATCCCGCAACTCTTCGTCGGTTCGAACGGCTACGAGACGCCCGACGTCGTGTCGCTCATCGTCAACTACAAGCACGGCCCCGTCACCGTCACGCCGAGCATGACGTTCAGCTCCGGTTCGAACTACGGCTCGCCGCTTTCGTACGTCGGCTACTACCCCAACGGCGGCTGTTTGCTGGCTACGAACGGGGCCCCGATTCCGTACACGTGCGAGAACCACTTCTCGCCGATCAGCGGGCAGTCGTTCCTCATCACGCCCGACGCGTTCACCGGCAAGTTCG
>Ga0182012_10001487_pt1 | contig 25588 bp, 25 predicted proteins | sample 612S2SmetaG_FD_120486 | JGI IMG/M metagenome (GOLD analysis project Ga0182012, IMG submission 120486) | Permafrost microbial communities from Stordalen Mire, Sweden - 612S2S metaG | ecosystem: Environmental > Terrestrial > Soil > Wetlands > Permafrost | place: Sweden: Stordalen | collected...
ACGCCGGTGTAGAGGGAGCCGCTCGACCAGGTCAAGCCGGTCAGAGTGGTGGTGTAGGTGCCGTCGAACTTGAACACGCCAGCTGCACTGGTGACCGCAGCTGTGTCAGTTCCCCAGAGTCCGCTGTCGCCTTCGGCAACGCCGGCTGCTGTAACTGCGGTCGAAACGATCGAGCCGCCGCCTGCACCGCGTCCGCCGCTGTGAGGAGCGTGGCAACCTGCGCAACCGCGTCCGCCGTTTTCGTGCGCGCCCTGGACATCTGTTGTTGGAACGTAAGCCATGTTGCCCTTTACAATGGGTTGCGCCATCGCCATGCTGGCCGCGATAACAATTACGAGAGCTACGAATAAGAACTTCTTTATAGTGAAAACCCCCTAACAACTCTTTCAATTCGTACAGATTGTTCTTTGTTCCACATCTGGGATCTACTGTCCCTACAGCTTTGGCTCCCGAAAGAACCAAACTCGATGATGGGTTACCGCACCTTCAAACTTATTTCGCCGACGCGGGCGCTGCTTGCGCCGGTGGATCGGGAAGTTTCATAGCGCCACCGCTTTTTACCGGAGTCTCCGTCGCAGTCGGCGGTGCTGCCGCTGCAGGCGCTGCCTGCGCCGCTGGTGGATCCGGAAGTTTCATGGCGCCACCACTCTTTTCCGGAGCCCCCGTTGATGCCGGTGTTGTTGCCGGAGAGGTCGCTGAATCCGCGACTGGCTTTGTACCGTTCCGCTCTTCAGCCTTCTTCTTCAGATCTTCCTGCCGCTTCTCAATGGCAGCTTTCGCCTCGGCATTGGTGAAGTAGCGATACATCTGCACCCGCCCCAACAACTGCTCGGAGGTGAAAATACGATTGTTCTTCTTGTCAAAGGCCAGTGCGGTCAACGCCTCAAACTGGCCCGGCAGAATGCCAAAACCACCAACGGCCATCAGCAACTGCCCTTCGGGAGTGAACACCTGAATGCGATTGAGCATGGCGTCAGCTACCCAGATATGTCCATCGCAGTCCACCGTGATTCCCTTGGGACGGGCGAAGTCTCCAGGACCGTCGCCATTCTTTCCCCAAGTGCGGACGAAGTTGCCGTCGGCGTCGAACACTTCAACGCGATCATTCAGCGTGTCCGTGATATAGACGTTTCCGTCCTTATCCACCGCAACGTTCGTTGGCTTTGAGAAATTGCCAATGTCGGTCAGTGTGTGATTCTTTCCCGTAGTTCCGAGCCTGCGCAGCAATTTGTAGCTGTCGGCGTCATATACCAGAATCTGATCCAGCCCAGCGTCAGCGACATAAAGGAAGCGGTTATCGAAGTCGATGGCCATGCCGTTGGGATTCTGCATCTCGCCTTCGCCAAAGCTCGTCTGAAGCTTGTGCTTGGAGTCAAAAACCAGCACGTGATGCGCTTCACCGTCGGAGACAAGCAGCGAGTCGTTGTCATCCATGACCAGACCGAAGAGAGCCTTGAAGTGCCCATCTACGCCGTGCTTGATCAGCGTAAGGTCGTTATTTTCAGTATTGAAAATGAAGATCGCGCCAACCTTGGTATCCGCTACATACAGCAGACCCTTGGAGTCCACTGCGACCCCGTACGGCTCCAGAAGCTGAAAGCGCTTCTTCTGCACTCCAGGGCCCTTTTCGGCATCCGGCGAAACTCCCGCCAGGCGATCCATCCAGCCAGCCTTCTTCTCTTCTTTCTTCTCCTTAGGAAGGTCCACCTTCTCATATGAGAAATAATCCAGATACTTCATGCGGGTAACGGCCGGAGCGGGCGGGAACACGACATCGGAGAAGGTCGGAGCCGCGACCGGAGCCGCTGAGACCGGAGCCGGGGCCGCTTTCTTTTTCTTCTTGTCTGCATAGAGGCTTGCGGGCGCGGCCCACATCGCAGCCAGCAGAAGTACCGCTACAAACTTTCCTCTATTCGCGTGATTGCGGCAATCTACAAACATCTCTAATTAGCTCCACTTCTGTTAGGGATCAGGCCCTTGTGACAGGTTTTGCAGAATGCCTGATTGTTGGCTTGATCGTTAATCAACAGGTCGGGCTGTGCCGACGCGTGCGGCTGATGACAGGTCAAGCAGGTCATCGGCGTCAAAATCTTCTCGGGATCATTCGGGTCATGCACATCGGAAACCGGGTGCTTGTCCACGGGGTGTCCGGCACCGTACTTCAAGGGAAGGATCGATACCCTGCTGAAGTAGTCTTCAGGCAGCTTCACCTTGCCATCGAAAATAGTCACCAAATGCTCGCTCTCAAGCTTCGCAGGCTTCGAGTCCGGACCATGGCACTCGAGGCACAGGGAATTAGGAGTCTTGGCGCGAAGCAGGTGAACGTTGTCGCCGCCGTGGGGCTCATGACAAGTTGCGCAGCCAGTCTCAAATGCCGCCTTGTGGACGTGCGCCTTCTTGCCCTGTTCAGCTTGATCGGTGTGGCAGGTCAGACAGACAGCAACAGCATTCGGCTTAGGGAAACCCGGAGAGTTTCCAGCATGCGGATTGTGGCAGTCGGTGCAATCGCCAGCAGCGCCGGGATGCTGAACCTTGGCCTTTTCAATCTGCTCGCCCTTATCCGAGTGACAGGTTAGGCAAATTTCCTTGGGGGTCGCGGCGGTTAAAACAACCTTGCCGCCCTTGGCCGCCGCATGGCAGGAATCGCACTGCCCGCCGGCGAATGGCGAATGGGTGAACTTCGCCATCAATTTCTTGCCAGATGACTGATGCGGATCATGACAGGTAAGGCAGTCAGCGGATTCGAAGGGCTGACCCTGGTGCGCCTTGATCAACGTGGCGTCTTTGGGATCATGGCAATCGATACAGAGGGCCGGAGCGTCCTTGGTCAGATGGAAATCAAACTCGCGCTTTCCACGCTCGCCTGTTTTGTGCGTTACGTGGCAGGTGTCGCAGCCCATATCCAATGCAGCATGGCGACTGCCATCCTTTGGGACGTCTACGCCGATCTTGTGGCAGCCCAGGCAGAGATTTGTGTCCTTGCTGTCTCCACTCTCGGCCTTCAGCAACTGGTTCTTATTGTCTGACGTATGGGGATCGTGGCACTTGACGCAATCGCGGACGGCAGGGGGATGAACTTTTCCCTTTAAATCGGCAGCTTTTTTGTCGGCATGGCAGGTGAGGCAGAGGGCAACGGTAGTAGTAGTAACGAGTTTAAGACGTGTCGTGTCTTTCTTTACCCTGATCTCATGACAACTGGTACAGCCCATGGCGATCGCGGAGTGAACCGACTTACCCTTGGTCTTGTCCTCATGGCACTGAGCGCATGTCGAGGGGTCCGCTTTGGGATCAAGGGGGACAGGATGCACACCCGCCCAAGCGGCCAGCGATAAGGTGCTCATAAGGATGATTGAGACCGAATTCCAAAACCTCTTCACATCTACCTCCGCATTGCAGTGTGCAATTGTGTAGCCGTTGCTAAAGCTGTATTTATCCTCAAGGAAGAAGATTATTAAGTTACTGAAAATAAATGACTAACTGCACAATATGTGAACCCAGAACCCTTACAGTTGTAGCCATTTGGAGCCTCAACGGAATCTGACTGTGGCATCTAACGCAGCCCGTTTTGTTGGTGTAGGTCATATTCCGCACGTCTCATGGCAGTCTTGAACCCGTTCCGCGCGACGAATCACAAAGAGAGTCCTGACAAGAAACCCGTGGAAGCGTCCACGGGTTTGAGGTCATCGCCCATGCTGCCCGAGAAGGAGACAGCATCGGCTCTACATGGCTGGCTTGTCAGTCTTTTGTCCTGGCTTTATGTTCGAGTGTTTCTTGGCCTGCGCCTCATACATGCGAACCTTGTCGGCCTGCTCATAATTGGGATCCTGCTTGAGAAGTAGATCCCAGTCCGCGACTGCTCCATTGACGTCCATCTTCCCCTGCCACTTCACAATTCCGCGATTAAACAGAGCGTTACTGTTCTTGGGATTGTCCTTCAGCGCGCGATCAAATTCGGAGATTGAGCGGTCGAAGTCGTTCATATAGAACATCGCGGTGGCCATATCGGTGCGAACCATGGAATTCTTGGCATCAAGCGCAAGAGTCTTCTGGTAGTAGTCGATTGCTGTCGGGAATATCTGCGCGTCGTAGTAAAGATTGCCAATCTGCGAAAGTAATGCCGGATCGTTGGGTTTGGACTTGAGCTGCTCGAGCATTGGCGCAGCCTGCTTATCAGCCATTGCCTTCATCTGCTCGGGTGAAGGCGACTGTTGTTGCCCGCCCATGCCCCCACCGCCCATACCGGCTGGTGGCATTCCCTGCTGCTGTTCAGCGGTTGCGACCGGAGCGGGCGCGCTCGCGCTGCCCCCACCCATCGAACCACGCAGCAGGTAACCTACCGCGCATCCCACCACCAGGCAGAGGACTGCCATGACATATGCCTGCGTGCTCGTCCAACTCTGTGGGGTGTTGCCCCCGTTTGTTTCTGCCATTTTTCCGTCCTTCGAGATGATTTGAAGCGAGCACGCGCGCGAATAACGCGCCTGATGCCTAGCTTCCACAGCACTACTATATGCCCTAGGTGTCTAGCCGTTTTGTGACATCCATCACGCAATTGCTCTTTAGCAGCGGTTGCATCGTTGGTAAACGCCTTATTCTGCAAGGAAATCACGCGTAATCCCGCCTCTAGGTAGCTCACGCCAATCCCACCAACACCGTCGCACCGCCCTGCAGATCGCAACAAGTGGCTGGTGTCTGCCCAAGCCAATCAACAGTGCCATCCACGCCTGCGCTGCATAAGCTCCGGAAGAGGTGAGGCTTCGACCCAAGGTGATTGGAATCACCGAACGCGCAAAATGAAAGCGGCTAAACTGAACATACATATGCCAGCAAGCGAAGCCCGCCCCACCCGTATTGAAATGCCTGAAAGGCTGTGCGGCCTCGCACAAAAATATGCTGTGCCGACCATTGCAGGTTTGGCGCTGATCTACGCACTGTTTGCCGGCCTGCGCACTGTGGGTGATCCCGACCTGGGTTGGCAATTGGCGACCGGTCGCTGGATGGTTCAGCACCACGCAATACCGTTTACCGACATTTTGTCGTATACGATTCGCGGAAAAGAGTGGATCTATCCGGTAGTGTCGCAGCTTCTCTTTTACGGTACATACATCCTTGGCGGATACTCGCTGCTTTCCTGGTTGGGAGCGGCGTCATGCGTCGCCACCGTTGCCATGCTGCTACGCCGCGGGCAGGCGTCCGTCGCCGTGCTGGCCCTGATAGCGGTTCCGATGATTGCGGAGCGCAGCACTCCACGCGCCGAGATGTTCACTGAAATTCTGTTTGCAGCATTCGTGAGTATTCTCTGGCATTATCACCGTTCAGGCCGAGGTCCGTTGTGGGCACTCCCGGCGTTGATGTTCTTGTGGGTCAACCTGCACTTGGGTTTTATCGCAGGACTGGGTATGTGCGGGGCTTACGTTTTCCTGGAAATCGGGGACGGTGTGTTCGGCAATGGCTGGGCGGAACCCGTGAGCCGGCTGCGCCAGGCAGCGCCCTGGCTGGTTGCGACCGCAGTAGCGACGTTACTGAACCCGTGGGGCGTGCGACTCTACTCAGCGGTGTCCAAGCAGAATGAAATCAACCAGATTCATAGCAGATGGATTGGCTATTGGCTGCCGATGCGACTCACGCCGGGAGCGCTGGGGGAGGCATTCGCATGGCGTGAGCCCAAGAGCGCAGTCTTGTGGTTGATGGCGGCGGGCGTTGTCGCGACGGTGATGGCGCTCTCGATGCGGCGGATTGCTCCGGCGCTTTTACTGGGCGGCTCGATCTATCTTGCCAGCCATACCATCCGATACCAAGGGCCGTTTGCAACGATTGCCGTGATCATTGGCGGCAGCATCATTGCGGAAGGTTTTGCTGATATCGGGTGGCTCCGCCGGGGCTGGCAACGAATCATGCCCACCGCAGCTCTGGCAGCAGTTGTCGCGCTTGCCTGCTTCGTAAGTGTGAGGTCATGGGACCTGGCAAGCAACCGATATTACTTGCGGACTCCGCTGACTTCGGTTTTTGGCGCCGGAGAGTCCACATGGTTTCCCGAGCAGGCTGCGGCATTTCTGCTGCGCGAGCACCTGCCTGGCAACATCTTCAACGACTTCAATTCCGGAGGCTTTCTCACGTGGGCCTTGGCTCCAGATTATGCCGACTATATTGATGGTCGTGCCGTGCCGTTCGGGACGGAGTTGTTTCTGAAATCTGAGACCTTGCTGCGCGCGCCTCTTGATTCAGGGATCTGGCAAGAGGAGGCCAACCTGCGCGACATCAACACTGTGATTGTGTCGATTGACCGCGAGACAGGGAGCGGCGGTCTCGCGAGTTTGAAATCATCCTGCCAGAGTCAGCAGTGGCGTCCGGTATATCTCGACACCGAAGCTGCGATCTTTGTGCGCGTGAGGCCTGAAACGCTCGACACAATCAGCCGATTGCAAGTGGACTGCAACACGGTGCGTCTTGAGGTGCCTGCAGTTGCAAGTGGAGGCCGCAGTAGAGCGGAGAAGTTTGAGTCCCAACTGAACGCAGCGGCGATTTTCCTTATGCTGGACAGGGACCGCGATGCTCTGGAAGCGACTGAGCAGGCGGAGCACATATTTCAGGACAATGCATTCCTGCACTACGCAAAAGGAGTTGCGCTCTGGGATTTAGGACAGACGGACAACGCCGAAAAAGAGCTGCGCCGGGCCGATGAGCTTGGATCCGAAGACGCTGCTGTAGCACTGGCCAGAAATTACGAATTGAAAGGGCGCTATGCAGAACAGGCGGCTGTGTTGAGCCATGCAGCAGAACGCTCCGCCACTCCGTACCTGATTTACTTGAACCTGGGCTATGCACAACTGGCGATGGGGCTGCCGGACAGAGCACTGAAGTCGTTTGACCAGGCGGAGAGCACGAGTCCGTTTGTGGGCGATGCGGCTGCGCAGGGAGCCGCATTCAGGGCACGCGTCGCCGATGGCCGCGAGGCCGCACGTCACTTACAACCAAGGTAGCGTAACAGCGGCTCAGTGCAGCGAACCGGATGGATGGATTTTCCGAAATCGCACATTCCCGCGTGTTTACATCTCCAGCTTTTCCCACGCTGCACGCATGCGTCCTGGAACTGTCTCGCCATACGAAGGATCGCCTTCACTGTCTCCCTCAATTTCCAGTACCAGCGCAGGAACCTGCGGCGCACTTCGCAAGAGCTCCATAGTGCGTGGCCAATCGATGGTGCCTTCGCCGGGCCAGAGGTGTTCATCCTGGTTTTTGTGGTTGTCATGCACGTGCACGGAACGAATCAGCGGCTTCAAGGTTTCAAATGCCACTTCCACGCCGGGGTCCAGATGGGCGTGTCCAAGGTCAAAACAGACGCCAATATCGTCGTAATGCAGAGTGCGAATTAGCTCCACAAGCTTTTCCGGCGCGGTGAGTTCATTGGGAATGTTCTCCAGCAGCAGGCGCACCCCCAACGGCTTGGCAAAAGCGCGCAGGTGCTCAACGGACGTCATCGCCCCCTCGAACTTATGATCGTCAAACTGCTCTCCGGAGACGCCCAGATGCAGCACCAGAAAACGGAAGGGCAACACTTCAGCCACTTCAATGGCGCGCTTGATTTCGTCCATGGCGTCGATCCGTTCCCTGCGGTCGCGGCCCGCAATGTTGAGCGGCGCAGCGTCATTGCGCCCCCACTCACCGGAGGCAAACATCGGAGCGTGCAACGATGTGAAGGTGACTTCCTCGCGCGAGCGGAACCAGGAGCCAATCTCGCGAACCTGCTGCGCATTTTGATAATCGAAATGTCCGCGCATGGCAAATATTTCAATGCCCGCAGCCCCGCCCGCAGCCAGCTTCTCAAGAATCCCTGGATGCAGCCGCTCTCGCAGGTGCACATGCGTCGATATTGCTTTCAACATTTGTCTGCTCCACTTGATTACCAGCCTATGCCGCCAATCTATGCTTACCAGCCCACCGCGACACCGCCATTGCGTGCGTCACTTGCGCCCAGGCGTTCACCGGTCTTCCAGTCTATTGCAACGCACTCCCCGTCGCCCCAGGATTTTGTACGCTGCACTTTGTGTCCCATCTTTTCCAACAGCTCCGCGGTGTCGGGTGAAACCTGCCAGCCCTCGACGCGCAGTTCGTCGGGCATCCACTGGTGATGGAATCGCGGCGCGTTCACCGCGCGCTGAATGTCCTCACCAAAATCGACTGCGTTGATTAGCACGTTCGCCACGGTGGTCACGATGGTAGGTCCGCCCGGTGATCCAAGCACGAGCAGGAGTCGCCCGTCCCTCACCACCATGGTTGGCGTCATCGAACTGAGCGGGCGCTTGCCTGGAGCGATCGCGTTCGCCTCACCCTGCACGAGCCCGAACATATTCGGTGCTCCCGGCTTGGTCGCGAAGTCATCCATCTCATCGTTTAAGAGGAAGCCGAGGCCGGGCAAGGTGGTACGCGAGCCAAAGGTATCGTTGAGCGTAGTAGTCACCGCAACTGCGTCGCCTGCCTCATCTATAACGGAATAGTGGGTCGTGTCCTGCTTCTCAGCACCAACATCGGGCGCATGCAGAGCAGCCGATTCATCCAATTGCGCCATGCTGGGACGCTGCAACTTGGCACTCTCCGAAGCCCGCGCAGGATCAATCGATTCGCGCCACAACGCCGCGTACTTTTTGTCCGTCAACTGTGCCACGGGATTCTCCACAAAGTCGGGATCGCCGAGGAACACCGACCGGTCAAAGAACGCGCGTCGATAGGATTCGGCTACCAGATGCAGATGGAGCGCGGAATTACGCCGGGCGGCGTGCAGGTCAAAGCCTTCGAGGATGTTCAGCGACTCGATTAGGGCAATGCCTCCAGAAGAAGGCGGCGGCGCACTGAAAACATCATATCCGCGGTAGGTTCCATGAAGCGGCGTGCGCTCCACAACCTTGTAGGCGGCCAGGTCGGCGGTGGTAATCATCCCACCACCTCTCTGAATCGCTGTGGCGATCCGGGTGGCCAACTCGCCGTGATAGAAATCCTCAGGATGGCGCTGAATGCGCTCCAGAGTGGCTGCCAACTCAGGCTGCTTCAGCAGTTCGCCCTGCTCGTAAAACTTTCCGTCGCGCTGAAAAATTCGCCTCGACTCCGGGTCGCGCGCCAGCTCTGCGTCATGCATGATCGCGGCTTCATACTGTGTGACGACGAATCCATCTCGTGCAAGGCGGATTGCTGGTTCCATTACCTTGGCGAGGCCCAAGTTGCCCCAACGCCGTTCGGCCTCCACAAGGCCGGCCACGGTGCCCGGCACACCTGCTGAACGGTAGCCAAACCGGCTCTGATCACTGGCATTGCCCTGCTTATCCAAGTACATATCGCGAGAGGCGGCCGCTGGGGCTTTCTCCCGGAAGTCCAGAAAGTGAATTTCGCCCTTGGCGGTGCGGTAGAGCATGAATCCACCGCCGCCTAGATTCCCGGCGGAAGGATGCACCACGGCGAGCGCAAATCCCGTGGCTACAGCGGCGTCCACCGCATTCCCGCCCGCGCGCATCACCTCTGCACCAACATTGGAAGCTTGGGGATGCACGCTTGCCACCATCACGTGGCGAGCCCGGACAGCTTCAAAGCCCTCTCCGCACAGCGGCAGGCAAGAGAGCAATAAACCGAGAAGCGGCAGAACGGCGTGGCATCGGAAGTTAAGAACCATGTGCCTCCTCAGGCCTCCCAACGCTAACCCAGTCGCGAGATGTGGTCAACGCCAGGCCGCGCCCGATATATAATCTGAGGACGTTCAATGAGAGTAACCTGCGTATTTCGCCTCGTGCCGTGAAATATCACGCAATCCGGAGCGCGGATTATCGCAACCTTTCATTCTTTGGCGCCGAAACTCGTATGAATGCGAGGCGTTTAAGGATGGAAGCAAACTTGCTCTGTAAACGTCTTTGGAGATACGCGGGCGGTCTCGACAGCCTGCGTATCGGTTAAAAGCAGTAGCTCTGGAATTGGTTTTTCAACTTGCAGGATGGAGACAGAATAATGGCGGAAACAACACAGGGAAATGCGCGCACGATTCAGCTGGGAAACAAAACGGTAGGGGCCGGCTTTCCCTGTTACGTGATCGCTGAGATTGGAATCAATCACAACGGTGACGTCGACCTTGCAAAACGACTAATCAGCATTGCAGTTGGCGCAGGTTGCGACGCCGTAAAGTTCCAGAAACGCACGATCGAAATCGTGTACACCCCGGAAGAGCTGGCAAAGCCGCGCGAAAATCCTTTTGGTCCGACCAATGGCGACCTGAAGCGTGGCCTCGAATTTGATCACGACGATTTCGTCGAGATCGACCAATACTGCCGCGCCGTCAAGATTCCCTGGTTCGCCTCCGCTTGGGATGAGCCCTCGGTTGATTTCATCAACAAATTCGACGTGCCGTGCTTCAAGATTGCCTCGGCCTCGCTGACCGATGACAACCTGCTGCGCCACACCCGGGCCACCGGCAAGCCAATTCTGCTCTCCACCGGCATGAGCACCGTTGCGGAAATTGACCACGCAGTCGAAGTCCTGGGCAAAGAGAACCTGGTCCTTCTGCACGCCTGCAGCACTTATCCGGCTCACTATGAAGAACTGAACCTGAACGCGATCCGCACTCTCAAACAGCGTTACGGACTTCCGGTTGGATATTCCGGACACGAATCCGGACTTCCCTCCTCAGTGGCCGCCGTTGCCATGGGAGCCTGTATTGTCGAGCGCCACATTACGACCGACCGCGCCATGTGGGGCTCTGATCAGGCCGCCTCGCTCGAGCCAAATGGAATCACCAAACTGGTCAGCTATATCCGCGTGGTCGAGCGCTCCATGGGAGACGGCGTGAAGCGCGTGATGGACAGCGAACAGCCCATCCTAAAGAAGCTGCGCCGTGTCGGAGCAAGTAGTGCCAATTAAATTGATCGCCATGGATGTGGATGGCGTGCTCACCGACGGTTCGTTCTGGTGGGGACCAAATGGCGAGGAGTGGAAGCGATTCCACTTCGCCGACATCATGGGTCTGTCGCGGGCGCGAAAAGCGGGAATCAAGCTGGCGCTTATCTCCGGCGAAGACAGCCCGCTGATTGATCGGCTGGCCGCGAAAATGCACATCAGCGATGTTGAAAAATCCTGCAAGGATAAAGCCCGGGCCTTGCAGAATATTGCCACGCTTCACAACCTCGAACTCCATGAAGTCTGCTTTATGGGCGATGACGTGAACGACCTTCCAGCCCTTGAAATTGCTGGGTTGGCCGCTGCGCCAGCCGACGCCCAACCGGCAATCCGCGCCAAGTGCAGCTTTGTCTCCAGTGCTCGAGGAGGCAACGGCGCAGTGCGTGAGTTGATCGAAATGATCCTCGCCGAAACTACCCTCGCCGTTGCAGACAAGGCATAATGGCAGGATGAACCTGTCATTCTTGGCTGCTAGCTGGATCTTCCAGTCGCGCGTACTGCAAGGCGCAGGGAAGGTCTTGGCGTGAAGGTACTGATCACAGGCGGGTCGGGCTTCATCGGACGCAACCTGGTTGAGGACCTCGCCGGACGATATCAGATTGCTGCGCCTGCGTCCGCCGAACTCAACCTTCTCGACGCGGACTGTGTGCGCGAATATTTGCGAGCTGAAAATTTTGATGCGGTGATACACACGGCAACCACTCGCTCGAATCGCCGCACAGGCGCCCCCGACGATCTGCTGGACCGCAACTGCCGTATGTATTTCAATCTTGCTCGCAACTCTGCGTTTTTTGGACGCATGTTACACCTCGGCTCCGGCGCTGAGTATAGCCGCGCGGGTCTTCCGCCGAAGGTCTGCGAGAACTACTTCGACAGTCGCGTGCCCACTGATCCCTATGGTTTTTCGAAGTACATCTGCACCAGGCACGCGGAAACACAGGAGAACATCTACGTCCTGCGACTCTTCGGAGTGTTTGGCAAGTACGAGGCTTGGGATGTTCGCTTCATCTCCAACGCTTGCGCGCGCGCAGTGAAGGGGCTGCCGATTGTCATCCGACAGAACGTGAGGTTTGATTACCTATATGTCCGCGAGCTGGCCAAGTTGCTCTCGTGGTTTCTGGAGCAGGAGCTGAAACACAAGGCTTACAACGTGTGTCGTGGTGAAACCTATTCGCTGCTGCAACTAGCTCAAATGGTGGCCAGCGCCGCTGGCGGCAATCCAGAGATCATTGTGCGCAATCCGGCAATGGGTGCTGAGTACAGCGCAGACAACACGCGGATGCTGGGTGAAATGGGCGGCTTCGCTTTCCGCCCGATGAGCGACTGCGTTGCAGAGCTATACAACTGGTATCAGGAACATGCAGATCAGATCGACGCGCAACAACTGACGTTTGACGATTCGGAGTAATTCATTGAAGACCATCAGCATCATTACACCTTGCTATAACGAAGAGTTGAATGTGCGCGAGTTGTACGAGCGGGTGCGTGCAGCAGTCACATCGCTGGGCAACTACCGCTACGAACACATCTTCATCGACAACGCCTCCACCGACAACACGCTTGGCGTGCTGAAGGTGATTGCAGCGATGGACAGAAACGTCAAGGTCATCCGCAATACGCGCAACTTCGGACATATCCGCTCACCCATGCACGCGTTTCACCAGACCACGGGAGACTGCGTCATCGGCATCGTCGCCGACCTGCAGGATCCGCCAGAGATGATCGTGGAGATGGTGCATCAGTGGGAAGCAGGGACACCAGTGGTGATTTGTGTGAAGGTCGCGAGTGACGAGAACAGCCTGATGTTCTGGATTCGCAAGCGTTATTACCGACTGGTGAATCGGCTCTCCGGAATTGAAACATACGAGAACTTCACCGGCTTCGGCCTTTATGACCGCAAGGTCGTGGACATCATCAAGTCCTTCGATGACCCATATCCATATTTTCGCGGCATTATCGCCGAGCTAGGATTTCCGCGGGTTGAACTGCAATATCATCAGCCGCGACGCACCCGCGGCATAACGGCGAACAATTTCTATACGCTGTATGACATGGCGATGCTCGGCATCACGAATCTCTCGAAGGTGCCGCTGCGCATGGCGGTGTTCGCGGGCTTTGGCGGAGCCATGTTGTCAGTGCTGACTTCGCTCGGATACCTGGTTTACAAGTTGTTTTTCTGGAGAAGCTTCGAGGTCGGCGTTGCGCCAATTCTGATTGGATTCTTCTTTCTCGGCTCACTCATGCTGCTGTTCCTCGGCGTGATTGGCGAGTACGTTGGCGCAATTCACACCATGGTGCAGAAGCGGCCATTCGCGATTGAACTGGAGCGTATCAACTTTGAATTCGGCCCCGGCGAACCGCTGAAAATCGAAAGCAAACAGCCTGAAAAAGCCTGATTCCACGCGGCTTGCACGTGCAAGCCGCGCTCCGCAATCGCTTAGAACAACTCTGTTTCAATGATCTCGCAGAGGATATGGCCGGTTAGAATATGGGCCTCCTGAATGCGCGGCGTTGCGTCACACGGAATGCAAATGGCGTGGTCCACCTGCGCACAGAGTTTACCCGCTCGACCACTCAAACCTACCGTCACCATTTGTTTTTCTTTTGCTACTTGCATGGCGCGCAACACGTTTGGCGAGTTGCCGCTGGTGCTGAGTCCGAAGGCTATATCTCCTGCGGCGCCGATGCCTGAGAGCGGGCGCGCGAAGACTTCATCGTAGCCATAATCATTGCCGATTGCGGTGACTGCCGAAGTGTTGGTGGAGAGCGCAAGCCCTGGCAGGCTGCGGCGTTCCCGAAGAAAGCGGCCCGTGAGTTCGGCGGCGAGATGCTGCGCGTCAGCAGCGCTTCCGCCGTTGCCAAAGAACAAAACTTTGTGACCATTGCGCAAGGCCGCGCAAATGGCGGCTGCGGCGCTGGTGACAGCGGCGAGATAGCGTTCATCCTGGAGCAGCGAAGTGGCGAGCGCGATGTGATCAGTGATGCGCGAGGCGATTAATGGGTGATGCGAGGACGGCATGAGTTCTCCTGAGGGGCGAAGGTCAGTCTAACTTACGGGAGGAGCGCGAGGAAAGTCCCGCGGGCTTGGGAGGCTTGATTTTGGCGGGCTTGGCAGAGGTCAGCGCTTCGCGACGGGAGCGCGGGAGACTCTCAAGGACAAGTGCGTGCGCAGTGCAAATCAGCTCGCGCATTTCGTCATCGCGCAAAAGTCCGAATTCGCGGAAGGCCAGCCACTTGGCGCGGGCTAAATAGGGGGCAGGAACGATGCCGTAGATCTCCTGCAGTTGCTCGAACGCCTCAGGCCCGACCTTGAGCGAGAGCGCATGTTTACTGGGTTCGAGCGATGCGACGAGAAACATTTTGTCGCCTACTTTGAAGACAAGATGATCTCCCCATTGCACCTGTTCGGTGACGTGAGGAAGGCGCAAACAGAACTTTCGGATGGATTCGAGTTCCATGACACCATTATCGTTCGAGGTACTTGTTTTTGGCGATGATTTGTCACAGTAGTCAATGGTTGAGAGGGGTGCTCAACGATTGACCGGAAAGTACCGGAATACCGTGCGCACGGTGACGACTTAGGCAATCGTCACCGTGCGCCAGGTTGGATCACTTGATCGAGATCAGTTCGATTTCGAAGATGAGGGTTTCATTGGGTCCGATATCGGCTCCTGCCCCGCGTTCGCCGTAAGCAAGGTTGGAGGGAATGAAGACCTTGTACTTGGAACCAACGGGCATCAGTTGGAGAATTTCAGTCCAGCCGGGAATGACACGGTTGACAGGGAAGGTCGCGGTTTGGCCGCGCCTGTAGGAGCTGTCAAATTCTTTGCCGTTCAGCAGTGTGCCGCGATAGTTGCATTCGACGCTGGCTGTGGCGCCCGGCTTGGGTCCGGTTCCCTGCTTCTCAACAATGTATTGCAATCCGCTGGGGAGAGTGATGACTCCGGGTTTGGTTTTATTGGCGGCCAGGAATGCTTCGCCATCTTTTGTGGCGTCGGCGTTCTTGCCATTGCACGCGGCGCCCGCCAGAAGGATGCTTGCTGCTAGTAGGGTCAGGGACATTTGCATAAACCTCTTCATACCTAACATCAGAACATAAGGATCGATCCGCCGCAAAGGCCCGGGCTAGAAGAGAGCTGGGCAGGGCACCCGTCAGACGCGGGTGCCACCTTTGGCTTCGTCCAGTTGGACGCGGGCGGTTTGGCGCTTTTTGCCGTGGTAGTAAACGATGTTGACGGTGTCTCCGGAGCGGTGATTGTTCATGAGGTGGGCGAGGTCGTGAACGTCCTTCACTTCCTGACCGTCGATCTCTACGATGAGGTCGCCGCCGATGATGATTTCGTAGTTGCCGAAATAGACGCGCTGGTTTCCGCCCTGGATTCCGGCGCGGGCTGCGGAGGAACCGGGGACTACCTGCATTACGAGGACTCCGTTGTCCACGGGCAGGTCCAGCTGCTGGGCGAGGTCACGACTGAGCGGCACGGGCAGGGGGCGAATGCCTAACGTGGGACGGCGGACGCGGCCAAACTGCACGAGGTCACTGAGCACGGACTTGGCGGAGTTGACGGGAATGGCGAAGCCTACACCGGCGTTGCCTCCGCTGGCCGAGGCGATCATGGTGTTGATGCCGATGACTTCGCCTCGTGAGTTGAGGAGCGGGCCGCCGGAGTTGCCGGGATTGATGGCGGCGTCGGTCTGGATGGCCTCATCAATGTAGGTTCCGTCGGGCTCCTGCACTTGGCGGATGGAGCTTACGATGCCGCGCGTCATGGTTCCATTAAAGATGCCGAAGGGGTTGCCGATGGCGAGAACCTTCTGGCCAACCTGGAGTCCGGAGCTGGTGCCGAGGGTGGCGGGCTGAAGGTTTGGCGCCTTGATCTGGATGACGGCAAGATCGTGCGACTTGTCTGAGCCGATGACGGTGGCGGGATAGTGCTTCTTGTTTTCGAGAATGACTTCCAGCTTCCGCGCTCCGTCAATGACGTGGTAGTTGGTGAGGATGTGTCCCTCTTTGTCGATGATGAAGCCGGAGCCTGCGCCCTGCTGGGACTGCGCTCCGAAGAAGAAATCGTAGGAGACAAGCGTGGAAGTGATGTTCACGACGGAGGGAACAACGCGCTTGTAGACATCAACGTTGTTCTGCTCTTCGCCGTCCAGTGGAGGAGCGGCCTGTGCCTCGGTGATGTGCACCGGCTCGTGCGAGATCCACGAGGCGGGCGAGCCGAAACGGTGGCTGGTGTAGACGAAAAATGCCGCGGCGAGCAGCACTCCGAGAGCGAATGGTCTGAGAGCTTTCATAGGTCAAAAGAGCCGGGCCAACCGGCACACACAATTATAGACGTGCGAGAACGAGGAAAGTTGCGTTGGCGGGAGAGACAGTGAGTGAGCAAATCTGCACAGACTGAGCTGAGAAGCGACGATACGATTCTCCTTGATGAACAAGGAGAGTTCAATGAAATCGAATAAGCTGTTTGCCATCGCACTGGGGTCGATGATTGCCCTTGGCCTGTCGGTGCCTGTGATGGCACAGACCACGACACAGTCCACTACCACGACAACCACGACACAGGATTCCCCTGCTCCGGTTGCCGCGGCCCCGGTTGCAATGGCACCGGATACGGCAGCACAGGACAATTCCGCGGTCAACAACTCCGTCAGTGACACTACCGCCCCTATGACGAAGTCCGAGATGAAGGAACAGCGGAGAGAGCAGAAGCAGGAAGAGAAATCGGCTGACGCCACTGCCAAGTCTCACAGGGACGAGGCGCGCGCCCAGAAGGAAGAGGCCAAGGCCGACAAAGACCGTGCGAATGCTCTGAAACAACAGAACAAGTCCACGAACGCGACCGAAAAGGCTGACGCTCCTCAGTAGTCCTCCACGGGCTACAATGTTCGCGGTCCAGTGACGCCGGTTGGTTTCTGGGCGTCACGGGCCGAGCTTTGCTGTTCAGGGAGGACGCTTGGCAACGCGAACGAGGTTTCTCAGCAGACTCATCGGGCTCTACTTGATTCTGATTTCGCTGGCTATGTTCGCGAACAAGCAGGCGACGCTAGAGTCGATGACGGCGCTGATTCATAATCCGCCGGTACTGTTTGTGGTGGCGGTGATGGTGATGGCCGCCGGATTGGCGATGGTTCTATGCCACAACGTGTGGTCAGGGGGAGTGGCTCCGGTTGTGGTGACGCTGACCGGGTGGCTGATGCTGATCAAGGGCGGACTCTTGTTATCCCTCTCGCCGGAGGCCGCACCGGGCTTTTTTCTTGTAGGACTCCGCTACGCACAGCTGTTCGATTTGTACATGGCCATTGTGCTCGCTCTTGGCCTGTACCTGGCGTATGAAGGATTCAGATCCAGAGCTAGCTAAGAACATTCGCGGGCTTCGTGCGAGAATATGCGCGTGAAGATACACGCAAAAAAGAGCCTACTTCTATATCTCATCCTGTTGACCGCCTGGCCCGGAATGATTACGGCTATGAGCGGCCCGGAGATGGATGTGAAGGTCGTGGCGAAGGAACTGGAAAACCGCTTTGAGGCTTGTCCACGGCGGGAGATGGTCATTCCCTTTCAGCAGGAGAAACATAAACCAGTCTGGGCAAAGCTGGGCTTTGGGCCGCCTACGCAGGTATTCGCCGACATCAAGCCTTACGATTCCGTTCTGTATCCAAATATCATCACAATTGAATTCAGGCTGGACTTTACCTACGGACCGATGCGCAAGAGCAAGGCCGAGGCGACGAAGGATACGAATCTGGTTACGCTCGCGGTGGGCGTGCCGTCACTGCGCGGGAGCCGGTATCGCTATATTTACCTGGTGGGCAGCGACGGAATCCGCGTGAAGAGCAGAGAGGTGTTTCAGGACCCGATGAACGGCACGAACGGTAGCTGGTCAGACGCACCAACCTACCCGGATGCGTGTTGGGATCGGATTGGAGTGAAGTAGGACGGGCAGGTCACTGCGGCTTTGATTGAGACGCCTGCCAGACCGGCTTGTAATCGTATGTGGCGTAGAATTCGGTGCGGAAGGCTCCCCAGGCGCCGTGCTCGATTGCCAAGTTGACCTCGCGCAGGCGCTCAGCCGGGAAGCGCAAGGTGACCACCTGGCCGACCCCCATCATGACGTACCAGGACACGACCTCCACTCCCTGCGGCGGGAAGCTTTTCGCGAAGCCGGTTTCCTTCAGGTGCTGGTTGATCTGGTCGAGGGTTTTTGACTCGTCATGACGGAGGAAGATGGTGAGCATCATCATTCCTTTTGCCGAAGCTGGTTGAGATTCCTGAGCCAGCATGGAAGCGGGGAACGAAAACGAAGCCAGAAGGAAAACAGCAGTGAAGATCGTGCGCATTTGCACCTCCAGATGTAGGGATGCGAGCGCCGATGTTCCGTTTGTCCGCAAGCAGGCAGAGCCCGCTACCGGGCTCCTGATGCAGCTACCTCATGGTCGATTACTCTTCTTCTTCGTCGGCGTCCTCATCCTCGCTGATCTTCGTCAGCTCCAGCGGTTCTACGCCAGCTACTTCAAAATCAGTGCCGCACTCGGTACACGATAGAATCTCGCCTTCTTCCAGTTCCTCTTCTTCGACGTCTAGATCGCTCTTGCACTTTGGACACAGAACCATAATTGCCTCCACTTCATTTTTCTTGAGATGCTTCCCGGCGATGATTTTGACACTGCAAGCCGCACAATGCCGAACCCCGGTCCGAGCCAACGTACTGATCAGCGCTGGGTGATTGTCTATGCTGTCCATCTGGCCGCCCGACTTCGGGCGTTTGCACATCAGTCACCAATACCAGAGTAACGACCGCTGCTTGTGATGCTCTGCATCTAAATGTAAGTGACAAAAGAGGAGGCGTCCATGGACGCGAGTAAAACGCCTGGTATCAACGCGGTTAGCTTGCGGAATGCTGTGTTCTGCGCCGACTGCGAGGTAATCAGCGACAGCCCACACGAAACCTGCCAGGTTTGCGGCAGCCCCTCGCTTTTGAGCATATCCCGTATTCTGGGCGGTACACTTCCCGAGGAGAGAGCGCACCTTGTAGAGAGCCCGGAGCCGAAAACCGAGAGACTCATTCTGATGACGCGTCGCCGGACGCAGCATCGGCGGTCCAAGCGAGCGGTGGCGTAAGAGAACAGGCTTGCCCGGCAACTCAGGCAGGCGTTTGCTCCCACGATATGCACGGGCAGGCAAGAAGGATAGATTGTGCGTTGAGTCAGGGCCAGTGCGGCGCTTGGCCGCGCCTGAGGGTCGGCAATCCTGAAATTCCTACCCTGCAGTTCTTACCCTCTTCCAGTAGTTATTACCACGGTTTGGCCGAGCCGTGTACTTAGTGTGTGATTAGAACCAATCCCTTACGCCTCTCCAGATTGGCAGATGAACTGCAGGGACTATAGCAAGTCCCAATACATAAGCAGGTGCCCTGTGAATAGCGTATTGATCAGAGTAAGCAGCACGCAATCATTCATTTACGGCCCACTCGTCGGATACTTTCTGGCCATTAGAGAAAGTGGGTTAGCTGCGGACGCGGACAATTTTGTCTCGCTTGCATACGCCAAGCCATGCTGGCTGCCGGCGCCTGAAAGGAAAAAATTGTCACATCGTGAGCGCAGACGTCCCTGAGCTGGAAATTGCGGGGCGTGGGACTTCCTTTAACCGGTGGCGGAGATCAGGTACTCCTCGAAGTTAAGACCGACGACGACAATGCGATCTGGCCGGACCTGCAAAAGGTTCGCGGTTGGAAAGAGATTGCCGGGCGCGGAAAAATGGGCGATAACCTGCTCGACGGGAATCGCGCCTTCCACCGTGGCGATCATTGTGGGCTTGATCGCGGAAGTTTCCGGCGGCTCATCATCGCTGGCGTGCCATTGGCGCGTGACCGGCAAACCCTGAGAGACGAGAAAATCGAGTACGCGGCAAGCCATCTGGAAGCCTGCATCGTCGGGCGAGCTTTGCTTTGGCAGGAGCGCCAGCCAATCGGTCATGAGGCGGTAGGTAAATCCCCAGAGCGGGTGTCCGTTGATTTCGATGGCCGGGAACAACCAATTTTCCGGCACACCTGGCACGCTTCTCAGAGAGTGCATGGTGGGATCGCAGATGGTGCTTAGAGGGACCCAGGTGGCTTCCACCGCTTCTTCGAGATCGACGACGGTGGGCAGTTCATCATCTACGTTGAAGACGAAGGGCGCTACCAGAAGGAATGGCCCGGTTCTGCGGCGAGCCAAGACGGGCTGCAGCGCATCCTGCATATGTTTGCGGTCGAGACAAATTCCGCACTCTTCTTCGAGTTCGCGAAGAGCGGTATGCAGTAGATCGGTGTCGGTGGGGTCGCGGCGTCCGCCGGGAAGCGACCAGTGCCCCGACCAGGGATCGTCTGGGCGCTCGGAACGGCGCATCAGGAGAAATGAGCTCTTCGGCTCGCGGGTTCGTACGATTGCTACTGCGGCTTGTGGCTCTGCCATTTCAAGTATGTCGCGCCAATTCACTGCCGACGGCGCGTCCTGTTGATCAGCACTACTCTATCAGCACCGCCAGTCTTTTATGCAGCACACTAAACCGTCAAGAGAACGTAATCTTATGTAGATTGACGAATGCAGCAAAGAAAGACAATTCAGCCATGCTTGAGCAGATTGTGGTTCACTGCAGGGAACTGCGCAAGACTTATGAAGGCAAGGTGGAGGCGGTCCGCGGAATTGACCTGACCATCTACGCGGGACAGTGCTATGGGCTGCTCGGACCGAACGGCGCCGGTAAAACAACGACGATTGAAATTCTTGAAGGGCTGCTCGATGCGAGCTCGGGCACGGTGGAGATTCTTGGGCTGAACTGGCGCGAGAACGCAGCAGAGTTACGCGAATTGCTCGGCGTCTCATTGCAGGAGACGCGACTGTCTGAAAAGCTGACGGTGCGGGAGACGCTGGAATTGTTTGGCGGTTTCTATCGTAATGCGCGCCCTGTGGAGGACGTGCTGGATGAACTGGCTCTTACCGAAAAGGCCGATGCGTGGGTTGGAAAACTTTCTGGTGGGCAGAAGCAGAGGTTGGCGATTGCTACGGCGCTGGTGGGAAATCCGCGCGTTCTGTTTCTGGATGAACCGACCACGGGACTTGACCCGCAGAGCCGACGGCAGGTTTGGGATATTGTGCGCCGCTTCCAGAGCGAGGGAGGCACGGTGCTGCTCACGACACACTACATGGACGAGGCAGAGCGGCTTTGCGACTTCATCTCGATCATCGATCACGGAAAGGTGATTGCGTCCGGAACTCCGGCGGAGCTTATATCGGGAGTTGGAGGACACCATCGTGTGGAATTTGCGTTGGAGACCGAGCCCGCGGTTGCGGCGGAATTCTGGCGAACGCTTCCGGGAGTTGGAGGCGTACTGAGCGAGGCTGGCGTAACGGCACTCACGGTGGAGGAGCCGCATCTGACGATTCCTGCGTTGCTGACCTTGGTGGAACAGAATGGCTGGCGATTGAACCAACTGACAACGCGACAATCAAGCCTTGAAGACGTCTTTGTGAATCTCACGGGACGCCGGTTGCGGGAGGATTAGCATGATCGACGAGCCCCGCGAAATTCAAGCAGAGCGACGCGTGCGGACGGTGCTGGTTCATGGCCGCTGGACCGGATACCGGATGCTGCTGATGGCGCGACTGAAGGAGATGTTTCGCGAGCCGGAGGTGATTTTCTGGATATTCCTGTCTCCTATCCTGCTCGCGCTGGGGTTGGGAATCGCGTTCCGGAACAAGCCGGCAGAGGCGGTGCGGATTGTGATTGTGCAGCAACCCGGTTCGGAGCGCATTGCTGAGTTGCTTGGGCACTCGCCAGATTTACAAACGTTGAGAGTTGCGGTGCAGCCTCCGGCGCAAGCTGATCTCAATTTCCGGCTGGGCAAGTTCGATGTAGAGCTGGTTCCACGGGGAGCGGGGGTTGAGTACGTGTATGATCCGGCGCGGCCGGAGAGTGTGCTGGCGCGCAGTTTGGCTGATAGTGCGCTGCAGGCGGGAGCGGGAAGCAAGCCTGCTGTTTCCACGATCTCACGCGTGAACAGCGAACCGGGCAGCCGCTATATCGACTTCCTGATTCCGGGACTGCTGGGCATGAATCTGATGGGTTCCGGAATGTGGGGGATTGGTTTTGCGATTGTGGAGATGCGGCAGCGCAAACTGCTCAAGCGATATGTTGCGACTCCCATGGGGCGCGGCGACTTTCTGCTGGCACTCGCCACGAGCAGATTGATTCTGATGATTGCTGAGTTGGGGCTGGTGCTCGGCTTTGGAGTGGTTGCGTTTCATATGCGCGTAATGGGCTCATGGTGGGCCATTGTGCTGGTGAGTTGCCTGGGCGCGCTCAGCTTTGCGGCGCTTGGACTGCTGACGGCCAGCCGCGCGCAGAAGATTGAGACCGTGAGCGGAATCATGAACGTGGTGATGATGCCGATGTGGATTTTTTCCGGCATCTTCTTTTCATACGAGCGCTTTCCGGCGGCGGTGATTCCGCTGATCAAGCTGCTGCCGTTGACGGCGCTCAATGATATGCTGCGCGCAATCATACTGGAAGGCAGCTCGTTGTCATCACAAGGCGCGCCGCTGGCGGTGATTTGCGTTTGGGGCGGGATTTCATTTTTCTGCGCAGTGCGATTCTTCCGCTGGACTTAAATCAACTGAAAATCGAAATCAGTTACTGCTTGGCTAGGTAGGCTCCGAGGCCGGTTTCGAATCGAGCGTAGTTATTGTTGGTGACCTTGGTCAGGGCCGCTTCTGGAGCTTCTCCATCGCTTAACAGTTCGAGCATCTTGCGCAGCGCGTTGGTGCCATAGGTGGAGCGCAGATACTCGGTGGCTGCCAGTGATTCCGCATAGGCAAGCTGCGCCTGCGCTGGAGTGAAACGTATGAAGGAACCTTCCAGAACGCGCAGCGGCGCTTGCTGGTTGTTGCTGAACAGTTGAGCGAGCGATGCGGCGTACATACTGGAAGTGCGCGGCTCTTCCATTTGCGCGAGACCTTCATTCAGCCAGGTTGGGCAGCGGCCATGGGTGAGGGCGTAGATGAACGAGTGCGTCAGTTCATGCTTCAGCACGGATTCCAGTTCTGGAGTGACACCGGCGAGATCGCGCACGGGGATGCGGAGCTTGCCATCATTTAGAGCTCCGGCCCATGAGGGTGCCTGGGTCACATCAAAAAATTGCTGCTGGGTGTAGAGGATGACGGTGACCGTGCTGTCCGGCGAAAAGCCGAGTTCGCGCTGAAGTTCACCATATTGGCGGTCGAGTGTGGACAAGAGCTCGGAGGGAAAACGGAAGGCGGCTTCGCGGCCTTCATAACGCAAGACGAAGTGCTTGCTATCCCGCTCATTGAAACGCTGCTCGACGGCGGCTTCGCGCTCGGCCTTCGCAAGATAGTTGGCTATGGCGGGACTCGGCTTGATCTCCTGCGCGCGCTTCCAGTTCTCTATGGCATCAGTAAGACGCCCGGAGTCGTAATAGGCTAGGCCCACGGTTTGGAAGGCGTCGGCTGAGTGCGGTGCTTTCTCCAGAGCGCGCTCGGCCTGCACGACTGCCTCCTGATATTGGCCGCCATCCAGCAGCAGGACGGAGTACCACTCGAGCAAGGCGGGTTGCTCGGGCATGGACTCGACGCAACTCCTCATGTATCTTCGCGCAGCCTCACCATCGCCGTGCTGGTAGGAGTACTCGGCGGCGATGAAGTAGGCAGCCGATGTTCTGGAGGTATTGCCTTCGGATTGAATGTCATAAAGCGCTCTGTCGCTCACCTTGCCGAAACTAATAATCTGGGCGTGCAACGCTTCGGTATCCACTCCTCGCAATTGCGGAGCCGGTGGGAGAGCGGTGGCAAGCTGGCTGTGCGTTACAAGCGGACGAGAACCCGCGGGAGAGACACTGGGACCGGAGACGACGGGCGGCGCAATCAGTCCGCTCTTTGATGTACCCACTGAAAAGCCGAAGGTGGTGCCGTGTTCAATGCTGCTGACCGATGATTTGGGGATGGAGTAGTGAGTTGCGCCGATACTGTACTCGACCTGATCGGCTTTTTCGGTGGTTTTATCGGCGGAGATTATGGTGCCGTTCTTCAAGTGAATCGAATCGGCGTGAGCAATTCCGAGCATGAAAGCGATCAATAGTGCTGAGCAAATGAATTGGCGCATTTCAATCCTCAACCAGCAACTCACATGGTTGGATGCAAACTGGCGCGCACGGCGGCGGATGAGCCTGCATGGCAATCCCGATTCGGGAGCAATTTAGTGGTGGGATGTAGAATGGCCCTACTGTTTCAGGTTGGGGATTTTGGATAGAGGAGTTACACGTGCGTTTTCTGTTACTCGCGAGCAGCATTGTGATTGGACTTTCATTGGTGGCCGAAGTGGCCAACGCTCAAGTCATCCAGTTGTCTGTTGACCTCAACGATGCAAGCCGCAATCTGTTTCACTCGCGGTTGAAGATCCCGGTGAGACCCGGGCCATTGACGCTGGTGTATCCGGAGTGGATTCCGGGCAACCATCGTCCGTCTGGTCCGATTGCGAATGTCACCGGGTTGCAGATGGAGGCGGGTGGTAAGACGCTGGCCTGGCAACGAGATCCGGTGGATATGTACGCCTTCCACGTTGAGGTTCCAGCGGGCGTGAATGAGCTGCAGGTTTCGTTCGACACGATTACCACGGACGGCAGCGCGGGCGCGAGCGGACCTGCCGCGACTACGAACGTTCTGGATTTGAACTGGAACCAGGTTGTTCTGTATCCGCAAGGTATGAGTTCGGATGATGTGCAGGTGGCGGCATCTGTGGTGATGCCTGCTCAGGGCTGGAAGTTTGGAACTGCGCTGCCGTGGTTGCGTTCGGAACAGTCGGGAGGCAACGAGGTTCAGGTTTTCAAACCAGTGAGCCTCACCACGCTGGTGGATTCCCCGCTGATTGCGGGAACGCACTACCGCAAGATTGAACTGACGAAGCTGGGCGAGAGTCCGGCGCACGTGATCGACATGGTCAGCGAGAGCGAGGCCGGACTGGCGATGACGGCGGCAGACGAAAAGGCTTACCGCAAGCTGGTTGCCGAGACAGCGGCGCTGTTTGGCGCGCGACATTATGGGGAATACCACTTCCTGCTGACCCTGAGTGACGAAGCGGGACATCATGGGGTGGAGCATCACGAATCGAGCGACAACAGCGTGGGAGAGCGTACGCTGATTGACCCTGATAAGCACCTGCTGACAGCAGGATTGCTGCCGCATGAATTCGTACACTCGTGGAATGGCAAGTATCGGCGACCTGCGGGATTGGCGACGCGCAATTATCAGGAGCCCATGGTGGGAGATCTGCTATGGGTGTACGAGGGTTTGACGGAATATCTTGGCGAAGTGCTTACGGCGCGGACCGGACTGTGGACGCAGGAACAATATCGCGAATCCTTGGCTGAGATTGCGGCGATGCTGGATCATCGCGCGGGACGGAGATGGCGCTCGGTGGAGGACACGGCGCGATCGGTGCAGATTCTTCGCATGCAAGGACCGGGGTGGCAGAATTGGAGACGGAGCCTTGACTACTATCCCGAGGGGGCTCTGATCTGGCTGGAAGTGGACTCGATTATCCGGCAACAGACACATGGGAAGAAATCGCTGGATGATTTTTGCCGAGCTTTTCATGGCGGACAGA
>Ga0182012_10001488_pt1 | contig 25581 bp, 24 predicted proteins | sample 612S2SmetaG_FD_120486 | JGI IMG/M metagenome (GOLD analysis project Ga0182012, IMG submission 120486) | Permafrost microbial communities from Stordalen Mire, Sweden - 612S2S metaG | ecosystem: Environmental > Terrestrial > Soil > Wetlands > Permafrost | place: Sweden: Stordalen | collected...
GGACCTGTTGCCGAAACAGATCGATGGCGTGCGCGTCATCGGTATCGACGTGCCGGGGTTTGGCGTGCCGACCCATGCCGAGGCGAAGGATGTGCTGGCCGGCGCGATGCTGCGCTACGCACGGCTGGAAGCCGAGGCGGGTCCGGTGGCGAGACCGCGTGCGGTGGCCGATCTGCCGACGGTGACACTGATCGGCGAGCTGTTCCCGGCCGATCCGGTGGGGGTTGGCGCGCTGCTGGCGCCGATGGGGCTGGCGGTCGGGCCGCAGGTGCCGTCGCGGGAATGGCGCGATCTGTATGGCGCGCTGGATTGCGCGGTCGCGGCGGCGGTGCATCCGTTTTACACCGCATCGATCCGCGAAATGGTATCGGCCGGGCGGCCGGTGGTCGGGTCCGGCCCCGTCGGCATCGAGGGCACCGCTGCGTGGCTCGACTCGGTGGGCAGGGCCGCGGGCGTAAGTGCCGATGCGGCGAAGGCGCGCGCACTGCCGGCGATCAAAGCGGCGCTGGAGGCCAGCCCGATCGATGCAAGAATAACCGTTTCCGGTTACGAAGGGTCCGAACTGCTGGTGGCGCGGCTGCTGATCGAGGCGGGGGCCGACGTGCCCTATGTCGGCACCGCCTGTCCGCGGACGGAATGGAGCGAGTCCGATCGCGTCTGGCTGGAAGCAAAAGGCACGCACGTCCAGTACAGAGCCTCGCTGGAGCAGGATGTGGCAGCGATGATGGATGTGCGGCCGGATCTCGCGGTCGGCACAACGCCGCTGGTGCAGAAGGCGAAGGCACTCGGCATTCCGGCGCTGTATTTCACCAATATGGTTTCGGCGCGGCCGTTGTTCGGGCCGGCGGGCGCCGGCGCGCTGGCGGCGATCGTGGCGGCGCAGACCAAGGGGCGGGAACGTTTTGCGCGCATGGTGAGTTTCTTCGACAAGGTCGGCGTTGGCGAGACCGCCGGGTACGGCTGGAAAGAAATTCCAAAGGACCCGCCAGGCTCCAAGGACCGCTACCGCAAGGCTCGCGAGGCCAAGGCCAAGGCCACTCAGGCAGTGGGGACCTAGAGCGATGCTGGTGCTCGATCACGACCGGGCGGGTGGTTACTGGGGCGCGGTCTATACGTTCACCGCGATCCGCGGGCTGCGGGTGGTGATCGACGGGCCGGTGGGCTGCGAAAACCTGCCGGTCACTGCGGTGCTGCACTACACCGACGGCTTGCCGCCGCATGAACTGCCGATCGTGGTGACCGGTCTTTCCGAGGAAGAACTGTCGCGCAACGGCACCGAGGACGCGATGCGACGGGCGGCGTCCACCCAGGACCCGGACATGCCGGCGGTGGTGGTGACCGGCAGCATCGCCGAGATGATCGGCGGCGGCGTGACGCCGGAGGGATCGAACCTGCTGCGGTTCATTCCGCGCACGATCGATGAGGACCAGTGGCAGGCGGCGGACCGCGCGATCTACTGGCTGTGGACGGAATTCGGCGCCCGGAAGGGCAAGCCGAAACCGTATGTCCGGCCGGCCGGCGCCAAGCCGCGGGTCAATATCATCGGACCGATCTACGGTACCTTCAACATGCCGTCCGACCTGGCTGAAATCCGCCGCCTGGTCGAGGGGATCGGCTGCGAGGTCAACCTTACCTTCCCGCTCGGCGCTCACATCGACGATATTTCACGCCTTCCCCAAGCCGACGTGAACGTCTGCATGTATCGCGAATTCGGCCGCAAGCTCTGCGAGGAGCTCGACCGTCCGTATTTGCAGGCGCCGATCGGGCTTTTTGCCACCACCAATTTCCTGCGCACGCTGGGCGAACTGACCGGGCTCGATCCGGAGCCGTTCATCGAGCGTGAGAAGCACACCACCATCAAGCCGATCTGGGATCTGTGGCGCAGCGTGACGCAGGACTTCTTTGCGACCGCGACGTTCGGGGTAGTGGCGACGGACACCTATACGCGCGGGCTGCAGCGCTTCCTGGAAGAGGAGATGGGCATTCCTTGCGTGCTGGCGGTGTCTCGCTGCGCCGGGGTGAAGCCGGACAACGCGGCGGTGCGGGCGGCGATTCGCGCCAGGCCGCCGCTGGTGATGTTCGGCTCCTATAACGAGCGGATGTACGTCGCCGAGATGGGCAACCGCAGCATGTATATACCGGCGTCGTTCCCCGGTGCGATCATCCGCCGCGCCACCGGCACGCCGTACATGGGCTATGCCGGTGCGACCTATATCGTGCAGGAGTTCTGCAACGCGCTGTTCGACGCCCTGTTCCACATCCTGCCGCTGGGCACCGACATGGACAAGGTGGAGGCGACTCCGTCCCGGCTGAACGTGCCATGCCCGTGGGACGAGGACGCCCAGCTTGTGTTCGACGATTATCTGGAGACCGAACCGTTTCTGGTACGCATTTCCGCGGCAAAGCGGTTGCGCGATCGTGTCGAGCTGACCGTGCGGCAGGCCGGCGAGGATCGCGTGACGGCGGTCCGCGTGGCGCAGGCGCTGGGCGAGAGGCAACTCGCATGACGCCGCGGGCGCACAGAAACAACCGAATTTCCGGCGGTTCGCCGCCTGGAATGGGCGCCGTAGCCCGCTTTTTACGGCAACCCCAGTCGCGCGGGATGGGCGCGACAAGGGCCGCAAGGCCGTTTCGGAGAGTAATCTAATGGCTGTACCCCCAACACCCACGGTCACTGGGTTGACGGAGGCGGAAGCGAAGGAGTTCCACGGGATCTTCGTCACTAGCTTCATCGTCTTCACCGTGATCGCCATCATCGCGCATTTCCTTGCGTGGCAATGGCGTCCCTGGCTACCGAGCGCTAGCGGCTATGCCACATCGTGGCTGAACGACGCTGGCGGCTTGATCCACCACACCATCTCGCAACTCGTATAGGAGGAAGCGAACATGTGGCGCATTTGGCTGCTTTTCGATCCCAGGCGTATTCTCGTCGCATTGGGTGTTTTCCTGTTCGTCCTGGCGTTGCTGATCCACTTCATTCTGCTCAGCACCGACCGGTTCAACTGGCTGGAAGGTCCTCATCACGGCGCAGTCGCGGCTCAGATGGCACCAATGCCTTCAACCGCGAAATAACTTGCCGAGCGGAAGTAACGGATGGGGCTGCGGTTGAGCCCAAGGCCTTGTCCGTTACTTCTTTCTTGATAGCCCGACGTTCGATTGGAGAACCCGGCGATGGCGATGCTCAGTTTTGAACCAAAATACCGCACACGCGGAGGCACCCTGATCGGCGGGGATCTGTTCGATTTCTGGGTGGGGCCGCTGTATGTCGGTTTCTTCGGCGTGACGACAGCGTTTTTTGCGATCCTCGGGACGGCGCTGATAGTCTGGGCCGCGGCGATCGGCCCGACCTGGAATCTATGGCGCATCAGTATAGCGCCGCCGGACCTGAGCTACGGTCTGGCGTTTGCCCCGCTGAGGGATGGCGGGTTGTGGCAGTTGATCACCATCTGCGCCCTTGGCGCGTTCAGCTCGTGGGCGCTGCGGCAGGCCGAGATTGCCCGTAAGCTGGGCATGGGCCTGCATATTCCGTTCGCCTTCAGCTTTGCGATCCTGGCCTACTTCGTCCTGGTTGTTGCCCGTCCGATCCTGATGGGCGCCTGGGGTTACGGCTTTCCTTACGGCATCATGAGCCACCTGGACTGGGTGTCGAACACCGGCTACCAGTATCTGCACTTCCATTACAACCCGGCGCACATGATTGCGGTGAGTTTCTTCTTCACCAACGCTCTGGCGCTGGGGATGCACGGATCGCTGATCCTGTCGGCGTCCAATCCCGGCCGTGGCGAAGTGGTGAAGTCGGCGGAGGAGGAAAACGCCTACTTCCGCGACACCATCGGCTATTCGATCGGAACGCTGGGGATTCATCGGCTGGGCACGTTCCTGGCGATTTCCGCATCGTTCTGGAGTGCGGTTTGCATCATCATCAGCGGTCCGTTCTGGAGCCGCGGCTGGCCGGAATGGTGGAGCTGGTGGCTCAACCTTCCGATCTGGGCGCATTGATCCGGCAACGGGGAGGGAAATATGGCAGAGTATCAGAACGTCTTTACGCGGGTGCAGGTGCGTGGCCCGACCCACATGGGTCCGCCCTTGCCGCGCGGCAGCTGGAACCGGCTTGGCACGCCAATATACAGCCGCTTGCTGGGGATTTTCGGTGACGCACAGATCGGACCGATCTACCTGGGCCTTTCCGGCATGGCCTCGCTGGTGTTCGGTTTCATTGCGATCGAGATCATCGGCCTGAACATGTGGGCGTCGGTGGACTGGGATCCGATCCAGTTCGTCCGGCAACTGCCCTGGCTGGCGCTGGAGCCGCCGCCGCCGGCGTACGGCCTGACGCTGTTCCCGCCGCTCGCGCAAGGCGGGTGGTGGCTGATGGCGGGTTTCTTCCTGACCGCATCGATCCTGCTGTGGTGGGTGCGCATGTACCGCCGGGCGACGGCGCTCGGTCTGGGCACTCATACCGCCTGGGCGTTCGCCTCGGCGATCTGGCTTTACCTGGTGCTTGGCTTCATCCGTCCGATCCTGATGGGATGCTGGTGCGAGGCGGTGCCGTTCGGCATTTTCCCGCATCTGGACTGGACCGCGGCATTCTCGATCCGCTACGGCAACCTGTTCTACAACCCGTTCCATATGCTTTCGATCGCGTTCCTGTATGGCTCCGCGGTGCTGTTCGCGATGCACGGCGCGACCGTTCTGGCGACCAGCCGCTTTGGCGGTGAGCGCGAGGTGGAACAGATCGTCGATCGCGGCACGGCGGGGGAACGGGCGGCACTGTTCTGGCGCTGGACGATGGGGTTCAACGCGACGTTCGAATCCATTCATCGCTGGGGCTGGTGGTTTGCCGTGCTGGTCACGCTGACCGGTGGCGTCGGCATCCTGCTGACCGGAACGGTGGTCGATAACTGGTACCTGTGGGGTGTCAAGCACGGCATTGCACCCATGTATCCGCATGTGTTCGGCACGGTCGTCGATCCTTCGACGCTGGGAGGTGCGAAATGAGTCCCACCCTTAATCTGGCGATTGGCGGCGCGCTGATTGCGGCTGTCGCAGTCGCGGCGGTGGTGCTTGGAACGACCGAGCGACCGCCGATGGACAGCATCCAGCGCGGATATCGCGGATTGGCGATGAGCGAGATCTACAATCCGCGGCTGCTGAATGAGACGATCGCCGACAACAAGGTGCCGCTCTCCATCCCGCCGCTCGGCAATGGCGGGCCAAAGGCCAGTGCGGTTTATAAGAACGTGCAGGTGCTGGGTGATGAGAGCGTCGGCAACTTCACCCGGCTGATGGCCTCGATCACCAACTGGGTGTCACCGGTGCAAGGCTGTGCCTACTGCCATGACGTCAACAACATGGCGGCCGACACGGTCTATACCAAGGTGGTGTCGCGGCGGATGCTGCAGATGGTGCGCCACATCAACGCCGACTGGAAGACCCATGTCGCCGAAACCGGGGTGACCTGCTACACCTGCCATCGTGGCCAGCCGGTGCCGGCGGCCATCTGGTTCAACAATCCGGGTCCGCTACAGGCTGGCGGGTTCGCGCAGATACCGGCCGGGAAGAACCATCCCACCCCGGTTGCCAACAACTCCTCCTTGCCGCTCGACCCGTTCACACCGTTCCTGGAGCATGACGAGAACATCCGGATCGAGGCGGAACAGGCCCTGCCCGGGACCGACCGGCAGTCGATCAAGCAGACCGACTGGACTTACTCACTGATGATCCACTTCTCGCAGTCGCTTGGGGTCAACTGCACATATTGCCACAACACAAGGCAGTTCGCCAACTGGAGCGAGAGCACGCCGCAACGCGTGACGGCGTGGTACGGCATCCGGATGGTGCGGGATCTGAATGTCTCGTATCTCGATCCGCTGCAGTCAGCGTTCCCGGCGGGGCGGCTTGGACCGGAGGGCGATTCGCCGAAGGTGAATTGTGCGACGTGCCATGAAGGGGTTTACAAACCTTTGTTCGGCGTCAGCATGGCAAAGGATTTTCCGGAATTGACGACGACGCACTAGTGCGTGATAGCTGCGGAGTGAGGCCATCACGTCTGGTTATTTGGTCCAAGAGGGCGGCGTACGACTGAGGCGGATATGCCTCGGTCGGGCCGCCCTCTAGGCAATTTGCGCCGCGCTCCAATGTTCGGCTAGACCATGATGGGCTGAGAGTGGGAGCAGGAGCTGCATGGATTCGATGGAGATCAACAAGGTCATCGCGGCAATACTGGTCGCGGGGATCGTCTTTTTTCTGGCCGGAACGATCGGCATAAACCTGGTCAACGAGAAGCCGCTGCAACAGACGGCAATCAAGATCGACATTCCGACGGTGGCCGCCCCTGGCGCAGCGCCGGCGGCGCCGGAACTGCCGCCGATCGCCGCGCTGCTGGCGAAGGCCGATCCGGCCACCGGTGAGGCCGACACCAAGAAGCTGGGCTGCGTCGCCTGTCACACCTTCGCCGAAGGCGGCAAGGCCGGCATTGGCCCCAACCTTTACAACGTCGTTGGCGCGCCGCACGGGCATATGGCGGGTTTCGAATACTCCAAGGCGCTCAAGAGCAAGACCGGCAACTGGACCTTTGCGGAACTGAATGAGTGGCTGCATCAGCCCAGCGCGTATGCGCCAGGGACGAAAATGACGTTTGCCGGGGTCAAGAACGACCAGGAAAGGGCGGACATTATCGACTATCTGCGCACGCTGTCGGCGAACCCGGAGCCGCTGCCGTCACCGACCGAGGCGCCGCCAACAGCGGCAGCCGCGCCGGCACCGGCACCGGCGGGCGATCCGCCGGTGGAAGCGCTGCTGGCGAGCGCCGATCCGGCGAGCGGCGAGGCAGCCACCAAGAAGCTGGGCTGCGTCGCCTGCCACACCTTCAATGAGGGCGGCAAGGCGGGTCTCGGTCCGAACCTGTATGGTGTTGTGGGTGCGCCGCACGCGCATATGGAGGGCTTCAACTACTCGGCGGCGCTCAAAAGCAAGCAGGGTCCGTGGACCTTCGATGAGCTGTATCAGTGGCTGAAGAAGCCGGCGGCCTATGCGCCGGGAACCAGGATGACCTTTGTGGGGGTCGCCAACCCGAAGGAACGGGCTGATATTATCGATTATCTGCGGACACTGTCGGCGAACCCGGAACCGTTGCCCGCCAAGTAGGTCGACGAAACACGAAGGATCAGGCGCCTCGGGATGGCCCCCGGCGCCTGATCTGTTTTCAGCCCTTGTTGTCTTCCTTCGGCGCGAACGCGATGCACCAACCTTCCGGGTTGATGGTGCCAGCGACGATTTTGCAGGAGGCCGGAGCCTCCCAGTTCACGCAGGCGCTGCACTTGGCGCCGTCTTTCGGCGTGGTCTGATACTGCACTTGGTTCTGCGCGATCTTGTCCTGCGCCTGGGCACGGCTCGCGATCACGCCGCCAGCCACACCGCCGGCAATCGCGAGGCCAGCCCGCATGATCTGCCGCCGCGTTGCCTTGTCGTCTTGTCGTGTCGTCACGTCAGTCAACTCCCTTTTCGTCGGTTCCGATTTTGAAGTGGATATCAGGCTGCTCTTTGCAAGCTGAGCTCTGACCAGATGGCTCCGAGCGCATCGACCAGGCGGCCAATATCGGCGTCCGTATGCAGCGGCGATGGCGTGATGCGCAGCCGTTCCGTGCCACGCGGCACGGTCGGATAGTTGATCGGCTGAACATAAATCGCGAACTCGTCAAGTAAACGGTCGCTGATCTGCTTGCACAGCACCGGATCGCCGACGATCACGGGCACGATATGGCTCGGGTTGTCGTAGTGCGGCACGCCGATGGCATCGAGCCGGCGGCGCAACAAGGCGACGCGGTTCTGATGCTGCTGGCGTTCCTTCTGGCTGATCTTCAGGTGGCGGATGCTGGCGATGGCGCCGGCCGCGATGGCCGGGGGCAGGGCGGTGGTGAAGATGAAGCCGGAAGCGAAGCTGCGGACGAAGTCGCACATCCCGGCGGAGCCGGCGATATAGCCGCCGACGACGCCGAACGCCTTGGCCAGGGTGCCTTCGATGACGGTCAGCCGATGCGCGAGACCCTCACGCTGGCTGATGCCGCCGCCGGTCGGACCGTACATGCCCACGGCATGAACCTCATCGAGATAGGTCATGGCGTTATACTTGTCGGCGACGTCGCAGATGTCGGCGATCGGGGCGATGTCGCCGTCCATCGAATAGACGGATTCAAACGCCACCAGTTTCGGCCGGGCCGGATCGATGTCGGCAAGCTTGCGCTCGAGGTCGGCGACATCGTTGTGGCGGAAGATGCGTTTTTCGCTGCGGCCGTGGCGGACGCCCTCGATCATCGAGGCGTGATTGGCTTCGTCCGAGAGCACCACGCAGCCGGGCATCCGGCCCGCCAGGGTGCTCAGCGTGGCCCAGTTCGACATGTAGCCGGAGTTGAACAGCAGCGCCGAGTCGGTGCCGTGCAGATCGGCCAACTCCTGCTCCAGCATCACGTGGTAGTGGTTGGTGCCGCCGATGTTGCGGGTGCCGCCGGCGCCGGCGCCGCAGCGGTCCAGTGCCTCATGCATGGCGTCCAGAACCGGCTGGTACTGCCCCATGCCAAGATAGTCGTTGGAGCACCAGACGGTGACCGGGACCTGCCCGCGCTCCCGATAGTGGGTGGCGCGCGGGAAGCCGCCGGCGTGACGTTCGAGGTCGGCGAAGACCCGGTAGTTGCCCTCACGTCGAAGGCCGTCAAGTTGGTTACGGAAAAAGGCTTCGTAGTTCATGGGTGACCCCCAATTGTTGCTTCCCCAGGAAGTGGCTGCGGTAATTTGTTGCGGGGGACGCGGGTCCCCATCGACCACAGCCACATCCGGTTCCAGATGCGCGTGGCGGAAATCGGCAGCACCAGGAACCAGTGTTCCAGAATTGCCAGCACCATCATCGTCGTGAGCAGGGTGTAGCCGGTTGCATTGAAAGTGTCGGGGCCGAACGACAGCGCACGCTCTGCCATCAGGGCGGCGCAGATGGTCGAAGCGGTGACCGAGAACGGAAACAGCAGGTTCATCGGCGCACTGCGGAAGAAGCTTTTGATGTGCGCCAGGTGTTCGGGCAGGAACTCGGCATTCAGGTTGCTGACACCGAGGAACACATTGAGCCTCGCACTTTGATGCATCCACCAGAGCACGATGAACGTCCACAATCCGAACTGGTTCGGCAGGCCGCGGGTGAGTGCCAGCACGATTGCGGCAAGCACCAGTACGGCGATTTCGTGATAGAGGCTGGCCTGGATGGCGTGGCCGAAATGCCGCCATCCCTTGCAGCCGTGACTGCAGTGATGGTTGCGCGGTCCGGTCACGTAACCCATGTAAAAGCTGATCTCCAGCCAGCCCCAGATCAGCACGCCACAGGTGAAGGCGGTATAGGCGCCGGTCACGGACGGATCGTTGGCACTGATCACCAGCCCAAACAGCGCACCGATCAGCACGGCGGTGGCAGCGGTCATGCTCCAGCGAAAGGTGCGCCGCGGCAGGCTGTCCAGGAACAGGATCATGCACGTGCTGACCCACCAGATCAGCAGCCCATGCAACGCCGGAAGACCGTGCTGATACATGCGCTGTGTCTTACCAGGCCGGCGCCACGCGGATCTCGGCAGGCAGGTCGTGGGTTTGCGGCCGCAGGAAGAACAGCCGGCCCAGCGTGACCGCGGCGGCGGCAGTCAGGCCGACGCGCTTCAGCATCCCGCCCAGGCCGAACTGGCGCTTGGTCTCGGTCATGCTGCGGCTGATGCGCAGCAGGCGTTGCAGCCCGGCGAGGAAAACCGGGTTGTCGAGATCGAGGGTCACCGGGAAGACCTGTTTGGAGATTTCGGTGGTGACCCGGAAGACCTGCATGTCGTAGTCGGTGATGTCGACGCCGAGCGCCTTGTGGAAGACGGGGCGGCCATGGTCGCGGACGAACATGGTGGCGAAGACGGACAGCAGGAAAAACCGGATCCACAGCTTGTTCACGCCGGTGAGCAGTTTGGGATTGGCGCGCATGATCAGCGCGAACGCCTCACCGTGGCGGAACTCGTCGTTGCACCACTCCTTGAACCACTTGAAGATCGGGTGGAAACGCATTTCCGGATGGCGCTCCAGTTGCCGGAAGATGGTGATGTAGCGGGCGTAGCCGATCTTCTCGGACAGATAGACGGCATAGAAGATGAACTTCGGCTGGAAGTAGGTGTACTTCTTCACCTTCGTCAGAAAGCTCAGATCGACGCCGACGCCGAAATCCTTCAGCGTGTCGTTGATGAAGCCGGCGTGGCGGGATTCGTCGCGCGCCATGAAGGCGAACCAGTCGCGAATGTCGGGATTGATGACCCGCTTCTTGATCTCGGCATAAAGCACGCAGCCGGAGAACTCCGAGGTGACGGAACTCACCAGGAAGTGAATGAATTCCTCGCGCAGGTCGGCCGGCATGGTGGACAGATCGATGTCGAAATCGGAGTTCCGGGTGAAATGGGTCCGGTTGGTGTCGCGGGCGAACTCCGCCATCAGCTCGTCCCATTCCGCGCGGACCGGCGTAACGTCCAGCTTGTCCATGGCGGGGAAATCGGTGGTGTAGAAGCGCGGGCTGAGCACGGTCTCGCGCAGCGCCATCTTGGTGGTTTCGCTGACGTCCTTGGTGGTGATCTTGTTGATCGCGTTCATGCCCATTCCTCCGGCTCAAAGCCGACATCGTAAAGTTCAAAGAGCGACAGCAGCCCGTCGATATGGGCCCAGAAACGGCCGAAAATGCCGGCGCGGTAGACGGTGGCGAACGACTCGATGGTGATCCGGTCGCCGAAGCCGATGTGCGCGGGGGCGCCGTGCACCAGGACGCGATCGCCGGGGCGGATCTCGACGCCCTCGGGGAAAGCGTACGCGTGCAGGCTTTCCGGTGTCTGTTCGATGTCGAGCGTGCAGGGGACGTCGAAGGATTTCATGACGGTGCCTTCGCGGTCAGCAGGTTGGCGAACACCTGCTCATTGCTGATACCGAACGCTTCCATTTCGACCCGCCGTCCGGTGGTGGGGTCTTCCAGCGTCAGCCGTCCGTCGGCCCATTCGGTCAGGCGGAACGGGACCTCCTTGTCGGCGTCCTGGCGGATGCGCTGGCGGGCGAGGCCGCGCATGGTGGCCCGCAGGAAGCCGTTGGTCTCCGGCGCCAGCACGTCGATCGGTGTGGCGGGGTCGCGGGCGTCATACACTGCGACACCGCCGTTCGGCTGATCGCGGAACAGCAACTGGCGGGAGGCGACGGCCGAGGTGGTGGGTGCGCTGTTGGCGGCACCGGTGATGCGTCCGGCGGCTGCGGTCATGATGGTCACCAGGATGACGGAACCCGCGATGATCAGGATGTTGCGCGGGAATGGCGGCGGCCTGCTATCTTGGCTCATGGCGGGTTGCTCCGTTACGCGGCGGCGGGAACGTGCGCGGCACTGTCGGCCTGATCCTGGGCGGGCGCCGGAATCGACACGGCCTTGGCAGGTTGCGCAGCGGATGCGGCGAGGGCGCGGCCGAGGATCTGGGCCACGGCGGCGGCGTCCGGGATGCTGCGCAGGGTGGGCTGTGCCTTGGCGAATTTCCACGGGCGGGCGTGCGGCCAGAGCAGCAGGTAGGCAATGCGCTGACGCGAGCGCAGGGTCAGGGCGATGTCACCGGCACCGTCCGACCAGAGATGCACGCCGGCGGCATCGATCATCGGGTAGGCCATCTGGATGGTGATCGGCAGCGCGATGCCGATGCGCATCACGACGCGGCGCGAGGTGATGGTGTACATCGTGGTCCGCGCCGAGAGCCAGGCGAGCAGCGTCAGCAATGCCACGGCCACCACACCGAGGCCGGCGAGACGCAGGGCGGAGAGCGCGATTTCGCTGGCCGGCGCGGCGGCCGACACGCCGCCGCTGATGCCCCAGGCGATCAGCAGCACAAAATACACCCCGAACACGCGGACCCGCATCGCTCGGCGGGCCAGCACCCGCCAGTCCGGTGCGCCCTGCCAGAGGATGGTTTCGCCCTTGGGGAGCCGCGCCGGCAGGCCCGGGATCGGCTCGTAATCGTGCTCGTTCATAGCAGCGGCTCCAGCCGTGACGCTGTCGCGTAGAGTTGGCCGCCGCCGTAGTAGGCCTGAACCTGGTCCTCCTCGCGCAGCGTCACCTGGTCGGGGTTGGCGAGCAGCGGCACATCGGCAAACTGGGCGCCGAGAATAGACTGCACGCGCACGGCGTTGGCGGCGGTGTCGATGCGGGCCATCGGCGCCGACAGAAGGACCGACGGGCCGGCGGACAGGGCGACCTCGAAGTAGCGCACCACGAGCTCGACTCGGTCGATCCAGACATCGGTCACCACACCACCGGCGACGCCATCGGCGCCGACCGCGGTCATGCCGCGCGGGTCGGGGCTTTCCTCGTCGAGATAGTGATCCGGAATCAGGCGCAGCGGCACGATGCGGGTTTCACCGGTTTCCGTCAGGTCTGGGACCTCGGCACGCAGCGCATAGGCGGCGGGCCCGGTGCCGGCGAGCATGGCGTTGCCGATCGGCTGCAACGGGGCACCCGGCCATCCGGCGAGCGGCACGGCGTCGAAGCTGGGCTGCGGCGGATCAACCCGCGGTGCCGTCACGGTGCCGCCATGCGGTAGCAGGTAGGTCTTTGGCGCGGGCGGACGGGGGAACCCGTCGAGGCGCACGCCGGCCCGTTCGGTCACAAGGGGATAGCCCTCCCGCTTGTCTTCACGCCGTAGGTAAAAGACCAGGCCGGCGAAGAATAGCCAGAAGACATACAGCGCGATCTGCGCGACATCGATATAGCCTGTGATAGCTCCGGTTTCCATGGCATCACCTCGGTAGGCTGAGCGAGTGGGAGGGAATTGCGCCGAGGCCGAAGCCCGGCGCGGTTTGCCGTCGGACCAGAGGACCGATGGCGATGAGGGTGGCGAACAGCAGATAGATTTCGATGTGATAGACGAAAGAGTATCCGACGGCGGGGCCGGCCATGGCCTGTCCGAGCACCCCGTTTGTGGCGAGGAAGCCGACGCCGTCACGAATGAGGCCGCCGGCGGCAACGGCGGACCCGGCCGCGGAGGCCTGGACCGCGCCCCACACACCCAGCGCCAGTCCGATCTGCCCTGAACGGGCGGTACCCATCGCGGCGGTCAGGGTGCAGTGGCCGAACAATCCGGCGCCGAAGCCGATCAGCGCCGTGCCGACGGCGAACAGCGGGATGGAGGACAAAGGCGCCGCGAAGATCACGGCGCTGAAGGCGACCAGCCCGACCAGGGTGCCGACGGCGGCGAGACGGTAGGGATCAGTGCCGCGGCCGAGCAGGCGGGCGGCGAGACCGAAGCCGCTGAGACCACCGGTCGCCAGCAACGCGCTGAGGATCGTCGTGGAGCCCACGGTCAGGTGCAGCACCTGGCCGCCATAGGGCTCCAGCAGGACATCCTGCATGCTGAAGGCGACGGTGCCGAGGGCCAGCGCGAACAGGCGGCGTTTGGCCTGCTTGGTCTCCCGGAACAAGGCCCATGCCTGTTTGAAGGTCGGCTGAATACGGGTGCGGGCGGTAAGCGCAGGGTCGCGGGCTTCCTGCTTCCACAGCGCCACGACGTTCAGCACCATGGTGGCCAGCGCGGTGCCCTGAATGACCTGGATCAGCTTGACCTCGGTGAAATGGGCGAGCAGGGCGCCATACGTCAGCGCGCCGCCGACCATGCCCAGCAACAGCATCATGCACAGCAGGGCAACGACTTTCGGGTGCGATTCGGCAGGTGCCAGGTCGGTCGCCAGCGCGAGGCCGACGGTCTGGGTGGTATGCAGGCCAGCACCAATCAGCAGGAACGACAGCGCCGCGCCGATCTGGCCGAAAATCATCGGGCCGTTGGTGTCGCCGGACAGCAAGATCAGCGCGAACGGCATGATCGCCAGGCCGCCGAACTGGATCAGCGTGCCCATCCAGATATACGGCACCCGGCGCCAGCCAAGCACCGAACGGTGCGTATCCGACCGGAACCCGACAACCGCGCGGAACGGCGCGAACACCAGCGGCAGGGAAATCATCACCGCAACCAGCCAGGCCGGCACGCCAAGTTCAACGATCATCACCCGGTTGAGCGTGCCGATCAGCAGCACCACCGCGAGGCCGACCGAGACCTGGAACAGCGACAGCCGCAGCAGCCGGCCGAGCGGCAGCTCCGGTGTCGCCGCGTCGGCGAACGGCATGAAGCGGGTGCCGACATGGGTCCAGGCTTTGGCCAAGCGGTTCACTGGCGGACGACCTCCAGCGCCTGGGAAATGTAGAAGCCGCGCGACACGCGATGGGTGCGGCCGGCGCGCCAGTCGGGCAGATCGGCGTGGATCAGCCGGCCGATGGTGCGCGGCCGGACCGGTTCGATCGCAGGGGATCGATTGCCGCGCGGGAACAATTTCCCGACCGCATGCATGGCGGTGAGCGCCGTGGTGCGCGGGGCGAAGGTGAACAGCAGCGCACGGCCGGTGCGCTGGGCCAGCCCCTCCAGCACGCGGACGGTGTCGCGGGCGCGGTAGTGGATCAGCGAATCCATCGCCACGACGTAGTCGAAACGACCCAGCGCCGGGTCGAGCATGTCGCCGACGTGGAAGTCGATGGAGCCTTGACCGAGGTCGTGCGGCAGCCGCTCGCGCGCAAGGCCAACGAGGGTTGGCGACAGATCGATCGCCACCACATGGGCGCCGCGGCGGGCGGCCTCGACCGACAGCGCGCCGGTGCCGCAGCCGGCATCGAGGATGCGGGCGCCGGTCAGGTCGTCTTGCATCCAGCTCAGCAGCGTCCGGCGCATGTCGTCGCGCCCGGCGCGCACGGTCGCTCGGATACTGTTCACCGGCGCGTCGGAGGTCAGCCGCTTCCAGGCGTCAACCGCGGTGCGGTCGAAATACTGCAGCAGTTCGCCCCGGCGGGCCGCGTACGTCAGTGTCGGCATCAGTCGAACCCCAGCAGGTCAAATATGTCCCGGTCTTTCAACGAGCGCGCGTCCAGCGCCTCGGTGCCGGCCAGCAGATTCGCCGCCAGCCGCAGATATTCGTTCTGCACTGCAACGATTTCCGGCGTCGGGTCCATTTCGAACAGGGTGGATTTCTTCAGCCGGGACTGCCGGATGACATCCAGCGAGGGGAAATGCGCCAGCGTCTTCATGCCGGTGCGGGCGTTGAACTTCTCGATCTGGTCGGTGGAGTCGCTGCGGTTGGCGATGACGCCGCCCATCCGCACTTCGTAATTGCGGGCCTTCGCCTGGATCGCCGCGACGATACGGTTCATCGCGAAGATCGAATCGAAATCGTTCGCCGCAACGACCAGCGCGCGTCCCGCGTGTTGCAGCGGCGAGGCAAAGCCGCCGCAGACCACGTCACCCAGCACGTCGAACAGCACCACGTCGGTGTCTTCCAGCAGGTGATGCTCTTTCAGCAGCTTCACCGTCTGCCCGACGACATAGCCGCCACAGCCGGTGCCGGCCGGCGGCCCGCCCGCCTCGACGCACATCACCCCGTTGTAGCCCTGATAAACAAAATCCTCGACGCGCAGTTCCTCGGAATGAAAATTCACCGTTTCCAGAATGTCGATGACAGTCGGCACCAGGCGCTTGGTCAGGGTGAACGTCGAATCATGTTTCGGATCGCAGCCGATCTGCAGCACCCGCTTGCCCAGCTTCGAAAACGCCACGGACAAGTTGGAAGACGTGGTGCTCTTGCCGATGCCGCCCTTGCCGTAAACGGCGAACACCTGTGCGTTGCCGATCTTCAGGTCGGGTGCCATCTGCACCTGGACGCTGCCCTCGCCGTCACCGCGTACCGGAATGCGCCGGATAACCGTCATGCTGCTACTCCCAAACCAACGCCTTCAAGGCGGTCTTCCAGATCTTCTCCGGCGCGCTGCAAGGCTTCCCGCATCGCGTCGTTCGGCACCCAGTAGTTGCGTTCGTGCGCCTCGATCAGCCGGTTGGCAATCTTGGCGGAGGCGGTCGGATTCAGTTTCGCCAGGCGTTCGCGCATCTCCGGGTCGAGCACGAACGTTTCGGAGAGTTTTTCATACACCCAAGGCGCCACGTCGCCGGTGGTTGCGGACCAGCCGAAGGTGTTGGTGACGTGGGCTTCGATTTCCCGCACGCCCTCATAGCCGTGCTTCAGCAGCGCCTCGTACCATTTCGGGTTCAGCGCCCTGGTCCGGGTTTCCAGCGCAACCTGTTCGGAGATCGTGCGGATGGTGCCGTCGCCGCGCGTCTGGTCGCCGATATACACCGAAGTCGGTGATCCCCCCCGCGCCTGCCGCACCGCTCGGCTGATCCCGCCCAGCGTGTCAAAGTAATGATCCACGGTGGTGACGCCGACCTCGATCGAGTCGAGGTTCTGGTAAGTGATGTCCACCCGGGCCAGAGCGTGGGCAAGGACCTTGTCGTGGCGCCGCGGCGGACCGTCCACGCCATAGGCGAAACCTTTGCGCTTCAGGTAGGCGTCGGCGAGTTCGTCCTCGTCGTTCCAGGTGCCGCTGCCAACCAGATTGTTGACGTTGGCGCCGTAGGCTCCGTCGGCATTGCCGAACACCCGCAGGGCGGCGTCTTCCATCGACCCGCCGTTCTCGGCGAGGAAGGCCAAAGCGTGCTTACGGACAAAGTTCTGTTCGGCCGGTTCGTCGGCGTTGGCGGCCATCAGCGCTGCTTCGGCAAGAAGTTTCGTCTGCAACGGCAGCAGGTCGCGGAAAATGCCGGAGAGAGTTGCAACCACGTCGATGCGCGGGCGGCCAAGCGTTTCCAGCGGCACCAGTTTGGCGCCGGCAACCCGGCCGTAGCTGTCGGTGCGCGGTTCGGCGCCGAGCAGCCACAGCGCCTGGGCGATCGGGCCGCCTTCGGTCTTCAGGTTGTCGGTGCCCCACAGGACCATCGCCACCGTTTCGGGCAGTTTGCCGCTGTCGGCGAGGTGGCGGGCGAGCAAGCGGTCGGCCTGCTGGGCCCCGTCGCGCACGGCGAAGGCGCTGGGGATGCGGAACGGGTCGAAGCCGTGCAGGTTGCGGCCGGTGGGCAGCACGTCGGTGGTGCGCAGCAGGTCGCCGCCGGGTGCGGGCCGGATGTAGCCGCCATCCAGCGCGTGAATGATCGCCGGGACTTCGTGATCGACCGCCAGCAGAGCGTCGAGGCGCTTGCGTTCGGCCGGGTCGGTGACACTGGCGGCATCCAGCATCGACACGCGCTGTTCGGCGTCGAGGCCCTCGCCAACGACGTGCAGCCCGTGCGGGATCAGCGTGTATTCCAGTTCCAGCAGCGCGGCCGAAAGGTCCTGCAGCTTCGAGTCGTTGGTCCAGGCGGGTTCTTCCGGAGTCGCCAGATTGACGGTCACCGCCTGGGCCTGGACCAGTTCGGTCAGGGCGAGGCGCTGGCCGGCATCGGCATCCGGGGGCAGGGCGCGCCACCGATCCAGCGAGGCCTTCAGATCCAGCAGACCGCGATACAGCCCGGCATGGGCAACCGGCGGGGTCAGGTAGCTGATCAGCGCGGCGCCGGCGCGACGCTTGGCGATCATGCCCTCGGACGGATTGTTGGAGGCGTAGAGATAGAAGTTGGGCAGATCGCCGATCAACCGGTCGGGCCAGCAGTCGCCGGACATGCCGGCCTGCTTGCCGGGCATGAACTCCAGCGCGCCGTGGGTGCCGAAATGCAGCACGGCGTCGGCGCCGAACTCCTGGCTGATCCAGCGGTAGAAGGCGCAGAAGGCGTGCGTCGGGGCGAAACCGCGCTCAAACAGCAGGCGCATCGGATCGCCTTCATAGCCGAACGCCGGCTGGATGCCGACGAAGACGTTACCAAATCGCTCACCCAGGATGAACAGCGACGCGCCGTCGGTCTGCTGCCGACCCGGCGCCGGACCCCAGGTCGCCTCGATCTCGTTCAGCCAGCGCTGGCGGCGCACGTGGTCGTCGGCCGGCATGCGGGCGAACACGTTGGCGTTGGCGCCGAACAGTGACGAGTTGCCGCCGAGCAGACGGTCGCGCAGGGCATCGACCGAGTCGGGAACGTCGACAGTATAGCCGGCTGCCGCCATGCCGCGAAGCGTATTCAACAGCGAGGCGAAGACCGACAGGTAAGCGGCGGACCCGACGGTGCCGGCGTTGGGCGGGAAGTTGAACAGAACGGTGGCGATCTTGCGGTCGGCGCGCGGTGTCCGGCGCAACGCGACGATGCGCGCGACCCGGGCGGCCAGCATGGCGGTGCGTTCCAGATGCGGCACCATGTCGCGGCGGCGTTCGGCGCCTTCCGCGGTGGACCGCCCGCCGAAGGTCATCGGCCAGATGCCGCCGTCGAGTTCCGGGATCGCGACCATCATCGTGGCCTCGACCGGCAACAGGCCGCGCGGGTCGTCCTTCCATTGCTCCAGCGTCTGGAACTCGACCGGATGGGCGGCGATGTAGGGCACGTCGAGCGTTGTAAGCAGTTCCTCGGCGGCGCGCGCGTCGTTGTAGGCGGGACCGCCGACAAGGCTGAAGCCGGTGAGCGAGATCACGGCGTCCACGTTCGCCTTGCCGTTGCGCATGAAATACTGCTGCACCGCTTCGCGCTGATCGAGGCCACTGGCGAAGGCGGGGATCACTTGCAGACCCTTGGCCTCCAGCGCGCTTATCACCCCGTCATAGTGCAGCGCATTGCTGGACAGCGCATAAGAACGCAGCAGCAATACGCCGACGCGGCCGTTGGTGCCGGCGGCGGGAAGCTGCTCGATGCGTTCGACGATGCGGCCTCTGGCGCGCGGGTGATACAGGCCGACTTCCGGGTATTCGACCGGCGCGGCGACGCGCAGCGAGCCGGCCAGGTGGGCGCGGTTGCCGGCGGAATAGCGGCCAACCAGCAGGCGCACCATGTTGGCGAGGTTTTCCTCCGACCCGGCCAGCCAGTATTGCAGCGTCATGAAATAGGCGCGCACGTCCTGCGCGGTGCCGGGCACGAACCGCAGCAGTTTCGGTATCTGCCGCAGCATCTTCATCTGGCCGCGAGCGTTGGAGCCGGTGCCGCCCTTGCCGCGCATCCGTTTCAGCCAGGCGATCGCGCCGGTGGCTTCGGCGGACATATTGAACTTGCCGACACGGGTCAGTTTGACAACCTCACCGGCGGACAGCAGGCAAATCATCGCGTCGCACTGCTCGCGCCGGGCGGTCAGGGCGGGCAGGACGGCCTTGATGTGATCCTCAAGGAACAGCATCGCGGCGATAACGATGTCGGCGCGAGCGATGTCGGCGTGGCAGGCGGCCAAAGCGGACGGATTGCCGCCCCATTCGTCGGCGGCATGCATGGTGACTTCGAGGTTCGGCAGTTCGCGGTGCAGCGCGCCTTCCGCCCGGGTCAACGCGCCGCCGAGGTGACTGTCCATCGTCACCACGACGACCCGTACGGGGGTGCGGTCAGCGGCCGAAGTGGGCTTTCGCATCGTACAGTGTTTCCAGGGTGATATCGGTCAGGCCCCGATCGAGGGCAAAACGTTCCGTGTTGCGGCGTGCCTTGCCGCGAACGAAGAACGGGATCTTCTTCAGTTCCTTTTCTGCCGCGCTGTCCCAGACCAATACCGCACCCGCGTCGTTCGCCGCTGCCTGCGGGGCAGGGCTGGCGGATGCGTCATCGTCCGCCATCACTGGCGTGCGAACCGGACCGGCCTCACCGGCGCGCGATGCGCCAAGGTGGGAGGCACCGGCCTCGTCATGGAATTCCGCGTCGTCGCGGAACATGTGCAGCAGATGTTCTTCCAGGCCCATCATCAGCGGATGCACCCAGGTGTCGAAAATCACGTTGGCGCCTTCGAAGCCCATCTGCGGCGAGTAGCGGGCCGGGAAATCCTGCACATGCACCGGCGCCGAAATGACCGCGCAGGGGATGTTCAGCCGCTTGGCGATGTGGCGTTCCATCTGGGTGCCGAGGACCAGTTCCGGCTGCAGCGCCGCGATCTGCGCCTCGACTTCGAGATAATCGTCGGAGACCAGCGCCTCGATCTCAAAGTGCTGCGCAGCCGCGCGGATTTCGCGGGCGAACTCTCGCGAATAAGTCCCCAGGCCGACGACCGTGAAGCCGAGTTCCTCGGAGGCGATGCGCGCGGCGGCGATGGCGTGGGTGGCGTCGCCGAAGATGAAGACGCGCTTGCCGGTCAGGTAGGTCGAGTCGACCGAACGGGAATACCAGGGCAGCCGGGACTGGTCCGGCTCCAGCAACGGCGCGGCATCGACGCCAGCCAGTTCGGCCACTTCGGCAATGAAGTCGCGGGTGGCGCCGATGCCGATCGGCACGAATTTGGTCGCTGCCTGGCCGAAATTGCGCGACAGCCAGGATGCGGCCTGCATGCCCGTTTCGGGATACAGCACGACATTGAAGCTGGCGTCGCCGAGACGGGCGAGGTCGGCCGGGGTGGCACCGAGCGGGGCAACGACGTTGACGGCGACGCCGAGACGGCCAAGCAGGGCGGTGATTTCGGTGACGTCGTCGCGATGACGAAAACCAAGCGCGGTCGGGCCGAGGATGTTGCAGCGTGCCCGCGCCGGCGGCTGCGCTGGCCGGACGGCGAAGGCGCGGACCAGTTGATAAAAAGTTTCCGCGGCGCCCCAGTTTTCCTTTTTCTGGTAGGCCGGCAACTCGACCGCCACAACCGGGATCGGCAGGCCCAGCGCTTTGGCCAGGCCGCCCGGATCGTCCTGGATCAGTTCGGCGGTGCAGGATGCGCCGACCAGCAGGGCCTGCGGCTGGAACCGCTCGTAGGCCTCATGCGCGGCGTTCTTGAACAGTTCGGCGGTGTCGCCGCCGAGGTCGCGCGCCTGGAAGGTCGTGTAGGTGACCGGCGGGCGCTTCGACTGCCGCTCGATCATAGTGAACAGCAGGTCGGCGTAGGTGTCGCCCTGCGGCGCGTGCAGCACGTAGTGCAGCCCCTCCATCGCGGTGGCGACCCGCATCGCCCCGACATGGGGCGGTCCCTCATAGGTCCACAACGTGAGTTTCATGGCGTCACACCGCCAGCCGCATGCGGCGCACCAGCGGGCGGGCGAACAGTTCGGCGAGATCGCCGGCCTGGTCGTAGCCCTGGATTGGCGTGAACAGCAGTTCGATCGACCATTTCGTGGTCAGTCCTTCGGCTTCCAGCGGGTTTGCCAGTCCCAGGCCGCACACGACGAGGTCGGGGCGGGCGGCGCGGCAGCGATCAAGCTGCCGATCGACGTTCTGGCCTTCGCTGACGATGATGGATTCGGGCAGCAACGCCATTTCCTCGGCGAGATGCTGGCGATGCAGATAGGGCGTGCCGGCTTCGATGACCTGCATCGCCAGTTCGCGGGCGGCGAAGCGCGCGAGCGGGATTTCCATCTGCGAGTCAGGAAACAGAAACATGCGCTTGCCGGCCAGTTCGGTCCGGTAGCGGGTGACGGCGCGCCGCCCGCGTTCACGCGCCAGGTCGGTCGCGGCGCGAAAGGTCGCGGCGTCGACGCCGAATGCGGTGGCGGCGGCTTGCAGCCAGAGCGTGGTGCCCTCGATGCCGAGCGGGAAGGGGGCCGGGATGCGGGTGGCGCCGCGTTCTTCCAGCGCCCGCGCAGTATCGGCGAGGAACGGCTGGGCCAGCAGGAAACGTGTCCCCGGTCCGACCGGCGGCAGTTCGGCCGCCTGACGCGGCGGCAGGAACCGCACCGGTGCGATGCCCATCGCGGCGAACAGGCGGGCGAACTGATCCTCGACGACGTCCGCGAGCGCGCCGACCACCAGCAGTTCGGTGGCGTCGCTGGCCGGCAGCACCGGAACGAGCGAGGCGAGGCAGGCATCCTCACCCTGCGTGAAGGTGGTTTCGATGCCGCTGCCGGAATAGTTCAGCACCCGCACATCGGGCCCGAACTGGCGGCCAAGGCGCAGCGCGGCGCGTGACAGGTCCAGCTTGATGACCTCGGACGGGCAGGAGCCGACCAGGAACAGCAGCTTGATGTCCGGCCGGCGTTCCAGCAGCTGGGTGACCACGGCGTCGAGCTCGTCATTGGCGTCGGCCAGGCCGGCCAGGTCGCGCTCATCGATGATCGCGGTGGCGAAGCGGGGTTCGGCGAAGATCATCACCCCGGCAGCGGACTGGATCAGATGGGCGCAGGTGCGGGAACCGACGACGAGGAAGAAGGCGTCCTGGATCTTCCGGTGCAGCCAGATGATCCCGGTCAGTCCACAGAAGACTTCCCGCTGGCCGCGCTCACGCAGGATCGGTCGTTCGGCAATGCTTGCCGCATGGCTCATGAGGTTTGGCCTACTGCGGCGGCTGGCGCCCAGAGATGTTCCTGCCGGCGGGCAGCGCGCAGCTTCAGCACGAACTGGGTGGCGTTGATCACGTAGGTCGCGTAGGCGGCAAGGGCGAGCCACATCTGCCGGTCGGCGTCCACCGCGCCGGAGAACAGCGCGATCAGGTAAGTGGTGTGCAGCGCCAGCACCAGCATGCTGACGACGTCTTCCCAGAAGAACGCCCGGGCGAACAAATAGCGTCCGAAAACGTCCCGTTCCCAGATCGCACCGGTGATCATGATCGTGTACAGAACAAGCGTCTTGACGACGACCGATCCGGTGGCGAGGGCAAGGCCGTGGCCGGTTGCCAGGTAATGCAGCACCAGGCCAAGGCTGATCAGGAACACCAGGAACTGGACGGGTGCCAGAACACCCTGGACGAGTGTCCAGACAGAGGCATCGCGCCGCAGCCGCTCATCGGCGGTGTATAGCGGACGGCCTCGCAACGGACTGCTTTGTGCCATGCGGGGCTCCCGGCGACCAGCGGTTGCGCCCCAGGGGCAACAATCGACAGATCCTATGAGTTGGGTAACGTGATCAATCGTAAACATGGATTGACAACATCGCTGTTGGGTTGTCGAACTGCACACGCGGCGGTGATCCAAAACCGCCTTCGCCGAACTTGTCGGCTATCAACCGAAAGCTGCTCGGAGCTTCAATGGTTAGACAGTTTGCCATTTCGCCCTCCCTCTGCACGATGCAGCCTTGAGGTGGAGGCTACGGCGTGTTTGATCAGACTGTCAACTACCCCGTACGTAAATCTCGGTTGACATAACGAGGCGGCGGCGGTGAACTAATTAAAGGGGGCAAGAAAATGACCACCTTCATGGAACAGGTTGCAGACACAGGACGATGGATCGGTGACATGCAGCCGGATCTGGATGGGCCTTCCGAGTCGTTTCCCGGTGAGAATGCCTCTCAACGGGTAGCTCAGTCGCCTCGGGCCAGGCGGCGGACCCTGCTCACGTCGCAGGTCGAGGAGGAGATACTGCCGCGGCTGGTGCGGATCAGACGACACCCGGGGGGCGGCGATGGCGGCGGTTCCGAAGTGACAACCGAGAGTGACACCGCCGAACTGGTGCGGTTGTTGCTGGCGGACACCGAGGACGGCGCGGTGGGGTATATCGACGCGCTGCGGCTGCGCGGTGCCACACCGGCATCATTGTATCTGGGCCTCGTGACGCAGGCGGCGCGCAGCCTCGGCGCATTATGGGAAGAGGACCGCTGTGATTTTGCCCAGGTCACCATCGGCATGGGGCGGCTGCAGCGAATCCTGCGCGGTTTATCGCCACATTTTCAGATGGCGGGGGTGCGGCGCACGCACACAGAATCGATTTTGCTGGTGCCGGCCCCCGGCGAGCAGCACACGCTGGGTCTGATGATCCTGGCGGAATTCTTCAGCCGCGAGGGGTGGCTGGTGGCGGGCGGGCCGGGGACGACGTCCGCGGAAGCGGCCAGCATCGTGAGCGGCACATGGATTGATGTCGCCGGGTTCTCGATCGGGTCGATGTCGCGGCTGGACGGTCTGGCGCATTGCATCCGGTCGGTGCGGCGCGCGTCGCACAACCCCGATCTATACGTGATGGTTGGCGGCCCGTTGTTCCTGGCGCAGCCCGATCTGGTAACGCGAGTCGGAGCCGATGCGGCGGCGACGGATGCGGCCAGCGCGGTCCGCCAGGCCGGCGGGCTGCTGGCGGTTCGGGCCGCGGCGGGCTGAGACACACCATGGCAAGGACACCCACCCGTCAGATCCGGCACCGGCCCTATGTCGAGGCCGGAGGTTCCGCCCGACAGTGAAGGCGTTCAGAACCCCGAAGACCGCACTGGGCGATATCGATGCCGAGGCCGCGGCGGGGCTGATTGCTGCTGCGGCCGACATTGCATTGATTCTGGACCATGACGGCGTGATCCGCGATGTCTCGGTCGGGTCCGAGGAGTTGGCGGCCGACCTCGCCGGCGTGGCGCGCTGGGTCGGACGTCGGTGGGCCGACACCGTCACCGAGGACAGCCGGCCGAAGGCCGAGGCGCTGCTGGCTGACGCCACGGCGCAGCGGCAGCCACGCTGGCGGCATCTCAATCATCCCTCGACCGGGCGTGAGGACGTGCCGATCCTGTATGCGGCGATGCGGGCGCGCTCGCCGGGGCCGATCGTGGCGTTCGGGCGCGACCTGCGCACGGTTTCGTCGCTGCAGCGCCGGTTGGTGGATGCGCAGCAGTCGATGGAGCGGGATTACGCCCATATCCGTCATGTCGAGACCCGCTACCGGCTGTTGTTCCAGATGGCCTCGGATGCGGTGCTGATTATCGACTGCACGACGCGCAAGGTGCTGGACAGCAATCCGACCGCGCGGCGGCTGTTTGCCGGGTCGGCGGAGCCCGGACAAGTGTGGCGCGGCACGCCGGTCCTGACCGCAGACAGCGCTCGGTCGGTCGACCTGCTGCTGTCGGGGGTTCAGGCATCCGGGCGGGCCGATGACGTGCGGATCCGGTTGGCCGAGGACGAGCGGGACGTGCTGGCATCGGCGTCGCTGTTCCGCGATGACAACGGCGCGGCATGCCTGCTGCGGATCGGCGCGACGGCGGTCGATCCGGGTGGCGCCGAAGCGATCCCGAAATTCAAGGCGAAGCTGCTGAAGCTGCTGGAAAGCGCGCCGGACGGCTTCGTCGTGACCGGCGTCGATGGCAACATCATCACCGCCAACGCCACGTTCCTGGAACTCGCGCAACTGCCGACGGAGGACCAGGCGCGCGGACAGCCGCTGGACCGTTGGCTGGGCCGCTCCGGCGTCGATCTGGAGATCCTGACGGCAAATGTGCGTCACCATGGGTCGGTGCGGCTGTTCACCACGACGATGCGCGGTGAGCTTGGCGAGCCGTCGGAGGTGGAGATCTCCGCCGTCACGGTGATGAATGGCGGGCAGCCGTGCTTCGGGTTCGCCATCCGCGACGTGGGCCGCCGGATCCGCGTGACGCCGGAGGCAGAGAAGGCGTTTCCGCGTTCGCTCGAGCACCTGAACGAGGTGATCGGGCGGGTGGCGCTGAAGGACATCGTCAGGGAAGCGACGGATGTGATCGAGCGGCTCTGCATCGAGGCGGCGCTCGACCTGACCGGCGATAACCGTGCGTCGGCGGCTGAGATGCTGGGGCTGAGCCGGCAGAGTCTGTACGTGAAACTGCGCCGGTATGGTTTGGGTGATGCGGCACCGCAGGGCGCTGACTGATGCCTGCGCCGGCAGGCGTTGATCGATAGCTGCGCCGGGAGGCGTTGATTGATAGCTGCGCCGGTAGGCGCTGAGGAAAGGATAGAGAA
>Ga0182012_10001490_pt1 | contig 25578 bp, 25 predicted proteins | sample 612S2SmetaG_FD_120486 | JGI IMG/M metagenome (GOLD analysis project Ga0182012, IMG submission 120486) | Permafrost microbial communities from Stordalen Mire, Sweden - 612S2S metaG | ecosystem: Environmental > Terrestrial > Soil > Wetlands > Permafrost | place: Sweden: Stordalen | collected...
GAAATCTGCCGCAGCGGCAAAATGACGATGCGCCGCGGGCATCACGTAAGCCGGGTGCTCAAGGCGATGGGCACAGCAGAGTAGAAGATGTGAGGGTTCGTACTTTCCCCGGTCTCTAAATCAGACCGGGGGCACCCAGGGCAAGGGGTAATTTGAAATCGGCAAGAGACTTTCAGGAAACAAACAACACAATCCGAACAGAAAAGGAAAACCAGACAACACCATGGCTAAGACTTATTACGATCACGACGCGGACCTTTCGCTCATTCAATCCAAAAACGTAGCCATCATCGGCTACGGCTCGCAGGGCCACGCCCACGCGCTCAACCTCAAGGACTCGGGCGTCAAGGTCAAGGTTGGCCTGGCCGCCGACTCGAAGTCCATCGCCAAGGCGCAGAAGGCGGGCCTCGAAGTTGCCACCGTTGCCGACGCCGTCAAGTGGGCCGACGTGGTCATGGTCCTGGTTCCCGATCAGACTGCTGCTAAGTTGTATGCAGACGAGATCGGCCCCAACTTAAAGCCCGGCGCGCTGCTCATGTTCGCGCACGGCTTCAACATTCACTTCAAGACCATCGTCCCAGCAGCGGGCATTGACGTAGGCATGGCCGCGCCCAAGGCGCCGGGCCATCGCGTGCGCGACATCTTCCCCGAGGGCGGCGGCGTCCCAGGGCTCATCGCCGTTCATCAGGACGCCACCGGCAACGCGCACAAACTCTGCCTGAGCTACCTCAAGGGCATCGGCTGCACCCGCGCCGGCGTGCTCGAGACCACATTTAAGGAGGAAACCGAAACCGATCTCTTCGGCGAGCAGGCCGTGCTCTGCGGCGGCGTCAGCGCGCTGGTCAAGATGGGCTTCGACACGCTCGTCGAGGCCGGCTATCAGCCCGAGAGCGCCTACTTCGAGTGCCTGCACGAATTGAAGCTCATCGTCGACCTCATGTATCGCGGCGGCCTGGCCTACATGCGCTACTCCATCTCCGACACCGCCGAGTGGGGCGACTACGTCAGCGGCCCGCGCGTCGTCAACGACGAGAGCCGAAAGGCGATGCGCGCTATTCTCTCCGAAATTCAGGACGGCACGTTTGCAAAGCGATTCCTCGCCGACCAGAACTCCGGCCGCAAGGAGTTCACAGCCTTCCGCGAAGCCGAAGCCAAGCACCCCATCGAAATCGTCGGCAAGCAGCTCCGCTCGCAGATGCCGTTCCTCGATCCGGTCACGGTTGAGGAAGTGGCGAAGAGCCGGTAACGAAAAACAGCCTTCAGCTTTTAGCTCTCAGCTATTAGCTGGAGGCGCGATTCATTTTAGGCCGAATTAAAATGGAACGCAGGAATCTATAGCGAAGCTCGTGGATCGCGACGAACGATCCCTACTTGCTCACAAGCTGCAATCTGCTGGCCCGCTCCACACCATCCGCACCGGTTCGCGTCACTCCGTTTATAGCTACTCCGGGCTTCAAGACGCTCTTGTCTAGCATTTCGGAGAGCGTCACCGGCACATTCGGCGGAACTAGCAGAAACCGCGATCCGCCGGGGTACGTCACTTCCAGCTCCACGCCCGCGTCTGTAGCGGAGGCAGTTTTCACCGTACCGTGGGTCATCATGTTGGGGTTAGTCTGCGAGACGGCATGGGTGCCTTCCTCGGGCCGGTAGCCGGGCTCCAAAATCCGAACCTCCGTGGATCTGCCCGTGGAAGGGGAGACAACTGTATTCGTCGTCGCAATAAAGCTGCCTGGCTTGATTGCGCCGGCGTCCACCGGCTTGTTCACGGAGACGGTCCAACCCGGCGTCATCTGCACCGCAAAGTTCTTGCCGTCCTTATCCTGGAGCGTCGCGCTGTCACCTGCCACGCTGACGATAGTTCCGGAGAATCCCTTTGGCGGATTCTGAGCGCAAGAAACTGTAACCGCAAACAATGCCAATAAGGCGGCAATGACAGACAACCTAAACAAGGCCGTTACCTCCACGGAGATTCTATGGCTCTCGGCGGGGACTTGGCGAATCGTTTGCGGCTCGGCGAGATGAATCTGAATTTCCGAGCTCGAAGAGAACTCTTCCTCAGGGGCTAAAGCCCTCGCCCATTCTCAGACATTTGCGGCCCGGCTGAAGCCGTGCCCTTGTTACAAGGCCTTGCGGCTTGGACCCTTTGCGCGAGCTGTGAAGTCCGTAGCCTTCAGCTGCAGCCCGTGCCCTTCAAACTTCACCGCTGGCGAATCTCCATTGTCTGGTACGAAGGAGAAGCCTTCGGGTTGTCGATAAGGATTCGGCGGCAAATCTCGTATACCCCCAGCCAACCCAGTTCGCTGTAAAATCTAGCTGAAATCCCTTATTTTGCGCGGAGATTCCTTGCTCTACTGGCTGCTTTACGAAAAGCTGTATCCGTTCTTCCACCCTTTCCGGATCTTCCGCTACCTGACCTTTCGCACCGCATTCGCCTCGCTCACCGCCCTGCTGATCGCGCTCTTTATCGGTCCGTACGTCATCCAGAAGCTGCGCGAGTTCCAGATCGGCCAGTTTGTACGTGACGACGGCCCCAAGTCGCATTTGAAAAAATCCGGCACACCCACCATGGGCGGAGTGCTCATCTGCATCGCCATCCTTCTGCCGACTGTGCTCTGGTCCGATCCCGCCAATCCCTATGTCTGGATCGTTGTCTTTTCCACGCTCGCCTTCGGCGCCATCGGATTCGTCGACGACTACACAAAATTGGTGCAGAAGCGCAGTCTGGGTCTTACCGCGCGCGCCAAGCTCATGTGGCAGGGGCTGGCCGGAGCCTCCGTTGCCATAGCTCTCGTAGTGCTTGAGCAGTTCAATATCTTCTCAACGGGTGAAAGCGTGCCATTTTTCAAGAGCCTGCGGCCAGATCTTTTGTGGCACGGTTGGCCCAGCACATTGCCGCACATGGCGCTCTTCGCATTTGTCCCGTTTGTCATCTGGGTTACGCTGTGGCTCACGCTTTCGTCGAACGCCGTCAACCTGACCGACGGCCTCGACGGCCTGGCCATCGGCTGCACCATCATTGCCGCCGCAGCGCTTGCCGTGCTTACCTACGTCAGCGGCCACGTCGTCTTTGCCGACTATCTCGAACTCCAGCGCATGCCGCCGGTCGGCGAGCTGACGGTCTTTTGCGGCTCCATGGTCGGCGCATCCATCGGCTTTCTCTGGTACAACGCCCACCCCGCCGAGGTTTTCATGGGCGATGTCGGTTCGCTCGCGCTGGGCGGAGCCATCGGAACCGTCGCCGTGATTATCCGCCAGGAGTTGTTGCTCCCCTTTATCGGCGGCATCTTCATTCTTGAAGCGCTGTCCGTCATCCTCCAAGTGGGCAGCTACAAACTGCGCAAGAAGCGCATCTTCAAAATGGCCCCGCTGCATCATCACTTTGAGCAGCTCGGCTGGCACGAGTCAAAGGTCATCGTCCGCTTCTGGATTGGCGCGCTGGTGTTTGCTTTGTTTGCTCTCACCACCCTGAAACTGCGTTAAAACCGGGCCAGATCCGTGGCACAATCATAAAACCAGACAAAATCAAGAAACCAAACTAGCCGTAAGATAGACACCATATGGAACTGAAGGGCAAAAAAGTGCTGGTTGTGGGCCTCGGCAAGTCCGGCCTTGCGGCGGCCCTGTTTTTGCGCCGAGAGGGCGCGCAGGTCACCGTATCCGACGTCCGCACCGCCGAAGCCCTGGCCCACGAAATCCCCGCGTTGCTTGAGGCGGGGATTATGGTCGAGTCCGGCGGCCATGGCCTGCTCACCTTCCGCCGCCAGGATCTGATCGTCGTCAGCCCCGGCGTTCCGTTCGACACGCCTGAACTTGTGCAAGCCAGAAACCTGGGCCTTCCCGTGATCGGCGAGCTCGAGCTGGCATCGAGATTTCTCCGGGGCACGATCCTGGCCATTACCGGCTCCAATGGAAAGACCACAACCACTACGCTGCTGGGAGACATTCTGCGTGAGGCCGGTTTGAATACCTTGGTAGGCGGCAACATCGGCGTGCCGGTCGTTGACCTCATCGATCAAACAGCCGACGACACGTGGACCGTGCTCGAAGTTTCCAGCTTTCAGCTTGAGACAACGGTCGATTTTCATCCCAACATCGCGGTCATTCTCAACATCACTCCCGACCACCTCGACCGCCACGGCAGCTTTGAAAACTATGCCCGCGCCAAGGAGCGGATACTGGCGGCCCAAAACGCGCAGGATGCCGTAGTGCTCAATGCGGACAACGAGCGCGCCGCCCAGGCGGCGGCACACTCCACGGCCCGCATCTACTGGTTTTCCATCGAGCATTCCGTCGACCAGGGCGCATGGGTCGAAGACGGTTACCTGCTCTACCGCGATTTACGCGACGCGGAAATCGAGAAGGTTATGCCGCTCAGCAAAATTCCGCTCAAAGGCGAGCACAATATAGAAAATGTCTTAGCCGCGGTCTGCGCCGCCCGGCAGGCGGGCGCGCCGGCTGAGGCGATTGCCCGGGCCATCGAAAATTTCAAGGCCGTCGAACACCGACTTGAGCATGTAGCCACTTTGAATGGAGTGGAATACTACAACGACTCCAAGGCAACCAACGTCGATGCCACCGCCAAGGCCATTGCAGCGTTCTCTTCGGGCATTCACTTGATTCTCGGCGGCAAGGATAAGGATTCCGACTATGCGCAGCTTGAGGAACTGCTGCGCCAGCGCGTACTCGCCGTCTACACCATCGGCGCCGCCGCCGCCAAAATCGAGTCGCAGTTGCGCGGCGTGGTTTCCATTCATTCCTGCATCACGCTCGACCACGCGGTGCAGGCAGCCAGCCTCTCCGCCCGACCCGGCGAAGTCGTCCTGCTGGCTCCGGCCTGTTCCAGCTTTGACCAGTTTGAAAATTACGAACATCGCGGCCGAACATTTAAACAGCTGGTCCTCGAACATGTAGGCCACGCCATGCCTACATCGAACGCCGAACAAAACGCATGAAGGCATAGGGAAAACGCATGGCAAAACGCGAAGGCGTAGACAAGTGGATGTTCTTCGTGACCCTGCTGCTGGTCTTCGCCGGCCTGGCAATGGTATTTTCCGCCTCCGCCGTCGTCGTTGAGGAGCAGTATCACACCCCCTACGCCTATGTCGGCCGTCAGGCGCTCTGGGCGTTGCTTGGCGTCATCGCCATGGTGGTGTTGATGAATGTCGACGCGCGCCGCTACAACTCACCCCGATTCATCTATCCCGCCCTCTCGATTACGCTGCTTCTTCTGATAGCGGTCTTCTTCTTTCCCAGCTCGCACAACACCCACCGCTGGATTCGCTTCGGCCAGTTGTTCACCTTTCAGCCGTCTGAAATTGCCAAGACGGTCATGGTTCTGTTTCTCGCCTGGTTCCTGCACAAGCGCCTCGGCATCATGAGCGACTGGAAGGGCACACTGCTCCGAGCCATTGCGATCCCCGTCGTCTTCATGCTGCTCATCGTGCGCCAGCCGGATTTAGGCACCGCCATGGTGCTTGCTGGCGTCACCGGCATGATGCTCATCCTCGCCGGCATGGAGTGGAAATATGTCATCGGCGCATTTGCAGTTGCCGTGCTGGCCATCGCTCCGCTGCTCTACTTCGTCCCCTGGCGCTGGCGGCGCGTTCTCACCTTCCTCAACCCAGACGCCGATCCGCAAGGCGCGGGTTTCCACATCAACATGTCGTTGATCGCTGTCGGCACCGGCGGCCTCACTGGCAGAGGCTACATGGAGGGCATGCAAAAACTCTTCTACCTGCCCGAAGCATCTACGGATTTTATCTTTGCGAACATTGCCGAAGAACTTGGCTTCCTCGGCTCCATCGCATTGCTCTTGCTCTTCGTGGTCTTCGGCGTGCTCGGCATGCGCGCTGCGTTTCGTTCGCGCGATCCATTCTTGCGTCTGGTGTCCTTCGGCATCACAGCCACCATTCTGCTTCAGGCATTTTTCAACATCAGCGTGGTGCTCTCCATGGTGCCGACAAAAGGAATTCCGCTTCCCTTGATTTCATCCGGCGGCACCTCGTTGTTTTGCACGCTGGCATCGATCGGCGTGCTGCTCAACATTACCCGCCATGCAGATTAGGCTTCGCACGAAGGACGCAAATTTGACCGCTCTCAGAGTTCTCATCGCCGGTGGCGGCACCGGGGGACACATTATTCCGGCACTGGCAGTAGCGCACGAACTCAAGGCGCGGTACGGTGCAGAGGTTCTCTTTCTCGGCACCGAGCGCGGTCTTGAAACCCGTCTGGTTCCGGCAGCGGGTTTTCGCCTGCAAGTGATTGAGGTCGGGCCGCTCAAAAATGTCTCGATCCGCACGCGTATCAAAACACTTCTCAGCCTCCCGCGCAGCTTTCGCGATTGCAAGAAAATCATCCGCGAATTCAACCCCAGCGTCGTCCTCGGTGTCGGCGGCTTTGCTTCCGGGCCGGGCGTAGGCGCCGCGTTGCAACTTAAAGTGCCGGCCATGACCTTTGAGCCCAATGCATATCCGGGCCTTGCCAACCGACTCGTCGGCAAGCGCGTACAGGCCTCTGCTATCAACTTTCCCGCAGCCGCCAAATGGTTTTCGAATCCTGAGGTCACCGGCATTCCCGTGCGTCCGGAGTTCTTCGCGATTCGCCCGCTTGTCGATGCCCCGCTCCATCTGCTCGTATTTGGCGGTTCGCAGGGCGCGCGCATTCTCAACACGCTCGTGCCCGCTCTGATCAAAGAACTCCTCGATGCCGTTCCCGGCCTCACCGTCACTCATCAAAGCGGCAGCCGCAATCTGGACTCGACTCTCGCAGCCTATCTAGAATCCGGCGCGGACCCCACGCACTGGCGTGTGCAGCCATTTATTGAAGACATGCCAGCGGCCTTCGCCCACGCGCACCTGGTTCTATCCCGCAGCGGCGCATCCACCGTAGCCGAGCTAGCCGCCGCCGGCAAGCCATCCCTGCTCATCCCCTTTGCCGCCGCCGCCGACGAGCATCAGCGCCGCAACGCCGAAGCCATGGTCGAAGCCGGCGCAGCAATCATGTTGCAGGAGAAGGAACTCGACAACCTGAGCAACGACCCGCGCGGTAAGCCCCGCAAGCTACTCACCACACTCATTGACCTATTGAGCCATCCGGATAAATTAGCCGCGATGGGAGCCGCCGCACGAAAGCAAGCCCACCCCGATGCCGCCGAACGCATCGCAGCCCGCGTCGCCCAACTTGGCACGGATCCAAGCCTATAGCTGCGGCTCGACCCGCGCATGGGTATGTGGCCCCTCTCAGGGAAGTAAACTGACCACAGAAAACCGGTGCCCAGGTCTCGCTTTGGAGGCCTGGGAGACCACGAACCTCAACGAGTCGATTTAGGTTCTGTGGTGGGTGGCTCGCAACTCAAGGAAGCAAACTCACCACGAGAATTGGATGCCCCGGTCGCTCGCACTTGGGGACCGGGGATGGATGCGACCTAGAGCCCCCGCGACGCAGCCAGCGTCAACGTCTTGTGATTGCCGTGATCCTCGATGATGATTTGCTTGTTCTCCAGCCGCACATCGTCAACTTTTTTGAACCCATCCGGAATGTGTGCGTAATAGAACAGGAAGTGGGTTTCGAGTTTACCCTTCGCGCGCAGCCACTTGAATGTTGGCGTGCCGAGCACGGGACCGGCGTCAACGACCGCGGACTTGTTGATGTCATAGGGCTGGGTGCTGAACTCCATCCCTTTTACCAGCCCGGCGATCGACGGGTAATTTCCCCACATTTGAATCCAAGGATAGTCTTCGCGACGGAACATGTATCCGTATATCATTCCCTGTTCCGTGTTGACTGTAGCCACCCATTCCAGCGTCCGCGTTGGGTCGAGCAGCACGGCGATGTGATCGCCCTGCGGTGGGTTGTCGGGAAACGTCGTCATGTCGACCGGCTTGCCGTCGCCGCCGGGAGCCATGGGCCAGGTGAAATCCACACCATTTGCCAGCCTGGCTGGGCCGCCGCGGCCTTGTCCGCCCTGACCACCAGCGCCGCCTGGTCCGCCTGGTCCCTGTCCACCAGCCGCCGGTGCGGCTTGCGGCGTGGAACTCGGCACAGCCGGAACCATCGGCGCGATGGTCGACGGTCTGGTCTGCGAACGCGAACCGGAGACCCCGATCGACGCCACACCGGGCTTTACAAACGGGGCCTGAATCGTCGCGTGCTCCGCCCAGTTGACCGGGCGGTCGAAGCCCAGCAGATTTTCAAGCACGCTGTCCACGTACACCACGTTCTCGCCGGGAACGATGTGAAAGGTGCGGGTAAAGTTCTCCTCGACGATGGGCAGTTTGCCGGTGAGGCTGAGCGCCGCGCCCGCTGCGTCCTTCGATGAAGTGACTTCCATTTTTGTCGTGTGGGCTTCGCCGTGCTGCGGCAATCCCGCGGCGCGCTCCTCGGCAGATGGCTGCCCAAAGCCATCCACGGCGACGAAGTGCCCGAGGATGCCGCTGAACGCTGCGCCAGGTCTGGCCGCGCCGCCTGACCACATCGGATTGCGCTTTTGCGCATCGTCGGCAAGCACAACGCTGGCGATGGCTCCGCCCTGGGTCATGATGGTGACTTGGAGTTTGTCGTTCGAGAGCAGCGTCGCAGGCTGCCCGGCGAAGGTTGTTTCCTGTGTGGACTGAGCCAGCGCAACCGAAGCGCAGGCCAACAATAGAATTGTGAACTGAGTGAGCTTTATCATTTGCGGATAATCCTAACGTGCACCTGCCGATTTTGTCTTTAGAAAATTGTAAGCTGTTTAACAGGAAGGCGCCGGGCGACCATCGTCCCTCGCATTTGGGGACCATGGAACGGGCAATTATGAGGTCGAATAGGATGGTTTTATGACGGAAAGTGAACTCCCCAAACAGATCCGCGCCGAGGCCATCGCATCCCTGCGCCGCTACTTTGAAGAAAACATGCCCGAGCCCATCGGCGAACTGCCCGCCGGCCTGCTGCTCAACTTTTTCCTCGAAGAGATCGGCCCCGTCGTCTACAACCGCGCCATTCGCGATGCGCAAACGCGCATGCAGCAGCGCGTTACCGATCTTGACGGCGAACTGTACGCACAGGAGTTTCCCTACTGGCCGAAGATCGACGGCAAGCGCAAGGCTCGGCGGTAAATATTCATTCCTCTGCCTACTTGCTCAAACGCCAAGCCCAGCTCGCAAATCCTTCATCAGAAGCATGAGGTGCAGGTCATTGCCGGGACACGGCTCAAAATCGAATCTTCGATACAATGCCGCAGCCTGCGCGTCGATGGCATGAACCAGCACCGCGCGCGCACCGACTATATCCGCCGCTGCCGCAATCCGAACCAGCGCATCTTTCAGCAGCGCCTTCCCCAGCCCCGATCCCTGGTCGGTTTTGTCCACGGCCAGCCGCGCCAGCACAATGACCGGTACCGGGTGATTCGCGAGCCCCTTCGCTACGCGCGAGGGAGCGTCCTCGCGGCGAGTACTACCGGTTGCAATTGAGTAGTAGGCAACAACGCGGTTGGCGCGACGAACCACGTAGGTCCGAGAAGCTTCGTTTTGCTGATTCGTCCAGGCAAAGCGCTTCAGCCAGTTGCTCAGCGAATCATGAACTCCACAATCGAAGGTGCTGACATCATGGGTCCGAGCCAGTGGCTCAACCGGCGAGAGCGGCTCGATATGTAAGTCAGAGCTATTCAAGTACTGACGGCTCCCGCAATAGCTTCTTCAATCGAGGCAAGGAACGTGCGGGCCGATCCAACGCTGTGGTGAATGCCTTCCATTGCTTCTCGGAAAGCACAAAATGTGTCTGGTCGGCGAGCACTCGTTCCGCGCGCTCCGCGGCGCTCTCCAGAATAAATGCGCTAACGCTCACTCCCGCCGACTGCGCCGCCCGGCTGATGGTCGAAACCTCGCGTTCGCTAGCCCGCAAGTGAAACCGATATTCTTTTCTTTTCGCAACAGGCATGATCTCTCCGTGTGTACATTGTACGCCATTTTATGGCATTCCTGCTTTTCACTCTGTCCTCTTCGCTCTTGCCCCGCGCCAGTAGAGAAATAGTCCGATCAGGATCGAGACAACCGTCTCCACCACAACCTTCACTTCAAACAGCCACTTGTTGGATGAGTCGCCCGGCGGCACGAGCGAAACAAAGAGCGCAAGCAAAACCACCGCCGCTCCCAACCCGCTGCAGATCCACACGCCAACCATTCCGCCCGGAATCAGCACGGCATGGCGATTACTCGCGCGGTCTTTGCGTCCGGCCAGTTTGATGGCCGCGGCAAACATGTAGAGAAATGGAAGAAAGTAGAGAATGATCGCCACGTCGATCAGCCCTTGATAGGCGCCCTGCGTCGTCTCGTTCATCTGGCTGACGAGCAGAATCGCGCCGGAGATCGCGGCCTGAATCAGGATGGAAATATAGGGCGTCTTCCACCGGGGATGAATCTTGCCGAAGGCGGCGGGCAGATATTTATCGATGCCCACCTGGAACGGCACACGCGCAACGCCAGCCACTGTCGTTCCAACTCCGCCTGCATTGCCAGCCGTTACCAGCACAGCGGCAATCACGCCGACAAATCCGATACGCAAGGCCACGGTGCCAACGGTGATGGCATGAAATACGCCGCTCTGCGGGTCCAGATCGGCTGCGGGTACCAGCGCCAGCACCGCAAGTGTTCCCACGACATACATCACTGCCGTCAGCACTCCCGACGCATACACCGCGCGGGGCAGCGTGCGGCGTGGATCGCGCACCTCTTCCGCCATGCAGGAGACGAGTTCGAGCCCAGTAAACGCAAACGCAATCTGTGACCAGAAATTGATTGTGTCCCAGTTCCATGTGGGCATCATGTTGGCCACGGTAAAGTGTGTGGCCGAACCATGCCGCAGCACAACCCATGCCGCCACCCCAACGAGAATCAACAACGGCGTATATGTTCCCACGCCGCCGGCGTTCTGGAGCCATTTGCCGATGTTGAGCCCGATGATGTTCAGCACCACCGCAATCAACAGAAGCGCCATCGAACCCCAGAGAAGGAAGCTGCGATCCTGCGCCAGCGTCAATCCGCGCTCCCCTAGAATGTACGCACTCATGGATGCGGCTGCCAACAACAGACCAGGAAAGTAAAACACGGTATAGATCCAGTAGGTCCATCCGGCAATGAAGCCGTGAAAAGGCCCGAAGGCGTCCCGCACCCACGCATAGATGCCGCCCTCCTCGGGAAAGCGCGAGGAAAGCTCGTTGATCACCAGAGCGCTAGGCACAAAAAACAGGACCGCAGCCAGCACCCAGAGGCTGATCGACGAGGTGCCGTTGTGCCCTGCCGCGGCAATCCACCTCGGCCCCAACACTGAGGCGATGTTGAACAGCAGCACATCCCAAAAGCCCATCGACCTGCGCAGATGAGGCTTTGATTCGTCCGCTTGTGGAGCCTGGGTCATGGATACACCTTGATTACTGCGGCTATTTTGGCAAGCATGGGCAAATCATATAAGACAAGTCGTAAGGTTGAAGAGTTGGCAAGGTTAGCATCAGCACCGAAAGTACTGATGCGTGAAACCGGACACCTGATCTCAACCTATTCTGCCAACCCTTTCCCGATTTCGGTGTCTAATTCATTGAGTGAGTGATTAGGTCCTGTGTTCAAATTTGTTTTCATCATTCCCGTTGCACTTTTCGCCCTGATCGCGCCATCTGACGCCCGCTGCGAGTCAGCCAGCTTTCAGGTGGCGCTGCACGGCCATGCGGTGGGAACGGCTAGCTACCACTTCACACCCAAGGCGGACGGCTTTGACTCCACATCCCTGGTCCGCGTCTCCATGCAGGGCCTCGACTATGCGCTCTCAAAGACGGAAGACCTGACCTCTGCCGATCATCTCCGCGAGACGCAACTGGGCGCTGTGGTCAATGATTCCGCAGTGACTATATTAGTCAAGCCTGACTCGACACAGTTCGTCTTAAACATCTCAGCCAATGGCCGCAGCACCTCTACGCAGCTAGCCGCTCACGCAGGCGCAGTTTTCTTGCCCGACTTCGATCCCGGCGCGCTGGAAACGCTGCTCGCCCTCGCTGCGACGCAGAACAATCGCGATCTTTGGGCCATCCTGCCCAAGCAGGCCGGCTCCGTCGAGCCGGTCACGCTTGCCACTTACGCAGACGAGCAGGGAACTCTGGATGGCAAGCCCATTACCGTGCACCATCTGATTGCCACCATCGCCGGCGCCAACACCGACCTCTTCTCCGGCCCGGCGAATCAGCTTCTCCAAGCCGAACTTCCACAGGCAGGATTCGCGCTGGTTCGAAATGGATTCGTTCTTACTCCGCCTGCCAAACCGCCTGCGCCGCCGGAACAACCAAGCGAGGCGCCGGCGCAGGGCGCAGCAGCAAACTGAAAAAGTATGAGTGTGAGTGGACAGTGCGAGTGTGAGTGGACGGTGCGAGTGTGAGCAGACGGTGTGCACGCGCAACTCGCACCCACACTCACACTGCCGTTCACACCGCCCGTCCCGCCGCCACGCCCGAAGCCCACGCCCACTGAAAGTTGAAACCTCCCAGCCAGCCGGTCACATCCACAGCCTCACCGATGAAAAACAGCCCTGGCACACTGCGCGCCTCCATGGTACGTGCTTGCAATTCGTTGGTGTCGATGCCGCCCGCTGTCACTTCGGCCTTCTCAAATCCCTCAGTACCCACCGGATGAAATGCCCACTTGTGCAGCCGCTGCTCACACTCTGCGAGCGCTGCATTCGACCAGCCCTTTGGCGCGCCCACTTCCGCCAGATGATTTGCCAGTCGTTGCGGCAGCGCACCGCGCAATATCTGCCGCAGCGCAGCAATGTCTCTCCGCGCTCCGGGCTGCACCAGCTCACTCAACAGTTCAGAAACATCCGGAGCAAAATTCACCACCAACTCCTCACCCGGATGCCAGTACGAAGACGCTTGCAGCACCGCCGGCCCGCTCAGTCCACGATGCGTTACCAAGAGCTTTTCCCGGAAGTGTGCCTTGCCAGCCCGCGCAACAACATCCGCCGCAACTCCAGCCAGTGCACCCCATCGGGCCTCATCTCCGCCCAGCAGCAGCGGAACCAACGCTGGGCGCGGCGCAATTAGGCCAATCCCGAACTGCCGCGCCAGCTCATACGCAAATCCCGTGGCTCCGATTTTCGGTATGGATAGTCCGCCAGTTGCTACTACCAGCGCATCGGCTTTGTAATCGCCGGTTGCTGTGGATACGAAAAATCCGTCAGACGTGGTGCGATCAACTTGAATCCCGCGGGAATTGAGAATCATTTCAACGCTGCCGCGTTCACATTCTTGCAGCAGCATGTCGAGAATCGCCCGCGCTGAGTGGTCGCAGAACAACTGGCCCAATGTCTTTTCATGCCACGCGATCCGGTAGCGATCTACGAGATCGATGAAATGGCGTGGTTGATAAAGCGCAAGCGCCGACTTGGCAAAGTGCGGATTTTCCGAGAGAAAGTTTTGCGGACTGCAATGCAGATTTGTAAAGTTGCATCGCCCGCCGCCGGAGATCAAAATCTTGCGCCCCGGCTGCCCGTTATGTTCGAGCAGCAAGACCCGCCGCTCACGCTGACCGGCGACAGCTGCGCACATCAATCCCGCCGCGCCCGCACCGAAAACAATCACGTCGAATTGGCGAGGGAAAGCAGCCATTAGGACTCAATCCAGAATACTCACTCGGACGGGAATCGCTCACGCACCAAGCTCATGGCTTCTTTTTCTGTATTGATCGTTCCCTCCAGCTGTGCATCTTCCACCGCGCGCAAAATCTCTTTGAATCTCGCACCTGGCGCAAACCCCGCCGCAATCAACTCGCGGCCGGTGATGAGTGACTGCGGCCGTACGGCTTCCTCCGGCATCGCCAGCCAGCGCTCGCGCACAAACTCCCAGTGGTCGAGATTGCCGCTCGCAGCCATGCAATCCATTCGATGCAGCGCCAGGTGCTCGTCAAATCTCTCCAGCCGGAAGAACCGCTTCAATGTCGAAGCCTTCATCCGCTCCGCATCCGCAAAGCGCATGTGATTTTCGGTCAGCGCCAGTATCTGCCGCGTTTCTTCATTTGCGAAGCGAAACCGGCGGCAGATCTCCGCGCCCATCGCGACGCCTACATCCACATGCCCGTTGAAACGAATCCTGTCCTCAGCCCTAAGAAACGTGGGCGGTTTGCCCACGTCGTGCAGCAGCGCGCCCCATGCCAGCGTCATGCTGCATCCTGGCTCAAGCTGATCGAGCAGCATCAGTGTGTGCGTCCACACGTCGCCCTCGGGATGAAACTGCGGTGGCTGCGCGACGCCTTTCATCTTTGCAATTTCCGGCAAGACTTCTTCCAGCAGTCCAGTCTCATCCAGCAGTTCAAAGGCTCTTCGCGCGTGGCCCTCGGTCAGCATCCGCGTCAACTCGTCGCGAACGCGCTCTTTGCTGACCGCTTGAATGTGCCCCGCCAGCGCCCGCGTTGCGCGTTTCGTCTCCGCCTCCAGCTCAAACCCGAGCCGAGCCGCAAACCTAACCCCGCGCAACATGCGCAGATGGTCCTCTTCAAAGCGTAGTTCCGCGCGGCCAATCGCGCGAACAATCCCCGCATCGAGATCCGCGAGGCCGCCAACGTGATCAATCACCGCATTGCGGACAGACTCCGGATTGGCAACCAACTCCTGCAAGGGTCTGCCCCGATGCAGTGGGTCCAATAACAGCCCGTTGATTGTAAAATCTCGCCGTTGCACATCTTCTTCCGCGCTTAACGTATACCGCACCGCGTCCGGATGCCGCCCATCGGAGTACGCACCGTCTGAGCGGAACGTCGCTACTTCCGTGGTCAGATAATTTTCTTCAAAGCCATCAGCAACGAGAACGACCCCGAAATGCGCGCCCACCGCAAACGTACGCTCAAACATATTCAGCACCACGTCGGGCGTTGCACTCGTTGCGACGTCGTAGTCAAGAGACTCGCGGCCCAGCAGCAGATCGCGCACACAGCCGCCGGCGAAGTACGCCTCGTACCCTGCCGCGCGCAGCCTCTCCACAATCCGCAAAGCCGCATCGAACTTTCGCGTATTCGTCATCGCTGCATCTATTCTCCCTCACTGGCAGGCGCAATAGACTAGAGAGATGCGCAGCTCCGGCCTCATTCTCGGCATTGAAACCTCCTGCGACGAGACGGCTGCTGCCGTTGTCGAGCGCGGGGCGCGTACGTTGAGCTCCGTCGTCGCCTCGCAGATCGACACGCATGCACGCTACGGCGGTGTCGTCCCGGAACTCGCCAGCCGCGAGCATCTCCGCGCCATCGTTCCCGTAGTCCGCGCCGCGCTTGCTGAAGCGAAGATCGCCTTCGCCGATCTCGACGCCATAGCCGTCACCTCCGGCCCCGGCCTGGCCGGCGCGCTACTGGTCGGCATCACTTATGCCAAGGCGCTGGCCTTCGCTCAGAGCCTTCCACTCATCGCCGTCAATCATCTCGAAGGCCACATCCACGCTGTTCTGCTGCATGAGCGGGAACTGGCCCTGCTACAGAATGTGGGTGCCCCTGGTCCCGATTCTGGGACCAGGGAGAGCACAAACCCCGACGAACCCGCCCTCGCCCTGGTCGTCTCCGGCGGCCACACCCATCTCTATCTCGCCCGCCCCGCGCATGGCACCTGGACCTACACCCTCGTCGGCCGAACCGTCGACGACGCAGCCGGCGAAGCCTATGACAAAGTGGCCAAGCTGCTCGGCCTCGGCTACCCCGGCGGCCCCTGGATCGACAAGCTTGCCCTGCACGGCAATCCGCACGCCGTTCCCTTTGCTTTTTCGCAGATCAAGACCAAAGTCCATCTCGGTGGAGCTGCCCCGCGCACCAAGGCCGCCAAAACCGCGCCCATCGCGCAGCTTGATCCGCACTTCCTGTTTTCGTTTTCCGGAATCAAGACTGCCGTGCTGCGTTACGTCGAGCTCCACAATCTGCGCCCCGAGGCCGAATCGCGGCGCGAGACACTTTTTGCCGGCCCCGACGCCCCTGCAGACTCCACCATCGAACAAGCCCTGGCCCAGTGCGAGCCGCAGACCCTCGACCTCATCGCCAGTTTTCAGCACGCCGTCATCGGCGACCTCATGAAGAAGACCTTTGCCGCCGCCGAAGCGCTTGGCATCCGCCGCATCCTTGTGACAGGCGGAGTAGCAGCCAACCGCGAACTCCGCTCCCGCTTCAGGGCTGAGTCAGAGAAGCGGTACGTCCGAGTAGCCTTTCCCACCCTCGCACTCTCCACAGACAACGCCGCCATGATCGCCGCCGCCGCCTGGCCCCGCCTCCAATCCGGTGAGTTCGCTTCCGCCGACCTCAGCGCAGACCCGTCTCTGGCGCTCGGCAGTTAGTCTCCATTTGGATTGGCGGCGAGGAATCGGAGCATTGCGAAGGTCATTGATACTTGAACGGGCATCATATGCAAACCTGCTCTTGAAACAGAACGATCCCCTCTCGCAACGGGTAAATGCGTCCGCTTCGTTCATTCCTGAGCCCCGTGGCAGTCCATACAAGCGGTTCCAGGGTATCCGGGTCGCAGAGCAGAGCGGCAAGTGACTCTTCCATAGCGCCTCGCGCGTACCGACTTAATCGTTAAGCCATCGTACAGCAGAGGACGAAAGCAGTTTGACCGCATAGATTCGAGTACCTGGAAATCGACACTGCTACAATCGAAAAGGCCCTGATTTTGCCTACTTTAACTGCTCTTTGAGCCGGTGCACGACCCGCCCTAATGACCCTCCGCCTCTTCAACACCCTCTCCGGAAAGCTCGAGGAGCTCGCGCCCTCTGACGGCAAGGCGTTGCGCATGTATGCCTGCGGGCCAACGGTCTATGACTACGGCCACATCGGCAACTTCCGCACCTTTCTGCAAGTCGACATTCTCCGCCGCACCCTCAAGCTGTTCGGCATCCCCGTACGCCATGTCATGAACATTACGGATGTGGACGACAAGATCATTCGCAACGCAGCCGAGGCAGGCGTTCCCATTGGAGAATATTCCGCCAAATTCGAGCAGGCATTCTTTGAAGACCTCGACGCCCTGCGCATCGAGCGTCCGGAGCAGATGGCCCGCGCCACCGAACACATCGACCGCATGGTCGCGCTCATTCAAACCCTCGCTCAAAAGGGTGCTGCGTATCAGACCGAAGACGGAAGCTGGTACTTCCGCCTGGCTTCCTTTCCCGAATACGGCAAGCTCAGCAAGAAGGACCTGAGCGGCATGGAAGACGGCGCGCGCGTGGACCTCGACGAATACGAGAAGGATTCGGCCCGCGACTTCGCGCTCTGGAAGGCCGCCAAGCCCGGCGAAACCTCATGGGATACAGCGATAGGCCGCGGCCGCCCAGGCTGGCACATCGAGTGCTCCGCCATGGCTATGGAGTACCTGGGCGACACATTCGACCTGCACGCCGGCGGCGAAGACCTCATGTTTCCGCACCACGAAAACGAGATTGCACAGAGCGAGTCTGCCACAGGAAAGCCCTTTGCGCGGCACTGGATGCATGTGCGCTTTCTGCTCGTCGATGGCAGAAAGATGTCGAAGAGCGAGGGAAATTTTTACACGCTACGCGACCTGCTGCTGAAAGGCTACAAGGCTTCCGCCATTCGTCTAGCACTCGTCTCGGTCCCATACCGCCATCAGCTCAACTTCACCTTCGACGGGCTGATGGAAGCCACCAATGCCATTGATCGCCTGCGCACGTTTCATCAGCGGCTTACCAGCGGAACATTCGCAGCCGGTGAAAGCCCCTTTCTACAAGCCGCTGCGAACAGGGCCAAAGCCGAGTACCGCGAATCCCTGGCCAACGATCTCAACACTGCTGAAGCTCGCGCTCCGATCTTCGACCTGGTCCGCGCAGGAAACACCGCCATCGATCAGGGCCAGTTCTTCGCAGCCGATCGCGACGCTATTCTCGCCGTCCTAAAGGAATTCGACGCCGTCTTCGACGTGATTGAAGACAACGACGCCGAGCCCACTCGCCACGCTCTCGCCTGGGCCGAGCAGTCGGGCCGGATGGCTGACGTCGCGCCTGAACTGCTCGCACGACAGGCCCTCACCGACGAAGCCATCGACGCCTTGGTTGCCGAGCGCACGCAAGCCAAGAAAGCACGCAACTTTGCCCGCGCCGATCAGATCAGAAAAGAGCTTGCAGAGAAGGGAATCATCATCGAAGACTCGAAGGACGGAGTCCGCTGGAAGCGGAAGTGACAACAATTGCTTAAACTTGAAGTCCCTCCTGTGGAGCTCCAGATCGTCTTTGGCCAGGGAGAGGATGGTCGCTGGATCGCAGAGATTGAAAGCCTGCCCGGCGTGCTGGCGTACGGTGCAACGTGAGCAGAGACTCAGTCGAAGGTGGAAGCCACGATTTAATCATGGCACGACTGGATTAGTATCGGACTATAACATATTTATTTTTCAATCACATGATTTAGCACGCCTGGGAAATACCCCCAAAGATACCCCCTGGCGAGCAGGGCTTAGGGCTCTTGCCGCCAGATCGAGCCGGAATCCCTTACGGCGCACTGACGTGTTCCGGGGATACCAAATCTTCCGGCGCAGTTAGATGGGAACCCGGCTACCGGCTCGCTACATGTGCCTATGACGAGTTGCGGGGAGCCGAAATGTCGTAGGCGCGCTTGGCAGTCGTCAACACATCATCATAGAGGTGCCGATAGTTCTTCTTGATGGACAGTCGCTTCTTACGGATTGCTTCGCCGGACGGTTTCTCTGCGGCAGGATACTTCCCTATCGCATTGAGCAGCACACCTATTTTGTCGTAACAGTATTGGCCGGTTTTCAACCGAACGAATTCCGTCGCTTCGACCAACCAACAATCCGCTAGGATCTTTGCTTTATGACCGCTCTTTCCAAACCTACGCATATAAAACCCGTACACCATCGAGAACTCGGCGAGCAGCTTCGGAAGCCCTCGGTACTTGGAGGTAAAAGGGGGCAGATAGTCGGCAAATGGCCCTTGGAATACTTCTAATTCCAGTCTGGCACCGAATGCGGCAGCATCAGTTGCCAGGTTGGCTATCCTCTCCATCTGCGCCAAATATGGATCGCACCTCCCCTCTTGCTTCGCCTCCTCGTAAACCTTGAGCAGGACGAATAAAACCATCCGGTCTCCGTCATCGAGTCTCGCCAAGGGTCCATCTTCAAGCAGAGATTGAAAGGCCTTGGCAGTGAGATCAGGAAGATCTTCGAGCAGGGGCATGGGTTTCCTCGCAGACCGGACAAAAGTACAACCGGGGTTTCGTCCTTTTCAGCTTCTGCCTTTTGATACTAACCTCCAAGAAGTCTCAGAGGGGTTCCAATATGTCCAACATGATTCTCCGGCTTCCGGCAGTAAAAACACGAACCGGACTCTCTCGATCAACGATTTACCTTCGCGTGGCGGAAGGCAGATTCCCGAAGCCCATTTCCTTGGGTGCTCGCGCGGTTGGCTGGGTCGACGCCGAAGTCGAGGCGTGGGTTTCGGGCCAGATCGAACAGAGTCGCGGGACCCAGAAAGAACGGTCGCGGGTGCGGGAGGCGCGCTGATGCTCGCCAAGATGATCGCGGCCTATCAGATCCGCTGCAGCATGCTGCAAGGTGTTGACTGGATGCTTGAACCCGCTAAGGGCACCATGAGTCGGGACTTGTATGGTTCGTGACGAGATGCAGGCCGCGCTCGACGATCCGCGCCCGAAGGTACGGCTGCCTGGTAACAACTGGCTCCTGTCGGAAACCGCTGCCGCACTTGGTCAACACCTCGCCGACAAATCCCTCTTTGATCGCAATGGCGAGATCGTCTTTCTCGATGCCAGCGAGTTGCGAGCCGTCATCCCCCAAACTTTCAGGACATTGGTTGAGCGGTACGTTATCTGTTACCGGCAGCGCCCATTCAACGACGCCAGCTATGAGGTCAACGTGACCATGCGTGACGAAGAAGCACGCGGCATCATGGCATCTCCGCAATTCAAGGAAAAACTGCGCCATCTGAGACGGGTCAATCTGTGCCGGTTGCCGGTACTGAGGGCCGATGGCAAGCTCGAATTGCTACCAGAGGGTTATGACACAGCTTCGGAGACGCTGACAGTCAGTAGCGTGACATACCCGGAAGACTTGCCGCTCGCCGTCGCCGTCGAGACGATCAGAGATTTGTTCGGTGAACGGCTGCACATTCAGCCCTGACATGCGCCGTCGCAGTTTGGTTGTCGAGCTTCACCTTGAAGTCGAGCGGGCCGAGGATCGCGAATTTCGTCGCCCGCTCGACTTGCCGATACTGCTGGCGTTGCGCCCTAAGATTCTGGCCGCGTGTTGGTCCCTCGTCCGCCACTGGCACACGCAGGGTCAACCGTCACCAATCCGGGCGCACTCGGCTTTTCCTACATGGGCGAGGGTCATCGGCGGTATTGTTCAGTCTGCCGGCTTCGCATGTCCACTGGACACCGCCAAGGTCGCCATCGTTGCCGACGAGGACGGCGAGGCCATGCGCCGGCTGGTCGAGCTGATGCAGCCAGGAGTACAGTACACATTCGCGGACATCGTCGGGTTGTGTCGGACCAACGAATGCTTCGTTGGGATTATCGGCGAGACAGAGATGACAAACGGAGCCCGGGTAACACTCGGACGGCTGCTTGGCCGGTACGATCAGCGCCGTGTCAAAGACCGACATTTCGTTATCGACGGCAGAGGCCACCATAGACGTTACCACGTCGACGTAGTCGAATCCGATGCACGCTTACACGTTCCGCACGCTGTTTCCGCCCAAGCTGGGAAATTACTATGCGCGAAAACCGACCTGAACGAGCGTGCTGAGCGTGCTGAACGTGTAAGCCAACCTGCCGAACCCGCTACTACCGAACCGGAAGTTCAGACGCGGCAGTGTGGGATCGGCACAGCCTGGAGTCGCTGAAGCTGGCCGGGGTATCCGCGCCCTCATCCTGCTTGCCGAGTCTTATCCGGCCCAGATGGACTTGCAGCGCATTCTCGAATTTGAATACATGATGGTCCACACCGAGGACGTGTACGGGCCACCGAGCATTCACCCTGCCTTACCCTTACGATCGGGAGAACTTCTCGTGCGACGGCAACTGATTGAGCGCGGACTTATGCTTATGGCGAGCAGAGGTCTCGTCAGCCGGCACGCGACACCGAACGGCTTTACATATCAAGCCGAAGACGACGCTGGTCCATTCCTTGATGCGTTGTCAGCGGAGTATCTGCACGAACTCAAGGATCGGGCTGCATGGGTCGTTGGCCGATTTACGGAGATGAGCGACGAAGACATTCGTGGGATGCTCACACGCGTTTACGACCAATGGTCACGTGAATTTCAAGTGCCTGAACAGCCGAGGCTCTTCTGATGGCGTTCAAGGCCCTACACCTGCACTTTATTCGGTTTCTTGGACCCAACAAGGAACCTGCAGAATTCGTTTTTAACGACGGCCTCAACATACTTTGGGGGTCGAGCGACACCGGCAAGACATTCCTCGTCCAGGCCATCGACTACATGCTGGGGGCAGGTGATTTGCTGCGGGATATACCGGAGAAGATCGGGTATGACCGAATCCTGCTAGGTATGACGACCCCCGACGGCGAAGACTGCACTCTCCAGCGCAGCATGAACGGGGGAGCGTTTATACGATATGACGGTCTTCACAAAGAGGCCCCGGCCAACCAGAAGGATGCGAAGACGTTGTCAGCCGGACACAACGCGAAGAACTACAACAATCTGTCGAACTGGCTGTTGCAAGAAGTCGGCCTCGATAAGAAGGAAATCCTTTACAGCAGGACAAGCGGGAAGAAGAAATCGCTAGGCTTCCGCGCGCTGGCCCACCTTTCCGTCATCATCTATCCCCACATCACAACAGACAAGTCACCCATTCTCAGTGGGCAATGGACGGAACGGACCCGCGACTATGGCGTCTTCCGTCTTCTCTTGACAGGTGTTGATGACTCTTCTGTTACACCCGACACCGCTATCGCCACAATCGACGAAAAGGTTGCTGTCGAACGAGCGCCACTCTCGCCCGACGTTATGGGGCAGATGATTAGTGACTATGAAGACGAACTCGCGAAGATGACCGATAATCCCGATGGTCTCGATGACGAGGAGACAAAAATTGATGACGAACTTGATAAATTGGCCTTATCTCTTCGCACTATGGAAGGTCGTCTCTCCGAAACAACCAAGGAGCGCAAGGGCGTTTATGAGGAGTTCGCCCGCCTCACCGCAAGACGTGACGAAATTTCCGAATTGCAGCAACGCTTCAAGCTTCTGGATGCCCAATACACGAACGACATAAAGCGATTGATCGCCATCGAGGAATCAGGCCAGTTTTTCGTATTGCGCGAGCCAATGGCCTGCCCGCTCTGCGGTGCGGCGCCGGAGGGCCAGCGGCACGACGCAGCCTGCGACGGCAACGTGACCACCGTTACCCAAGCAGCCGCCGCCGAACTTGCGAAAATTAAGCTTCTGCAGCAAGAACTGTATGAGACCGTCGAGACCCTGTCCAAAGAAACTGTTGCCATCAGCGACCGACGCGGCACATTGCAGGGCGAGCTAAAGGACTATCAGGACCAGATCGACACAGCTTTGTCCCCGGACTTCACGGAAGCTCGCAAGCAGCACACGGCACTGATTGAACGGCGTGCTGTCGTTCGTCAGGCTGTCATGATTTACAAGCGAATCAAGGGGCTGCGGCGACGACTGGATGAACCAGTGGTTCCTGAACCAAAGGAACCGATCGAAAATACCGAAACAGCCGAACAGGTCGAGGCCTACATACCCAAAGCTGCTCTTCGGGACTTCTCAAAGACGGTTGAGGCCATCCTGAAGGAATGGCACTTTCCTCCACCGAGAGACGTTTACTTCGACGAAAACAACAAGGACGTCGTCATTGGGGGTAAGCTCCGAGGGAACAGGGGAGCGGGTTTGTGCGCGATAACCTATTCAGCATTCTCGCTTGCGCTGTTTGAATACTGCCGATCGCGTAACATGCCGCACCCCGGATTCGTCGTTCTCGATTCGCCGCTGATTGCGTATAAAGAGCCGAAAATCGAAGACGAGAACATCAGTGGGACGGATCTCAAGCCGCGGTTCTATGAGCATCTGTCCACCTTCGCTGGATCGCAGCAAATCTTCGTGGTCGATAATACAGAGCCGCCATCGGATTTTCTCGCCAAGGCCACTCACTTTACGAAGAATCCGGCGATACCGCGCTATGGCCTGTTTCCGGCCCTCCCAAAGGTTGAAGAGGCAGAAGTTTAGAACACCTTAGGCGGGTGGCCCGGCCTAGGCCCTCCCGAATTTGGCCCCTCCACAGACCGGGGTGCCCCGTCCAAGCTCCGCTTGGGCGGGAAGCAATACAGTACCTCAGCCCGCGCCTGGTCCTCGCTTCGGAGACTCGGGGTCACACGGAGGCCTCCCAGCTACGAATTACTCCCGAAATACGCACCAGGCTCCGGGAGCCTCCTCGGACCCGACCCCGGCGGCAGGGCACAAAATTCCGGCCGCCATGCGACCTCAGGGGACTGATCCACCGTCAACGAGTGATTCGGAAATTAAGCGAAAGTTCACACACGTCTCAGGATCTCCAACCATTGCTGGAACTCTGCGACCGAAGAGGCGTTCTTGCCGAGATTGCAGGCGAGGTGCGTGAGCTTCAGATTCTGCGGCCCGTAGCTTCGGCGATAAACTTTCAACCGGCAGCGGTGATCGGCTTCATGGGAGGAGACGCGGGGTGATTCGCGGCAGAGATTGCTTAGGTCATGAGCAGCGACTGGGGTGGTGGCCTCACCCCGCCTCTACACGGTACCACCAAACTCGGGCGTGCTACTCTCTCCGAGCTTAGGAAATGAGCAAGCTCGGTCAGATTTTTGGCCGTGCAGGTTGGTTCGCGGCACTCCTGATCCTAAAAACAACGGGCCGCATGAGCAGAATGGGTACTCACAGAGGCAGAGATGAATTCAGTCACAGCGAAAACCGGGCAACGGGGAAGTACGTTGATCTTCCTTGGGGTGCAAACTTCAAATCGCGGCTACGTCCCGGTCCAATGGCGTGAGGCGAAAGCCTTCCAATACTAAGCTGACCAGACTGCGTTCAAGACCCGAAGCGCATTTCCTCATGGGATAGATTGCCTTGGCCCTATACGCCGAGGGAATCCCCCGGCTGGATAAAGCGAGACGGCCAGCTCTTCACAGTCCGCCTGAATAACACCGGCAATGGACCGCGACTCGCACCAGACCTCACATTTGTAATCGGCTCTTTCCCAAAGGTCCGCCCGATACAGACTTGCCATGCTGCGCACGAAGTCACTGGCTCCTGAGAACGTGTTTACGAAATAACCTCGACGGCCAGTGTCACTCAGCCAGTTGTAGGGAAGTCGCCCGACTCGGCGCAATTCGACGCAGCGGCGCTGCACGGCCTTGTAGCCTTTGTCAGTCTTTTCGACAGGCTCGGGCAGGCGCGGGTCCGTCATGCGGTAGTAGACGTGTCGGACGCTCTGCGGATGGTCAGCGGTCAAAACCTCCAGAATTTGCCGGTCTAGCTGCGCTACGCGCTCTTTGGTGCGGCGCTCACGTTTTATGGGGCGCGCACCATAAACTGAATCGCCGGGCTGAATTTGCCGCGTCACTGGCGGCCTCCAAGAGATGAGAGCCTTATCTCGGCCTGAGCGGGAGCCGAAACCCCCGCCCTTCTGGTTTGCTGTGGGTTTGCATTGCCAACGCCCGGCTGAGGCGAAGCCTTTCTATCCCTTCCCCGGCCCCCTTGATTGGTTGATTCCTGATTGGGTGATTGCATGATTACTGATTCCTGATTGAGTGAATCAGTTGATTGGGCTGATTGCCTGATTGGGTGATTGCGCTGATTCGCTCGCTCGGCACTTAGTATCACCGTCACGCGGCTGTACACCAGGGAGTCGTCCTTTTGCTCGCCTTCGGAGTCCGCCCCGCAGTCCGCGACTTCAATCTTGAAAATCTGGCCCTCCAAAAACACATTCGGATCGAGCCTTTGCTTCGCAAGCGGGCGCTCGCCATTGGCAATACACCACGCTTGGAAGTAGCGGCTCTGTGGGCCAGCGTGCGGCCTTTCAGGATTGGTTCCCATGTTGAAGAAGGCGCAAACCCGCTTCGATTCGCACAGCAATTCAAACTCGACTAGGAGAGAAAAGCGCCGATACCTTTTCACCCAAACCGGCCCGTGATAGCGAGTCGCAACCGCGTCGTAGCGTCCAGGTGCGACACGCGGATACTCAGGGCCGTCCCATGTCGGGAGCGGAGCACTGGACGCAACGGAGACTCTCGTTTGGCTGCCGCTGGCGCTCACCGCGCACGCTCCTGCCCGCATTCGGTATCGAAGATGGAAGCCATCCACTCAAGCTGTTTCTGTTCGCGGCGTTCGGCGGTCATCGGTTACTTCGCTTCCCCGACAAAACGTGTGACCTCGGCAGGGTCGAAGAGCAGACGGCGGCAGATTCGTGTAGGACGCAGCCGTTTCTGGCGGACCCATGCCCGGATCGTGTGCGTGCTGACTCTGAGCAAGTCTGCGACTTCAATCAAGGTCAACAGCCGTTCGGTACTCACCGGGCGCCTTCCTTGCTCGGCCCTGTCTTGCCATGCAGA
>Ga0182012_10001491_pt1 | contig 25568 bp, 21 predicted proteins | sample 612S2SmetaG_FD_120486 | JGI IMG/M metagenome (GOLD analysis project Ga0182012, IMG submission 120486) | Permafrost microbial communities from Stordalen Mire, Sweden - 612S2S metaG | ecosystem: Environmental > Terrestrial > Soil > Wetlands > Permafrost | place: Sweden: Stordalen | collected...
AGATGGCGTGAAATTATTCACTCAGGTCTATACTCCGGAGGACTCCAGTCATTTGTACCCTTTCCTGATTGCTCGAACACCTTTTGGTGTGGTGCCTTACGGAGTGGATCAGTTTCGTAAACAACTGGGCCCCTCCGAGTCTTTCGACCGCTCGGGTTACATCTACGTCTTCCAAGACGTACGCGGCCGTTTCCAATCGGAGGGGACCTTCGTTGACATGCGACCCCATATCGAGAGTGGGTCTTCAAGTCAGGCAGACGAAAGTACCCATGCATACGATTCAATCGAGTGGCTTCTGAAAAACGTACCGGGCAATAACGGGAAAGTGGGGGTATGGGGTCTTTCCTCTCAAGGCTTTTACGCGGCGTCTTCGATCATTAATTCTCATCCTTCGATTAAGGCAGCATCGCCCGAGGCGCCAATGACAGATCTCTTTAGCGGAGATGATGCCTATCACAACGGTGCATTCATGCTGGCACAGCAGTTTCTGCTTTATTCAAATTACTTCCGGATTCGGACGAGCGGAACCGACCTGCCAACCTCGAATGCTGGCCGAGCTTTTGACTATGGCACGGCCGATGGCTACCAGTTCTTCCTACAACACGGGCCCAGTTTAGCCAGACTAAAGGCTCTGATCGGTAATCCTCTGTTTGACCAAAACGTCGATCACAACACATATGACGATTATTGGCGCGCTCGTGACAACTCGCAATACCTGAAGAACATTCACTGCCCAGTTCTGCTAGTAGGAGGGTGGTTCGATGCGGAAGATTTGGCGGGAACTCTCCGAAGCTTTGCGGCTATCACTAAGCAAAATCCAAACATTCAAAGCACTCTGGTGATGGGACCATGGGCGCACGGAGGATGGCTGCGCTCGCAAGGAGATGCGCTTGGCCCGGTGAAATTTAAATCGCCAACCGCTGTCTATCTCCGAGATGAAGTGTTATTTCCTTTTTTTGAGCACTTTCTTAAGGGTGCGCCCTCACCAGCGCTGGCAAGAGCGATCGCCTTTCGAACCGGGGATGATCGTTGGGTAAATGAGGATGCCTGGCCTCCGGCGGATGCGGTATCTAAGTCGCTCTACCTTCATGCCAATCGAAAGCTGAGCTTCGATCCACCGCTAGCGAACGAACAGCCTTATGACGAGTATTTGAGTGATCCCCAATTGCCTGTGCCATATATTGAACGCCCTCCGACCGACCTAGCTAGCAAATTCATGTATGGCGATCAACGCTTCGCCTCCGATCGGCCCGACGTTCTGACCTACGTGACTGAGCCTCTGCAGCACGACCTCACAGTCGCCGGTCCAGTGTCGCCTCACTTGCAGGTGTCGACAAGCGGAACGGACTCCGATTTTGATGTGAAATTAATTGATGTCTACCCGGCGCAGGTACCTTCGCGAGGATACGAACAACTGGTCCGCGGGGAACCGATGCGCGCCAAGTTTCGCAACTCTTTCTCTCTACCCGAACCGATGATTCCAGGCAAAATCACGCTTATCAGTTTTCACCTGCCGGACGTGTACCACACTTTTCTTCGCGGGCACCGAATCATGGTTCAGATTCAGAGTTCGTGGTTCCCGCTCACCGATCTCAACCCGCAGATATTTGTTGACACAGGCCGGGCAAAGCCTGCCGACTTTATTAAAGCAACCGAGCGCGTTTATTTCACCCCGCAGGCGGCCTCAGAAATCGAGATCGCGGTGAAGCCGTAAAATGTGGTCCAGCTTACTGATCTACACCTCTTGTGTGGGGCGTGTCAGGTAGATTACAGTAACTAGCAACTGGTCACCCGACAACTCCATCGGATCCTACTTCACATTCAACATATCGATCACTTACAGAACGGGGCTTCCCTTGTCTTCGGTAAGCTCTACACGATCGGCGCCGCGGCTACGGGAAGGATTATGGACTGACAGGGTTAGACGCCAAACTGGCGCAAATGGTGGTCTAAATGTTTGTACATCAAGATCGCCCACTCTTCAGGTTTTAGCCGTCCGAAAAAGCTGTGGGGATGTTTCGTGCATCCATCTGGACCTGCCGATGCAAACCGGTCGAGCAAGCCGCACAATCGATTACGTTCTGTTTCGAGGTCCCGCTGATCTTGAATTACTAGGTCCTTTGCCGTGGGCGAATTGCGGCGCATGGGTTCATCGTTCTTCAGCACCATGGGTTTAACAATCTGCCCGAGCATTCTGCCGATGACCATTCGTGGAGGGATTCTATCGCCCACTGCCCACTCCAAACCTACGGCGCAGTGAGCCATAGCTTGCGCTGGGTTCATCTTTCCCCACTGCGGTTGGTCGTCTGGCTTCAGTTGGGCAATTCGTTGCTTCACTTCGTCAAACCTTGCCCGTTCAAAAAGATTTTTCATACACCGAGAGTGAGGGCCTCAGTCACCTTTAGGCCCAAGATAATTGGGCCCATAGATAGCTGCGCGAATGTCTCGATGCAAAGTACCATCAAACGGCATGGTTTGGACGAAAAATACCGCAGCGAGATGGTTGGCCGGATCTACCCAGAACAGGGTGGAGGCGGCACCATCCCAGAAAAATTCGCCGACTGCTCCTCGGCTTTCTTCGGGTTTCTGTGGTTGCGAATGGCGGACAGCGAAGTCGAGGCCGAAACCAACGGAACCCTTACTGGGGAGAAACAGCCGCTGAGTCACGCGCGCATCGAGGTGGTCCACTGACATGAGTCTTATAGTCGATGGTTTGAGAATTCTAATGCCATCCAACTCGCCGCCTCCCAAGAGCATGCGGGCAAAGCGCATGTAGTCGTCGACAGTAGAGGAGAGGCCGAAGCCGCCGCCGGTCAATCGATTGTTTTGAAAGTTGAGTCTCCGTGTGTTGGAGTCCGGATCTCGGACGAGCTTGCCATCGGTCTTACGGTAGAGGGCGGCGAGGCGGGGAAGCTTTTCGTCGGGCTGACGCCAGGCGGTATCGTGCATGCCGAGCGGCTCAAATACATGTTGCCGAACATATTCGGCGAAGGGCTGTCCTGATAATTTTTCAACGAGCAGCGCTTGCACGTCCACAGCAATGCTGTAACTCCATTGCGTGCCGGGATCGAACAATAAAGGTACTTTCGAGAGCCGATGGCCCATCTCGGATAGGTCAATATCGAGGGCAAGTGGATCGGCTTTGACGTAAGCGTCATGAACGGGAGTGTTCCCTGGTCCATAAGCAAAGCCCGCAGTGTGCCGCATGACATCGCGGATGATGATTGGGCGGGACGGCGCTCGATAGATGGGTGATCCCGCAGCGTCCTTGCCCGCATAGACTTGCATAGATTCGAATTCAGGAAGGTAACGCGAAAGGGGATCATCGAGCCCGAACTTACCCTGTTCCCACAATTGCATCAGGGAGACGCCCGTGATGGGCTTCGTCATGGAATAGATTTGGGCGATGGCGTCGCGGGTCATGGGCCGGTGCGCTTCGCGGTCGGCAAAGCCAGCAGCGCCGAAGTAAGCTTCGCGGCCATCTTTCCACACGAGGACGGAGACACCAGCGGCGCGCCCGTCGGCAACCATTTTGTCTAGTGCGTCCTCGATCCGCTTGGAGTCCAAGCGCAACGGTGGTGTGGCGGTGTCGGCAGTCGTCTCCTGTGAGTTGGCCAAGAACGATGAACACAGCAGAACCAGCGTCAGCGTTGTTGCCGCTGCCAAACGAGGCGGGCGGCGATTCTTGAATATTTTGAAATTTGCGATTCGAGTGTTCAAGTCTTTCATGGCGGCACTTAGCGTACCACACGGGATATTGGGTCGTTGTCCCCTCCCTTTGGTCAGCGTTTCGACTGGGCGATTCGTCGGAAAACCGGCAAGTCCGCTCGCTCTGTGAACCAGGGGCTAACGTTCGGGAGATGCCGTCGCGCGGGGACAGTCCAAGTCGAGAGGTTCTTCAGAAAACATATTTCTGAGGTTAGTGTGAAATGACGCGTGCGAGGAGAACTTGAAAAGTGAGTTATTTCGAATATGGAGAGCTAATCGGCGATGCCTGGATTGGGTGGATCGATACCTAAGGCCGTGGCGAGCGCACACAAGTGGTCTTGTTCTTGGACTAAAATCTCCCGGAGACTTTCGGCGATGGCGAATTCGTTTAGTGAATCAGCTTGCTTTACGCGGCGTCGATACTGGCGAATCGTCTCTTTTTCATTCTCGAGATCGTAATGCAACATGTCTTCGGCCTTGTCGGATGTCTTGACAGGTTTGGGCGTAACGGAGGGCATCTCACCCAAATAATCGATGTGGTTGGCAATGGCGAGTGCGTGCTCCAGCTCTTCCTTGGCGTGCACGGCTAGTTCATCGGCGATGTTCATATAAGCCGCACCTTTTAAAACCTGAGAGTAGTTGACATACGCGATAATGGCTTGGTATTCGCGAGACAGGTCTTCGTTCAGTGCGGCGGCTAATTGTTTACGGGTAGTCTCTTCCGTGGAGATCTGTTCTTTAGGCATGTAAGTTAGACGGCGAGATTGCGCTAATTATTTCGTAGTTTATTTGCGCTGTAGTGCTCACGAACCGCAAACAACTTGCGCAGCGCTGGCGGCGGCCCCTGGACGCAGCGTGAAAAGGAGACCGGCTTGTAGATCGGACAGTGAAGAGTTGTCAACACCAACTCGGAGTCTGCCTCGTCGCTTACGGACTTATCACGGGGACGCGTGGTGGGCCATATGATTGATGAGAGCGGCAGGTCGCGGCGACTTTCGGCCACCAGTCAGCCATGCGAGACGCTCGTCTAGTTCGTCTCGACGAATTTCTCCGAGGACCCGAGCGACGATGGTACCGCTTTCGTCAATGAATACGGTATCTGGCACTCCTTGACCTAGGTGAAAAGTGTCGAGTTCGTCTGTGGAAGCGCCTGTCCATACAGGGAATCCGAGGTGGTATTGAGCAACGAAGGCGGGAATGTTCGCTTTCGTTTTATTGTCGTCGAGAGAGACGGCAATGAAGATCGCACCGGTTCGAGACCAGGCTTTTTCTGCTGCAACCAACATGGGAAGTTCTTCGCGGCATGGTCCGCACCAGGTGGCCCAGAAGTTTAACACGACCACCTTGCCACGGTAGTCGCCAAGTTTTACCTTCTCACCAGCTAAGTTGTGAAGAGTCAGTTTCGGAACTTTGTCCTGAGCAAGTGCAAGAACTTCGAGAGTCAACAAGAAGAGAGTTAAAACAGCGGTGCGCTTCACAAGGTAATAGTTAGCGCAAAGTGAATCTCGGATGCAAGCTGGTTGAGGTTTGAGGGCGTTACCAATCGAAGGATGGAGTGACAGTTCAACCGATGAGCCGATGACAGACTCCTAGAGATCCACTACGCTAGCGGAAGTCGTGTAATTCAATTTCAGGGAAACATATGAAATCTTTACTAACTTTCGCCGGGGGCAAGCGCCGCACCTTGTTGACACTTGGCTTGATGGGTCTTTTGTCAATGCTTTCGGTCCCTCGTCTGTATGGGCAGGGATGTATTGTCTCGCGATCTAACGGGGAACAGGGCGGCCCCGAGAGCGAGGGTGGCTACCTAGAGCCTGGAGATTGGAACTTCGGCCTAGGATTTCGCCACCAGTTCTCTTATATTCACTTCGTTGGACCGACGGAGCAGACATACCGCACGCAGCTTGGCACACAGGTAGAGAACAAAATCAACTTGGAGAATTTTGAAGCAACCTATCAGATCTCTCGGAGGTTCAGCGTGACCGCCGATATTCCGCTGTTAACAGCGAGCCGTCATCAAAACAGTTCGCCGATCATCTACACATCGGCTGGCATTGGGGATTCTTCGATCTTGGCACAAGGGTGGATTTGGGATCCGAGGTCAAGCGGTAACGGCAACGTCCAGTTAGGGATTGGGGTGCTGCTACCAACAGGGAAAGACAATGTTGCGAACACCTATAGTTTGAATGGTGTGACAACGACAGCGCTGGTCGACTATTCGATTCAGCCAGGGCAAGGCGGATGGGGCATCCCCTGGGAATGGACAGCATATAGAAATTGGCGAGGCAGCCAGTTTTACTTCAACGGCAGCTACACGATGATGACGAAAGACCTGGGAGCGCGGCGCAGCAACAGCAACAATCCGGTGACCCTTACGCAATTCAATGCCGTGACGGATCAGTATTTATTAGAGGGAGGTGTGGCCCACCCACTGCGAAGAGTCAAGGGGCTTACTGTTCTGTTTGGTCCGCGCATGGAAGGTGTTCCGGCTAAGAATCTGTTACCGGTGGGCGACAACCTTGGGTTTCGCCGTCCTGGATTTGCGGTGTCGGTTGAACCGGGTGTCCAATACGCGAAAAACGGAAACGTGTTTTCGATTACGATTGCCCGGGCAATCTATCGCGACCGGACTCGCAGTGTTCCAGATATTCTGACTGACGGCCACGGCGACGCAGCTTTCGCGAATTGGGTATGGTTGGCAAATTACACATTCCGGGTAAAGCGTGACCAGTCACATGCGGAACAATCTCACGTAATGGCGCCTCAAACTGGTCAGACGACCCCATAGATGACATGTTCCGGGAGCAAGTCCCCTTTGCCTGAAGCTCTCAAGCGGTGTAGTAATCTCTTTTGCTGTTATTTCGTAGCGAAAGCTCTCTGGGTCGAGGCTGTCGACTCGGCCCTGGGAGGTTTCTGCCTGAGGATACATGAGGAAGCGGAGCGGGGGACCGCTAGATCCCGGTAGAGTGACATCTTGAGCGAAATTGTAGGCTAGCCAGTTCATCTCCCACGAGCCGAACAAGCGGGAGCGAGCCGACTTAACTAATTCGTCATCGAGAGATCTGTTTCCAGGCGTTTCCTCTAACATCACTTTTCGTACATCCGCCGGATCGACGGGCACCCAACCGTAGTCGCTTAGGTAGACCTCCGCGCGGCAGTGCTGCGCTTTTGTGACGTTCTCGGAGGAGGGCCCGAGGCTCTTATATCCCAAGCCGGACTTAGCCACTCGGATTCCATAGACGTCACGAGCCGGTAGACCGACCGCGCGGGCTAATCCCACGTAGAGAGCATTGAGGTCGGCGCACTTGCCACCGAGATCGCCAGATTCCAACATGTAGCGGATATTGCCAGTACCGCAGCCACGGGTTTTCGGGTTCCGGTAGGTGTTTTCAACAATCCATTCATAGATTGCACGCGCCTTCTGGATATCGGTCTCGGCGCCTTTGGTGATTTCGATTGCGCGCTGCTTTACGATGCCGTCAGTGGGAACAAGTTTGGTAGACCGCACGAATGTGGCCAAATCTGAAGCCTTCTTCCGGCGCTTACCGGCTGGTGAGGCGAGGTCAACCGCCCAGTTCCGAGTTGCGGCGCGGCTCGTAATGGTTAGAGATGGTTTTGCGCCAGCTGGAAAACTAGCTGCTAGAATTCCAAGGCCTTCTTTCTGCGTTTTGAAGATCTTCGCTGTGCCGCCCTCGCACGTGAATTTATCTCCCATGGTCCTTTGAAAAGAGCTATCGCTGTTGGTTAGCGCTGTCGGAGCCCAAATAAGCGTTGTTCCCGCCGGTCTCAATACTTCAATGCGGGTGGTCAATTCGAAAACTCGCCAGTGATCGAGCTTTGACTCTTGGTCCGAGAGAGCATTGCGAGCCGCCAAGGATAGAGTTGGAATGGCGGAAATTGTCTGGAGGAATACTCGTCGCTTCATAAGGCTTCCATTGTCGTGCTGTTTTATTGTATCTACGATTTTCTTCCGATCGCTGTCACGCTAAGCTAGCGGATTGGACGGGATGCACACTGAGCCGACGGGGACGGAATCGGCGAACCTCTCGCGCGCTGGCCTAGCAGAACTTATCTACGGGCTGAATGACAAGCCACCAGTTCGTCATTCGATCATTGTGGCTCTGCAGCATGTGCTTGCCGTTTTTGTCGGTATTGTCACTCCGCCGCTCATTATTTCGAAAGCTCTGAATTTGCCGGCCGGGGATGAAGCGTTTCTAGTTAGTATGGCGTTGTTCATTTCCGGAGTTGGTACGCTGCTGCAGAGCGGACGGCTTGGGCTTATCGGTTCAGGATTGCTGAGTATTCAGGGCACGAGCTTTGTGTTCGTAGGGCCTATCATTGCGCTGGTAACAACTACGGTGGCGGAAGGCTCGGCATCGGCGCCAAGGGCTGCACTGGGCGTGGTGTTCGGCACTTGTCTGGTGGCCGCGCTTGTGCCGGTAGCAATCAGTCCCTTCATTCATTTGGCAAACAGGATTATTACTCCGCTGGTGACTGGAATTGTTGTAACCCTTATTGGATTGACGCTGGTGGAAGTAGGTATTACGAGCTTGGGGGGCGGATTTGAAGCTCGCGCCCAGGGCACATTTGGATCGGCACAAAACCTTATTTGGGCGGGCATCGTGATTGGTTTGATCGTGGTTATGAACGGAAGCAAATCAGAGTGGCTGCGCATGAATTCGGTGGTGGTTGGTTTGGTGGGTGGCTACGTTGTGGCGATTGCAGCCGGTAAAGTGGGTCTTCGCGACGTACATGGGCTTCCTTGGTTTACTGTTCCCGCTCCGCTTCACTATGGCTTGGGAGTGCGTCTGACTGCGCTCGTCCCTTTCAGTTTTCTTTACCTTATTACGGCAATAGAGTCGATTGGCGACTTGACTGCGACGTCCTCTCTTACATGCGAACCCATTGCAGGGCCGGTTTACTTTTAGCGGCTTCGCGGAGGAGTGCTGGCCGATGGAGTCAGTTCCATGCTGGCTGCGCTGTTTAATTCATTTCCCAGTACAACTTTTGCGCAGAACAACGGAGTGATTCAATTGACAGGAGTGGGGAGCCGTTACATAGGTCTTTTTGTGGGAGGCATCCTGATTCTGCTCGGACTCTGTCCAATTGTTGGAGGCGTGGTGCAGTCGATGCCGCAATCGGTGCTAGGAGGCGCGACGATCATTATGTTCGGGACTGTTGCCGTTTCCGGTATCAAGATTCTTGCCGGGGTTCACATGGACCGGCGCTCGTCAACCATCGCTGCCATTTCGTTTGGCTTAGGGTTGGGTGTCACTTTTGTGCCGGATATCATGCAAGGGATGCCGCCGTTGATTAAGGATACTCTCTCCTCTGGAATCGCGACTGGTGGGCTCTGCGCTTTGCTGCTAAACACTATCTTGCCAGGTAAGACCGCTTAACGGCCTGCGCAATTTCCAAACTGCTGGTGAAGAATTCATCTGACCCTATCAGGCCTAGATCCAAAGAAGCCTTTCTTTCGTATTACTAATTGACAATTCGTGCTACCCTTGATAGCACGTTTGTCTAATTCGTAACACGATGAGGGCATTCAAATGTCACGATTTCTGATTTTCTTATTGCTTACTTTTTCTTCAGTGTCGCAGGTGAACGGCGCTAACAAGAAGACGCTGGCTGCAAGTGAAACGTCGCCGGGTTCGCGGTTGCCTCAGCTATCAGGAACTGTCGTTGACACGTCCGGCGGGGTAATTGCCGGGGCTACCGTGCTGGTTTGGAGCGCGAAAGGTAGCGTACAAGTAACTACGCAGTCGGACAAGAACGGCTTCTACATTATTTCCAAACTGCCGGCAGGCAAATATTTCCTCTCCGTGTCTCATCCCGGTTTTGAAACCAAAGAAATTCCCATTGCGGTAGAGAGCAACGAGCCGTCGGCCACGCTGGGCATCACTCTGGCTGTGAGCTCGGTGAGCACCACTGTTAACGTGCAGGGCCGGGAGGATGACCTTGTAGGTTTTGCGCAATCTGCCACCCAGGGAACGGTGGGAGCGAAGGAGATCGAAGATCGTCCGATTCTCCGTTCGGGAGAAGTTTTGGAGACGGTTCCTGGCCTGATCATTACTCAGCACGCCGGCGGCGGTAAAGCCAACCAATACTTTCTTCGCGGCTTCAATCTCGACCACGGTACGGATTTCGCCGTTTTTCTGGATGATATGCCGCTGAATTTGCCATCGCACGCGCACGGCGAAGGTTACTCGGATATGAACACCGTCATCCCGGAGCTTGTGCAGCGGGTGAATTTCGAGAAAGGTCCGTATTACGCCGACGTCGGCAACTTCGGCTCGGCCGGCTCGGCCCATCTGGAGTTCTTCAAGACTCTTCCCGCGAATTTCATCCAGGTGGAAGGTGGCATGTATGACTATGGGCGGGCCGTTTTCGGCGTATCGCACGAGCTTGGTTCGGGAAGTTTGCTGTTAGGAGGGGAAGCGTATTATGACAATGGGCCATGGACGCATCCAGATGGGTTTGCGAAATTCAATGGCCTCCTTACCTACAGCCGGGGCGACGACGCTAATGGCTTCAGCATTTCGGCCCGTGGTTACCATGGGAAATGGAACTCGAGTGATCAGATCCCAGTGACAGCGACACCCGTTGTTGGTTTCTTTGGCGCTCTAAACCCGACAGACGGGGGCAATTCACAGCGTTACAGTTTGCAGGCCGAATGGCATCGCGAAAGCGCAAAATCAAAGACTAAGGTCACACTCTATGGTTTCTATTACGACCTGGATTTATTTTCCGATTTCACGTACTACCTGGACGACCGCATAAAGGGTGATCAGTTCGAGCAGCAGGACAGGCGCTGGGTGGTTGGGTTGGACGCCCACCACACGATTTCTAGCCAATGGTTCAGCCGCAACGTGGAAAATACGTTCGGACTGCAGGTTCGCAACGATTGGGTCAACAACGGACTTTACCGGACGGAAAATCGAGTGCGCACGGACAAGAATGATGGCAACGCATGTAATGACGAACCCATCGAAGCGTGTAACAGCAATCCTAATCTAGTGGCCGTTTTGCCGGCGGACACCGATTTGAATAAATTTACTGACACGATCTTCGGCTTTTATGTGGAAAATAAAATCCAGTGGGCGGAGAAACTCCGTTCTGTTGTGGCCTTGCGCGGTGATGAAGCAATTTACAACGTCACCAGCTTAACTCCTAGTTATGTCGCCAGCGAATTACCCGGCGCTCCGGTGGTCAACTTTGCGGCCGCCAATTCGGGCATGGCCACAAAGTTCCTGCCCGAACCCAAAGCCAGTTTGATTTTCGGCCCGTGGGCGAAGACTGAGTTCTATGTTCAGGGAGGATTCAGCTTTCACAGTAATGATGCGCGCGGCGCCACTCAAAGGCAGGAACCGATTTCACCGGACAATCCATTTCCCACTGCTTCGGCAAGAATCCCCGCCCTTGTTCCGACCAAGGGTGCGGAAATCGGGGTGCGCACTTCGGCCGTCTCGCATTTGCAGAGCACCGTTTCACTCTGGTATCTCCATAGTGCTTCCGAACTGCAGCAGGATGGCGATACCGGAGCGACCGTTGCTTCTCTTTCGCCGAGCAACCGATACGGAATTGAATGGGCGAACTATTACACTCCGCTGGAATATTGGACTTTTGATTTTGACATTGCGGATTCCCGAGCCTTCTTTACTGAGATTGACCCGGCTGATGCTGCGCCGAACAGCCCAGGCGGCAAGCGCGTACCCGAAGCGGTTGGGTTAGTGATTTCCTCGGGCGTGACGATGCACGATTACAAACGCTTTTCAGCGAGTCTGCGCCTGCGCTATTTTGGCCCACGCGATTTGACGTCCGATGAAATTTATCGCTCAAAGGCAACGGCGTTGCTGAATGCCGAGGTCCGGTATCGAATTACCCCAAAATGGAGTTTCGCCGTTGAAGCTTTGAATTTGCTGAATCGCAAGGACCACGACATTGACTATGCCTATAGCTCCCGAATCACGCCAACGGCCGATGCGGCATTCACAGATGTTTACCACCCTGTAGAGCCGTTTCAGTTGCGATTCGGGATCCGTCACGCTTTCTAATTTATTCGCTGTTCAACCTGTTTGCGCTAGAGTCGTGAACTGGCGCGAACCTTTCCGTTTAGCGGCATCAGTCTCTCAGGCAGGCTTTCGATGGCCCTGAGGAAGGGAGTTCTGTTTCCAGAAACGCGCGCAATCACCAATCCACCTTCAAGAGCCGCAACCGCATCTTGAGCGCGCTCAACCGCAAGAACACGAGGAAGGCCACATAAATCCTCCGCGAACCGAGCGAACGAGTCGATCCAGAACTCAAGCGAGGCTTTTGCCCGCGACTGCACCGCCTGACTTTGCCGATTCAGAGTTAACGTGTCGAGCAAACAGGCCTTGTTGCCCGAACCGTAGAACTTCCGGAGCCGTTCGCCGGTTTCCCGCAGACGTTCCGCAGGATCGCCAGGCTCGTTCAGAGGCGCCAAAATAACTGAAGCAAATTCGTCTGCTACACGGTCTAGCACGGCCGCTGCCATTTCTTCCTTGCCACCCTGGAATCGATGGTAAAGGCTGGCTTTGACCAAGCCCGTAGCATTCATGATGAGTGACAAGCTAGTCCCGTCGTATCCGTGGTCGCGAAACAAGCCCGTAAGTGCGCTTAGGACCTTGTCTTCTGAAAACTTTTGAAGCCCCATTGCTTCATTAGACGCCGAGAATGGACCGATCGGTTCAGCTAGAAACTTTTCCGAAAAATTCCGGCGACGAAACTGCCGGGGCTTCATCGAACCGAGTGTAGACCGATCGGTCTAATATGAAAGGAAGCACAGAAGATGAAATCAGCAATCGTTATCCTCTCAGACCCGAAGTCCGGATCTGAGGAGTCACTAGGTCGTGTATTCAATGCACTCGCCGCGGCCTATGATTTCAAACAAAAAGGCGATGAAGTGAGTATTCTATTTCAGGCAGCAGGCTCGCGCTGGCCGGGAGAACTGGATAAGCCCAATCACCCTGCCCACGCGCTCTACGAAGCAGTTAAGGACAAAGTGGCTGGCGTGTCGTGCGGATGCGCGGATGTGTTCGGCGCTCGTGTGGAAGTGGAGAAGAGCGGCTACGACTTACTTACGGAGAACCCGGTTCCCGGAACTAGCGGATTGCCCAGTCTGCGGCGACTTACGAGCGAGGGTTACTCGATCATGACATTCTAAAGCCGGAAAAACTCCTGAAAGAGATGCGGCGTTTTACCGGCGCGAATGTTGACTACGATATTGGGCGGCCCTCGCAGGCAAGCCTGGGACGCCTGATTGTTTGGCTGATGAGGAGGTAAATGAATGCAGAATCCATTTCACGAGGGCGAGTTGAAAGCCCAAAGACTGGCGCACGAAGAGATTGTCGCTGAGCGCAACAGCAATATGATTGCGGACCGGGTCATGGGTGGGGCGTTGCCCTTTCTGGCACAGCAATCGATGGCGGTGTTCGGTTCGCGCGACCGCCAAGGCAGGGTTTGGGCTTCGATGGTATTTGGATCGCGCGGATTCATGAAATCGACCGATGGCCGGAATGTGGATTTTGATCTTTCGCTGGTGGCCGTTCAGCAGCAAGATCCATTCTGGCGAAACATTGAAGCGAATCCGGCAGTTGGGATGCTGGCGATTGAGCTAGGCAGCCGCCGCCGAATTAGGATAAACGGGGACATAAGCCAGCGAACAGAAAGCGCTATGCAACTTGCAGTGAGGGAATCGTATCCAAACTGTCCGAAATACATCACGCGCCGGATGGTGAGAACGTTCGAAGTTGGAGAGCCCTTGAAAAGCGAGATTAATGGGGGCAGGGCGCTGGAACCAGAGCAGGAGCGTCTTCTGGGGCGCGGAGACGTGGCGTTTATTGCCACTGCGCATCCAACGCGCGGAGCCGACGCATCGCATCGCGGTGGCAACCCGGGCTTCATTGAAGTGCTCGACGGAGAGATACTGCGCATTCCGGATTACGTGGGAAATGGCATGTTCAACACGTTCGGCAACCTGCTTGTCGATCCTGCAGCCGGACTGGTTGTGCCGGATTTTGAACGCGGGAGTGCTTTGCTGCTAACCGGCAGGGCGGAGGTTTTGTTTAACGGCGATGACCCGATTCATGCCACTGGCGGCACGCATCGTTTCCTGATATTCCACATAGAGGAGTGGCTGCAGTTGGCGCTTCCCGCCTTGAAGAGCGAGGTTCTTGATTATTCTCCTTATAATCCCCCCTTGGTAGGGAAATGAAGTTTCAGCATCTTACGAGTTCAGTAAGTTTCAGTGCCGCACGGTGAAATCTAGAGTGACGGTATGCGCAATCCCTCCGCCCATGGCTGTGATCGTGATCGGGTAGGTGCCGGTGGGGACGTGGCGGGATACCGAGAGGATCATTTGGGAGACTCCTTGACCCGGGGCATTGATAGAAATCGGGCTGAAGCTAATATGAAGGCCAGCGGGCGCGCCAACGGCGGACAAAGCGATCGAAGAGGAAAAGCCTCCAGTAACGCTAACGTTCAAGAAAACTGAGCTGGTTTTGCCAAGTGCGAGAAATTCTGCTGCCGACGACGTCGCAAGGCTGAAGTCCGAAGCCGTCATTTTCGGCCTGAGTGCGTTGATTAAGCCACTTCCGTTCGGAGAACCCCAACCAGTGACGAGATCGTAGCCGGGCACCGCCGAAAAGCTGCCCGACGTGCCACTGGCGATGTCGTGGAAGTCGATTGCATAGCTGGGGGTGACATTTTGCGCATAAATTGTGGGGTTAATGAATCCGACGGGCGATCCGCCGTTGGCCACTGCCTGCTGATTGACGAGGGCCAAGTAGCCAGCCCACATAGGAGCGGCGAAGCTAGTGCCGCCCAGTTGGTTGGCTGCGCATGCAGTTTGGTTAGCACACACATAAAACGTAAAGTTCGCGTTGGCCGCGACATCGGGGCCGTTCCGGAGAGTAGTTGAACCTCGGTTGCTAGAGTTGATCACTCCCGAGAGCTGTTGCCACGAGGGAATGGAAATGGAATCGGGAGAGATGCCGCCACCGCTATTGGGCCAAGCCGTTTCCGATTGCCAAGGGCCAGCAGCGCTAGCGGTGACCAAGTCGGTGCCGCCTACCGAAACGACATTGGCGTCGTCTGCCGGCCAGGCCTCATTTGATGAAGACCAGGTGGAGTTATCGCCTGACGCGGCAAAGAAGGTTTGGCCCTGCGCAGCCATTTTTTGGAAATAGGGGTCGAGCGTGTTCGGATCGGCGGGCGTCCAGCCCCACGAGCAACCAATGGTGGTGGGGAGTGGATTGTGAGTTGTCATGGCGCTCAGGATGGCGGTGTCGGTGGACCCGATGTACACCACCAGGCTTGCTAACCCGGGCGCCATGCCGAGGGCCTGGGTCATGTCGATAGTTTGTTCGGAGTCGTCACAGCCGTTACTTTGGAGGCAGGCTGTGCTCGTGCCGTCGGTGGACAGGAGGCTGACCGGCACGTTGTTCGTTTGACCAGCATTCTTGTAATAGGTGGACAAATCGTCCAAGTCGGTGCCGGCGTATTCGAATAATCCGAGGTTCTGGCCAGCGCCGGTGAGAGCTGTCCCGCCATAATAGGCCGCGCGCATATCGCTCCCTAAAAAAGAACCAGACGGGCCGGAGCCAGTGGTGGCATGAGTCACAACAGCGTCCGGATTCAGACCGTGTTCTCTCGCATAAGCGGTCCTCGTTATCAACATAGGCTTCGGAATGGAGTAGTCGTCCAATCCAGAAATGTGCCAAAGCTGGAAGGGCAGGTCAAAGGTTGGCTCACGGTCTGGTGCGTAAAATGTGCCGTCTGTTGTGGTATGGCGATAGGTTCCCATCTTCACGTGGAAGGCCTTCTCGACGGTCGAAGCCGGACCTCGGATTACTACATTCATGCCATCGCGAGTGCCACCCATGATCGAGAACTTATGTTTCTTTACGAACTTGACGACGGCATCGTAGTCTTTTTGGCTGGGACCGAAGCGTTCGGTGAACTGCGATACGGTGACGAAGTGCCGGTAGGAGGGGCTGGCGGGATCGTAGAGTGCTTTTAGAAACCTATCTAGTCCCGGTTGGTCTCGTAGCGGCAGGACGAGGTTTAGAGTCATGACTTGAGTCCCGGGAATGTTCCCCATCCGCTTTGCTTTATGGTTGCGAATGACAGTCCTTAGCTGACGAGTCAAACAGTGCCGCGGCTCTGCTGCCAAGCTAAGAGTATTTAGAAGATACAAAAATGTGGCAGCTACTAGAAAGGATTTCTTCAGTGATGTTCGACTCATACATTTCCTGTTGACTCGGATCCAAGCCCTAGAAGAAAAGGGTATCTGGTCAACTTTTCTATTGGAGCACCTCGGATTGAGAAGACCAACGCGGCTTTCCGGAATCGGCCGGATATCAGGATCTCTAAATGGGTGCTGGATGATGATTGAATCGAACCGTTTTTAGCTATACGACAGGAATTTTGCGATCCTACGAACCGGCGGCATTTGCCTGCGCCCGGATATTTTGGTTCCTACGAAAGCGGTTTTCTGGATCGAAGGCGGCTTTGATTGCCGAAAGCCTGGGGTAATTTTGCGCGTAAGCCTCCGGGACGCGCTCCATGTCATCTTGATCCAAAGTGTTAACGTACACTCGACCGCCCGACCACGGTTGCATAGCGGAGTAGAACTTACGCGTCCAGTCAATATGGCGCGCGTCTTCTGCTGAATCGTTCCATACGCTGATCAGAACGAGGTCAAACGGATCGCTGCGAATCGGAAAAGCGGTGGCACTGGATGGTACCCGAGAGACTGCGCCATGGGCGTGTTCAAGGATGGCGAGAGACCGCGGAGAACTGCACGATTCGGCGAAGTGCACGAAGGTATCAATCGCCTCGTCCGGCAGGTTGCGCAGGAAGCTGCTCTTCCAATAACTGCGAAGGCCGAAAGGAGCTACGCCATCGAGCATTTGTTGCATCGCTGGATACGGCATTGTACTTATCAAATCGGCAATAGGTGAGCCAAACTTGCGAAGCGGGGCTACAGCACGTTCCCGGTCGGCGGCGTTATCGCCACACCATGCCGGGATGAGCGCCACCACCGGACGGCCATCGGGAGTTGAAAAGGCAGCGGCGTAAACGGTAAGTTCATCGGGTATGCCCGTTACAAAATCGCGGTAGAACCTCAACACGTCACGGGCATGGGCCAGAGGGTGTAGAACCATACCCGAGATGACGGTCGTGATTGGGTACAGGCGATAAGTGATTGAAGTGACAACCCCGAAGTTACCGCCACCACCTTTCAACGCCCAAAATAAATCGGGGTGCTCGGACGAACTGGCGCGGATCGGCTCGCCGCTTGCCGTGACGATGTCATAGGACAGTGTGTTGTCGCACACCAACCCACACCGTCCCATGAGCCAACCAACGCCACCTCCCAGTGTGAGTCCAGCGATGCCGGTAGTCGAGATCAGACCTCCCGTGGTCGCGTGGCCGTAGAGGTGGGTCTCGCGATCAAATTCGCCCCATGTCAGGCCCATTTGCGCCGTGGCCGTGCAATTGTTTGGATCGACTGCGATGCCCTTCATCTTTGAGAGGTCGATCACGAGGCCATCATCCAGCATGGCGAGTCCTGCGGCATTATGCCCACCTCCCCGGACTGCCGGATAGAGGCCCTGATCAACACTAAATCTCACTGCCGCAACCACATCGGCCGGTCCGCTGCAGCGCGCGATGGCCGCTGGTCTGCGATCGATCATGGCGTTCCAGATGGCGCGAGTAGAATCGTACTGCGCGGATCGGGGCGTAACAATCTCGCCGCGAAACTGCGACTCGAGAGCTTTGAGGTCCATATTTGTTTGCTCTATCGGTTGACGCGCTGTTCGCTATGAAGCTGCGGCTGACGCTCGCGCATAGCCTGCGGCGATGGCAGTGGTGTCTGCGAGAGCGGTATATCTCGTGATCTTGCCATCCCGAATTTCAAAGGCCAGCGCTACGGGCGTGTCGACGGTTATGCCCGTCGATTTGACATGAGCCGAGTAGTTGCCGATCAAGACGACGCTAGTGCCCTCGGCTAACACTTGACTAACGCTAAGTTTTGGATCGCTTTGTGTGCTGACCAACTTTTCGAAGTAACCTCGAATCTCGGCATGTCCTTTCATGGTGCCGGAGTAAGGGATGATTGCCGGGCCAGGAGAGTGAATCTCGCAATCGGTAGAGCAATTTTCAATCATGGAATGGATGTCACCGCGGCCGAACGCTTCAAGTTGCCGCTGTACCACTGCGACGTTTTCTTGCGGAGAACTCTGAAGCTGCTGGAGCAGCGAGAACGTGTCGAATTGCATCCAGTGATTCACGATTTTGCCGTTTTGAATTTTGTAGATGATGATCAGGCCTGCCGAGACGGTTTTCCCGGTTGGTGCAATGCCTGCAAACGGGCCACGATGAAAGCCGCGGAATTGGGCGCGCACGACCACCAGATCTTTTTCCGCAGTTGTTTCTTCAGGCAGCAACTCGTAATGTGGGAACGCAGCCTCGATATCGGCAATGTGCTTCGCGAGACTTTCATCCGCGACATATTTGCCGACGATATCGGCAGTTTTCGCTTTGCCACTCAGCGCGTTCAGATAATCGGCGATTAGTTTTTTGTTTTGGCTCACGCTGCTATCGGTGGCTGAAAATGCACCCGCTGCACGCCCGCGAATGGCTTCGAGCATTGCCCCGGAGTTAGCAACCTGGACGAACCGCGCAATCTTGCCGTCGCGGAATTTGAAATACAGAGCGAGCGGAGAATCGACGTGGATCCCTGTAGCTTTGACAATCGCCTCATATCTCCCAAAAACGCCGACCGCCTCATCGTTGGAGAAATATTCGCGCAGATCAAGCTTTATGTCTTTGCTCTGGCTTGCGACAGCGGAAAAAAATTCCATCACACCGCCAGGGGAATGGCGGATTCCGGCGGTTAACAGTTCGGCTGGCGCTTCGTATTCCCAACTGACGTCGTCCGTAACCATCCCGCGAATGGCAGCCATATCGCCTTTTTCAAAGGCCGCAAAAAACGATTTCACCGTGTCAATCATGTTTGGCATATCTATCCTTCATCTCGCGAAGCTCCAAAGTTCCTGGGCGATTCTAAAGGCGCGCTTTTGTCAGTTTGGAGTGTAGAATCAGAAGGCTACTCTTATCAATGCCCTAAAAGGGTAGGAGTGGCGATTTGTTCAAATTTGGGGTTGAATTCGAGTGGAGTGGCGAAAACCCAAAGCGGAAGACTTGGAGTCATTCTTGCGGCTGCATCCAGAACCTCTTGGAGCAGAAGCTGTGGCCGCTGGTATGGTCGGACCCATTTGGCGGAGGCTGTTATCGGCTGGGGGATTTCAAGGGGCGGTCGTCCCTCGAACCAAATCCCTGGGAACGGAATCGATTGCAGGGGTGGGTGCAAGCGTTTTCGTGGATGAAGCCTTTGCGGAAAACGAATTGAATGATCCCCGCCCCGGTCTGAATGGCCGCGTTACTGGTAGCCAATTGGGGCAAGGCAGTTTAGCCTTCAGCAGGGAAAGGATTGCGGAGGCCAACAGTTCGGGCGGCGTGAACGTGGCGATTCTGACGGCTCGATGGAACCCAGAATTAGTGGATGAGGCAGAGATTAACGACACCCGACTTACTTTGTCTGGCGCCTTTTCCGAAGCACACGCTGGTTATCGCTTTGAGCGTGTGTTGATTGAACTGATAGATGCGCAAGATCGCAGGTGGGCCAGCGCAATTCCGTTCATTCGAATCCACGCCGAGTTTCCCGGTGGGACTCGAGCTTTGGCACTGGTCGAAAAATCAAACTTGGAAGCAAACCAAGCTACTGTCTTGGCGCAACACTTCTCCTGTCCTTTGCCCCGCTTGTTTCTGCGTGCTAGCGATCAGGAGCTTTTGTTGGCAGCCCTGGACAACCCAACAGACGAATGGCTGACGCGAGAATTGGGGCTGACGAAGGAAGCTGTCAAACGACGGTGGAGCGTGCTGTTTGAACGAATTGACAGAGAGATGCCAGAACTGTTTGAATCGATGAAAGCCGATGATAGAAGCGTTAGGGGGCCCCAGAAGCGGCATGTCGTTTTGGCTTATGTAAGGAAACATCCGCAAGAGCTTAGACCATTTGCCCGTGCTGTGCAGGCGAACGCCCGCTAATTGGTCTTGGTCGCACCTTAAAACCTGAATAAAGTGGGTAGGCTTCAAAAGTGTCAGTCGAGGATCGTCCGATAAGGAATTGAGGCATGTCTGGGCCTGGGAAGGACGGTTGTTTTGGAGTTACTTGATAAGTTTTTAAACTGGCTTTACGAGGACACCGCGGATGAACCTGGGGCATTCAAAAGCGTTCCCAAACGTGCTTTGTTGGCGGGGCCAAAGATTCCGAAGCAGATTGCCCAGCACAGCTTGCCTAGGCCAGAGCGCTTGGCGGAGATGGCGGCCGCGTACCAAGCCAAGCAGACGCAGCAATTAAATGTGGAGTATGAAACCTTCTTCCGCTCGGGATATCCAAATTTCCTTCTGTGGGTGGAAACGCAGGTTGAAAGGTCGGCGGCTTTTGGCGGGCGGTTTCTACTACTTACCTTCGATAATTCGAGTGGCATTGTTACCGCCGCCACGCCGGGCCCGCGCGAGGTACTGGCGCCGACCTCTTATGCGGCGCCAGTCTCTCAGTCGAGCGTACAGAGACTGGCGCATGCCGTGGCGGAACATTTTCGCAATGCGGAGTTCTATGTGCGCATTGAACGGGTAGAAGGTACGTTCTCGCGGACCGGGGCAAACGTCACGGCCGCTTGCGACCAACTGGATATTTTCTGGGCCGATTAGGATGCCGCCAAATCTCCCGACGTCCAGTATTTGCACCCTCATCACTATTTCGTTAGCGGTTCATGGTCGAAGCTGATCGCGCGCGTTACCTCCCATATGCCGTCCTTATTCTGCCAAAGCATTACGAACTTGGCTTCTCGCCCAATATCCTCAGGATGTCCGGCATGGTGAAAGCGGTGAACCCCAATCTGCACTGCGCCAAATCCTTTTAATGGATGCACTTCCATTGAGCTTGGAACTAACGTCCGCTCTACCTTGCCACAAATGTTTTGTTTAATCGCGGCGATGAACGGCTCTTTGCCGATGCTGAGGCCAGTCTGGTCATGGTAAAACTCGAGGTCATCCGCCATCATTTCGCCTAATTTATTGAGATCGCAATGGTTGTAAGCGTCAAAAAGCTGCGTACCGAGGGACTGGTTCAGTGAGTTTCTTTCCGCCGGAAACGGGATATACTACGGGGCAGCTTAAAGACTATGAAAAGCAACAGACGCCATTTCGTACAGACGCTTGGGACGAGTTCAGCAGGAATCGCCCTTGGAGCAACACTTGCCGCAGACCCGCAGGCCGCTCTGGCGGAGGGCCAGGATGGGCAGCTTCTCTATGTTGGAGACAACATAGCGGTCACGCAGACCGAATACGGGAAGGTGAGAGGCTACCAGCTTCGAGGGATTTATCATTTCCTTGGCCTGCCTTACGGGGCGGACACGTCTGGCGCAAACCGCTTCATGCCGCCGCAAAAACCTAAGCCGTGGGCGGATGTCTACCCGGCACTCTGGTGGGGGAATTCGGCGCCGCAGAATATGGAAAACCGCTACGCCAACAAGTTCGCTTCCTTCCGCGACCATTGGAACTACGATGACGTGAGCGAAGATTGTTTGCGCATCAATGTGTTTACTCCAGGAATCAACGAAGGGAAGAAGAGGCCGGTGCTCTTTTGGATTCACGGCGGCGGTTTCGTGAACGGCAACGGTATAGAGCAGGAAGGATACAACGGCGAGAACTTCGCGCGTTTGGGCGACGTGGTGTTTTGCTCCATTAATCACCGGCTCGGTCCACTCGGGTACTGTGATCTAGCTGGCGTAGGCGGAGAAAAGTTTGCCGCGTCTGGGAACGTCGGCATGTTGGACATTGTGGCGGCGCTTGAGTGGGTTCGTGACAACATTGCCAACTTCGGCGGCGATCCGGCGAACGTGACGATTATGGGTCAGTCAGGCGGCGGGGCTAAAGTTTGCATCCTGACCGCCATGCCTTCTGCTAAGGGGCTGTTCCACAAGGCGGTCGTGCTGAGCGGGGCGTCGCGGAAATCTGGCGAGAAGAGTTATTGCGAGAGTCTGGGCGCTGCAGTCGTGAAGGAAGCGGGGCTGACGTCAGACGATCTGACGAAGTTGCAAACTATGCCTTGGAAAGAATTCTATGCGATTGCCACTCGGGCGCAACTGGCTATGGCCAAGAGTGCGGGGCCTGCCGCTGGAATGTCTCGCGGATTCGCGCCTGTGGTGGATGGAAACTTTCTGCCGCAGCATCCTTACTATCCCGAGGCGGCGCCGACAGCGGCGCACGTGCCAATGATCATCAGTTCGGTTCAGAACGAGCAGTCACCCAGTTGGGCCGATGCCGCTTTGGAGGCGATCACATTGGAACAGGTGGTGGAAAAGGTTCGGGAGCGAGCGGGTTTCGGTGCGGGTTTTGGAGATAGGGCGAAGGACATAGTTGAGTCTTACGCGAAAGCGTTTCCGGGCAAGAAGCCGGTGGAAATCTGGTCGCTGGTGAGTAGCAATCGGGAGGGCGTGGTTGAGTTGGCGGATGTGAAATCGAAGCAGCCCGCGCCTGTGTTTGTGAATTGGTTTACTTGGCAACCACCTTTGTTCGACAACCGCATGCGGGCGTTTCATTGTGTGGATATAAGTTTCTGGTTCTATAACACCGATTTAATGTTCACGCATACTGGTGGCGGGCCGAGGCCGAGAGCGCTCTCGGCGAAGATGGCGGGCGCACTGCTGCAGTTCATGAAAACCGGCGATCCCAATGGGCCGAATCTACCGGAGTGGCCGAAGTACTCGGCAGCTAATGGGCAGACTATGATCTTCGATAATATTTGCGAGGCGAAGAACGATCCGGACAGAGAGGCTAGGAAATCTTTGCCATCGTCGGTTTAGCTGCGGAGCTTGACGATTTACGCGTGGATAAAAGGCACCTTGTCTCCCCAAAATTTTTCGATGAGCGGGAGGGCTGCTAGGGAGTAGCCGGTGGAGATGAACTTGCGCTGGCCAGTGTGTGACTCGTCGTATTCAGGGTGACGTTCGAGATAGGATTTCAGTGCGTGAGCGGTGGCGTCTGGCTGGTGAATCATTCGCACGTTAGACGGCAGGGCGGCAGCAAAGAGATCGGCGACAAGCGGGTAGTGAGTGCAACCGAGGATTACGCAATCGGGCGATGTGGAAAGCGTGCTCGTTAGCTCGCTTACATAACGGTTGACGAGCGCTTGTAAATCTTGATGGGGCAGTCCGCGCTCGATGGAACCGGCGAGATCGGGGCAGGCTTGTTGAACTACGGTAAGGTCTGGCCGACGTTTGTGGATCTCTATGGGGTAGCAGCCAGTTTCTACGGTGCGGCGGGGGGCGAAAACGGCGATAGTGGACTGTTTTGTTTGTTGCGAGGCGGCGCCATTGGCGTGCCAAGCGACCCCGGTCGCAGCCTCAACCGTTGGGACGACGATGCCGATCACGTTTCGCCGGACGCCGTCCTCGCGCCGCTTTACGGGCAGCCATTGCTGTTGAATCCAGCGGAGCGCTACGGTTGAGGCAGTGTTGCACGCGAGGACAACGAGTGTGGCTCCCTCTGTAAATAGATGTTCGAGAGCGGTGCAGGTTAGGTTCAGCACCTCGATGGGCGAGCGGGCTCCATACGGCGCGTTGCGGTTATCGCCAAGGTAAATGAAATCGCGTTCGGGCAGGGCGTCGATGAGTGCACGATGAATGGTGAGGCCACCAAAGCCGCTGTCGAAAACGCCGATCATCTTAGGAGCCTTACAGTTACGAAGTTTTATTCGTCGCCTCTTAACAGCGTAACGAAGGTAGACGCTAAAATTAGGCCGGAGCGGCGGCGTAGTCACCTTGTATTTGTGCAACAAATTTTCATTCAAGCGTGGCCGAAGAACTGGCCCCCGACCTGACCGCCCTGAAAACGTTATCCTTAAATCAGACATCAGAAAAGAAGCCCCAGGAGAAACATGCCAAGCATAGAGTTTGTCTTAAATGGAAGACGAGAGACCGTAGACGCGATTCCGGAAATGCCGCTCCTTTGGTTATTGCGGGATAAGCTTCACCTCACGGGAACCAAATACGGTTGCGGAATCGCCATGTGCGGGGCCTGTACGGTGCATGTTGACGGGCATCCGACGCGCTCGTGTGTTACCCCGATGTCAAGCGTAGCAGGCAAAACCGTGCTCACGATTGAAGGGCTTTCGGCTGATGTAACTCATCCAGTGCAGCAGGCGTGGATAGAAGAAGACGTGCCGCAGTGTGGCTATTGCCAGTCTGGGCAGATCATGGCGGCGGCATCGTTGCTGGCTAAAGCGCCGCACCCAACCGATGCCGATATTGATGAAGCATTGCATGGCAATATTTGCCGGTGTGGAACTTACAACCAAATTCGACGGGCTTTGCATCGGGCGGCGGAGATCAAAGCGAACGGAGGTCGGGCATGAGCGCGCTTTTGACTCGACGGAATTTATTGGCACGCGCGGGTGGACTGGTGGTCGCGTTGACGCTGCCGTCTGGAACAGGCTTGGCGCAGCGGCCGCGGGGCGGCATGCCCGTGAAACCTGGCGCCTACATTCATATAGGTTCCGATGACTCTGTCACTTTCGTCATCGTGAAGGGTGAGATGGGGCAGGGAACAATCACGTCACTCGCCATGATCCTGGCAGATGAACTGGATTGCGATTGGAGCAAAGTTAAGACTGAGTTCGCTCCGGTTGATCCGGCGTCATATGGCCCGATGCAGGGTGTGTATGGCAGCACCAGTATCCGCACTATGTGGACTCCCATGCGGCAAGCTGGGGCCACGGCGCGCGCGATGTTGATACAGGCCGCAGCAGCGCATTGGCATGTCGATGCTGCTCAGATCCACACCGAAAATGGATGGTTAATAGGGCCGGCGAACGGCATGCGGACAAGCTACGGTTCTTTGGCCGATGAGGCCATGCGCTTGCCCGTTCCGACGAACGTTGCCCTGAAAGATCCGCATTCGTTCAAACTGATTGGAACTGCGGTTAAAAGGCTCGACACCCACGATAAAGTTTCGGGGGCGGCGCGCTTCGGCATTGATGCGCACGTACCTGGCATGTTGTACGCTACTACACTGCGGTGTCCGGTTTTTGGCGGCAAAGTTGCCAGTTTTGACGCGGCTAAGGCGAAAGCTGTGCCGGGTGTGAAGGACGTGATTCAGATTTCGAATGGCGTTGCCGTTCTGGCCGATAACACGTGGTCGGCTATGCAGGGAAGGCGCGCACTTGCTGTGCAGTGGGACGAGGGTCCGAACGCCAACCTTAACAGCGAGATGATTCGGGCCAGGATGGTGGAGTTGTCGAAGAAGCCTGGTGCGGTTGCTAAAACGGTTGGCGACGTACCTGGGATTCTAGCCGCCGCTGCCAAGAAACTAGACGCGGTTTATGAAGCGCCATTTCTGGCGCATGCTTGCATGGAGCCGCTAAACTGCACGGCCAGTGTGACCGCCGATTCTTGCGAGATCTGGGCGTCCACGCAGATGCCAACTGGTGCTCAGCAAACGGCCGCCAAAATCACGGGTCTGAAACCGGAGAAGATCCGGGTGAACACGATGTTGATGGGCGGTGGCTTCGGACGTCGTGGTGGTCTCGACTTTGTAGGTGAAGCGGTTGAGATTTCTAAAGCCGCGGGAGCACCGGTAAAGCTCACCTGGATGCGCGAAGACGATATTCACAATGGGCCATTTCGACCGGCTGCCTATGTCAAGTTTGGTGGTGCGGTGGACAGCGAAGGATGGCCGGCTGCCTTTACTGCGCGGGTGGTATG
>Ga0182012_10001495_pt1 | contig 25546 bp, 30 predicted proteins | sample 612S2SmetaG_FD_120486 | JGI IMG/M metagenome (GOLD analysis project Ga0182012, IMG submission 120486) | Permafrost microbial communities from Stordalen Mire, Sweden - 612S2S metaG | ecosystem: Environmental > Terrestrial > Soil > Wetlands > Permafrost | place: Sweden: Stordalen | collected...
GCCCTTGGACAGCAGGAACCGCACGACCGTGCTCGCGCGGGCCGTCGAGAGCTCCCAGTTGCTCGGATAGGCCCCGCCCTGGATCGGCACGTTGTCGGTGTTCCCCTCGACCGCGACCGGGTGCCCTTCCGCCAGCTGCAGCAGCTGGGCGATCTCGCTCAGCAGGGAGTCCGAGCGCGGGCTGAGGGCGGCCGACCCGGAGGCGAACAGGAGATCGTCGGTCAGCACCCTGATCACCAGGCCCCGGGCTTCGATCGTGGTGCGCACTTTGTCGCCGAAGCCGTGTGCCTGGGCGTAGCTTTCGAGCTCGTGCTTGATCTGCCCGAACAGCTGTTCCTGGTTTTCGCCGGCGGCCGTCGCGGCGGCCGCGGCCGACGCCTGTGAGCTGGCGGAGCCGTGCGTGCTGCTCTCCTGCAGCGTGCTGGCCGTCGAGGCGGTCACGGGCACGATCGCCTGGACGTCGATGTTGCTGGGGAAATGGCTCGTGCTGGCGCTCGCGCCCGGTTTGGCGATCCCTTTGCCGCCCGGCAGGATGTCGCCCGAGAAGGCCGCCCGCAGCGACTTCTGGAGGACCTGGACCTTCGAGATGTTGACCGAGGAGATCGAGAACAGCACCATGAACAGGGCCATCAGCAGGGTGATCATGTCGGCGTAGGTCAGCAGCCACCGCTCGGCGCTCTCCTCCTCCTTGTGGGCGCCGCCACGACGCCGGCCGCCATGCCCGCGGGCCATCCTCAGGCTGCCTTGGATTCGGCGTCCACGCTCGACGGCGCCATGTCATCCTCGGCGTCGCGCTCGGCGGGCGGGACGTAGGACATCAGCTTTTCGGCGACCAGGCGCGGGTTGTCCCCGGCCTGGATCGAGAGGATCCCCTCGACGGTCATCATGCGCAGCTCGGCCTCTTCGCCGGAGATCGCCTTGAGCCGGTTGGCGATCGGCAGGAAGATCACGTTGGCGGCGCCGACCCCCATCAGCGTCGCGATGAAGGCGGCGGAGATCGACGGGCCGAGAGTGGAGGGCGCGGCGAGGTTCTGGAGCACGTGTACGAGGCCGAGGACGGTGCCGATGATGCCCATCGTGGGGGCGAACCCGCCGGCCTTCTCAAACGGCGCGGCGCCGGCCTCGTGGCGGGCCGTCATACCGTCGACCTCGGCCTCGAGGATCGCATGGACCATCTCCGGGTCGGTCCCGTCGACGACCAGCTGCAGGGCGTTGCGGGTGAAGGCGTCCTCGATCTCGCCGAGCTGCGCGTCGAGCGCCAGAAGGCCCTCGCGGCGGGCCTTGTCGGCGAGCGCCACCAGCCGGTCGAGCTGGCCTCGCATGTCGGGTGGTTCGGCCGAGATGACGAGCTTGTAGAGGCTCGGGACACGCTTCATCGAGGTCATGCCGACGCTGGCCAGCGTGACGCCTCCCGTACCGCCGAGGATGATCATCAGGGCAGGGATGTTTATGAACGAGGCAGGGCTCGTCCCGTCCATCATTGAACTGAGCAGGAGTGACCCGAAGGCCACCCCTATTCCGATGGCCGTTGCAGCCTTCATATGCTCCCCCCATCGGCGCCGCCGCGCGATCCTTCACTCTTGCCGAGCTGTCCTGCACGAACCGCCGAGCGGGGCCCGATCGCCGTCCCCGCCTGCGGCGGGCGCTCAGCTGGGCTGGTCCTCGACGGCCGTCAGCCGCGGCACCTCGCGGCTCACCGGGGGGGCTGGCGGGCGCTCGGCGCGACGCCGCCTGAAGGCGTCGCTGAGCACATCGGCGCGGTAGGCGTGAACCTCGGCGGCGACCTCCTCGGGGGTCTCCGCGACCACCACCTTGGCCCCCGTCGCCAGTGTGATCACCGTGTCGGGCGTCGACTCGACGGTGACGATCATGTCCGGATTCAGTTGGAACGGCTCGTCGTGATGGCCGAGCCGGCTGAGCGTGATCATCCTCACTCTCCCTTGTGGTCAGTCTAGCCGTGGGGCGGGACGGCGACCGTCGCCGCCGCCCCGCCCGGGGCTCCTCGGAGTCGCTTGTGGCGTACCCCCTTCCGGGCCCGTGGACCCATCTGTCGGTCAGTCCAGGGCTAGTGCATCTGGACGAGCGTTTCCAGCATCGTGTCGGCAGTCGAGATCACCCGCGAGTTGGCCTGGTAGCCGCGCTCGGCGGTGATCATCTTGGTCATCTCGGTGGCCAGGTCGACGTTCGACATCTCGAGCTCGCCGCCGATCGTCGAGCCGAAGCCCGCCGTCGAAGGCGTGCCGACGACCGGCGAGCCGGAGTTGGACGTCGACGACCACAGCGACCCGCCGATCCGTTCCAGGCCCGATTCGTTGGGGAACGTCGCCAGCGAGACGTAACCGGCGACGACGCGCTGCTGGTAGGTTTTGCTTTCGGCGTTGTTGTCGGTGTAGGAGACCGAGCCGTCCTGGCCGATCGCCACGTTCGTCGAACCCGGTGGGATCATGATGAACGTGTCTTCTTTGCCCGCCGTGTAGGTGGTTTCGGTTTCCCCTTCGGTCGGCACGGCGTTGTGCCCGACGACGTAATCGCCGTCCTGGGTCGTCAGGAAGCCCTTCGAGTCCGTCGCCAGGTCGCCCGCCCGGGTGTAGCTGAAGGCCGCCGGCAGACCGCTCGTGTAGGGCGGTTTGGCAGGCGGTTCGCCGGCGCCGACCCGCAGGAAGCCGTTGCCCTCGATCGCGATGTCCAGCGGGTTGCCGGTCGTCTGGAAGGCACCCTCGGTCATTTCGTTGCGGGTCGCGTCCACTCTCACCCCGAGCCCGATCTGGACCGGGTTCGAGCCACCGTTCGTCGCCGTCGGCGCCGCGGCGCCGTGGAGGATCTGCGAGAGCGAGTCCGCGAAGGTGATGTTCGAGGCCTTGTAGCCCACGGTGTTCACGTTCGCGAGGTTGTTGGCGGTGTCGTTGAGCATTTCCTGATTTGCGTCGAGGCCGCTGATCGCGGCATACATTCCAGCCATCATCGTGACTGCCCGTCCTTTCGTGGCCTCCTCGATGAGGTCCGGCCGTGGTTGTTGAGCGTCGTGTGGGTCATGCGATCACGGCGCTGTCGATGTTGGTGAACACGTTGTCCTTCATGTGTTCGGGACCCACAGCCGTGATCACGGTGTGGTTGCTGACGGACACCACGAAGGCGGTGCCGTCGACAAGTACGAGGGAGTCGCGCGAGCCCTTGCCGGCCGCGCGGGTGACACCCTCGTGAAGTCTCCGCATGGTCGAGCTGTCGAGCTCGATGCCACGCCGTTGCACCCGCGCCAGGGCGTGGCGCGAGAACTGCAGCGGCTGAGCTCCCCCGGCCTGGGCGAGCTCGTCCGCGAACGAGCGTCCGCCCGCCGGTGGGCGCACCGCACCCGGCGCGACGGGCGCCGCCGGTGCGCCGGCCGCGCCGGGGGGGAGCAGCGCGGGGTTGGTGATCTCGCTCATTGCACCTCCGTGATGCTCGAGAGCGTGATGCCAGCCTTGCCTTCGACGGTCACGGTCGTTCCGCTGGAGCTCGACTGGACGCTTTCGACCTTGCCGGTCCCGCCGCCGTCGCTTGAGGAGTAGTTGACCGTGCGGCCGATCAGCTGAACCGCGCCGGCCAGCTCGGAGGCGTTGGCGAGGTTGGTCGTCTGCTCGACCTGCGTCATCTGGGCGAGCTCCGAGACGAATTCGTTCGTGTTCGCCGGTTGCAGCGGGTTCTGCGCCTGGAGCTGGGCGATCATCAGTTTCAGGAAGTCGTTCTGGCCGAGCTGGCCGTTCGGGTTGACGACTTCGACCGGGGCGCTGCCGGCGCCCGTGCTGGACGCGGGCTGGACTGCGGCTGTGTCGGTGGTGGTCATGGTTCTCTGGTTCCTCTCTTGTCGTTCAGGCGAGCACGTCGACGAGCTCGCCCAACACCTGCGTGTGCGGGGCTCCGGCTTCGTCGGGCCCGCTCGCCGGGTCAATGTTCTCCCCGCCGCCGGTCTGACCGCGGCGGGCCGGACGGGGCGAGCCTTCGGCCTGGCGTCCTTCGCCGCCCTGCGCAGAGCCGGAGCCGATATCCAGCCGCAGCAGGGTGCTGCCCAGGGAGCTGAGCGCCTGGTGCAGCTCGCCGCGGCCGGACGCCAGCGCCTGCGCGCCCGCGGGGGTGTCGGCGGTCAGGCGCACCAGCAGCCCGTCGCTGCTCTGGCTCAGGTGGATCCGGATCTCTCCGAGCTCCGCCGGCTCGAGTGAGATCCGCGCCTGGCTGATGCCCTGGCGGGCGGCCAGTTCGATCGTCGCGTGGATCGTCTCAACCATGCTCTGCATGTCGACGGCCGCGCCGATCGCGGGGCTCGCCGCGGCGCTCGGCTGCCCCGAGGAGACGGCGGCGACGTCCGTCAGGAGGGCGGGGTCGGGTGTCGCAGCCGTCGCGGCTGGCGTTCGCACCGCGCTGAGCGTGCTCGGAGCGTCCTCTGGCGGGGAGCCCGGCGAGCCGTGGGCGAGCGCCTGCGCGGGCGCTCGCGTCGCGGTCGATCCGGAGGAGGTCATGGGCGCTCTGCGAACCTGCCCGGCGACGGCGCTGACGCTCGCCTGAGCCTCCTCGAGGCCCGTCCCGGGGCTGGACGGGGCACCCTCGGCAGACTTGCCCGGGTCGCGCGCCGGGGAGGTGTTCGCGAGCTCCGGGGGGGCGCCTGCGAACGCGGCCGCGGCGGGGGTCGCGGGCGAGCCCGTCGCCGTCCCGGCGGGCGCCGGCGAGGGTTCACGCGCGGCCTCGAGCTGGGGGCCGGGGACGCCGGGCGCCGGTGCGGGCCGCAGCGGCGAGGACGCGGAGGCCACGGCCCGATCGGTCCGGGGGCGGTCGGTCGGGGCTTCGAGCGCCGCGGGCTGCGGCGCCGCGGCCGTCGAAGCCGCAGCTCCGGGAGCCGCGATCGCGCCTTGCGCCGCGGGAGCAGCAGGCCTGCCTTCGCTGGCCCCAGGAGCCGCTTTGCTGCCTGGCGCAGTCGCCGGAGGCACATCGACGGCTTCCCCGGCCCGGGGAACCGCGGGCTTCGCGGGCGAAGCTTCGGGCGCGGCGGGGCCCGGCCTGGCGGCGGCTCGCGCGGACACCGTGTGCGGGCCGGCGTCTTCTCGCGCGGGAGCGGGCGCCGTGCGAGCTTGGGCGCTCGCGGGCGGGGCCGCGGCGGCCGCGGCGGCCTCTGTCGCAGCCGCGCCGGCCGGGATGCTCGAAGTCGCCGCTGACGGACCTGAAGCCGCCGGCTTCGGAGCTGGAGCCGCCGGCTTCGCCGGGCCGGCCGGCGCAGCCTTGGGCTCGGAGGCGCCGCGGAGCGGGGCCGGTGCGCGATCGGGCCGGCGGGGCACAGGCGCCGCGTGGGCCGCGACGAGGACGGCCTGCCCTTCGCCGGCCCCTTCGCGGCTCTTCTTCTGCTGGCCTTCCGCTTGTGCGGTCCGGGCCCATTGTTCGGCGAGCGCATCCTGAAACGGATGGGCTGGCGGTGGCGCCCCCGGTGGAGCGCCGCCCGTCGGGGGGGCGGGCCCGGGGTCCGGGGGCGGGGTGGCAGGGAGCATGATCATGCCGCCACCGCCGTCGAGGCCGCGGGGTGTTCGTGGCGGTAGCTTTCGGCGTAGCCGAGGACTTTCGAGACATAGCCTTCGGTTTCCGCGTAGGGGGGGACGCCGCCGTACTGGCGCACCGCGGCGGGGCCGGCGTTGTAGGCCGCCAGGGCCTCGCTGGTGTTGCCACCGAAGCTCTGCATCATCTCGCTCAGGTAGCGGGCGCCACCTTCGATCGATTCGGTCGGGTCGAGGGGGTTGGCGACGCCGAGCGAAGCGGCGGTCCCGGGCATCAGCTGGGTCAGCCCGGCGGCCCCGGCGCTGCTCTGGGCGGCGGGGTCGAAACCGGACTCCTGCTGGATCAGCCCGTGGAGGATCGCCGGGTCGAGCCCGTTGCGCAGGGCGGCCTGTTCGATCAGCCCGTCGTAGGGGGTCGTGCCGGAGGGTTCCGTCGGCGAGCCGGTGCTGGATGCCGTCAGCGAGACGCCCGCCGCGCGCAGGGCGGCGGCGAACGCGCCGGGGACCGCTTCGGCCGGCGCCGCCGTGCTCGCGACCGGCGCGACGGAAGGGCTGCCGGCGGCGACACCGCGGGCCCGTTCGACCAGCTGCTGCAGTTCGCGGACCCGGGCGGCGGCCGCGAGCTCCGCGGCCGGCAGGCGCGTTTCGGCGGCGCTGAGGGGCTGCGTGCTCATGCGATGCTCCGCCGGTGGCGGGTCGCCGCGATCTCGTCGAGGAGCTTGCCTTCGCGCAGCGCCGCTTCGCGTTCGTGCTCGGCCCGGCGGCGCTCGCGCAGCCGATTGAGCATCTCGTGCTCGCCCGCGGCCCGCACCAGGGCGGCTCCCCGGGCGGCGACGTCGGCCTCGCTGCGCTTCAGCTCACCGGCCTTGTGCGAACGGTCGCGCTCGACACGCTCGAGGAACGCCTGACGGCTCTGCAGCTCGACGGCGCCGAGCGTGGCCTTGGAGGAGGAGCGCTGTTCGGCCTGGGCGCTCTGCAGCTGGGCCTCGGCGCTCTGGAGCTCCGACTGGGTGCTGCTCAGGCGCGAGATCGAGCGTGCCAGCTCCTGCTGAGCGAGCTTCTCCTTGCGCTCGCGCACAGTGCGCACACGCTCAAGGCGAAACCGAAACGAGGGACCGGTCACATCGTGTTTATCGGCGTCCGTCGCGTCTCCTTTAGCGCCGCCACGAGGCTGGGCGAGATCTCTCACGCGACCTCGCCGGCTGGCCTCAGATGCTCAGGCCGAGCGGCGGGATCGCAGGGCCGCCGCCATCCACCGGCGGGACGCCGGGCGCGTGCTCCGGAACCTCCTCGGCGTCCTCGATCTCCTCGGCCCTCGCCCGGAGGGCCGCGAGCAGCGACTGCGAGAGCGCCAGCAGCCGCGCGTCGGCGTCCGCCGGATCGCTGTGTTCGTCGACGGGCTGGCGCAGAAAGGCCTCAATTGCGCCGCGGTGGGCGATCGCCGCGTCGAGCAGATCGTCGGTTCCCGGCTGGTAGGCGCCGATCGCGATCAGGTCTTCCTTCTCGCGCAGGATCGCCAGGGCCGAGCGCACGCTCTGCCCGGCCGCGGCAAGCTCCGGCGAGACGATCTCGCCGATCAACCGGGAGACGCTCTGCAGCACGTCGATCGCCGGGTAGTGCCCGGCGTGGGCGAGCGAGCGGGTCAGGACGATGTGGCCGTCGAGGATCGAGCGGGCGGCGTCGGCGATCGGCTCGTTCATGTCATCGCCGTCGACCAGGACCGTGTAGAGGCCCGTGATCGATCCGGCCTCGCTGGTCCCCGCGCGCTCGAGCAGGCGTGGCAGGAGGGCGAAGACGCTCGGCGTGTAGCCGCGCGTGGCGGGGGGCTCGCCGATCGCCAGGCCGACCTCGCGCTGAGCCATCGCGAAGCGCGTCACCGAGTCCATCATCAGCATCACATCGTGGCCTTCGTCGCGGAAGTGCTCGGCGATCGTCGTGGCGGTGAAGGCGGCCTTGATCCGTACCAGCGCGGGCTGGTCGGAGGTGGCGACGACGACGACCGAGCGCTCGAGCGCGTCGCCGAGGTCGCGCTCGATGAACTCCCGCACCTCGCGGCCCCGCTCGCCGACGAGCGCGATCACGTTGATCGAGGCCCCCGTCGAGCGCGCGACCATCCCCAGCAGCGAGGACTTGCCGACGCCCGAGCCGGCGAAGATGCCGAGCCGCTGCCCGCGCCCGCACGGGACGAGCGTGTCAAGCGCTCGCACACCGAGGCCGACTCGCTCGCTGATCCGGGGCCGGGACAGGGCGCTGGGCGGCGCCGCGATCGTCGAGCGGGCGACGCCGCCGGGCGGGCCGAGCTCGTCGCCGGGACGGCCGAGGCCGTCGACGATCCGCCCCAGCAGACCGCTGCCGACCGGCACCGTGAACGGCGCCCCCGTGGCCAGCACGCGCGTCCCCGGCCCGATCCCGTGCAGCTCGCCGAGCGGCATCAGCAGCGTGCGGCCGTCGCGAAAGCCGACGACCTCGGCTGCGACCGCCTCGCGATTGCGCTCGGTCCCGACCAGGCACACCTCGCCGACCTCCGCCTGCAGGCCGGTGGCCTCGATGATCAGGCCGATCAGGTTGCTGACAAAGCCGTGGCGGCGGGCCAGGTCGGCGTCGCGGATCGCCTCGGCGGCGCGCTCGAGCAGCCCGCCGGGAGCGCTCACTGGCCGTGCTCGCGGTGCGGTCCGAGCTCGGCGAGGACCACCTCGGCGGCACGCTCGAGCTGCGTCTGGACGCTGGCGTCGATCTCTCCCTGGGGGGTCCTCACGACCGCGCCGCCGGCGGGCACGCGGGAGTCGCCCTGCAGGTCCCACTGCTCGAGCGCGGCGCTCTGCCCGTGCAGGTCGCCGAGCGCCGCCCGGACGGTCTCCAGATCGGCCGGGTTGACGAGGATCGAGATCGCCCGCTGCCCCGCGACCCGGCGCAGGGCGCCCTGGACGACTTCGACGACCAGCTCGGGGCGGACCTGGAGCGAGGCCAGGACGATCTTGCCCGCCAGGCTGAGCGCCAGCTCGATCGCGTCGCGCTCGACGGCCTCGGCCGCCTCGTCGCGCACCTCGCCGAGCTCCCGCAGCGCCTGCGCCAGGGCCGCGGCGGCGCTGCCCGCGTCGGCGCGGCCCTGCTCGAGGCCCTCGGCGCGCCCCGCGGCGAAGCCCTCCTCGCGCGCGCGGGCGCGGATCTGCTCGGCCTCGAGGACGGCGGCGGCGAGTTCCTTGGCGGCCGCGTCCCGGGGCGGCGGCGCGGAGGGCTCGAGCTGCTCGAAGTCGTAGCTGACGACGGCCTCAGACAACCGGCTCGCCTTCCTCCCCCTCACCGCCGGCGATCACGATCGTGCCCGCTTCCTCGAGCCGGCGGATCACCCCCACGACGCGCGACTGTGCGTCATCGACGTCTTTCTTGCGCTGCGGCGGCTGGATCTCCATCTCCTCCTTGAGCATCGCCGCACCGCGTTCGGACATGTTCGCGAGGATGATCTCCTTGACGTTCTCCGGCGCGCCCCGGAGCGCCAGGACGAGGTCCTTCTGGTCGACCTCGCGCAGGACCTGCTGGATGGCCCGCTCTTCGAGCTTGACGATGTCCTCGAAGACGAACAGCATGCCCCGGACCTCCTCGGCGAGTTCCTGGTCGGAGCTGGCCAGGTTCTCCAGCACGTTGCGCTCGAGCGCCCGATCGGCGTGGTTGAGGATCCCGGCGAGAGCCTTCGTGCCGCCGGCCACGGCGTAGTCGCGCTCGGAGGCCGAACTGAGTTTGCCGCGGATCGCATGCTCGAGCTTCTCGATCACGGCGGCGTTGGTCTCGCCCATGCGGGCGATCCGCAACGCGACGTCGGGCTGCGCCTCCTCGCCCAGCTTCGCGAGGACGCCTGCCGCGAGGACGGCGGGGAGGTTCGCGATCACCAGCGCGATCGTCTGGTGGGACTCGGCGCGGAGGATCGTCGCGATCCGCTCGGGCGGTACACGGCGCAGGAACTCGAACGGCCGCGTCTCGGCGGGGCCGGCGATCCGGCCGAGCAGCTCGACCGCCCGCTCGGGGCCGAGCGCGCGCTCGACGACGTCGCGAGCGAAGTCGATCCCACCGTTCGCGCCGGCGGACCCGAACCCGGCCGCGGCCATCTCCTTGAAGACCGAATCGGTCGTCTCGGCACCGACGCCGCCGAGCCGCGCCATCTCGGTCGAGAGGCTCTCGATCTCGTCCTCGTGCATGCGCCCGATCACGTTGGCGGCTCGCTCGGATCCGAGCGCGGCCATCAGCACGGCAGCCTTACGGGCGCCGTTGATCGGCTCCTCGCCCGCCGGCGTCTCGCCGCCCACCGGCAACGCCGGGGCGCTCCCGGCAGGCAGCTGCTGCGCCATCGCGGGCTAGTCCTCCTGCATCCAGGTCCGCAGCTGCTGGGCGACGCGGTCGGGGTCGGAGTCGGCCAGCGCTTCCACCTGACGGCGTATGTCATCGCCGCCGCGGCCGCCGCTGGCGCCCGACCCGACCGCGGCCGGCGAGCCGCCCGCGGCGGTGACCTCGAACGGCCGCGTGGCGGCTTCGCGTTCGAGCTCCGCCAGGCGCATCGGTGCGTCGAGCTCGCGCAGCCAGACGGGCTCCTCGATCGGCTCGCGCTCGCGCTTGCGCAGCGAGCGGGTCGTCATGAACAGGAACACGAAGGCGGCGATCGCGAGCCCGGCGTACTTTGCGTAGCCGAGCGGGCTGGCGGCGGGCGTCGTGGTCGTCGTCTTGGCAAAGGCCAGCTGGCCGATCGAGATCGTGTCGCCCCGGCTCGTCTGGATCCCGGCGGCGTTGGAGACGGCTTCCTTGATCGCCGGCAGCGCCGAGGCGGGCACCGAGTGGTCGAGCAGGACCGAGACGTGCTGGCTTTCGACGGTGCCGGGGGCGATCGTCGAGTGGGTGACCGTCTTCGAGACGCCCAGCGAGGAGGTGGTGGTTTCCTTTTTGAAGTTCGACTTGCCGCCGGTCGCCGCGGTGCCGGTCGCGGCGGTGCCCGTCGTGCCACCCGCGGTGCCGTTGCCGGCGAGCGTTTCGAGCGACTTGCTCTGCTGGAGCGGCGTGCCGGCCTTGGCGTATTCGAGCGATTCCTTGCTCGTCTGATCGACGTTCATGTTCGCGTAGACGAGCACCTGGGCCTTGCCCGGCCCGAGCGTCTGGCTGAGCATCGCATCGAGGCTCGCCGCCGTCGCCTGGTCGTAGCGCTGCTCGGCTTCCTGGACGCTCGTCCCGGCCCCGCCGGCGCTGTCGGAGGCCTGCGGCCACAGCAGCTGGCCGCTTGCGTCGGTGACCGTGACGCGACTCGCCTCCAGGCCGGGCACGCTCGAGGCGACCAGCTGGGCGATCCCCCGCACGGAGGTCGGGTCGATCGTGCTCGTGCCCGACAGCAGGACGGCCGCCGACGAGGTCTGGCCTTCGCCGAAGACCTGGCCGGTGGAGCTGGGCAGGACCAGCTCGACCTGGGCGCCGGAGACGCCCTGAATGCTGTTGATCGTTTCCTCCAGCTGCCCCTGCAGGGCGCGCTGGTAGGTGACCTGCTGCTGGAAGTTGCTTTCACCCAGTTTTTGATGTTCGAACAGTTCGAAGCCGGGCTGGTTGTTGCCGAGCAGCCCCGCACCCGCCAGCGCGACCCGCGCTTCGGCCGTCTGGTTCGACTGGACGGCCAGGGCGGTGCCGTTGTTCTGCAGCTGATAGCCGATTCCGCGCGCGCTGAGCGTGCTCGTCATCTTGCCGGTCTGGGCCGGGTTGACCCCGCTGATCAGCGTCGAGTAGCCGGGCGCCGAGACCATCTGCAGGAACAGGTAGACGAACAGGATCGCGGCGGCCGCGCCGCCGCCCAGGATCAGCCAGCCACGCGGGGTCAGCCTCGATGCGAGCTGTGCGACGGGCGGCATCGATCAGACCTGCGTCTGGAAGATCGTCTGGGTGGCTTCGACGGCCTTGGTGCGGATCTGTGCCGCCAGCTGCATCGACAGGGCGGCGTCCTCGACGGTCGAGATCGCCGCCTCGGGGTCCTTGACGTTGCCCGTCGCCAGCGCCTGCGAGGCGGCGTCGGCGCTCTGCTGGGTGCTCTCGAGCGAGTTGATCGCCGAGGTCAGTTCGTTGCCGAAGCTCGGCGTTCCGCCGCCGGCGCCTTCGGGCGCCGCCGCGCCCTGGCCGAGGCCCGCCGCGGTCGAGCCGCCGAGGCCTTCCGCACCACCGGCCGGAGCGGCCGTGCCACCCAGCCCGCCGATCGGGGGAATGATCATTTGAGCAGTCCGAGGGTCGAGGTGAACATCGACTTGGCCGTCTGCATCGCCGTCACATCGGACTGGTAGGACTGCTGCTCGGAGATCAGGTCGGTCATTTCGGTGACCGTGCTGACATTCGGCAGCTTCACGTAGCCCTGTGCGTCGGCTTCGGGGTTCGACGGGTCATAGACGAGCTGGTCGGGCGTCGAATCGGACACGATGCCCGTCACTTCGACGCCCCCGGCGGGGGCGGCCTCGGCGCCGCGCCCCTGCAGCGCACCCGACAGGGCGCCACCGAAGCCGCCGGCCCCGGCGGCCTGCGCGAGGACGACCTCCTGGCGCTGGTAGGGCAGGCCGTTGGCGGCTTTGGTCGTGTTGGCGTTGGCCAGGTTCTCGGCCGTCACGTCCATGCGGATCCGGTTGGCGGTCAGGCCGCTGCCGGCGATCCCGATCGCGTCGAAGAGACCCATCAGCTGACCCCCATGGCAGAGCGCAGGATGCTGTCGCGCGTCGCGGCGACGTCGGTCAGCGCCTGGTAGTCGAGGCCGTTTTCGGCCAGCTTGGCCGCTTCCTCGTCGATGCTGACCGAGCTGCCGTTGGGCCCCGCCTGTTCGGGCAGCTGTTCGGTCTGGAATTCGAGTTCGCTGGGCGACTGCCCGGAGCCCATCGCGTTCTGCAGGGTCGACTCGAAGTTGACTTCCTGACGCAGGTAGCCGGGTGTTTCGGCGTTGGCGACGTTGTCGGTCAGCGCCGTCTCGCGCTGCCAGGAGCCGCGCATCGCAGCCTCGAGGAGCTGCTGGGTCGAATCTACGAGTGCCATGGCGAAGCGGATGCCTTTCCGCCCTCCCTGGGCTTAAAGACCGACGCTCTCCCTGAGGTCGCTCGCATCTTGGCCGTGACCGGCCGTCCCCGTGATCGGCAGCGGAGCGCGGATCTTTAGAGGCGCAGGAGCGGAACCGGCGACTAGGCGCTGCGATCGAGCCGCGGCCGGCGGCGCAGCTCGCGCCCGTAGCCGACGGCGGCCCGTTGCGCGCGCCGCGTACCGGCCTGCTCGGCGAGCAGGGCTTCACGGATCCGCAGCAGCTCGATGCGTGCCCGCTCACAGATCAGCCCGGCGCGCTCGAGCAGCGGACCGGCAGCCGGCGGGGGCAGCCCGGGGAGGGCGCTCTGCAGCTCCTCCCAGCGCGAGCCCAGCTGGGCGAGCCCCTCGATGTCGGCCCGTCCGGCGAGCTCGAGTTCGAGCTCGGCCTGGGCCAGGAGCGCCTCGTAGGGCGCCAGCGCCCCCGCGCCGGGTGTCCTCATCGCGGCAGGGGCTGGTCGGCGATCTGGCCCCAGGCCTCGCGCAGTTCGCCGAGCAGGCCACTGACATCATCCAGCTTGTCCGCGTCCTGGGTGAAGCGGGAGCTCGAGAGCTGCTCGAGGCAGAACATGTAGATCGCGTGCAGCCGCTCGGCCACGAGGCCCTGGTCGAAGTCGAGCGTCGCGTCGAGATGGCCGACGATCAGCTCGGCCCGGCGCAGTGTGTTGTGTCCCCGCTCGACTTCGCCGTTGCGCATCGCCGCGGCGGCCTGGCGCAGGAAGCGCCGAGCGCCGTCGTAGAGCATCACGACCAGCTGGCCCCGGGATGCCGCGAGCACCGCTCCCTGACGGTATGCCTGCGGTGATGCTGCCGCGCCTGTCATCGCCGTCTAATAGATCGGCGCCCGGCGCGCAAAGTTGAGAGCTGAATCTAGCCTTTGGCGTTGGCCGCCAGCTGGCTGGCCTGTTCGGTGAGCCAGGAACTGGTGGCGGAGTTTCGCGAGATGACCGCTTCCAACTGGGCGTAGGTCTGTTCGAGCGTCTTCTGGCGCAGGGCGAGCATCTCGTTCATGGTCGCGATCCGTTCTTTCATTTCGCGGACCTGTTCGCCGTCGCCGTTGATGCGGCTTTCGAGCGTCGCGCCGGGCGCCGCCAGGTCGTTGATCGCCTGGTTGAGGTTGGTCGACCACTTCTGCATCATCGAAGTGACCCCTTCGGGGTTGGCGGCGATCGCGCTGGCCAGCGCGGCCGGTTCGAGCTTCAGCACGCCGGCGAGCGAGGAGGCGGTCGGTGTGCCGGCGCCACTGGCCGCCCCGGTGCTGATGCCGATGTCGGCGGGGCTGGACATTCCAGCCGCCAGGCCGGCGATCGGTTCGTACATCGCCTCGCGCATCTGGCTCAGCAGATTCGTCAGGTCCGAGTCCCCGAACAGCGTCCCCGCGGTCAGTTCCCCGACGGCCGTCGGTTTTTCGGGCGGGCGTTCGGAGAGCTGCTTCTGGATCGCTTCGACGGTCGTGTTGTAGAGCTTGATGAACGATTCGACCTGGGTTTCGATCGCCTTGACGTTCGGCGCCGGGGCCTGCACCGCGATCGTCACCGGCCCGGCGGGGGTGAGCGAGCCGAGCGTCAGCGAGACCCCGGCGATGGCGCTTGTGACGACGTTGGTGCTCGAGGTCCCCGCGACCCCGTCGACCTTGTATTCGGCGTCCCTGCCTTCGCTGGCGCTGCCCACCGTTTCGGCCAGTCCGCCGCCGGAGGCGGTGACGGTTTCGAGCGCCCCGGTGCCCGTCGTGCGGCTCGAGAGGACGATCGTTTCCTTGCCCGTCACGGCCGCGTAGACGGTGCTCTGCCCGTCCGCGTTGACTTTCCCGGCCAGTTCGGCGGCGCTGGTGCCGGCCTTCAGGGTGTATTCGCGGCCGCCGACCGTGACGGTTTCTTCGACGCTCGGCGGGGTGTAGGTGTAGGTCCGCTGGGCGGAGTTTGCGAGCTGTGTGACTTCGACCTCGTAGCCACCGACCCCGGCGCCCGAGGTGACCACGGCCGCCACCCGCGCCGGTTCGGAGGAGGTCACGCTCTGGACGCCTTCGAACAGCGTCGGCAGTTTGAATTCGGAAACGGAGTAGGTCAGCTGCAGCAGGCTCGTCTGGATCGACTGCAGCGCCGTTGCCTGGTCGGCGGCTTTTTCCTGCTGGAAGGTCAGGTGGGTGATCGGCTCGCGTTCGACTTCCAAGAGCGCGTTGATGATCGACTTTGTGTCAAGGCCCGAGGCCAGCCCGGTGACTGAGACGGGCGAGCCGGTGGCGGCGCTGACCGAACCGGTGCTGACGGGGGTGCTCGACATTCCGCTCGCGCCTACACCGCCAGCCGGCCGGCCGCCAGCTCGACGGCCTCGGCGGCCGAGAGGATCCGCACGGGCGTGCCGGCGCTGTCGCGCAACTCGATCAGCAGCTTGACGGCGCCGGGCTCGAGCCGGAAGCCGACCCGGTAGCCGCGTTCGCGCAGGCGCTCGTTGATCGCGTCGGCGCGCGCCATCTGCGCGAGCACCTCCTCCGGCGGGCGCGAGCGGAGGATGCCGATCGCAGGGGATGCTTCGGAGTGGGCCAGTTCCGCGGCCAGCGCCCGGCTGGGTTCACGCGCAGGTTGCGGGGCTGCGCCGGGGGCAACGTCTTTGAAAGGGGGGTTAGGCGAGCTCACTTGGCGTTTTCTCCCTGAAAACGGTTTTTCGCGGTCCGGTCCATGGGCCGCCTCGCGCTTCGGTCCTACCGCTGTGATCGACGCCAGCGGCGAAAACTTTAAGCCCGGTCTCTCCTGGTGGCTGGCTTGCGCCACCCGGGCGGCGCTCCGCGGCGCTCCGGCGAGGCGCGCGAAATGCTCTCGCGCGCGGGGATGAAGTTTCGGCGCCCGGGCAGGCAGGGGATGTCAGGCCGGTCACGAAATAACTGCCGGTTCACAAGTGTCGCTCGGCCGCGAGCAACCCACCCCCATCTGTGCGTTCCCTCGATAACAGGCAGGAGTATGGAAATCACCGGCAGTCCTACAGCGAGAACCCCTGCTCCGCAGGTCCTCGCGCTCTGGCAGGAGTACCGGCGCAGCGGCGACGTCAAGCTGCGCGACCGGTTGATCTTCATGTTCATGCCGATGGTCCGCTTCATCGTCTACCGCAAGGTTCGCGAGGTGCCGGCCCAGTGCGACGTCGAGGACTTCCTCTCCTGCGGCCTCGAGGCGCTGATCCACTCGATCGACCGCTACGACCCCGACAAGGGGGCGACGCTCGAGCAGTACGCCTGGACGCGGGTCCACGGTGCGGTGCTCGATGAGCTGCGCCGTCACGACTGGGCGCCGCGCTCGCTGCGCCGCGACGAGCGCACGATCAACAGCGCCCGGGAGAGCTTCATGGCGATGAACGAACGACCGCCCGAGCGAGACGAGCTCGCCGCCAGCGTCGGCATGAGCCCGGCCGAGCTGACGAGCCGCCTGGACCAGGTCGCCCTCGCCGAGGTGGGCTCGCTCAACCGCGTCGTCCGCTCCGACGAGACCGCGACGATCGAGCGGATCGACACGATCGAGAGCTCCGACACCAGCAGCGACCCGATTCTCAGCGCCGAGCGCCACGAAGCAAAGCAGCGCTTCCGGAAGGCGTTCGCGCGGCTCTCGCGCCAGGAGCGCGAGGTCGCCGTGCTGCTCTACGTCGAGGAATGGACCCTGCGCGAGATCGGCGCGCGGCTGGGCGTCTCCGAGAGCCGCGTCTCCCAGATCCACACCCAGCTCCGCCGGCGTCTCTACGAGCAGCTCTCGCGCGAGCTGGCGCTGTTCACCTCGGTCGGCTGACAGCCGCCGCGGCTAAAGAAACCGGCGCCACGGCCGAAGACCCTGGCGATGGACCTCGGCCTGTACATCGCAGCCTCCGGCATGGTCGCCGAGCAGACCCGCCAGGATCAGCTCTCCAACGACCTCGCCAACGCCTCGACGCCCGGCTACAAGGCCGACGAGTCCCCCCAGCACAACTTCGGCGCGGTGCTGCTGGCCAACACGCATGGCTCGCCCGCGATCGGCTCCGTCGATGCCGGTGTGGCGCTGGGCAAAACCTTCACCGAGATGGCGCCGGCCTCGATCCAGGAAACCGGCGAACCGCTCGATTTCGCGATCGAGGGGACGGGGTTCTTCGCCGTCAGGACGGCCCAGGGTGTCCGCTACACCCGCGACGGGCAATTCACGAGCTCGGCGGCAGGGATCCTGACCGACCAGTACGGCAACCCCGTGCTCAGCCAGTCCGGCGGGCAGATCAAGGTTCCCGCCGCCGGCACACTGCCGGCCACGGCCGTCGGCGCGTTCGAAGTCCCGGGCGCGCAGAAGCAGGGTGAAAACCTGTTCACGGGAGCCTCGACCGGCAAGGCCGCAGGCAGCGTGCGCCAGGGGGCGCTCGAGGGCTCGAGCGTCGATGCGGCGAAGGTGATGATCGAAATGATCACCTCGCTGCGGAGCTTCCAGTCCGGGCAGCAGGCGATCCAGGCGATCGGGCAGACCCTGCAGGCCGCATCGACCCAGGTCGGGTCGATGAACGCCAGCTAGCGCCCCGCGCAATCTCCTGCCCGCCCCGTCCCGGTACTCAAGTCCCCCCTGCGAATGCCGATCACCTGTGGGCAGGGCACGGATCGCTGGGGAACCTCCAATCCGGCCTTGCACTGTTTCCCTCGAAAAGGAACGGACGTGACGAGCCGATGCTCGAAGGTCTCTATTCCGCAGCAGCAGGTATGTCGGCCCAGCAGGTCCAGTTGGACGCGATCTCCAACGACCTCGCGAACCTCTCGACCGACGGCTACAAGTCCCAGCGGGTCGCCTTCAGCGACCTGCTCTACAACAAGGTCGACATCGCCGGCACCGAAACGACCGCCGGCGCCGGCGCACGTGCGGAGCTCCTCGGACGCTCCCAGACCCAGGGCACGCTCGTCGAAACAGGCAACCCGCTCGACCTGGCGATCGAAGGGCCCGGCTACTTCGAGGTCACGAAGGCCAGCGGGCAGCGGGCGCTGACCCGCAACGGCGCGTTCGAGCTCGATGCCAACGGCTCGCTCATGACGGCGACCGGGGAGCGGCTCTATCCGCCGATCAAACTCCCCGCCGGGGTGGCGGCCGGGCAGCTGAGCATCGCCCGCGACGGCACCGTCACCGCCGCCGGCAAACGGCTCGGGCAGCTCAAGCTGGTCACGGTCACCTCGCCCGACCACCTTCAGAGCGAAGGCGAGAACCTCCTCGCCCCGACCAAGGAAAGCGGCGAACCGCACGCCGCGGGGAGGGACTCCTCGATCCACCAGGGCGCGCTCGAGCAGTCCAACGTCGATGTCGGGCGTGACATGGCGAACATGATGAGCACCGAGCGCAACTACCAGCTGGCGAGCACGGCGATCCAGACCGAGAGCCAGATGATGTCGATCGCCAACGAGCTGCGCACGTCATGACGCTGCCCGCCGAATCGCCCGCCTCGGCGATGCCCGTCGCCACCCCGGCGCTCGAGCCGGCATGGGTTCGCCACGGCTCTTCCGCCGTGCAGAAGTCCTACGCGGCCGCGCTCGAGTTCGAACAACTGCTCCTCACCCAGATGGCGAGCGCCCTGACCAAGGGCGGCGAACTGGGTGGCGAAGGCGGCGAAGAAGGCGGCTCCGAAGGCGAAGCCGGCAGCGGCGGCGAGCCGGGTGGGAGCGTCTACTCCTCGATGCTGCCCCAGGCCCTGGCCAGTGGCGTCGTCAGCGGCGGCGGCCTTGGCCTCGCGGCCGAGATCGCGCGCCAGCTGCCCCCGGGCGCGGGCGCGAACTCACCCACCGCCGCGCTCGGCTCCGCGACCGCCACGGTGGCGCCGAACGCCGCCGGCGCCGTCGAGGCACCGGCCGCAGGGACCGCCGCGCGATGACCGGCGCAACGACGCTGGCGCCGGTCCCCCGCGAGCAGGAGGCCCTGACGCTGGAGCTGCTGCGTCATCTCGACGCGCAGATCGCCTCCGCCCGCAGCCTGCTGGGCGTGGTGCTCGAGCAGGGCGCCGCGATCCGCGAGCGCGATGTTCAGGCGGTCGTCCGCCTGGCAGGGATCCTGCGGGGCGAGATGGGCAGGCGACAGCTGCTCGAGGAGGAGCGGGGCCGGCTGCTGGGCCGCTGCGGGGAGCGCCTCGGCGTTGGCGCCGAGGCTGTCACGCTGCAGGCGATGAGCGCGCTGATGAGCGCGCCCGACGCAGAGCTCGCGCTGGCCCGAAGCGCCGAGCTCAAGGGGCTGCTGCACGAGCTTCAGCGCGAGCACGCGACCAACCGCGCCCTGATGCAGGTCGAGCTCGGCTTCCTCGATCACCTGATGGGCCTGCTGGCACTCGACGGTGTCAGCGGCTACGACACCCGCGGGTCCTCCACGGCGATCACCCGAGCCCGGCCGGCCGGCGGGCTTCACGTCCTCGACCTGCGCGCCTAGACGATGTCGATCCCCACCCTGCAAGGACTCCAGACGGCGCTCAGCGGCCTGCTCGCCGAGCAGCAGGCGATGGACGTGACGGGCCACAACATCGCCAACGCCAACACCGAAGGCTACTCGCGCCAGACGGCGGTGCTGCAGACCAGCCATGCGCTCCCGATCGCGTCCCTCTCGGCCGTCACCGGCGAAGGCGGCCAGCTCGGCACGGGCGTCACAGTCGAGACCTACACGCGCGTGCGCAACAGCTACCTCGATGCCCAGTACCGCACCCAGAACAGCGCGCTCAGCGGCGCCGGAACGCAGTCCGAACAGCTCGAACAGGTGCAGAGCGCATTCAACGAGCCCTCGGAAACCGGCATCTCCGGCCAGCTGTCGGCCTTCTGGTCATCGTGGAACAGCCTCGCCGAGAACCCGACCAGCGAAGCCGCGAAGGAGGCCGTCGTCGCCGCCGGGCAGCGGCTCGCCGGCTCGCTGAACCAGCTCTCGACGCAGCTCTCCTCGATCTCGGCCCAGGTGGAACAACAGTACGAAGCCCGTACGTCCCCCACCGGGGAAGTCGCCGAAATGGCGAAGCAGATCGCCCAGCTCAACGAACAGATCAAGCTCGCCGAACAGGCGCGCCAGCCGCCCAACGACCTGCTCGATCGCCGCGACCTGCTGATCGACAAGCTCTCGGCCCTGGCCCAGGTCAAGGTCACGGCGAACCCCGACGGCACCGACACGGTCGCCTTCGGCGACGCCGCCAAGCCGCTCGTCGAAGGCTCGACGGTCAAATGGCCCCAGACGCTGACCGCCGCCGCCGGGGGACAGCTCGGCGCACTGCTCGCCCTGAACGCGCCCGGTGGGGCGCTGACCGGGTTCGGCAGCGAACTCGACGCCGTCGCCGCCTCGCTGGCCGGCAGCGTGAACGCGCTGCACACCTCCACCCCGTTCTTCACGGGCACGACCGCGGCGACGATCGCGGTCGCCGTCAAACCCGCCGAAGTGCAGGCCTCGGGCAGCGCGGCGCCGGGCGGCAACGAAGTTGCGCTCGCAATCGCGGACCTGCGCGGCGGCGCGGCCGAACAGGGCTACTCCTCGCTGGTCGAGCAGGTCGGCAGCAAGGTCCGGGCCGCCCAGGGCGAACAGGCCAACATGAAGGCCGCCGTGACGGCGATCTCCAACCAGCGCCAGAGCGTCTCGGGCGTTTCACTCGATGAAGAAATGACCAATCTGATCAGCTTCCAGCGCGGCTACCAGGCCTCGGCGCGGACGCTGACGGCAATGGACGAAATGCTCGAACAGCTGATCGAGCACACCGGCAAGGCGGGACTGTGATGATGGACCGGATCACGGGCTCGATGCTGACGGGCTCGACGCTCAACGACATCAACTCGGCGCTCGCGAAGATGCAGCAGACCTCGGAAGAAATCTCCTCGGGGCGAACGATCCTCGAGCCCTCCGACAACCCGTTCGGCGCCAGCCAAGCGATCGACCTGCAGAGCCAGCTCGACGGGCTGAACTCCTACACCGCAAGCGTCAACGACGGCATCTCCTGGACCCAGACGGCGAGCAGCGCGATGAGCGGCATCGGCGAAGCCCTGCAGCGCGTCCGCGAGCTGCTCGTCTCCGCCGGCAACGGGACCAAGAACCAGAGCGATCTCTCGAACATCGCCCACGAAGTCAGTGAGCTGACGGAATCGATCAAGCAGGACGCCAACGTGCAGTACGCCGGGCAGTACATCTTCTCCGGCACGCTGAGCACCACGCCGCCCTACCAGCAGGGCGAAAACGACGAATACCAGGGCAACTCGGGCACCGTCTCGCGTGCGACAGGACCGGGAGCGACGGTCGCGGTCAGCACCGATCTCGCCTCCGTGCTCGGCAACGGCGCCGCCGCCGGCGACGGCAAGACGCTCGACGTGCTCCGGACGATCGTCAAGCACCTCAACGAAGGAACAACCGAAGGCCGGGAAGCGCTGACGGGCAGCGACCTCAAGGAACTCGACAATAACATCGAAGGAATGCTCACCCTGCAGGCCACCAACGGCAGCGCGACCGACCAGCTGCAGAGCACGGCGGCACGGATCGAATCGCTGCACACCTCGATCGCGGGCGCGCTTTCGAACACGACGAGCACCGACGTCGCGCAGGCGACGATCGCCTACTCCACCGAGCAGGCGGCCTTCCAGGCGGCCCTCCGCTCAGCCTCGACGATCGTTCAGGAATCGTTGCTCAACTTCCTCAAATAGAAAGCATGGGAAAACCGCACATGGCAGTCACCTTCGAGAGCGTCCGCTTCGGCACAGTCGAGGTGAGCAACGACGAGATCATCGAGTTCCCCGACGGCCTGGTCGGCCTCGGCGGCCTGCGCTACTCGCTGCTGGACCGCAACCCGGGTACCGGCTTTCTGTGGCTGCACTGCGTCGATGACCCGGCGCTGGCGCTGCCGGTGGTGAGCCCGTTCCAGTTCTTTGCGGACTTCCGTCTCGAGGTCACCGACGAGGACCACGAGCGGATCGGCCTGGAGGATCTTTCGCAGGCGCGGCTGCTGGTCACCGTCCGCGCGACCCCCAACCCGCTGGACATCACCGCCAACCTCAGGGCGCCGCTGGTGATCCACGCCGGCCGCGGCTTCCAGATGCTCAACACCTACGAGGGGGCGCCCCTGCAGGCGCCCCTGTTCGTGCTCGCCGAGCCGGCCGGCGCCGAGACAGAGGCCTCGGCCGACGCCGCCTAGCCCCGCCGGGCCGCGACGGGCCCCGCCGATTGCTTCATAATCGGCCGCGATGCTGATCCTCACGCGACGCCCCGGAGAACGCGTCGTCATCGGCGAGGACATCCTGATCACCGTCATGGGCGTCAGCGGGCACACGGTCCGCCTGGGCATCGCGGCACCCGAGGGCGTCTCGATCTACCGCGAGGAGATCTGGCTGGCGGTCCAGGAGGAGAACCGCGCCGCCGCGGCGGCCGATCCGCAGTCGCTGCCCGCAAAGCCGCCCGTGGCGGGAGCGCAGGACAAGCCCGAGGGCCCCTGAGCCGGGCGGGCAAGGCACGGCTTGATTTCTCGCGCCCCCGGCCGCTAGACTCACCCGGCGCCGCCGATCGGAGCGGCGCCTGCGGCAGTGCGCCTCGTCGGCGAGGCGGAGAGGGTCGCGCATGGAAATGCGGACAGCGGCCCGGTCACCTCCCCTGGATCGCCTACCGCGGTCCAACGAAGGAGGAGGGATCAGGGAATGTCAATCAGGCGGAGATCTTCCGGCCACCGACGCGGCGTGAGGGGCCTGCGGCTGGGGCTTCTGGCGGTTCTGCTGGCCGGCGCCCTCGGCGCGATGACGGGGACGGCGCTTGCCAAGAAAGCGGCGACGCCCCACGTCGATGTCGTGAGCCAGAGCGCGCCACCGGCAGAAGTGCCGGCGAACACGAGCTACTTCACGACGATCCAGGCGGCCGTCAATGCGACCGCGCCCGGGGACTGGGTGCTGATCGAACCGGGCACCTACGACGAAGAAGTCAAAGTCACCACCCCCCACAGCGGGATCCACATCCGCGGCATGAACCGCAACGAAGTGATCGTCGACGGTCAGCACAAAGTCGGCAACGGCATCATCATGGAAAAGGCCAACGAAGTGTGGGTCGAAAACCTGACGGCGCGCAACTTCGACGAGGGACCGGAATGCGGCGATGAATCCTGCGGCAACGAGATCTGGTGGGACGGTGGCGCGGGCTCGAAAGAACAAAAGGTCCACGGCTGGTTCGGCAGCTACCTGACGGCCTACCAGACCGACCTCAACGGCGGCTACGGGATCTTCACCCAGAACGAGAAAGAAGGCACCTGGGAAAACATCTACGCCTCGGGCTTCAACGACTCGGGCATCTACCTCGGTGCCTGCTGGGAATGCAAGGCGCACATCTCGAAAGCGACGATCGAAGATAACTCGGTCGGCTACTCGGGCTCGAACTCCGGTGGAACCCTGGTGATCGAAAAATCGGTGTTCAAAAACAACGCCGCCGGGATCGTTCCCAACGGCGAAACCCCCGGTGACGGTCCGCCGCCCCAGGACGGCGCCTGCAAAGGGCACCGCCCGAAACACCCCTACAGGCTCTTCACCTCGACGGACATCGCGCGGTGCACGGTGTTCAAGGAAAACCTGGTCACCGAAAACAACAACCTCGAAACACCCGTCAACGGCTCGACCGAAATCGCCCCGTGGGGCATCGGCGTCGAGCTCCCGGGTGACATGGCTGATCTTGTCGAAGACAACACGATCACCAAAAACGTCAACAACGGCGTGCTGGGCTTCGAGTACCCGAACCCCTACCCGCCGAAACCGAGCACGATCTACTTCCAGTTCACCGGAAACAAGATCGCGAACAACAAACTGTCTGAAAACGGCACGGCCGGCCTCTTCTACAACGGCGAAATAACGTTGCAGGGAGGCGTCTTCCCGTACAGGCATTTCACCTCCGACAACGACTGTGTCAGCGGCAACACGCTGGCCGGCGAAGTCCATCCGGCGGAACTGGAAACGAAGTGGAGCTGCTCGCTCGCGACGACTCCGCCGCCGAACAACGGCCCCGGCGGGATCCAGTACGTCGAAACCCTCTCGATCGAAGACGCCGAGCGGAGGGTGCCGACGGTCCAGGCGGCGCCGGGCCCGCAGGAAACGATGCCCGAACCGTGCAAGGACGTGCCGGCCAACCCGGTCTGTCCCTAGGCGGATGAGCTGAGTCCAGCCCGGTGAGCCGGTGCCGCCGCCCCGCGTGGGCGGCGGCACCGCAGCCGGGTCTCAGCGGAGGCCGGCCAGCTCGCGAAAGCGCCGGCCGCGCTCGGTGAAGTCGCGGTAGTTGTCATAGCTGGGCGCCGCCGGGGAGAGCAGCACGACGGCCCCCTCGCCGGCGAGGGCGCGGGCCCGGTCGACGCCCTCGGCGAGGTCCCCCGCGGCGAGCGTCCTCGAGCGTGGCGCGCCCCCGGCCCGGACGGCCTCGAGCAGCCGCTCGCCGGTGCTCGGCAGGCCGATCACGACCGCGCCGAGCTCCGCCAGGCGCCGGCCCAGCTCGCCGTAGTCCTGACCGCGGTCCTGGCCGCCCGCGAGCAGCACGATCTCGCGGCCGGGGAAGCTGGCGAGGGCGGCGAGTGTCGACTCGGGGGTCGTCGAGATGCTGTCGTCGACCCAGCTGACGCCGTCCAGCTCGGCGATCGTCTGCAGACGGTGCTCGAGACCACGGAACCCCGCCAGGGCACCGGGCAGCGCCGGCAGCCCGAGACCGGCGGCTTCGAGCGTCGCCAGTGCGGCGCAGAGGTTGAGCGCGTTGTGCTCGCCGGGCAGCGGCAGCTCGGCGGCCGCCACCCGCAGCTCGCCGGCGAAGGTGACGCCGTCGGCCCCCGCGTCCCAGCCCGCGGGGGTGCCGTAGAGCACGCGCTCGGCGTCGCTCCTGACCCCGGCGAGCTCGGGCTGGCGGGCCGGCAGGACCGCCGTTCTCAGCCCCGTCAGGGCGAGGATGCGCAGCTTCTCGGCGCGGTAGGCCGCGACCGAGCCGTGCCAATCGGCGTGCTCGGGATAGAGGTTCGTGAAGAGGACGAGCTCGGGTGCGATCGCGAGGTCGGAGATCTGGTAGCTCGAGAGCTCGAGGATCGTCGGGACGCCCGGCTCCTGCCCGAGCAGGTCGAGGACAGGGACGCCGATGTTGCCCGCCAGGCGCGCCGGCAGGCCGGCAGCCCGCGCGAGATGGTGAGCGAGCGCCGCCGTCGTCGACTTGCCCTTGGTCCCGGTCACCCCGATCACCCCCTTGCCGCCCTGCTCGGCGAGCCACAGCGAGGTGGCCGTCGTCACCGGCAGACCCCGCTCGCGCAGGGCCAGCAGCTCGGGCCGGTGGATCGAGACGCCCGGCGAGCGCACGAGAACGTCGCAGGTGGCCAGGGCCTCGAGCGCCCGGCCGGCCTCGAGGACCCGCAGCCCGGGGCTCCCCAGCTGCGCCGCCACGTCCCGGTCGGGCAGCTCGTCGAAGACCGCGACCTCGATCCGGGCCGCGGGCAGACGCAGGGCGAGCTGATCGGCCAGCGAGGTGATCTCCCGGCCGGCGCCCCAGACGCCGATCCGCCTGCCGTCAAGCTCCGAGAACCGCACGGAGCGCCTCGAGCAGCTGTCCGGGCACGTCGTGATCCTCGCTCAGCGCAAGGACGGTCTCAGGTGCGCCGAGGCCGGGCGGGGTCCCGGCCAGGACCTCGGCGGCCAAGCGCCGGACGACCGGGTGCTCGCGCCAGCGCTCGTCGGCCGTCAGCAGCCGCATCGCGGCGATGCTCTCCTGCTCCTCGCCGACGCACTCGAACGGCTTGTGGCCGCCGCTGGCGGCCAGCAGGGCAAAGCCCTCGAACTGATCCTCCTCGGCCAGCAGGTCGGCGCCGAAGATCGCGCGCAGCTGCTCGGGCGCGCTGAACGGCGCCAGCGCGAGGAAGACGAAGCGGCACTTGGGGCAGTCGCAGCACCACGAGGCCGACCGCAGCGAGGGGTCGATGCGAAAGATGGCGTTGCAGCTCGTGAAGGCCCGGTGATAGGGCTCCATCGCGGCGAAGGCCCGGGCGATCGCGAGCTCGGAGGC
>Ga0182012_10001497_pt1 | contig 25537 bp, 23 predicted proteins | sample 612S2SmetaG_FD_120486 | JGI IMG/M metagenome (GOLD analysis project Ga0182012, IMG submission 120486) | Permafrost microbial communities from Stordalen Mire, Sweden - 612S2S metaG | ecosystem: Environmental > Terrestrial > Soil > Wetlands > Permafrost | place: Sweden: Stordalen | collected...
AGACCTTCTCGGTGTATGCACCCAACAACGAGATGAAGTGCTGCGCGACACTCGTTAAGACGGCGAGAACTGACGCGCACGGTCACTTTCTAGTTGAGCCAATGGCAGAAGGTGAGTACTTCGCGAAGTTTGATTTCAAGGGGAGACAATACGTCACAGACTTCGCCGTAATCCAAAGTTACAAACGCTGCGAAGGATCGCACGTAGAGCTCAATTTCTCCGACGTGGACAAAGCAATAGTCAAGACCTACGTTGATATAGACGACTCAGGTGACGAGTGTCAGCCGACAGAGCCACACTGCTTTCGCAAGTAGGTGGTACCGCGCGGGTGGCCGCTGGCCCAGCCAAACATCACAGCAGAAACAACCCTGAGGGTGCCCCATCCTAGCCGTAGTTGCTAGGGTGGGGTTGTTGACTTTTGCTCTGGACTCTATGTTTGGCCCTGGTCGCAAAGTGTGATCCTGCGCGCAGGCGAAGGCTCCGGAACAACTCAATGCAATCGTGCATTAGTGAGGCCGCCTATTGTGGGCCGCGGTTCTTCGCATGGTAGGTCATAAAGCCCCTTATCTGCGAGCGGTGGCAGATGCGGAGTGCCTGACAACTTCACCTTGGGTGACCTAGAGCGGAGGCTGCGGAATAGATAGCATAGGGATCCTTCGACTCCGCTGCGCTCCGCTCAGGATGACACTTCAAAAGCAAGAGCAAAGGCAACTACCCCACCCTCCGCCAAAGGAGGGCGGAAGGGTAGGGCACCCGGACGCCATACTTATTTTTTCAACACGGGAGAAATGCTTACCTTGCCCGCTGTCGCCAAGCCTCATACAGCAGAATGCTCGCCGCAATGCCAGCGTTCAGGCTCTCCACCTGCTCGGAGTGCGGAATCGCGATGCGTTCATCGGCCGCCGCCATCAGCTCCTCGGGAACGCCTTGTCCTTCGTTGCCGATGAAGATCGCCACAGCCGCGCGCAAGTCGCATTCATGCAGCGCGCGTCCGCCATGTGAGCTGGTCACGGCCAGCCGAACGTTGTGCGCGCGCAGCGCGGCCACGGCCTCAGCCGTAGTGGACCGCACGCATGGCAGCCGGAAGACCGATCCCGCCGAAGCCCTTGCGACCTTGGGATTGGCTGCCGAGACCGTGCCTTCAGTGCATAGAACGCCCGTGGCGCCAAAGGCCTCCGCCGAGCGCAGGATGGTCCCCAGGTTGCCGGGATCCTGCAACCCGGCGCAGCCCAGGATCAGCGGCGTGGCCTGCGCTCCGGGGCCAGCGAGAGCAGCCTCTGTGAGGCCAAGGTCAGCGAGACCGGCCTCAGCCAGTTCAGCACAGGCGAAGGCCGCGCTCGCGCCGTCGCCACCAGCGGCAGGGAACAGCCCATCGAGCGTGCATTCCAAGGGCATCACCAGAGCCGCCACGCCCTGCGGAGTCTGCGTGGCCACCGCCGAATGGAAGACGCTATCCGGCAGCAGAAGGGCCTCTACGCCCTCCGGCAGCTCGGCCAACAGGGCTTCGGCGCGCGCCAGCCCCGTCTCGCTCACGAAGACGGCCACCAGCCGCCGATGGCTGCGCAGGGCCTCCCACACCAGCGTTACGCCCTCCACGGCTACGCTGCCGTCGTCGGCCGGGCCGGAGTGGGCAAAGGCGCGGCGCAGCTCCTTGACCAGCGCGTTCTGGCGGCTGCTTACCGGGCGCAGTCGCCCTGGGCTTGGGGAATCGGGTTGCTCGGGCGTCATCAGGACTCTCCGCCTGCCGGCCAGCGATGTAGAATCTCTAGGTACCGGCATGTACATGATAACTCCCGCACTGGCGGTCATCTGAGTTACCCTTGTTCGGCTGGAGTACAAAATGCCCCCGGGTCCCGCTGCCGTGGCCCGGAAGGAAGAGGTACCACGGGTGCGCCCGGAAATCATTCGTATCCATCCCGAGGAGCCCGAGCCGGCTCTCATCGCCTACGTGGCGGAGCGCATCCGCCAGGGCAACGTTGTGGGTCTACCCACGGACACTTTCTACGGCCTGGCTGTGGACCCCTACAACCTGCACGCCGTCGAAAGCGTCTACGTCATCAAGGACCGCGGACGCCACAAGCCGCTCTCTCTGCTGATTGACAGCGTCGAGCAGGCCGAGGAGATGGGCCACGAGCTGCCGGATGAGTTCTTCCTGTTGGCGGAGAAGTTCTGGCCCGGCCCTCTGACGATGATCGTGCGGGCGGCGCCGCGGCTGCCCGTCAAGGTCACGGCCAACAGCGGCAACATTGCCGTGCGCATGCCGGATTCCGCCATCGCGCTGGCCGTTGTGCGCGCCATGAAGTGCCCGGTCACCGCGACCTCGGCCAATCTCAGTGGCGCCATGGAGAGCACCACCGCGGAGGGCGTAGTGGAGCAGCTTGGCCACCGCGTGCAGCTCGTGGTGGATGGTGGCACCACGCCGCGCAACCAGCCCTCCACCATCATCAACCTTGCCGTGGATGGCCGCTGGACCTTGCAGCGTGAGGGAGCCATTGCGACAGCCGCCATCGAGGACCTTCTGGGCGATCAATGAGTGCAGGGCGTTTGAAAGGGCTGCGTCCCGGGGCAATCGTCCTGGCGGCGCTCGCCGTCTGTCTTCTGTACTTCGGGTGGACCTGCCTGCGCATTGTCGGGCAGAGTTCGCGCGATGAGGCGCAGTCGTCCGACTGCATCGTCGTCTTCGGCGCCGCCGAATACTATGGCCATCCCTCTCCGGTCTTCCGGGCCCGCCTCGACCATGCCTTTGAGCTCTACCAGCGCCATCTTGCCCCGGTCGTCATCGTCACCGGCGGCAACGGCGGCGAGCAGAGCTTCAGTGAGGGATCGGTGGGCCGCGACTACCTGATCGCCCGCGGCATCCGCGACAGCCACCTCATCGCCGAGACGCAGAGCGACAACAGCGCCGAGAGCGCCGAGCGTGTGGGCACCATCATGCAGGCCAACAATATGCACACCTGCATCGCCGTCAGCGATCCCTACCACGTCTTCCGCATCAAGCAACTGCTGGAGGCGCGCGGCATGACGGCTTACGCCTCACCGCGCCGGCTGGAGACCACCGTAGGGTGGCCCGCGCGCGCGCTGCGCGTTGCCCGCGAAGCCCTCAGCTACAGCCTCTGGCGGTTGTATGTCTTCCGCCGCTGACGTGTTTTCGGAATTCGCTCAGAGAGGCGCTGGCCGCAACCGCTCTGTAATTAACGCCGTGCACAACACATGAATCACCAACGTGACGTGCATCACAGAGCGCAGCGCCCGCGGGAATTTAGCATCGAAGAGACTCATAAGGGAGGTCAGTAATGGCTCATCAACCTGGTACCCCGGCACCGCAGTCGGGAATCTACTGGTGCAGCGTGTGCAAGCTGCCAGTGCAGTTCAAGGAGGGCCAGCCGCTGCCCACCTGCAAGAACCTGTGCGGACGCGGCAAGTGGGAGTTTGTGCGCGCGGAGAAATAGCGCGAAGAGAAGCAGCACTCTACTCCAGATCCGCTCTAAAAAGTTTTGGCCGGACACCCATTGGGCTCCGGCCTTTTCTTTTTGCGATCTGACAAACGCTCTACATCCAGCGCCGCGCAACCAGTGCCAGCAGCGCCACGGCGGCGGCAAAGGCAGAGCTTGTGAAGTTCACGCTGTTGTTGCCCAGCCGCCCGGGGCGTTCCAAGGTCGCGCCCAGCAGGCTGTCCAGCAGAGTGCCGGCAAAGGCCGCCGCAGCCGCCGTCCAGTAGTAGTCCGGAGCCAGCAGGTTGGCCCACTCGCAGGCCCAGCATGTGATCAGGATGGCCGCCACGGAGAGCAGCGACCCGGCCGCCGTGATGCCTCCGTCTTTGCCCGGCGGCACAGGCCGCAGAGTGGTGATCAGCCGGGGGTGGCGTCCAAAGACCTGCCCCAGTTCGCTGCTGACGGTATCTCCGGCGGCCTCGGCCAGTGCGGCGCTGGTGGCAGCCAAAAGCAGCCAGCGTGCATGGGGAGTAAAAAGCAGCGGCACGGCGCACAGAGTACCGGCTCCCAGGTTGGCCAGCAGTTGTACAGGGCCGCGCCCCTCGCGCTTTTCCATGGAGCCCAGACGCTCCTTTTTGCTGCGCCCGGTGCGGGTGGAAAAGTGCGTCAGCAGGAAGACCACGGCGATGGCCGCAAGCGCCCCCGGGCCGGCCGCTGTGCATAGCGCCAGGGTGAGGATGGTTCCGGTGATGGCCGCTGCGCTGGTGATGGCGCGCGCTCCCCAGGCCCAGGCCGCAAAGATCACGGTCAGCCCGGCCACAATCAGCAGTTGCGGCAGCGCGGCCATCCATTGTGGAAGGGTGCTCATCTGCATTCCATCCTATCCTGAATCCCTCCGGCGGCGGAGCCGGCGCGCGCCCATGTATTCTGCCTTGCCGTAGCTGGTTGGCATTGGCCTCCGCGCATGCTCATCCAGTACAATGTTGCCATTCGATCTAATTGCTGACTCTGAAGGCGGAAAACGAATGAAGGTACTGTGGAAAGCCGCAGGTGCGGCCGTCCTTTTGATTGCGGCAACGGTAATTGAGACCGGTTGCGGAGACGTTTATCGTCCGATTGCCACCCCCTCACCGGTCCACACCGGCAACCCCTCCGGGGCGGAGACCGAGGTTGTGCTCAACTGCTGCCTCAATCCCAAAAGCTCGAATTCCATCAGCGGCGTCCCCAGCAGTGTGCTGACGAACATTGACGTTGCCGGTGACACCAACGCCGGCAACAAGGTTCTGGCCAACATCGTCGGCGGTGTCAACGGGCCACTGCCCGGCGTTTTTGGAATGCCGCTGGCGTTTGATTACCAGCGCACCACGGTCTTTGCCGCCGATACGGCCGCCGATGCCGTTACGGCCGCTCTCATCAGCACCTCCACGGCCGGATTTTCCGCCACCACAACGACCATCGGCCTGCCCACCGGTTCCGAGCCCATCGGCCTGAGCTTTGAGTACTACGGCCCCACCTACACGCAGGACTATGTCATCAACTCAGGCCTGAACACGGCCGCCTGTCCCGGCAAGGGCTCGATTGGCGCCATCGCCCAGGCCTCCGCGGAGTTGACCGCCACCGTCTGCGTCGGCGTCAATCCGCAGATTGCCTGGATCTACCATGACCTGTCGAAGGTCTTCGTCATGGACAGCACGGAGAACCAGCTCTACGTCGTCAGCGCCAGCAAGTACCGAGTGACCAACAAAATTGCCGTTGGTCAGAACCCCATCAAAATCACGCAGAGCCCGAACGGCCAGTATCTGTACGTCCTCAACGGCGGCGATGGCACCATCAGCGTGGTGGATGCGGTCAACGAGGTCACGGTCGGCGCGCCGATCTCCGTACCGGCCAATACGGGCAGCACGGCGCTGCCGATTGACATGGCGATGGATCCCAACTACGCGGACACCATCGCCAACTCGCAGTACGACCACATCTGGGTTCTGCAGGCCGATGGCACGGTCAGCGTATTTGATGACACCACGCCCTCATCGCTCAACTACGTCACCTCGCTCAGCACCATCACCAAAACGCAATTGACGAATGGTGTGTACCCCACCAACCTGGCCCTGATGCGCGACGGCACATACGCCTACGTGGGATTAGGCAACACCGCGCAGGTTGTGGCCATTAACACCAGTCTGCTGGCCGAGGGCGGGACCGTGACGACCGGCGCGACTTCGACGGTGACCATCTCCGTGCCTGCCGCCGCCTCGTTCACCAAGAGCGCCATGACCGACAGCAGCGACACCACCTTCTATGTGGATGAGGCGACGACTCCGGTGGTCACCTACATCGCCGTCTCGCGTAGCGGCAGCTCGGCCGACGAGAGCAAGCTCTACGCCAACTACACCACCTCCACCACGTACTCGTATTATCTGGACGCGGCCGGCACACAGTCCACCACCAGCCGCCCGGCAGTCCCCGATGCTACGCCGAGCTGGTGCAGCGATAGCGGCAACACCACAACCTGCGCCAACCTTTACAGCGGCACGGCGGTCATCGCTGCCGCCGCCAACGGCACCACCACCGTCAACAGCTTCATCACCACCATCCTTGCTCCCAATCAGGTCAGCTACTGCACCTACCCCACGGGAGAGGTGGACGGACAGAAGAACTGCCCGCTGATGACGCCGCAGGTGATCCTGGGCCGCAGCTAACGGCCGCAGGTCAAGCGCGAAAGAGTGAAGGGCGGACTCCTGGGAGTCCGCCCTTCGTGTCTCGGTTCACTTCATCCTTGATTCAGCTTCCCGCGCGGGTGTCTGTCAGTCGGCGCGACGGCGCCGGTTGTAGCGCATGCTGACGTTTACCACCACGCTGCCGGCCGGGCTGGCGAACTCCATCACAAGCGCCTCGCTGTCCTCGCTGCCACGGAAGCCGTGCTCGCTGGGGTGCTCGACCGGCGGGTGCACCTTGAAGCGGAAGCCCTGGTCGTTGAGCGCCGTCACGGCGTTGCCGATAACCAGGTTGGCCAGCTCGGCCACGGTCTCGCGTATCATCTGCGGGTCGTGCGGCATGTCAGGCGAGCCGCTGATGGTCGAGGCCACGCGCATGGCGGCCGCGTCCTCCACGTCAAAGATGACGCGGCCCTGAATGTCTCCGCTGATCTCAATCTGCACGGCGGTGGCGCGCCGGCGGTAGGCCTCTTCATCCATGGAAATGTCGCTGACCGTCACCGGGCAGGCCAGGGTCTCGGCCAGTACGGCATCGGAGGCATTCAGGAAGGGTTGGATCAACTCCATTCGCATGACGTACTACTCTCCTGGGGCGGGCGCGGTCACGGCCGAATCGCCCAGCACATATTTGATGACCTCGTAAAGCAACTCCGGCTTCACCGGCTTCTGCACAAAGTGGCGCGCGCCCTTCTGCAGGGCGGCCACAATGTTCTCCTGGTAGCCCACGCTGCTGACCATGATGACCCGCGCGTCCGGATGCTGGCGCACGATGCGTTCGGCGGCCTCGATGCCTTCCATCTGAGGCATGGTGATATCCATCAGCACGATGTCGGCCAGGGTGCGGTCAAATTCTTCGATGGCCGCCACGCCGTCGGCCGCTTCGCCGGCCAGATGGCCGCCGTAGCTTTCAATGATGCGGGCCAGGTTCTTACGCGCAAACACCGAGTCATCCACCACCAGGTAGCTGACCGGGTTCATTGTGTCGGCGCGCAGCAGAGCGGGAAATAGCTCCATTTTCAACCTCACAGTTGTCCGGCGGAGCGGACAGAAAACGTTTCCCTGGGCGGCAGCGGGCGATGGGGCCCACATTGCGCGATCAGGGTGTTAGCCAGTGAATCCAATCCCACAACCCGATTGGCGAAGCCGCGATCAATGGCCGCGCGCGGCATGCCGAATACCACGGACGAAGCCTCGTCCTGCGCGATGGTCAGCGCTCCAGCGGACTTCAACACGCCCATACCCTCGGCGCCATCTTCGCCCATGCCAGTCATCAGCAGGCCCACGGCGTCAGCGCCAAACTCCTCGGCCACCGAGCGGAACAGCACATCCACCGACGGGCGATGGCCGTTCACCTTGACGTCGTCGCTCAGCACCACGACGTCGCCCAGCGGCATGCGGCGCACGCGCATGTGGCGGTCGCCGGGACACACCAGCACGCGGCCGGCGGCCAGAAGGTCGCCCGAATGCGCTTCCTTCACCTCAAGAGCGCAGCTTTCGTTCAGCCGCCGCGCAAAAGTCTCCGTAAAGCCTGCGGGCATGTGCTGCACCACCAGGATCGCCGCCGGGAACTCCGCCGGCAGGTGCGCCAGCATGTACTCCAACGAGTTGGGCCCGCCGGTGCTGATGCCGATGGCCACCACGCGCGAGGCCGGACCCGGCACCGCGCGGCGTACCTTTGCCGGCACCTGCCCCGGCGGCTTGGGCAGCAACCGGTTCGCCGGATTGCTGGTGCTGGCAGCCTTGATCTTCTGGATCAACTCCGTGGCGATCTCGCCCATGTTCTCGCTCAGTACGTTTTCCGGCTTGGCCACAAAGTCAAACGCTCCCATGTGCAGGGCCTTGAAGGTGCTGCTGGCGCCATCGTGAGTATGCGAGCTGACCACCACCACCGGCACCTTGTGATGCACCATCTTGCGCAGGGTCTCAATGCCATCCATGCGCGGCATCTCCAGGTCGAGGGTGATCACGTCCGGGTGCAGCTCCTCGATTTTCTTCAGCGCGAACTCGCCGTCCATCGCCGTGCCGACGACGTGGATCGCAATGTCGCGCTCCAGCAGTTGCGGAATCAGCTTGCGCATCAGCGCCGAGTCGTCCACCACGAGCACGCGAATCATACGCTTGGAGGTCATCACAGGCTTGCCTCCACGCCGTTCACGTTCACTCGCCCGCGGCCCAGCTTCTCCACCACGTCGCTGATGCTCAGCACCAGCACCACGCGTCCGTCGCCCAGGATGCTGGCGCCGCTGACCATCGCGCTGTGAATCATCGTCTCGTCCAGGGCCTTGATGACCAGTTCCTGCTCGCCGATCAAGCGGTCCACCACCAGGCCGCACTTGCGGTCGCCCAGGCTGACCACTACGACGAAGAGCTTGCCCTTCGACTCGCTCCCGCCGTGCATTCTGGAGAGCCGAATCAACGGCACAATCTGCTCGCGAATCTTCAGGACCTCCTGGTCCTCCACGCTGTGCACGTCGCGCTCGTGCGAGCGCAGAATCTCCAGCACGTTGCCCAGCGGCACCGCGTATAACCTCTCGCTGACGCGGAAGAGCAGGGCCTTGATGATGGCCAGCGTCAGCGGCACCTTCAGCCGGAAGGTCGATCCCTGGCCGGGCACGCTGCTCACGCTGATGGTGCCCTTCAAGCGGTCCATCACGCTCTTCACCACATCCATGCCGATGCCGCGGCCGCTGATCTCCGTCACCTCGTCACTGGTGCTCAGCCCGGCGGCGAAGATCAGGTCCAGTGCGTCGTTCTCGCTCATCCGCCGAGCCTGGTCGGGGGTGATGATGTTGCTGGACACGGCCTTGCTGACCACTTTGCCCAGGTCAATGCCGCTGCCGTCGTCGCCAATTTCGATGACCACCTGGTTGCCCTGGTGATAGGCGTTCAGGCGGATGGTGCCCTCCACGGGCTTGCCCGCCAGCTTGCGCTGTTCGGGAGACTCGATGCCGTGATCCACGGCGTTGCGCAGCAGATGCATCATGGGCTCGGCCAGGGCATCCAAAATGCTCTTGTCGAGATCCGTGTTGCCGCCCTCGATGATGACGTTTACCTCGCGGCCCGTCGCCTTGGCCGTGTCGCGCGCCACCCGCGGCAGCCTGCGGAACATCTGCTCCACGGGCACCATGCGGATCTTCATCACCGCGCGCTGCAGCTTGTTCATGATCTGCGATTGCAGGGTCAGGATGTCTCCGCTGCGGGCGCGCAGCGTGCCGTGTCCCTTGCCCAGAGTGGCCAGCATGTCGTGCTGCAACTCCTGCATCATGCTCTTGGCGATGATCATCTCGCCGACCAGATCGAGCACCTTGTCCACACGCTCGGTTTCCACCCGCAGCACGTTCTCCGTGGCCGCGGCCACGCGCTCTTCCTTCGCCCGTGGACGCTCCACGGCGGCACGCTCGGCCACCGCCGCGCCGTTTTCCAGCAGAGTGAACGGCTGTTGCACCTCGGGCTGCGCGGGTGTAGCCGCAGGCTGCGCCACTGCCGATTCCAACGGATCGTCGTCGGCCTCCAAGTTCATGCGCTCGATGTACACCTGGCTGACGACGGTGGGAATCTTCGCGCGCCGCTCCAACCATGCAACGTCCTTGTCGCTGGTCAGCGCCACCTCAATCAAAGTGGGCGGCGGAGTCACATCGGCCTCCGGATGCATGGCTGCGATGGTGCCGGCCTCGTGCAGGGTGTTGCGTACAAGTTGCGCCGCGGCCGTAGGCATCGGGCATGACGGATCCACCGCGAGCGCGATGTTGTACACCGGCTGCCCGTTGGCGATCGTCGCAATCAGCTTGCGTTCGTACTCGCTCCAGTGGAAGGCGGGCGCGAACTTCGCCTCCGACGGCGGATTCTTGAGCACTGCGATCAGCCGGCGAAGTTCCTGTGTCGAAGGCGGCTGCAATCCGTCGCGGAAGCTGGTCAACAGGCTGTCGAACAGGTCGGCCGCCGTCAGCACCAGTCCGGCCAGGGCCTCGCCGTTCTGCTCGGCCACCTCCGGGGTCATCACGTCTTCCACGGCGTGGGCGGCCTCGCTCAGTTCCTTGTAGCCGCAGGCGGCGGAGTCGCCCTTCAGGGTGTGCACGTTGCGCCGGAGGTCGCGCACCAGGTCGGGATCGCGCGGAGTTTTCTCCAGCCGCAGGGCATCCTCGTTGATGGCCTGCAGAATCTCCGCGGCGCTTTCAAAGAAGAGTGCCCGGAGCTCGTTCGCGCGATCGTCGGAGAAAATGCCCACTGCGGTTACTCCCTAATCCTCGAGCCTGCTGTATGCCGTGCCGTTGTTCAGGTGAATCATCTTGAACTTGTCGGTCAGGCCGAACAGGCTCTCGGCGTGGCCCACAAAAAGAAATCCATCCGGGTTCAGGCAGCGGTAGAACTTCTGAATCAAACGCTTCTGCTCGGCCTCGTCGAAGTAGATCATCACGTTGCGGCAGAAGATGAAATCGTTGCGCTGCGGCAAGAACTCCGTCTTCAGGTTATGAAAGTCGAAGTGCACCAGTTCCTTCACCGAAGGCTTGATGGCGTAGCGGCCTTCGCCCACGCGGTCGAAGTAGCGCAGGCGATAGGTGTAGTCCACGGCCTCCATGTGGTGCTCGGTGTAGATGCCTTCCTGCCCGGCGCGCAGCACGCTGTAGTTGATGTCGCTGGCCAGGATGTCCACCTTCCACGGCGGCGGAATCAGCGGCTTTGGCGAGGGCATATCAAAGGGCAGGGGATTGCGCAGATAGTAGTACGCCAAGGCGTCGGCCACCATCATGGCCAGTGTGAAAGGTTCCTGCCCGGTGCTGCATCCGGCGCTCCAGATGCGCAGGTTCCAATCACGCCGCGCCTGTTTGCGGTGCAGCATATCCTCGAGCACCGTCTTCTGAAAGAGGTCGAGCTGCGGACGGTTGCGGAAGAAGCTGGTCTCGTTCACCGTCAGGTGTTCCAGCAACGCGCTCAACTCCTGGCGGCCCTCGCGGCTGGTCAGCAGGCGATAGTAGTCATAGAAGGAAGCCAACTGGCAGAGGCGCAGCCGCCGCTGCAGGCGATCCATTAAGAAGTGCGTGCGGCGATCGTCGAAGAACATGCCGCACTCCTGATAAATCAGGGTCTGTAGCAGCTTCAGCTCGCTCTCACTGATCGGGATGACGGGTAACGACGACATTCGATTTTTCTGCTCCGCCTGCGCTTACTGTGCTGCTCCCAGGGCTTCGGCGGCGTCGGTCAGGTCGCTCAGCCGGCGCAGCTCTCCGCGCTGCATGATCTTGCTCAGATCAATCAGAATGACCAGCTTGTCGCCCATCTTGGCCACTCCACTTACGTAGTTCAGTTCGTTCTGTTCCAGCACACTCGGCGGCGGCTCAATCTGCTCGGGGTCCACTTTCAGAACCTCGTTGGCGGCATCCACCACCAGCCCCACCAGCCGGTCGTTGAGCTCGGCCACGACGATGCGGTTGCGCCGCGTGGGAGCCGGGGTCTCTCCAAAGCGCTTGCGCAGGTCCACGATGGGAATGATCCTGCCGCGCAGGTTGATGACCCCCTCGATGTAGACGGGCGAGTCCGGCACTACTGTGACCTCCATCATCGGCACGATTTCGTGCACGATCTGGATGGGCACGCCGAAGTTTTCACGGCCCACCCGGAAGCCGACGATCTGTTGCAGCTTCGCCATACTATCTCCCGTAGTGCTAGCGGTTGTTGCCCGTCAGCGCATACTTTGAGGAAGCGCCCAGCCGCCGGCCGCGCTCTTCCACGTGTTCTTCCAGCACAAAGCGGTCCATGGATTCCAGCAGCGAGCGCGCCATCTTCGACATCTGCTCGGCCGAGGCCGCCAGTTCGGTGGAGCCCGACGTGGCCTGCTGCACCATCTCGCGCATCCGCTCCATGGCCCGGACCACGGCCTGTGCGCCGCCCGCCTGCTCTTCCACGCTGCTGGTGATCTCATGCGTGATCTCGTTCAGCCGCGTTGTCGCCTTGGCAATCTGCGAGGAGCCATGCGACTGTTCATTGGTCGCCGCGCCAATCTCCTGCGCGAACTTGAAGACCTCGGTCACCACGTTGCTGATCTTGCGCAGGGCGAGGCTCAGGTCGTTGCCCAGCTCCAGCCCCTCGTTCACAATCGAGGTGCTGCGCTCCATGTTCTCCACCGCTTTGCGCGCCTCGGCCTGGATGCTGCTGATCAGCTCGCTGATCTCCTTGGTGGAGGTGGCGCTCTTTTCGGCCAGCTTGCGCACCTCGTCGGCCACCACGGCAAAGCCCAGTCCGTGCTCGCCGGCGCGCGCGGCTTCAATCGCGGCATTCAGCGCCAGCAGGTTGGTCTGTTCGCTGATGTCGTCAATGACTTCGATGATCTTGCCGATGTTGTCCACGCGCTCGCCCAGGCTGGTGATGATGCCCGAGCTGCTGCCGATGCTGCCGTTGATGCGATTCAACCCTTCGGTCGTCTTCTGCATGGTGCCAATGCCGCTCTGCACCTCGTCACGGCTGCGGCTGCTGATGTCCAGAAGAACCTTGGCCGTATCGGCCACGCGCTGAATGCTGGCCACCATCTCGTCAATCGAGGCCGAAGTCTCGCTGACGCTGCTGGCCTGCATCTGTGTGTTCTTCACCATGTTCTGCACGTTGATGCTCATCTCGTGCATGGTGCTGGTCACTTCATCAATCGCGGAAGCCGACTGCACGCTGACCTTGGCCGAATCCTCGCTGGCGTCGGCCACCTGGTTGCTTCCGGCCGCCACCTGCGCCGCCGCGTCTCGCACGCTGCTCACCAGGTTGCGCAGGCCCACCGTCATTTGAGAGAAGGCAATGGCCAATGTGTCGCGGTTGCTGCGCGGGGTGACCTCCACGCTCAGGTCGCCGCCGGCAATGGACTCGCTGACGGTGGCCATTTCCTTGAAGTACACCACCATGTTGCGGAAGGTCTGCGCCAGCGTGCCAATCTCGTCTTCGCCTTCGACATCCACCTCCACGCTCAGGTCGCCCTTGTCGCCAATCTCGCGCGCCGCCGTGATCAGGTGCTCCAGCGGGCCGGTGATGGACTTGGCCGTGCGGAAGGCGATGAAGATGCCCATGCCCAGGGTGATGGCAAAGCCCACCAGGCTGAGCCAGGTGGTGATGCTGCTGGCCGACTCGTCAGAGTGACGGTTCTTCTCCAGTTCCACCCGGTTGGCGTTCTGCACCTCGTTCACCACTTCGTTGGAGCGCTTCAACTGCTCCATCGGTTCGGCCTTGGTGTACTGCTCCAGCAGGTCGTTGGCGTTGATGCGCCCGTTGTCCACGTCCTTGTGCTGCTGGATGAAGCGCGCGGCGAAGCTGGTGTACCACTCGCGCTCAATGGCCTCAATGCGGTTCAGCCCGGCGCGCTGTTCGGGAGCGTTGGCCTTGCTCTTGGCCTCGCTCAGCAGATCGTAAGTACGGGCGTTGCCTTCGTTCAGGCGATCCAACTCGGTGCCGGCGCCGGTCAGCAGATAGTTGCTCAACGCCAGACGGTTCTCCATCATCTGGTGGCGCACGTTCTCCGTCGCCTGCGAAAGGTCCAGCGCACTGCTCAGCGCCGTCTTGGCCGCCCGCTCGCGGTACATGGAAAAGACGCTGACGCCAAACACGATTGCCATCACCGCCAGCAACGTGCCGAAATTCAACAACAACCTGTTACGGATTCTCATCCTGAAACGCCTCCGGAAGTCCGCGGAATCTCCGCGGTCTCACCAGCCAACATTGCCTGCCGGGCCATGAATTCCCCAACCCGTGGATGCCGCCATGTGGCAATCATCGGCCAGGCAGCTGCAATCCTTGCCTCTCGCCGGCCCGGGTTGATCAAAGTCCTTGAACAAAAATGACTTCTTGCCCATTGTTCTGCAAGTACCTAATCGTACCCTCATGCGCCTTAAGTGCGAGGAAAACGCCGCACACCCAGGTGGATCATCCCGCGCGCGTGAAGGGCATCGTACCCTCCGCGAATCCAGCCATGACCCGGCGCTGAGCTACGGCACCATTGTTACCGACCAATCACCAATGCGAAAGCGTCGAAAGGTCTAAGACTAAAGTGCGGAGCCATATGTTTTCATCTGGTTAGAGCCTTCGCTACAATCCTGCCCCGCGCTGGCATTCACCTGGCGACCGGTCACGCAACGTAACCAGTTCAGGTTACCTTTGGTCCGGTGAATATTCTTGACTCATCTTGAGACTCATCCTAGGCTGAAGAAGCCGAGAGGTTGGAAGATCGAAGTGTTTCGATCGCACGCTTGGAAGCGTTGTGGAAGTCATTCTTTTTTAAGCTGTTCCGAGGCATGACCAGGCCTCCGGCGAGGGTTTCAAAATCTGGCCACGTTGCTAACCCCTATGACTGCGCATGCGAGTCCGCAAAAGCCGGTATTACTCATTGAAGATGAAGAAGTTCTGCTCGCCTTCCTGAAGACGGCGCTGGAGCGCGGCGGCGTCACAGTGATGGGCACCAGCAGCGGGGAAGAGGCGCTGCAACTGCTTGCATCCAAAGAATTTTCAGGCATCGTTAGCGATCTTAGAATGCCCGGTCCGATTGGCGGCGCCGAGATCTACGAATGGGTTGCGCGCCACAAGCCGGCGTTAACCCAGTGTTTTCTGTTCATTACGGGCAATGTGCTGGACGCCTACGCGATTGAAGTGCGCAAACAGACCGGCGCGCTCTTCATCCAGAAGCCGTTTCGCATTTCACTACTCTTGGAACTCATACAAAAGATGACTACTTCGGGGGTTTCCGCCGATGAGTGAGACGCAACCACTGCGACTGCTGATCGTGGAAGATCAGCCTGAGCTGCGCCAGCTTTGTGCGCGCCTTGCCACCAGGCTTGGGTTGGAGTTTGTAGAGGCTGGCACGGCCGAAGAGGCCCTGGCCATCGCCGAGCGCGAACTGCCGGACATCATCCTGGCTGACCTGGTGTTGGGGCATATGTCTGGTCTGGAGCTGCTGGCCACGGTCAAGCAGCGCTGGCCGCAGGTGAACATGGCCCTGATGAGCGGCCACGCCAACATCGAACTGGCGGTGGAGGGGATGCGGCTGGGCGCCTTTGATTTTGCGGTCAAGCCCATCCAACTGGACAAGATGCTGCTGCTGTTGGAGAGCATGGCGCAGGATGTACGCCAGCGCCGCGCCAGTTATCGCGAACAGATGGAGGCGGCCATCCGTGGCGGTTGGCCGGACGACTGCACTGACCTGGAAGAGTTGGAACGGCTGACGGTGCAGCGCGTGTTTGCCATGGTGAAGGGCGACAAGTTGGAGGCGCAGCGCCGCCTGGGCATTTCCCGTGCCACGCTCTACCGCAAGATCAAACGCTACGGCATCCGCACGGTCTTCGAAGCCTGAAGACTCCCACTTGCGAAGGCTTCTATGGGCCCGGCCTGCGATGGTACTCTTATGCAGGTTCCGGGCTTTCCGGCATGGCGTTTTCGGCCGTGAGGGTCCAAAATGCAAGGTGTCTACTTTCAGTTACTTCCGTTGCAGGAACCGGGCTGGTAAGGTGCATTCTGGCCGGATTTTCAGGCCTTAGGATGCGGTTGTCGGGCGTCGGCCCATGCCGGCCGGAAGGCGGCAGTTCGGGTTGCACCCAGGGTGGGCCGCGGAGTTTCGATCTGCGGCCGGCAGGAGCCGGCGGACCGGGCCTGCTGCGGACAGCGTGTTTGAAGTCGCGCTGACGGCAGTGGCCGCGGTGGCGCTGGCCATCGCCATTGCAGAGAGTGTTTCTGCCAGCCTCATCCGGCTGCGGGCGGATGAATGCAGAGTGGCGGCACGACGTGCGCCCTGCCCGGCGGGCGGCGCGCATGGATCATCAGACGAGGTGCATTGTGGTGAAGAAAGTTCTGATTGTGGATGACAGCCCGGCCGAGAGCGTGCTGATGCAGTCGTTCCTGCAGGGGGCAGGTTATTCGGCCGTGGCCTTGAGCGACCCGACGCAGATTGAGCAGACGCTCTCCGTCGAGATGCCGCAGCTCATCCTGCTGGACGTGGTGATGCCCGGGCGCAATGGCTTCCAGGCCTGCCGCGAGTTGAAGAACAACGACCAGTTCAAGGCCATCCCGATTGTGCTGGTGACCAGCAAGAACGGCGAGAGCGACAAGTTCTGGGGCATGCAGCAGGGCGCCGACGGATACGTCATCAAGCCCTTCACCGGTCCGCAACTGGTCGGCGAAGTGCAGAGGCTGATTGGATAACACGATGCCGGACGAGCCGCACAATCCGCAGGAGCCCGCACCCTACCCGGTGGAAGACGACTTCCTTGCCGTGGAGGAAGGCGATGCGCAGGAGGCGGCGCTGCCCGAGCAGCAGTACTGCATCTTCCGCGCTGGGCGCGAGCGGTTTTGTCTGCAGGTGCTGGAGGTGGACGAGGTTCTGGAGTGGCCGCGGCTGACGCGGCTGCCGCTGGCTCCGCCATTCCTGATGGGCGTCTTTAACCTGCGCGGCACGATTGTTCCCGTGGTGGACATTGCATTTACCGAGGTGCGGAGGGCGGATTTGCCGCCGCGCCAGGTGGTGGTGGCCTGTTTGCGCAGTCAGAACGGCGAGCCCGACGTGCGCGTGGGGCTGGCGGTGGACGAGGTGCTGGGTACCTACAGCACCAGCGAACCGCTGCTGCGCGACGAGGCACCGCGTGAGGTTCCGCATTGTGCCGGCATGTTGCGCCATGGCGACCGCCTGGCGCTGGCGCTGGATTTGCGCCGCGTGCTGGAGACTTTCCCGGTAGGCGCGATTTAGCGCCTGGCGGATTTGGCCGGTGGAGGAGAATCGCCTCCGGCCCTGTGGTGGTGGCGGGTGATGGCTGCCCGAGCAATAGGCGCGACAGGGGCGCTGCTGACCCGGTCGTTGTCCTGGAGGTCTTATGAAAGGTCGACTGAATTCGACAATTATCGGGCTGGTGACGATCAACGGCCTGATCCTCGCCCTGGTGCTGGGGCTGGCCTATGCGGCCGGCTCGAAGAGCGCCGGCAAGCCGCTGACGGCCATCGGAGAGATGAAGTCCGATGCGCTGCTACTGCTGCTGGGCGCGGTGGGGCTGCTGGTCGTGGGCTCGATCTTCGTGCTCTTCCGCCTCTCCAACAAGGTGAGCGAGCCGGTGAAGTCGCTGGTGCACTACGCCGAGCAGCTCGGCGCGGGCGACTATCGCGCGCGGCTGGAAGAGGGCACGGACGACGACTTTGGCTACATTGCGACGCAGCTGAACCAGGCGACGGAGAAGGCAGCCAAGGCCCTGTTGGACGAAGAGCATCAGCGCGGCCTGCAACGCTCGATCACCGAGTTTTTGACCATCGTGAGCCAGATTGCGCGCGGTGACTTAACGCTGCGCGGCAACGTGACCAGCGACGCGCTGGGCAACGTGGTGGACTCGGTCAACTACATGCTGGACAACTTTACCCAGGTGCTGCGCCGCGTGCGCGACGCCGCCATTGACGTCTCCAGCAGCGCCAACGAGACGATGACGGCGGCCGAGGCCATGGCCGTGGGCGCCACCCAGCAGGATCACGAGATCACCAACACCAGCTCCGCCGTGGAAGAGCTGACGGTGAGTATGAAGCAGGTGAGCAACAACGCCGAGGCCAGCGCCGAAGCCGCCCGCCGCGCACTGGACGCCGCCGAGCAGGGCAACCGCAGCGTGCGTGACACGCTGGAAGGAATGCAGCGCATCCGCAGTAGCGTGCAGGCCACGGCGAAGAAGATCAAATCGCTGGGCGACCGGTCGCTGGAAATCAGCGAGATCATCAACGTCATCAACGACATTACCGAACAGACGAACCTGCTGGCCCTGAACGCCGCCATCGAAGCGGCCAGGGCCGGTGAGGCGGGCCGCGGATTCGCCGTGGTGGCCGACGAGGTTCGCAAGCTGGCGGAACATTCGCGCACGGCCACCAAGGACATCGCCGCGCTGATCAAGGCCATTCAGGCAGAGACGAACGAGGCCGTGGTGGTGATGGAAGACGGCACGCGCGAGGTGGAAGTGGGCGCCAAACTGGCCGACCAGGCGGGCAAGGCTCTGGAGGCGATCAGCGCCGTGGTGCGGCAGTCGGCGGAACTGGTGCAGGAGATTTCACTGGCCAGCAAGCAACAGGTGCGCGGCACGGAAGGCGTGGCCAACGCCATGCAGATCATCAGCGGCATTACGCGGCAGACCTCGCAGGGCGCGCGGCAGACGGCGCACAGCATGGAGCGCATGGTGAAGATGAGCGAACAGCTCAACGAGACCTTGAGCGGCTTCCGCGTGCAGGCCACCGCGGCGGCTGGCAAGAAAGACCAGGCGACGCCGGCGGGGCGCGGATAAGAGAGTTGCGCGGGACAAGGCAATACGCGATGAAGAGCATGGCGCACGGCTGAGCAACATGCGCAGGGCTGAGGCGGAAGCAGCAAAGAGCAGGCTGGAATGACCGAAGCGCAGACCAATCCGGTGCTGAGCGACCACGAGGTCCGTGAGTTGCAGACGCTGATCGAGCAGCGCAGCGGCATTGTGTTTGACGAGTCGCGGGAGCGCTTTTTGACCTCGCGCGTGGTGGAGCACATGCAGCGCAAGCAACTGCGCCACGGCATGGAGCTGCTGCGCCTGGTGCGCCAGTCGAATGTGGAATACGACACCATGCTGGAGCGGCTGCTGACCCAGGAGACGCGTTTCCTGCGCTATCCCGGACTGTTTACAGCCTTTGAACAGAACGTGCTGCCGGAGCTGAGCGACCGGAAATTCTGGGAGCGCGAGCAGAGTTACCGCTTCTGGAGCGCGGGCTGCGCCAGCGGGGAAGAGCCCTACTCGATTGCGCTTAGCTACTGCGAGTCTTTCTTCGGACGCACCCGTCCGGATTGCCAGATCATGGCCACCGACATCAGCCGCGAAGCGCTGGAGCGGGCCGACCGCGGAGTGTATGCGCGGCGCGCGCTGGAAAATCTTTCTCCGGTGCAACTGGAGCGCTACTTTACCCTGGAGCCGGCGCGCGCGTCCGCCCACGAGAAAGAACACTACAAGGTGCGTCCGCTGCTGCGGGAGATGGTGCAGTTTGCGCCGATGAACCTGGCGCAGCCCGTCTACCTGGGCCGCTTTGACTGCATCTTCTGCATGAACGTGCTGATCTACTTTGGCGAAGAGTTGCGCTCGCGGCTGATCCAGCGCTTCTACGAGTATCTTGCGCCGGGGGGATATCTCTTCCTGGGCCACGCCGAAAGCGTAGCCAATGTGCCGGTGCGCTTCCATCAGACCATCCTGAACGGTACCCGGATGCTGCAAAAGCCCGCCGCCGAGGACGCCACCGAGGCGCGCGCCGTGGGAGGTGCCCTGTGAACGGCCCCAGCCCGGAGATGGTCGAACTGTTTTTGCAGGAGGCCAGCGAGCACCTGCAGTTTTTGCGCGAGTACTCAGGCATTCTGCAGGACCCCTATCCTCTCTATGAGGACATTGAGCGGCTGTACATCTCGGCGCATGGAGTGGCCGGCACGGGCGGCACCTACGGTTACTCGCTCTTCCACGAAGTGGCGGGCAAGGTGGCGCACATCTTCCAGTACGCGATGAACGCCACGATCAGTCCGGAGGCGACAGCCCCGCTCGTGGAGTTCATCTACGAAGCGATTGCCGTGCTGGAGAGCGACCTGCTGATGGTGAGCGCCAAGGGCGCCGAGGCCACCGAAGAGATCGCCTCCTTCAAGCAGCGCTATCCCTTTGCCTTCCCGCCGCCGGCACAGACGGAAGACGAAGACGTGTTCGCGAATCTGCAACTCTCACCTGAGGCGCAGCCCCAGGTGAGACCCGCCGCAAAGGTTGCCGCTCCGGCTGCACCGGCACCGAAAGCGCCGGCTGCTGCCCCTGCTGCACCCGTGACGCCGGCCGTGGAGCCTGCTGTGGTGACACCGGCCGCGCCAGCACCTGCACCGGCCGCAGCGGAGTCCACAACTGCGGTGCAGGCCGCCGAGCCCGTCAAGCTGGACGAACCGCTGGAAGAGCCTCTTGCCGAGCCGCTGGCAGAGCCTTTGGACGCGGCGCTGGCTTCGGTTGAGCCGCTTGTTCCTGTTGAGCCGCTGGCCGCGGCAGCTGTGGATACTCCGGCTGAAAGCTTTGCGGGTGCAAGCCCTGCGAGTGAGATCCCCGTGCACGCGGTTTTCGCGCCGCCGCCGGAAGTGGAGCCGCCAGCCGTGGCCGCTGCGTCTGCGGTGGCAGAAATTGAGACCGTGCCTGAGCTGGAGCCCGACGATGCTCTGCCGCCGGAAGTTCTGGAGTTTTTTGTCCCCGAGGTGGAAGAGCATTTGCAGACGGTGACCGACTGTCTGCTCAAGCTGGAGACCCATCCCACGGCGGACGACATCAATCGCCTTTTCCGCGCCGTGCATACCATTAAGGGCTCGGCGGCGCAGGTGGGTGCGCAGCGCATCGCCACCATCGCGCATCGCGCCGAGGATTTGGTGGGACGCCTGCGCGACGGCGAGCTGCAGGCCAGCGCCACGGTGATTGACCTCTGCCTGGAGATGGTGGACGTACTGAAGAAGACGATCTACCACCAGTGGGAGAGCGAGAAAGAGTTCCAGCAGTCGGCGCGTTCGCTGATGGCTCGTTTGCAGAAGGCGGGCAGTGAGACCCTGCCGGAGCCGGGACAGGTTGTTTTGCCGCCGGTTGTTTCGCCAGTTGCCGCGAAGGCGGCGGCTGTGGCCGAAAGCAATACCCCCGCTCCCGCAGCTGCGACTTCATCGGAGCCATTGAGTGCCGCTTCGGTGGAGACGCATGCTGCGCGGGTGGAGAGTGTTCCAGCGGCGAAGGCGCCTGTGTTGGCTGCAGCTGCTGCCTCTGCGGCGCGGCCGGTAACGGCGGAAGAAAAGACTTTGGCGGAAGCCACAGCCGAGGGCAAGCCCGAGCCCGCTGAAGTGCTGAGCGATGCGGCGGCGATCTCCCGCACGCCGGTGGGCATGGCGCAATCGAAGAGCGTGCGCATTGCCCTGGAGCGGTTGGACCGCATGATGAACGCGGTGGGCGAGTTGGTGATCAACCGCACGCGGATGCTGGGCCGATTGGCGGAGCTGGAAAAACTGGCCGAGGTATTGAACTTCTCCAAGGGACGCATGAGCGACAAGGTCGCTGAGTTCCAGGACAAGTACGAGTTCAGCCGCATTGGCAACACTCCGCTGCTGCCTTCCACGCAGTGGCCGGTGCCGATGCAGGACAACACGGCCTTCAGCGGATTGAGTTTCAGCGGCGGTACTACACCACCTCCGTTCGGCGCGCCGCTCAGCAGCTTTGCCGGCTACGGAACGGCAGGCGTGGGTTCGAGCTTCGCCTCCACCTCGGAGTTCACTGAGCTGGAGATGGATCGCTATGATGACTTCGGCATCCTGTCGCGTTCGTTGACCGAAATCTCGGCCGACATCAGCGAGGTGCTGTCGCAGTTGGACGGTTTTGTGCGCCGCGTGGATGGCGACATTGACGAGTTCACCAAGCTGGCGCACCGTTTGCAGGATGAGATCACGCAGGCGCGGATGGTTCCCATCGGCAACCTGTACACGCGCATCGCGCGCACCGTGCGGGATTCGGCCAAGGCCAGCAACAAGCAGGTGGAGCTCTCGTTGGCCGGAGCCGAGACCGAGCTCGACAACAACATCATTCAGCAACTGGCAGATCCGCTGCTGCACCTGGTACGCAACGCCGTGGCCCACGGCATTGAACCGGCCGAAGAGCGCTACGAGAGCGGCAAGCCCGACCAGGGAAACATCAGCGTGCGCGCCTACCACAAGGGCAACCACATTTACGTTGAGGTGGAAGACGACGGCCGCGGCGTGGACTTTGAGCAGGTGAAGGCCACGGCGGTGGAGAACGGTCTGGTGCCGCCCGACCAGGCGAAGCTGATGAACCGCCGCGAACTTTTAGACCTGCTCTTCCGCCCGGGTTTCAGCACGGCGCCACGGCGTACGGAGCTGGCCGGCCGCGGCGTGGGGCTGGACGTGGTGCGCTCGAACATCAACAGCCTGAACGGCGAAATCGAAGTTGAGACCGAGAAGGGAATCGGCACGCGCTTTACGCTGAAGGTGCCGCTGACGCTGATCATCTCGCAGGCTTTGTTTGTGCAGTGCGGCGAGCAGCTCTTTGCCTTCCCGCTGGGCTTTGTCGAGGAGATTCGCCGCGTGCGTCCGAGCGAGATCGAAGACGTGGGCGGCAAGCTCATCACCCGCGTGCGGGATGTGCTGACCGAGGTGGTGCGCTTCGACGAGGCTCTGCAACTGCCGAAACTTGAGCCGCAGAACGGATACCTGCGCCTGGTGTTGGTGAACGTGGGCGGCCGGCAGGTGGGCGTGGTGGTGGAAGAGGTTCTGCGTAAAGACGAGATCGTCATCAAGAACCTGGGCGAGTACCTGCGTAACGTCAAGCTTTTCCCGGGCGCAACGATTGCCCCCGATGGCAGCCTGATTCTGCTGGTGGATTTGAATCGCTTAATCATGGGCGAGAGCATCGAGCGGCGTCCGCTGGCGACGGCACTGGCCGCGGCGCGCATCTTCCAGCCCGGTGCGGCGGCCGTGGCGCACGGCGAGATTCCGCAAGCGGCCGTAGACCAGGTAGAGCGCGAAAAGCTGGTCGTGCTGGCCGACGACTCCATCAGCGTGCGCAAGTTTGTGGGCCGCATGCTGGAGAAGGCCGGATACCGCGTCAAGCTGGCCAGCGACGGGTTGGAAGCCCTGGAGATTGCCACCAGCAACCCGGTGGATCTGGTCATCACCGATTTGGAGATGCCGCGCACCAACGGCTATGAGTTGATGTTGCACTTGCGGCAGACGGCGAGCACCAGCAAGGTTCCGGTGATGGTGGTGACCTCGCGCGCCGGGGCCAAGCATCGCGAACGGGCCATTAAGGAAGGCGCGGCTGCGTTCCTGGTGAAGCCCGTGCAGGAAGAGACATTCATCGCGCAGGTGGTGGAACTGATCGGAACCAGCGGACAGTCCATACCGGCGCCGACCGTACAGTGAGAGACAGACAATGACGAATGGGGAAAAAATCCGCGTGCTGGTTGCCGATGACTCGGCGTTCATGCGCAAGGTGCTGGTCAGCATCCTGGACTCGGATGGCAACTTTGAGGTGGTGGGCGAGGCGCGCGACGGCCGCGAGACGGTGGAGAAAGCCGCCAAGCTGAAGCCGCAGGTCATCACCATGGACATCCTGATGCCGCACATGGACGGATTGCAGGCGACCGAGGTCATCATGGCCACTGAGCCGCGGCCCATCCTGATTGTGAGCGCAGAATCGCGCGAGGGCGCGGAGGCCACGCTGAAGGCGCTCGAGCTGGGCGCCATTGATTTCATCGCCAAGCCATCGAGCGGCGTGGATCTGGACATGTCCAGCGTGCGCGAGGAACTGGTGCGCAAGCTGCGCACGGCCAGCAAGGTGCGCGTGGTGCGCAACATTCTGCGCCCGGTGCCGCCCAAGGTGGCGCGGGTTACGCCCTCGCCCATGGACTTTGCCGCCGCACCCTCGGTGAATGGATCTCGGTTGCCGGTGGTGGTGCTGGCGGCCAGCACCGGAGGTCCGGCGACGCTGATGAAACTGATTCCGGACTTTCCGCCGAACTTTCCGGCGGCCATCCTGATTGTGCAGCACATGCCGGGCAGCTTTACGGCACAGTTCGCCGAGCAGCTCAAGGCGGTCTCACAGAACCCGGTAAAGCACGCGGAGCATGGCGACGTGCTGCTGGGCGGGCACATTTACGTCTGTCCCGGAGATCAGCATCTGCGGGTGTTGCCTCCGGGCAGGATCGCGCTTGACCCTGGGCCGCGCATTGGCGGCTACCGCCCATGCATTGACGTCACGCTGGAGTCGGTGGCCGGACTGGTGGGCGCAAACACAGTTTCGGTCATCCTGACCGGCATGGGCAACGACGGCGCGCGCGGCGTAATGGCCGTGCAGGAAAATGGCGGCCAGGTGCTGGCGCAGGACGAGGCGACGAGCGTCATTTTTGGCATGCCGTCGGAGGCCATCAAGACCGGGGCGGTGGCGCAAGTGCTTCCGCTGGAACAGATTGCAGCCGTCATCACGCGTTTTGTGGGCGGCCAGAAGGGGGCGGTGCGCGCGGCCCTCCGGTAGGGCGGCGCGTGGCGGCAAACCAAATGGCGGAGGGACGCAGGGACGGCGATCAGCGCTCGTTTTTCATCTCCCGGGCACCGCGAGCGCAGGCTCCCGGTATCGGGCCGGTGATCCTGTTTACTGCCGGCGGTGCGCGCTTTGCCGTGGAGGCCAGCCAGGTGCAGGAGGTACTGGGCGGTGACGAACGTACCACCCGGGTGAAGCCGAAGGTTACCCATCCGCTGGACTTTGCCTTGCAGGTGGGGCTGGGAGCAGGAATACTGGAGCGTCTGCTGGTGTTAAAGCCGGGAGATTGCGCACTGAGTGTAGCGGGAGTGGAACGCATGGCGGCCGTTCCCCGGCTGGCAGCTCTGCCGGGGATCTTCCGCGGCATGGAGCGAAGCTGGTACCGCGGGCTGCTGTTGCTGGAGAATGAGGTGGTGCCGCTGATCCGCACCGACTACTGGCGCAAGCTGGGTGCGGAAGTGGAGGCCTCACGTGGTTGACTTGGAGCGCTACGTGACCTTTCCGCTGGGGGGGCGTCAGTTTGCGCTGCACTCCAGCCAGGTGCAGGAGCTGCTGATGCCGGCGCCGCTGTACTGGTTTCCCCACACCGTTCCCTCGGTGATGGGAGTTTTGATGCGGCGGGGCAAGGTGGTTCCGGTCTGCGACCTGAGCCCGGTGTTCCGCTCGCCGGAGGAAGTGAGTTTTTACGTGGTGGCGCGGGTGAACTACGCCGGCCGCGTGGAAGAGGTGGCGCTGCCGGTGGGGGGACTTTGCCAGCTGGTACAGGGCGAGAGCGCTCCCCTGAGTGAGCCCGAGCCCTTTGTCAGCGGACGGTTGCTGACGGGTGGCTCGACGGTGCCCCTTCTGGATTTGGACCGTGTGGTGGAACACTGCATTCAACCGGCCGCGCAGGCGGCCAGAGAGGTTAGGCGATGAGCACGAACCCCGCGCTGAACCAGAGAATCCTGGTGATAGACAGCAATGTGTTCTTCGCCAAGCGCCTGACCGACGCCTTGAAGGCGCAGGGCTTTGATGTGACGCACTGCACGCAGCCCTCCTACGCGCTGACCATGCTGGAATGGAATGCGCCGACGGCTATCCTGTGCGCCACCAATTTGCGCGAGATGAGCGTCTTTGAGTTGCCGCGCATCCTGCATTCGGACGCGGCCACCTCGAGCATTCCCGTGCTGGCCATGGGCGACGGCGGCGAGCAGGCGCTGATGGAGGCCTTCCGCGCCGGCTGCGACGACTACATTGACCGGCGACGCGGCCCGGAGAATATCGCTGCCCAGGTGCGCACCTTCCTGCTGAGCCGCGAAGAGGGTTTCCGCCCGACGCAGATGCTGGAGAGCGAGCAGACGGTGCTGGAAGGCAGCCTTAG
>Ga0182012_10001498_pt1 | contig 25537 bp, 16 predicted proteins | sample 612S2SmetaG_FD_120486 | JGI IMG/M metagenome (GOLD analysis project Ga0182012, IMG submission 120486) | Permafrost microbial communities from Stordalen Mire, Sweden - 612S2S metaG | ecosystem: Environmental > Terrestrial > Soil > Wetlands > Permafrost | place: Sweden: Stordalen | collected...
CTCGAGAGCCTCCTCCAGCTCTCCCATGTCAACGACGGCGTTAAGCCCAACTGGGGCCACTCCGAGTCCCTCTCATGGAAGAACGAGTCCTTCAACGTCCAGGGCTGGCTTACCCTGCCCAAAGACTACGATCCTGCAAAGAAGTACCCGCTCATCGTAATCGTGCACGGTGGCCCCGGCGCAGCAGAAGGCTCACAGTGGGGCGGCTTCGGCAGCCTCGGCGCACCTTCCTTCTCCGCGCTGGGCTACTTTGTCCTTCAACCAAATCCGCGCGGCAGCTTCGGGCAGGGCGAGGCCTTCACCCAGGCCAATGTCAAAGACTTCGGCTACGGCGACCTGCGCGATATCCTCGCAGGGGTCGATGCGGTTGAGTCACGATATCCCATCGACCCCAACCGCGTCGGAATCACCGGATGGAGCTACGGCGGCTTCATGACCATGTTCGCCGTCACCCAGACTCATCGTTTTCGCGCCGCGGTGGCCGGCGCTGGCATCTCCAACTGGCTCAGCTACTACGGCGAAAACTCCATCGACCAATGGATGATTCCCTTTTTCGGCGCATCGGTCTACGACGACCCCGCCGTCTATGCAAAAAGCTCGGCCATCACCTACATCAAGCAGGCCAACACCCCAACATTGGTCGTCGTCGGTGATCGCGACGGCGAGTGCCCCGCTCCGCAGTCCTATGAGTTCTGGCACGCGTTGCGCGACCTCCACGTCCCCTCGCAATTGGTCATCTACCCCAACGAGGGCCACGGCTTCGTCGACCCGGTCCATCGGCGCGATGTCGTCGTCAGGGCTCTGGAGTGGTTCGCTCGGTACATGCCGCCGCCGCAATAGCGGTCGCTCCCTGGCCGTTTCATCGCTTCGGGGGAGTCGTTTTCGTGCTCCCCCATCCACCTCTCCCCCGCACGGCTGCCACGCTGCTCCCCAAAGCCCCTCCCGCCCCGTCTATTCCTGCAGCAATCCGTTCAGGAGGTCGCTCTGAGATCGATGCGGCAGGCCCGCTCGTCTTTCATCGCTGCCACCCCGTCCTGATACACTTTTCATTGGAGCTTACATCACACTTTTGCCTGCCAATTGCGTGGAACAAGTCCCGCCCGAAGCCGGCTCCTGCAGAGTGTATGAAGCTGGAAACTGGCTTGGCTCGGCCCCTGGGCGATGTTCCAGTGAGCCGCGGCAATAACTCGACTACGGCGATTGCAGAATCGCTTAAAACGAAGATTCCTAGAAGATGACGGACAGACCGTTCCGCGGTTTGAGCGAGCGGGGCGGGGAGGATTCATGCGGCGGTTTTTGACGCTTGTTTGTTTGTTGGGTGTGGCCATTCCGGCCGGGTTTACGATCTCCGGTTGCACCAGAAATCCCGGTGCGAACTACTGCAATGGCCTGGGCTACGGGCTGAAGGACACTGACCCCGCCTCAATTACGATCGGGCCTCAGACCACCGGAGTCTCCCTGGCCTTTGGCCAGACCACCCAGATATCGGCCCCCCAGGCTAAGACCTGCAAAGGCACGTCAGCAAGCGTGAACACCTTTACTTACGGCACCACCAACAATCAACTGGTAGACATCTCGCCCACAGGTAGCATTTGCGCTGGAACCTGGAACCGGAACTCCGGCGGCGGCATCCCAAACTACACCATCTGTAACTTCCCCAATCCGATGCCCGATACCGGCGGGCTTCCCTACGGCGTCGCCTATATCACCGCAGCTGCCGCTTCCATCACCTCCAATCCCGTCGCGGTCTATGTTCATCCTCAAGTCACGTCGATTTCGCTCGTCGGTCCGCAGGAATGCGTCTCGCAAACACAGACCGCGCAGCTCGACGCGCAAGCTTGTTACGCTGGGCCCAACAACCGTCAGCAGATACTCTGCGCCCCCTCATCGGTTTCGCCGCCATACGCTTGCTCGCTCCCGAACCCCGTCCCCGCCGGGTTCACGGTCCCCAACTGCTCGGCGGCACTGGGCACCCTCTCGTTCAGTCTCGGAAACTCCTCCCTCGCCTCCATCAATCAGGACACAAACGTAATTACTGCTGAATTGCCCGGTACGACAGCCGTGAGCGCACAGGTCGCGGGTGGCAGCTCCGCGGCGGGGTTCTTCTCCGTTTGCCCGCCCGCTGCAATCAGAGTCACGCTCGCCAACGGTTCCACTTCCGGCACCATCACGCAGGGCGTCCAGCAAAACTTGACCACCACCGTCACGGATACCAAAGGAAATCCGATCACGGGTCTCTTTCTCGACTATGAGTCCACAGACCCGATCGACATCTCGGTAGCTTCCAGCGGGGCCATCTTCGCCGCATTCCCTGGCATCGCCTCCATCTATGCCATCTGCCAGCCCGGCTCTTGCAATTCCACTCCGATCAATCAGATCGGCATTTATGGCACTGGGCTGCCAATCTCGTCAAACCCGGTCACCGTGACTACTCCCGGTACGGCAAGTGACCTGATCTGGTTTTCATCCCCGGGCCAGTCTCAATACTTTGAACCCATCGAACTCATCACGGGTACTGTGGGCACTCCTGTCCGCTTGCCCTATGTTCCCAATTCAATGGTCATGGACAAGTCCGGTCTCAGCCTCTACTTCGGCTCTGATCACGAACTCATGGAGGTCGCCACATCCTCCAACGCGCTCACCAAACAGGATCCGAACGTCCCCGGTATCGTCCTTGCAGTTTCTCCAAATAACGACCTCTTGCTCATCAATGACCAGGCTCGTCACCTGTTCTATGTCTACCCGGTCAGCGGCGGTACCGCCTCCACCTTCGGCGGCATGGGCAACGCGGCCGCATGGACCCCGGACGAAAAGACTCTCTACATCACAGACAACGCGAATCTCAATACTCCGGCAGCATGCCCCGGAACTCCGCTCATCACTGGGCATTCAGACACCCTTTACGTGTATAGCCAGAGCACTGGATGGACAACTTACCCGCTGCCGCCCAGCCCGCTGCCGCCCGGAGAAGAACCCACTTGCAATACGCCTCCAAACGTTGCTGGCAACGTCCCGGCTGGTGGTCAGGCAATCGACCTGGGCTCTTATCCGCCTATTCAGACCCCCGCAATCACCATTCCCAGCGTGGGTGCCTACTCCCGCGGAATCCCCACTGTCTCGCACACATGGTGCCCCTCGGGTCAGGTTGGAGGTGTGCTTCAGTTCTATCCCCAGGCTGACTCGGTTGCCGCCCAGAGCGATGTTTTGGCCGCCACCACTGATGGAAACCACATTCTCGGTGCGTCGTTGAACGGCGCTCAAATCAACCTCGCCGACATCGGCGTCTCGGTGCCCTCCGGCGCCAATGCACAGTGCCCTGGCGCCGGCACAAACTTGCTGTCTCCCCTTTCAACCAACGGCAAGCTCAACGGAACCGTTGCTATCAATCAGGTAGTCGCAAGTTCGGTCAACCGGGTGATCGCATCTCCGGCTTCGAACCTTGCATTCATCACCTATAGCGGCTCCACCACCGGCGCTCCGCTGCCCTATTACATTCCTTCACCGGCTGGCGTCGGAAAGGTTGGCTATGTCACGCTCAAAGGGAGCGCAAACATCACGGCTCCGCTCGCTGGAGCATTCACCCCTGACGATCAACTCTTCTTCGTTTCCACCTCCGGCGACAACCTGATTCACTACATCAGCGTTCCCACCCTCACTGACACCCAGCAGATTGCGCCCAACCTTCCGGCTTGCACGCCGGTCAACGAAGGCGGAAATGATCTCGGTTGCACCTACTCGGGCAACTCATCCATCGTTCCTGCTACAGCCATTGTGGTCAAGCCCCGGCCCACCACGTAGTCCACCCGCGGCTTGTTTCGCTTAACGAAGAGGCCGGCTCTCTGCCGGCCTTTTCCCTGCCCTCGCATCAACCGCATCTCCGCCAACTGCCCCACCCCCACAAGATAGAATCAACCAGAACAGGTCTTTCGCATGATCAAGGGAATCTCGTTTCTTCGCTCCGCCAAAAGCCCCGAAGCGTGGCTCCGGCTTTCCAGTTTTTTCGCTGCGCTTGGCTTCATCTCAGGAGCCGGCTGGAACGAAGAAAGTAGCCGTGGCGCATCCTTCCTCGCACCGCTCGGCAACCTCGAATTCGTCGACGGCCAGTTCCCCTCAACTTCTGATGTTCTCGTCGAAGTCACCGCGCTTGACTCTGTTCATCAGGCCGCGGAGGCCTGGCTACGTTCTGAGGCCAACGAAAACCAAGTCACCCGTCTCAGCCCCATCAAAGACACTCACTGGAAGTCACGCATCTTCACCGTCGAACCCGAACCAGGATTCACTTTCAGCTTCTGGGCCTGGACCGATCCCCTCAAAGGCAAGCCTGTCGCACTCGAAGGCGATCTCTCCGCCGCTGGTATGAAGTTCGCCATTGTCGTCGCCCGCTGGAACGCCGTTATCACTGACCGCCTCCTCGAGGGCTCACTCGACGCGCTCCTCCGCAGCGGAGCCGACCGCAAAGACATCCAGGTCATCCGCGTTCCCGGCGCATGGGAAGTCCCCGACGCCGCACGCACCATTGCCAACCTCGGCCAGGTGGATGCCATCATCACTCTCGGCTGCCTGCTCCGCGGCGAAACTGCCCACTACGAAGCCATCTACAACGAGGTCGCTCGCGGCATCGGGCAATCGCAGCAGGAAACAGGCGTTCCCCACAGCTTCGGCGTACTCACCTGCGAAACTCTCGAACAGGCGCTCAACCGTGCCGGAATCAAGGCCGGGAACAAAGGCTTTGAAGCTGCTGCCGCTGCCATCGAAATGGTCAGCCTCAAGCGGGCCATTCGCCAGGGCGGCAAAGCTTGAGCCCCGCTAAGCACCACGGCTCCGGGCGCCGCAAATCCCGCGAGATCGCCATGCAGATGCTCTTTCAGGCGGACATCGGCAAGCAAACTCCAGACCAGGTCCGTTCCACGTTTTGGATGAGCGCTGACCCGGTCGAGCCGGAGATACGCGGCTTTGCTGAAGACCTCTTCCGCGCTGCCATAGCTCGCCAACAGGAGATCGATGAGTTAATCGCGCTCAACTCGAAGCACTGGCGCATCGAGCGCATGCCCGCCGTCGATCGCAACCTGCTGCGCATGGCCATTGCCGAAATCCTCGCCTTTAAAGGCACGCCGTTTCCTATAGTCATCAATGAGGCGCTCGAGATCGGTCGCCGCTACTCCGCCCCGGAGTCCATCAACTTCCTCAACGGCGTGCTCGACGCGGTTGCCCGCGGCCAAATCGGCAAATAACCCATCCTCATTCCCTTTTCCAGCTTGTTATGCTTGTTCCGTGAGAGACCGTTCCCGTTTGCGCGGATTTCTGAGCCTGCACCTGCTTCTCGTTGTCTCCCTTGTCGCCTGCCACAAGGAAGAGCAGGCCGTTGTCGGCGTGGCCAAGACCGCCGTCACCGCCGAACAGCAGGCAGCCGCTGCAGCTAAGGCCACTGAAGGCAAGAAGGAACAGCAACGAGCCCAACTGTCCCAGATTCCGCTCCCCACAAAGAGCATGTACGTCGACATCCATGAGCCCGGTGCCTGGCGCAATCCATTCCTCTCTGTAGATGCCGATTCCATCAGCATGCGCATCACCCTTCCCGACGCAAATAACAGCGCCGTCGGCCAGGGAACCATGCTCCGCCCTGAAGGCGCTCGCCGTCAGCAGCTTCAGATTCGTCCCGCCGACCTCCCTGAGGCTCTCATCGCTCTCCCCGCTGGCGCATGGCACTATGGCCGCGTCGTTGCGGTAGCCGAATCGCCCAGCGCGGACAAGGCCGATCGGCCCAAGCTCCGCCGTAACGTTGAAGCGGTAATGCAACAACTCAGCGACCTTGGCGTTGTCGTTGATGAGTGGCCGGCGCGCTAGACTCTCATCCACTGTACGGCTCACAACATGACCGTGACCTCGTCCCAGATTGCCGAGCTTCTCCACCAGCCTCCGCTCGATCATGAGCGCTTTGCTGCCCATCGCGAGCTCGAAGCCCGACTCAAGTCCACTCTTCGTGGCGAAGTCCGATTCGATCTTGCATCCCGCGCCCTGTACGCTGCCGATTCCTCCAACTATCGCCAGCTTCCGGTAGGAGTCGTCCTTCCCCGCGACGTTGCCGATGTGGAAGCCGCTGTCGCCGCATGCCGAGCTGTCGGCGCCGCCATCCTTCCCCGCGGGGCCGGTACCAGCGTCGCCGGTCAAACCGCCAACGTCGCCGTCGTCTTCGACTTCTCCCGCTACCTCAATCGCCTCATCTCTCTCGACCCCGCTGCCCGCCTCGCCGTAGTTGAGCCCGGCATCGTCCTCGACCGCTTGCGCGAAGCCGCCGAGCTCCACCACCTCACCTACGGTCCCGATCCCGCCACCCACAGCCGCTGCACCCTCGGCGGCATGATCGGCAACAACAGTTGCGGCGTGCACGGCCTCATGGCGGGCAAAGTCGTTGACAACGTCGAATCCCTTGACATCCTCCTCTACGACGGAACCCGTCTCACTGTCGGCCGCACCAGCGAAGACCAACTCCACTCCCTTATCGCCGCTGGTGGCCGCGTAGGCCAAATCTACTCCCGCCTCAAAGCTCTTCGCGATCAACACGCCGCCCGCATCCGCCAATGCTTTCCCCGCATCCCCCGCCGCGTCTCTGGCTACAACCTCGACGAACTCCTTCCCGAGAACGGCTTCAATGTCGCTCGCGCCCTTGTTGGCTCCGAGGGCACCTGCGCAACCATCCTCTCCGCCACCCTCAACCTCACCGCCTCGCCCCCCTTCCGCATCCTCACCGTCCTCGCCTTCGACGACCCTTTCCAGCCGGCCGATGTCGTCCCCCGCGTCCTTGAACTGAACCCCCTCGGCCTGGAGGGCTTCGATGGCACTCTGGTCGACTTCATGATGCGCAAGCATCTTTCCGTCGATGACGTCGGTCTGCTCCCGCCCGGCCGAGGCTTTCTGCTCGTCGAAATGGGCGGCTGGACCGCTGGAGAAGCTCAGTCTCAAACCAACGCCCTCATCGCCGCCTCCAAATCCTGGCCCGAATCCTCCCGCGCCCGCACCTATAGCGCCGAAGATGCCGCCCGAGTCTGGCACGTACGCGAGTCCGGCCTTGGCGCAACCGTATCCGTCCCCGGCGAGCCCGACCGCCACGAAGGCTGGGAAGACGCTGCTGTCGCTCCACAGCGTCTCGGCGAATATCTCCGCGGACTTACCGCCCTCATGGCAGAATACGGCTACTCAAGCCCGTTCTACGGTCACTACGGCCAGGGCTGCTCCCATCTCCGCATCAACTTCGACTTCTCATCCCTCGAAGGCCTGCGCAAGTTCCGCGAGTTCATCGATCGCGCTGCAGACCTCGTCCTCTCCCTCGGCGGCTCGCTTTCCGGAGAACATGGCGATGGCCAGGCCCGCGCGGCGCTCCTGCCCAAAATGTTCGGCCCCGAGCTCGTCGAGGCCTTCCGCGAGTTCAAGTCTATCTGGGATCCCAATAACCGCATGAACCCCGGAAAACTCTCCGATGCGGCTCGTGTCTACGATCCCGTCCAGAACCTCCGCCATAGCCCGCCCGAGCCTGGCGAGCATTCCGGCCAGGGCCACCAACACAATCTCGAAACCCACTTCGTTCTGCTCAGCGATCAAGGTTCTCTCGAACGAGCCGCCGCCCGCTGTGTCGGGGTCGGCGCCTGCCTCAAGTCCGAAGGCGGCGTCATGTGTCCGAGCTATCGCGCCACCCGTGACGAGCAACACTCCACCCGCGGTCGCGCACGCCTCCTCTGGGAAATGCTCGCTGGTGCACTCCGCTCTGAAGGCTTCCAAAGCCACGCCGTCCACCAGGCCCTCGACCTCTGCCTCAGCTGCAAGGCCTGCAAGACCGAGTGCCCCGTCGCCGTCGATATGGCCAGCTACAAAGCCGAGTTCCTCGCGCAAAAATACAAGGGCCGCCTCCACCCCCTGCATCACTACGTTTTCGGCTACGCTGACAAGCTCGCCCGCCTCGGCGCTCTTACTCCAGCGCTCACCAATGCGGTGCTCGGCAGTTCCCTCACCAGCCCCCTCGTCAAACACATCCTCGGCGTCGCCCAGAAGCGCCCCCTGCCGCGCCTCGCCGACAAGCCGTTTCTGCAATCCCGCGCCACTCCCGCCAAAACACCGAACCGAAACCAGGAAATAATCCTGTGGCCCGATACCTGGAACAACTATTACCATCCGAAAACACTCGCTGCCGCTGAGTCGGTCCTCACCCAGGCCGGCTTTCAGGTCACCGTCCCCCAGCGCCACATTTGCTGCGGCCGCCCACTCTACGACTTCGGCCTGCTCGACTCGGCAAAGGCCTATCTCGCCAACGTTCTTGAACTCGTCGCCCCACAAATCGATGCCGCCCTTCCATTCATCTTTCTCGAGCCCAGTTGCGCCAGCGTTTTCCGCAACGAGATGCTGGATTTCTTCCCCAACGATCCCCGTGCTCAGAAACTCAGCTCCCAGGTCTGGCTTCTCGCCGACTGGCTTTCCACCCATGCTCCCGACTGGGTGGCTGGCCGTCTCAGCGGCGCGCAGCTTCTGCTCCACGGCCACTGCCATCACAAGGCCGTCTTCGGCGGACCGGCTTCCGAACTCGCCCTCCTCCGCAAAGCTGGCGCCCATGTCGAAATCATCGACTCCACCTGTTGCGGCATGGCCGGCCCCTTTGGATTCGAAAAAGGCAAATTCGAGCTCTCCAAATCCATCGCCAGCCTCGACCTCCTTCCCGCAATCGCAGCTGCCGGCCCGCTCACCGTTATCGTCGCCGACGGCTTCAGTTGCCGTGAGCAGATCACACACCTCGCCCACCGCTCCAGCCTCCACTTTGCCGAAGTCCTCGACCGCTCTTGCGCATGCATCCGCTGACGAACCGCTGAACCATTCGCATCCTTTCCGAACTGGCCTGAGTCTTCGGAGCCCGAAGCCTTTGGCGAGATGTAGAATCCCTGATTCAATGGCGAGAAGGAAGGATCCCCGGGAGATCAGGCTCGGTGTACTTTCCGCGGGCAATTCTCTTGGATATTACCTTTCGCCGGTAGTCGCACTCCTCTGGCGGTTCATGGCAGGCGGTTGGGCCTTTGGGGTCCAAGGCGGCAAGATTTGTGATGAAACTAGATGCAGGCACTGGGCCGAATTCGAGGCGATCTTGGCTTTTTCTTTCCTCGCTTTGGTTGGCTCCACAATTTACGCCTGGATAACGCAGCAGTCTATACTGCTCCGCCTTGACCCTCCCCATTCCGCCCCTTGCCTCCGGATTTGCCCATTCCATTAACTCTTCACCACCGCCTCGCTCCCGATCCTGTATTGTTTTGAACAGGCGCTCGTTACCCGGCTGCCTGATAATCAGTTGCAACGCGGCGCACTCAATATGCGTCCAAGCTTTAGGGTGGCAAGGGAACTTGCCTCCCCTCAATGGGCCCCGAGACTCAGGTATTTGAAGGCAGCCCCTCTGAACTATTCCTTCACTTGCCTCGTATGAATGGTTTACTTAATATCAAGTTTTCTTCGCGATAAGCGAAAAAAGGAGAACGTCGTTATGGCTGAAGACAGCAAAATCCAACAACTCGCATGGTTTATCGCCGGCTTGGGTGTGGGCGCGGTAGTCGGCATTCTCTATGCCCCCAAAAGCGGTCGCGAAACCCGTGAGGACATTGCCTCCGGTGCGAAGCAGGGCACCGAGTTCGTAAAGGCGAAAGCCCAGCAAGCCGCCGACCAGGCGTCCGTGATCATCGACAAGGGTCGCGAGCACGTTTCAACCATCGTCGACAAAAGCAAAGAGCAGGTCGGCCAGTACGTCGATCGCAGCCGCGATGTCGTCGACCGCGGTCGCGCTCAATGGGAAGAGTTCGTCGAACGGGGCAAGAGCCTCGTCACCGAACAGACCACCAAGGTGGGAGCGGCAGTGGACGCAGGTCGTGAGGCGTATCGCTCCACCACAGCAACGGCCACCAACGAACCGCTGTAGCTTACCCGGTCGTCTCTCCGCCGGGTTCCGGTCCGGCCTTCGTGGTTGACGAATCATTCGGATCGGAGCATACGCGCCGCTATCTCTTTGCGTGCCCACTATGCTCCGAACCGAATCGCGCGTTTTTCTACCACGCCTTCCTAGCCGTCCTCGGCCTTTCCACCTCTGCTTCGCCAGGGTTCCGTGTGGCCAAGCGAAGTAGTACGATGTTTCCAGCTTCGCAGCTCACTGCTAACTTAAGCGAGACCAATCCGATGCCAAAACTGGACCACGACACCCTCGAGCTGCTCCTCATCGCCGTTACCGCGATCTGCATCCTCTTCCAGACCATCCTGCTCTCTGCCATGTTCATCGCCGTGCGCAAGGGCATCGCGTCCCTCACAGAAAATGTCGATGAGCTCAAGGCATCTGCGATGCCCGTCATCAATCACACCCGCGGATTTGTCGAGCGCATCACGCCCACGGTGGAAGCCACCGCAAAGAACGTTTCGGAGATGTCGCAGACCCTCAAAGAGCAAACCACCAAGGTCAGCGCTTCCGTTTCCGACATCGCCCAGCGCGTCAATGCGCAATCCACCCGCGTCGATGCCATGGTGTCCGCTCAGTCCACGCGTGTCGATGCCATGGTATCCGGCGCCCTCGACGCCATTGATCGCACCGCCGTCCTGGTTGTCGATGCCGTCAACAAGCCTGTTCGCCAGCTCTCGGGCCTCCTCGCTGGCCTGAAGGCCGTAGTTGAAGTGCTCGGCTCATCCAAGCCTGTACAGCACGCCTCGCATCCCCCCCAGCGAGAGTCCCACGTCCCTCCACCCGCGGCGGCGCAGGACTTCGTCCCCTCCGGCCCAGCCGACGAGTTCGATGCGCACTCGGGAGCGATGCTTTAGCTTGCTCCCGCTGCACCCTTTCCTGGAGGTACCTCGTATGCGCAGTCTCGTGTGCGCCTTCGCCCTTGTTGCTTCCCTGTCTCTCGGGTACGCCGCAGCAGAGCCCACCCCCAAGGCCGCGCTCCTCGTCCTCTCCAAGCGAGACCACACCCTGGCCATCGTACACCCCGCAGACCTACACGTCGTCGCCCGCATCCCCGTAGGCGACGATCCGCACGAGGTTGAGGCCTCCGCCGATGGCAAAACCGCGTACGTCTCCAACTATGGATCCGGCGCATTCCACACTCTCTGCGTCATCGACCTCATCCATCAGAGGCAGGTCCGCTTCTTCGATCTCGGCGCGCTACGCGGCCCCCATGGCCTCCACTTCGCGCAGGGCAAGGTCTTCTTCACCGCGGAAGCCGCCAAAGCCATCGGCAGCTACGACCCCGCCACTGACAAGATCGACTGGATCATGGGTACCGGGCAGGACCGCACCCACATGCTCCACGTCTTCCCTGACGGCAAGCGCATCGCTACCACCAACGTCAACGCCGCCACCGTCACCATCATGGACCAGGTTCCCGCCCGCCCCTTTGGCCCTCCGCCCGGAATGACGCCGCCCGGCGGTCCTAACACCGGCAGTCCTCCTCCAGGAATGCCTCCTGGGCCGCCACCACCGCCGCCCGGCCCCAACTGGGAGCTCACTGTCATCCCCGTCGGCCACGGATCTGAAGGCTTTGATATCTCGCCCGACCTCAAAGAAGACTGGGTCGCCAACGCTCAGGACGGAACCATCTCCATCATCGATCTCGCCTCAAAGCAGGTCACCGCTACGCTCGACATCAACGCCCGCGGCGCTAACCGCCTCAAGTTCACCCCCGACGGCAAGCTCGCCCTCATCTCCGCCGGTCCTGATGTGATCATTGTCGACGCAGCCACGCACCGGGTCGTCAAGCGCCTCCACCCCGGCGGCAATGGCGGCGGCATCCAGATGCAGCCCGACGGCGCCCGCGCCTACGAGGCCACAGGCAACGCCAACTACGTCGCCGTCATCGACCTCAAAACCCTCGAACTCGTCGGCAAAATCAACGCCGGCGGAGGCCCCGACGGCCTCGCCTGGGCTGTTCAGCGCTGAACCTGCCCGGACCGCGGCGCCCGAGAAGTTGCATTACATAAAAGAAGATGTTCATGCGTAAATTTGCAATTCTGGTAGTTCTGTCCATGCTCGGTGCCGCGGCCCCTCTCTTTGCTCAAGAGGTTGCCGGCAATTGGATCGGAGAACTGGATACCGGCTTCAAGGTCCGTATCCACTTTGAAAAAGCCCCCACGGGTTATAGTGGCTATTTGACCAACCCCAGCGGAAACGAAACCGCATTTGACCAGGTCACGTTCGATGGCAAGCATCTGCATTTTGCAGTCGAAAAGCTCAACCTGACCTTCGACAGCGCATGGGACGAAAAGGAACAGGCGTGGAATGGCAATCTCAACTTTCAACAGATCTATCCGCTGAAATTGAAACGTGCCCCGGCGGCGGACCTCGCGGCCGTTCGGCACAATCGGCCGCAGGAAGCTGCGATTGCGGCCCAGCCACGTCCCTATCGTGAGCGCGATATCCGGCTTGCCAATCCCGCCGGTCATAACGAACTTGCCGGAACATTGAGTGTGCCCAACGGGATTGGACCGTTCCCGGCCGCCGTGCTGATCTCCGGCACCGGGCATAACACACGCGACGAAGACGTTTGGGGCCATAAGGTGTTTCTCGTCCTCGCCGACGCCCTGAATCGCAAAGGCATCGCCGTTCTTCGCTACGACAAGCGCGGCGTCGGCGGCTCTACCGGCGACTACGATGCGGCCACAACGGTCGATTTCACCTCCGACGCGGAAGCCGCCGTGACCTGGCTCAAAATGCAGGGAGAAATCGACCCCCATCGTGTTGGCGTGCTCGGGCACTCTGAAGGTGGCATCATCGCGCCTGCAGTGGCCGCTGAAGACAAGAGCGTTGCGTTTGTCGTGATGATCGCTGGCCCCACCATCCGCGGCGATAGGCTCTTCGTTGAGCAGTCGGCAGTAACGGCAAAAACATACGGAGCCCCGAATGACTATATTGCCAAACGCAAACTCTTCGATCAGGAACTCTATGACGCCATCATCGCTGCGCCTTCCGACGCAATAGCCCTTGATCGTGCAAGAGCCATCGTCGCAAAGGGAGTTGCCGACAAGGTGGTCGATTCAAATGAAGCGGCCACGCTCGCGCAGGAAGATGCTCGTCCATGGGAGCGTTATTTCCTTGCCTATGACCCCGCGCCTACGCTTGCTTCTTTGAAGGTTCCAGTCCTCGTGCTCAACGGGTCACTGGATGTGCAAGTTCCCGCGCAGGTGGATCTCGCCGCAGCTCGCGAAGCATTGAAGAGCAACCCCAAAGCTACCGTGCTCGAGTTGCCGGGGATGAACCATCTCCTGCAGGATGCCAAAACCGGCTCGCCCAACGAGTACAACGAAATTGAAGAGACGATGTCTACCAAAGCTCTCAATATTATTGGTGATTGGGTAAGCACGCAGACGGGTTCCGATTTAAAAGCAAACCGATAAAAGCCCAATTCGGCCACGAGCGCCAACAACCGAAAGCGGCAGGAAGTCCAACAACTCTCCCCGCTGCCTCGCTGACTAGCTGCCTTTCTACTTCTCCTCCAGCACCAACACCTCAATCGACAGCCCCGGCACCGTGTGGCTCATCTTCTCGCCCACCCCGTGCAGCACGCTCTCCGCCGGAACCACCTGCGTCGGATGCTCAATCGTGTTCGTCGCCTGCGTGTTGTGTGCATGCAGCGCCACCAGCTTGCCGTCGGTAGCCAGCTTCGCTCCCGGCAGCGCAATATCCAGCGTCTGCGCCGTCGTCGACGCGTTCACCAGCTTCACATACAGCTTTTTCTTTGCCGCATCCCGCGTCACGCTGTGGAAGAACTTCGGCGTCCCTCCTTCCGGCACCGCCGCCACGCCCTCCAGTTTCGTAGCCGGCGTCTCGCTCCCCAGGTAGCTGCCAAACATGACCTGCGCGTAGTAGCTCGGCGACCCATAACTCCGCAAAGCGTCATACCCAATCAGGTCGGTATCCCACTGCAACCCGCCCGGATTGATGTTTGTCAGCAATGGGGCATACGCGGCCATCACCACCAGGTCGCTGTTCCGCTCGAGGCCCGTCATCCACGCCGCATCGCCAAGTGCCGCGCCAAAATTCGGCGTTGGCGCGCCCTCCCGCGTCGCCCATTCGCCCACGAAGATCTTCGGCCCGTTGCGGTCGATCTTGTCATAGTGCGTCTGATCCTGAAAGAACGTCTGCGCCCGCACGTAGTAGTGGTCGTCCTGCACATCGGGCTTCATATTCTTCAGCGGCATCGTGGCAATCACCTGCAGCTCCGGATACTTCGTCTTGATCGCCTTGTAGAACTGCGCATACCGGCCCTCGTAACTCCCCGAACGGTCAAAGTTGTCCTCGTTCCCCACCTCCACATACATCAGCTTGAACGGCGCTGGGTGCCCATCCGTCACGCGTACCGCGCCCCACTTGGTATCTGGGCCGCCAGTCACGTACTCAATCTCATCCAGCGCGTCCTGCACATACGGTTCCAGCTCCGGGCCCGGCGCCACATGCTCCTGGGCCATCGAATACCCGGCATACACCGCCAGCACCGGGCTCATCTTCAGGTCCTCGCACCAGTCCAGAAACTCGAGCAGCCCCATCCCGTCCGTCGATAAATAGCCCCACGGGCTTCTATGCGTCGGCCTGTCCACCACTGGCCCGATCATCTTCTTCCAGTCGAACCGCTCCGCAATATGATCGCCTTCCAGGTAGTTACCCCCCGGGAACCGCAAAAACTGCGGATGCATCTCCGCCAGTTTCTCCATCAGATCCACTCGGAATCCATTCGGCCGATCGTGATATGTCGGCGGAAACAGCGATACCAGGCTCAGCCACAGCGTTCCCGCGTGCCCCACCGTCAGTTCTAGATGATTCTGTGCCGAAGCCTCCAACTGGCCCGTCTTCAGCGTGAACTCAAACTGCTTCCACTCCTTCCCCACGCCCGGCACCGTCGTCTTGCCTTCGGCTTTGCCGCTCTGATTATTCACCAGCGCCACCGTCACCGGACCTATCTCCGCCCCATCCGCTTTCGCCCAAAACGACCCCTTATACGTCGTCTCCGGCCGAACCGCCATGCCCCAGTAGCCTACGTTCAGCACCCCTGCCTGGTTCTCCGCGTCTGCCTTCGCCACGTCCAACCTCAGGCTGTGGCTCATGGCCTTGCTCGGCCCGGTACCCCTGTCTCCTCCCATCTTCGCCTGCGCCGCCCCATTCTCCAGCAGAATCCAATGTTGAACCCCTGACCAGTCCGCACCAAAAGTCCGGTTCCGCACCATCTCCGCATACAGCCCACCGTCATATGAGTAGTTGATCTCCTCGGTCATCAAACCGTAGAGCGTCGGGCTCACCGTGCTCACCGGTTGATCGGCATGAATCGTCAACCTGGCGGCGCTATGCGCTCCGGCCGGAATCAACACAACGGCGGTAGCCAGAACTACCGCTACCCTCGTAGCAAACGTTTTCTTCAGCATCCCTAAATCCCCCTCAAATCTGTGCCGACCCAGTATAAACACCCGCCCCTGCTGCCCGCTCCTGGACTTGATCGAACCTGAACCCCGCACTCATTGCCCGGAACTTCACCCCCTCCGACCCCATTCCAGGCAACGCTGGCGGAACTCCTCGCATCTGACCCAAAGTCACACTCCCCGCCTCCCGTCGGTAGAGATTCAGTCAAGTCCCGTTCCGGAATACGTCCGCATTTCGGCGAATACGCAGGCAGCCTTCAAAGGACGACCCCGTCCTTTCGTCCCTGGGAGATAAGTTCCGTGCAGCAAGAGATTGGCCCAACTGAGACCTTGAATGCTTCCGGCCTTGAATCCTCGCCCAGGCAGGAAATGCCCCGGCTCGTCGAGCTCTTCGACTGGTCCTCCACTCCGCTGGGTCCCTTCGTCGCCTGGCCCGATAGCCTCAAGGCAGTCGTTCGAATTCTCCTGACATCGCGCTTTCCCATGTGGATGGGCTGGGGGCCCGATCTCACTTTCATTTACAACGATGCATACCGTCGCACCACGCTGGGCAAAAAACACCCCTGGGCGCTCGGCAAACCCGCTCCCCAGGTATGGCACGAGATTTGGAAGGACATTGGCCCGCTCATCAACCGGGTGATGGAGACTGGCGAGGCTTCCTGGGAAGAGACACTGCTGCTCATACTTGAACGGAGCGGATACCCTGAAGAGACGTACCACACCTTTTCCTATAGCCCCCTCTCGGGTCCGAATGGACAAATTGTCGGGATGTTGTGCGTGGTCATGGAAGACAGCGAGCGCGTCATTGGCGGACGCCAGCTTGCTTCTCTTAGCTCGTTGGCCGAGGCCCTGGCTGGCGCCATATCGAAGCAGGATGTCTTTGCAGCGATCGAGCTGGGTCTTGCTGATCAGAAAGACATGCCCTGCACACTCACCTATCTCCTCGATGAGGAAAGCAACCACCTCAAACTCGTCGCCAGGACGGGCGTCGATTCCGATCATCCTGCTGCTTCTTTGGTCATCGACCCGGCTGAGAGCCCTTCCGCATGGCCATTCCACCAGTTGTTGACTTCCAGCCGCGGTTATACCGTTGAGAATCTCCTCGAACTTTTTCCCGACTTGCCGCATGGATGCTGGGACAAGCCGCCGGCCCGCGCCCGTCTGGTTCCGATCGCCAGGCAAGGCCGGGATAGGCCCGTTGGCATCTTCATTGCTGCGCTCAACCCTTATCGGCAGTTCGATTCCTCCTACGAGGGCTTTCTCGATCTCATCACCGGCCAGATTGCCGCCAGTATCACCAACGCCAACGCCTATGAGCAGGAAAGAAAGCGCGCCGAGCAGCTCGCCGAACTGGACCTTGCCAAAACCATATTCTTCAGCAATGTGAGCCACGAGTTGCGAACGCCACTCACGCTCATCCTCGGCCCTATCGAGGATGCCCTTACCAGCCAGTCGCCGCCCTCGGCCCGCAATCTAGAGCTCCTGCACCGCAATGCTCTGCGGCTGCTCAAGCTCGTAAATGGATTGCTGGATTTTGTCCGCCTCGAAGTTGGAAAGCTGCGCGCAACGTTTGAGCCAACCGATCTCTCCGTCTTGACTTCGCAGCTTGCCAGCATCTTTCGCTCCGCGATCGAACGGGCTGGTTTGCAACTGGTTTGCGATTGCCCTCCCCTGCCCCAACCCGTCTACGTCGATCGCGAGATGTGGGAGAAGATCATTCTCAATCTCATCTCGAACGCATTCAAGTCAACCTTCGAAGGAGAGATCCGCGTAAGCCTGCGAGCCGAAGGCCAGAGCGTCCAGGTCTCCGTCAGCGACACCGGAACGGGTATTTCGGAAAGCGACCTGCCCAACCTCTTTCAGCGCTTCCGCCGCATCGACAGCGTACGACGCCGCAGTCACGAGGGCAGCGGCATTGGCCTCGCATTGGTGCAGGAGTTGGTTGAGCTCCACGGCGGCTCAATCGACGTAAAAAGCGCTATCAATGTCGGAACGGAATTCACCATCACCCTTCCATTCGGACATGCTCATCTGACCAAGGGTCGCGTCGTCAATGACGGACTGACATCGTCGCCGCTCCAGGGGTCGGCAATCGCCTATGTTCAGGAGGCGGTGAGCTGGCTCGGCGATGGCGACCGCCTGAGAGACAACGTTGCCGCCGCCGCTGTTGGCGACGAGTCTCGGCTGCTTCCCCCTGGCAACTCCGATGAGCACAGGCCCGTAATCCTGCTCGTAGACGATAACGCCGACATGCGCGAGTATGTCTCCTCCCTGCTCGGCGGCCGCTTCAGGGTCATCCCGGCGGCCACGGGCAAAGCCGCTCTTGCCGAGGCGCAGAAGCTGCTTCCCGATCTGGTTCTCAGCGACGTCATGATGCCCGAGATGGATGGGTTCGCCCTCCTCAAAGCCCTGCGCCACAACCCCGCCACACGAACGCTCCCTGTCATTATGCTTTCCGCGCGCGCTGGCGAAGAAGCCCGCATTGAAGGCATCGATGCCGGCGTCGACGACTACCTGACCAAGCCCTTCAGCGCCCGCGAGCTGCTGGCCCGCGTTGAAGGCCAGTTGAAGCTCGCTAGCCTGCGCAAGCAGGCTGCTCAACAGCAAGCCGCCCTCAGCCTTGAGATCGTCAAAGCAAAGCAGTTCGCGTGGGAAGCCCTCGAACACATCCCCGACGTCTTCTGCACCTTCGACCGCGATTTCCGCTTCACCTACATGAACGCCGCCGGCGCCGAGATTGGTCGCCGTCTCAAAAAAGAGATGCTGGGCGAGCTTCTCTTCGACCTGCTTCCCGAACTCAGGGACACCATTGTGGAATCAAACTTCCGCCGGGCAATGGAGCAGCGGATTCCGCTGGAATTCGAATACTACTACGAGACTTTGGAGAACTGGTTTCAATGTCAGGTCTACCCCATCCCCGACGACGGCATCCTTATGTACGCACGCGACATCACCGAAGGGCGAAAGACCGAAGAAGCCCTTCGAAAATCTGAACAGCTCGCTGCCGCCGGCCGCCTCGCCGCGAGCATCGCACACGAGATCAACAACCCCCTCGAAGCCGTCACCAATTTGCTCTACCTCGTTAGCATGGACGCCACCGTTGGGGGCCACTCGCGCCATTTGCTCGATGCAGCCGACAAGGAGCTCCGCCGCCTCTCCCACATCGCCGCGCGCAGCCTCAAGTTCTATCGCCAGCACACCGCCCCCTCCATGTCTTCGCTTGAGGAGCTCATCGAATCGGTCCTCTTTTTCTACGAGACTGAAATCAACATGCGACGCATCACTCTGGAGCGCCGCTACCGCACTGCTCCCCTCGTGCTCTACCATCCCGGCGAATTCCGTCAGGTAATCACCAACCTCGTCGGCAACGCGCTCGATGCACTGCCCCGCTGCGGCCGGCTCGTCGTCGCCGTCCGCCCTTCCACCGACGCGGTCGGCCGCCCCGGCGTCGCCGTCACCGTCGCCGACAACGGGTCCGGCATGGACCGCGAAATGCTCGATCACCTCTTCCACCCCTTCGTCACCACCAAAGGCGAAGCCGGAACCGGTCTAGGCCTTTGGGTGTCCAAAGGAATCCTCGACAAGCACCGGACCACCATCGCCGTTCGCAGCCGCCGCAACTGTGGCACCATCTTTCGCCTCTTCGTTCCCCTCGAATTCACCCCCCTCGAAGACGAGCCCTGACAACAGTTCCTTGCTCTCTGGACTTGGCCGCTATCTCAGGTCACGCACTCTCTCTCAGTTCAAAATCACTCGCGCATGAATCCGGGATCAATCCATTGAGCGTCGGCTGCCTGGCCAGGGGGCGGGGGCGCGGTGGCTTCGGATGCTTGCTGAGTGGGGTCCGCGCAGAAAAACCGGCGGCAAGGGCGTGAAGGTTGCGGGGACTGGAGCAGGCGCGGACTGAAGCAGGCGCGGACTGGAGCAGGTGGGGACTGGAGCAGGTGGGGACTGGAGCCAGGCTGGCAATCGAAATACTAGAGGATCCAGCCGCCGCCCACCACCTCATCCTCGTCGTAGAACACGGCCGCCTGCCCTGGCGTCACCGCACGTTGTGGCTCGTCAAACGTCGCCACAACTGAGCTGGAATCTCCGCCCTCTCCGGCCACGCCTAGTCCGGCTGGCTCAATCGTCGCCCACGCCGGCTCGTGCCGGTGCCGGATCTTGGCTCGAACACGCATCTGCACTGTAAGCGCGGGAATCGAAATCCAATTCATCTGATTCGCTCGCAGAACCTTCACCGCCAGTTCATCATCCGCCCCCACCGTCACACGATGGCTGGCCCGATCGATCTGGATCACATAAAGCGGCGACGGCGAGCTCACGCCGAGGCCTTTGCGCTGGCCTACGGTGAAGCTGTGGATGCCCTCGTGCTGGCCCAGGACTTCGCCGCTCGTCGTCACCAACTCGCCTGCCGTCGCCGGTGCAGCTTCGCCCTGCTCCTCCAAATAGGCAGAAATAAACGCCTTGTAGTCGCCGCCGGGAATGAAGCAGATCTCTTGCGAATCCGGCTTCTCGGCCAGCGCCAGCCCGTGCGCCCGCGCCATCTCCCGCACCTCCGGCTTGGTCAACCGTCCCAGTGGAAACATCGTCCGCGACAGCTGCTCCTGCGTCAGGCCAAAAAGAAAGTACGTCTGGTCCTTTGCCTTGTCCGCCGGCCGCTTCAAGATCCATCGTCCGCGCTGCTCATCCCACTCATTCACCGCGTAGTGGCCTGTTGCAATGCGCTCGGCGCCAATCGATCGTGCCGTATTCAGTAGCTGATCGAACTTCAAGTGGTCGTTGCACAGCGAACACGGAATCGGCGTCCGCCCAGCCAGGTACTCATCCACAAACGGCCGCACCACATCCCGCTCGAACCGCTCCTCCTGGTTCACCACATAGTAGGGGATGCCCAGGTGTTCGGCCACGCGCCGCGCGTCGTACACATCGTCCAGCGAACAGCACCGCCCCGCCTTCGGCGCATCCGGAATCCCGTGCTTTCCCGCCAGACGCATCTGGTCCCAAAGCTGCAGAGTCAGGCCGACAACCGGGTGCCCCTCGTGCACAAGCACAGCCGCCACCGCGGAGGAGTCGACTCCCCCCGACATGGCGACGGCAATTGTTGCGCTCTCTGTCATATTCTTCCGTCGCGCCTATCGTCACGACGGCGCCCTCTTCTAATCCGGATGCTTGAACCTGTTGCAAGACGCAGCAGACTATTATCCGGTTGCGAAACCGTAAGTCCTTCCGGCTTGCCTGTCTTGCCCGCTCTAACTTACCGTCGCCGCCGCTACCTGAGACACCGACCGCACATGTTCCACGGCCTGCGGAACCACCTCGAGCACATAGTCCACATCCGCATCGCTCGCCGTCTTCAGAAGGCTAAAGCGGAGGCTGGCCCGCGCCCGCGCTTTGTCCAGGCCCATCGCCATCAGTACATGGCTGGGCTCAGTCGCGCCCGAATGGCAGGCTGATCCGCCGGAGACCGCTACGCCCTTCATGTCGAGTGCGATCACCAGGGCTTCTCCCTCAAGGTTTTCAAACCAGATGCTCGTCGTATTCGCGGCACGCAGAACGGGTTTCCCATCCGCGCCCACGCCATTAATTCCCGTTCCTGGGAGTTGCAGAATCCCCGCTTCCAGCCGGTCGCGCAGGCCCGCGAGTCTGTGGATCGTCCCATTGTCGAGCGAAGCCATCGCCAACTCCGCGGCCTTGGCTAGACCAACGATCCCCGGCACATTCTCGGTCCCCGCGCGGCGCTTCCGCTCGTGGCTACCGCCCACCATCAGTGGCTCCACCGGCGTTCCCTTGCGTACGTACATCGCGCCTATGCCTTTGGGCCCATGCATCTTGTGCGCGCTGATGGAGAGAAGATGGCAGCCAAAACGGCGCACATCAAACTCCACCTTGCCCGCGCCCTGAACCGCGTCGATGTGGAAGAAGACACCCGTCGACGCCGCAACCTTGCCGATCTCTGCCACGGGCTGCAGCACGCCAGTCTCGTTGTTGGCCAGCATCACGCTAATCAGCCGCGTCTGCGGACGGATCGCCCGCATGATATCCGTCGGGTCAATGAGGCCGCTCTTCTGCGGTTTTACAAATGTGGTCTCCACGCCATGGTGCTTCAGTCTCTTTGCCGCCTCAAGGATTGCGGAATGCTCGATCGACGTGGTGATGAAGTGATCACCCGGATGCAGAAGGCCGAAGATCGCGGTGTTATCCCCTTCCGTGCCTCCAGAGTTGAACACCACTTCCGCATCGTGACAGTTGAAGAACTCCGCCAGCGTTTGACGCGCCTTGTCCACCGCGCTGTGGGCCTGCTGGCCGTGCTGGTGAATCGATGATGCATTGCCAAAGTGTTCCATCCAATACGGGCGCATGGCCTCCATCACCTCCGGTAGCAGAGGGGTGGTGGCATTGGCGTCCATATACACTCGGCGCATGGCGTAAATTCTCCTTTTTTACGATTGTACGGGGAATTTGCCTTGCACGGCGGGTCGATCCCATCAGACGGGGATTTCGCGATGCTGTGCTGTCGAGTTTTCACCCTGATCTGGTAAATTGCCATCACGCGGTTCCAACCGCGTGAGGAGTGTCTTCATGCTGAGTTCAGTTCCCCGCGGACGCATCGCCGTCCGTCTGTTTACATGTACGCTGCTGGCCGCGTCCTCCGCGCTTGCCCTCTCCCAGATGGCAGCCCCCGCGAAATCCTCACCCACCGCCAAGCCTTCCGCAGTTGCCAAACCGGCCACCGTCCACATCCCGCCAGCCGAGGACTACGGTAAGCTCCTAAGCCTGATGGAAGGCGAAGTCGTCTCCGCTGCCGAGGCTATGCCGGAGGACAAGTTCAACTTTGCGCCCCCTGCGGGGAGCGGTAGCTTCGACGGCGTTCGCAACTTCGGCCAGCAGGTCAAGCACGTTGCCGGGTCGAACTACTACTTCTTCGGCGGTTCTGACTTCAATGAGGCCGCAACCAAAGCCAAGCAGGAAGAGATCGAGAAGCTCACAACCAAAGCCGACATAATCAAAGCCTTAAAGGATTCCCTTGCCCAAGCCCATAAATACGTCGCTGGGTTGACCTCCGCCAACGCAACCATCAAGAGTGGCTTCGGAACCCGTGGCTCGATGGCCGCCTTCGGCATGGCCCACATGATGGACCACTACGGACAAATGGTCGTCTACCTGCGCATGAACAACATCGTTCCACCCGCCAGCCAGAAAAAATGACGCCAGCAACACAAAAATCGCATCCAGGCCCAATCAACAAGTCCTTCACCGCCCGGCTTCAAAAGAGCGACAAACCGGGCGGCTGGACCTTTGTAGTTTGGCCAGACTCAGCCGAGTTCTTCGGAACACGGGGCCTTGTCAAGGTGCGAGGCAAGGTTGATGGTGTCGCCTTCCAAAGCTCATTCATGGCCCTTGGCGACGGCCGCCACAAACTTCCCATCAAGGCCGCACTCCTGCGTGCTATCCAGAAGGCGGTTGGGCAATCGGTTCGCGTGGACCTTGAGGAGCGCATCGGCAAGGGCACCTAGGCTCGCAGTGAGAAATTCTGCGAGCCAGGAGCCAACTTCCGTTCCATGCCCCCGTTATTGCAGAAGTACCACGTTCATGCTCCAGGGGTCGAGCGTGAGTGTAAGCGGCAGACTCTGCGCGCCAATCGTGGTCGTCGTTGGTGGCGCCCATACATTGTTCTGCGACTGGTCGTAGATTGCCTTGCTGTAGGTAATCACGGTCACGCCTTTCGAGGCGTTCGTTCCCGACAACGAAATTGTCACCGGTTCGGGTGTCGTCTCATTACGGTTGAACACCACCAAAGCCGTACCGCCGCTGTGCGTCGCCGCATAGGCAGTCACATCGACTGTCTCGCCCGCCACCGTGGCCGTCAGAGCATTCTCGCCGTTCACTGCCACATTGCTGAACAGTTGAAATGCTCGTGCCGTCGGCGACATTGTCCCAATCGGCCCCGCTCCCGCGCAGCTTGCATCCGTCGGTCCGTCCGCAAAAACGTTGTACGCGCCGAAATTCTGCCATCCATAGAGCGACGAGCTGTCGTTGCCGGCAGTGCCGTTGCAGTTGCCAAACCCGATCCACCAGGTCGCTCGCACCACGCCGTCGTTCATCATCTCGCCCAGCATCTGCCCTGCATAGAGCCCCTGCGTGATCGACATGCTCTGCTTGCCGGGGTTCGTGTAGACCGATCCCATTTCTCCCACGTAAATTGGCGTGTTTGCTGCGCCGGCTGTCACCAACTCGGCCTTCAACTGGTTGAGCGAGGTCGTGAGCCCCTGCGCTGCCTGTTGCACAAGGTACGTGTCGCTCTCTGAAAAAGGCCCTTGCGGGTAGTAGTGGAACTCAACAAAGTCGTAGGATCCCTTCGCCGAGGATAGGACGATCGGATCCCATGCTGGAGAATTACCGGGATTTGCCACAACACCAACAAGAGTCTTCGGGCTTGCCGCCTTGATCTGAGCGTAGTAGCCAGTCGGTCCAGCCGTCGCCGCCGCATAGGTCGTCGCGTCGTTCTTGATCGGATGCAGGTCCGTTTCCCAGCTGCCGTACTCCTCGTTCCCCACAGTCATGTGGCTTACGGTGATTCCATCGCCAAGCGCTGCGCTCGCCCAGGCTGCCGCTTCCTTGGGGTCGCCTCCGCCCGTGCACGCCTCATTCGTTCCATAGTTTGCCGTAAGTGCAAGATCGAACGAACCCGCCTGAGGGATCGCGTTTACAAATTGCGCAAAGGTGCTGTATCCGCCCCATCCACCCGTCACGGGAGTCGTCGTTTGACACTCGTAGGGCGTCACCAGTGCATTGCCGTTGTTGTATCCCCAGTGATAGTCGTCTGACCAGGAGCCGCCCGGCCAGCGAATGGCCTTGATGCCGGCCTGGCCGAAAGCGCTGTTGATTGAACTGGCGTTGCCGACGACGTCGTACCAGGCACCCAGGTTCATTCCCAGCAACTGATCGGTGACAGGTGGCCCAGCCAGCGCCTGGTTCACCGCAACCGTCGTCTGCAGGTTCACCATCACCCCCGACGATGTCCCGGTGGCCGACGTGTACCCAGTCGCGCTCGCCGCATCCGGAGTGTAGGTCGCTGTAAACGTGGCTGTTCCCGCCGCCAGCGTTTCCGCTGGAACCGTAATTGCCGCGCTTCCGCCAGCCAGCGTCGTCGCCGCGGAGGTATAGGCTCCGCTTGTCAGCGTCACTGAGCCGGTCGGGATTGGATTCCCCGCACCTCCGCTCACTGCTACCACCACCTGCAACGATTGAGACCGCGCAACGTTCGCCGAAGCCGGCGTCACGGTGACGGTCGGCTTGATCACGGGGGCTCCATAAGTCGCTGTCACCGTCGCGTTCGCGTTCATCGTCACCGTGCACGTCACCGTGCTCGTCGTTGTGCAACCGGTCCAGGATGAAAACACTGTCCCGTTCGTGCCCGAAGCGCTGGGTGCCGAAATCGTCACCGACGTTCCCTGGTTATAGGTTCGGGTAAATGATGTTGAACCGGCCCCTGCGCCGTTGTTGTCCGCCGGAGCCACCGTGATCGCCACACCGCTCGCTGGATCCGCCGAGTCCACCGTCAGCACGTAGGTCGTCACAGGAGGCGGGTTTCCGCTGCCCAAATTGCCCCCGCCCCCGCACGAAGTCAAAAGCAGGCTCAACAGGCCTGCTGAAACTGCTGCAAATCTTCCAATCTTCATACCGCTCGATTTCCGCCATCGGACATTGAGCTATTTCGAGCAGCTCTGGCCCCGCATCAATGGCAATGAATTCTCGTCGCGGTAACGATATCAACTGGCTCCGCACTTGTGCAACACGATGCGTCTCCATCGGCGAGCGAAGCCTTAAAACTATCCCGCGAGGGAAGGGCGGATAATGGGCCTGGGCGAGCGCCCCAAATGAAACGCTATGAACCGGCGTGCTTGAGGGGAGGTCTGATTCGTTGAGATCAAGTAGCCTGCGGGTGCAGCTCAATCGCACGTGACCACGCAGGGGCTACGTGGTGTAACTGATGAGTGTGGAACTCACGCGCATAAACTCGCCGTTCACTCCAGACGCCACCGCCTGCAGTCCTGCAACCACTCCGAATGCCATGAGCGCAACAACCAGCGCATACTCGACCAAATCCTGGCCGTCTTCTTGCTTA
>Ga0182012_10001499_pt1 | contig 25467 bp, 23 predicted proteins | sample 612S2SmetaG_FD_120486 | JGI IMG/M metagenome (GOLD analysis project Ga0182012, IMG submission 120486) | Permafrost microbial communities from Stordalen Mire, Sweden - 612S2S metaG | ecosystem: Environmental > Terrestrial > Soil > Wetlands > Permafrost | place: Sweden: Stordalen | collected...
AAGCGCACCGAGAACATGGTGCCCGTGCGCTACCTGGTCAGTCCGCGCTAGAGGCCGGCGGGCATTCACCGGGCAGCGCCGCGGGGGTGTCCCCGCGGGCGACGAGCACCGAGAGCTCCGAGCCCTGCACGCCCGCGCCGAGCGGGCACGATTCGCCGAGCGGCCCCGCGCCCGCGGCGGCCGCGAAGCGCTCGAGCGCGCGACCCAGCAGATCCAGGCGGCCGCTCGAGTGTTCGAGCATCGACCACCCCCCCGCGCTGCGCGAATAGACGATCAGCGCGCGCAGCCATCCGGCTTCGCTGTAGGGCCGCGCGTTCTGGAGCATCTGCGCCAGGCGTGCCGCGGCCTGCTGCTCGTCCGGGACTTCGGCCTGACCGCTGTCATCGCAGCCGCCGCCTGCGCTGCGCGCGCAGTAGCCCACCTCCGAGACGATGATGTTGTCCTGGCCTGAGGCCATCCGGGCCCGTAGCGCCGGCACCGACTGTATCCCCCAGCTGTCGTCCAGCAGCGTGCCGGAGGGAGGCCCGTAGGGGTGGAAGTACCAGCCCTGGATCTCTGCCCGCAGCGACGGCTCGGCCGCGTACATCGCGGCGATCCAGCCGGCTCTGTAGTCCCGCATGCCTCCAGCGCGATCCGCCACACGGTCGGCGCCGAAGGCGCACACGTAGATGTCGCGCAGCGGTATCCCGGCTGCGCGCGCCGCCGGCAACAGCCGCGCGAGCACCCGCGCGTACTCGGCGCCGTTGTCCAGGGGCGTGGTGTAGCCCCACGGCTCGTTCATCGGTTCCAGCAGTACCGACATGCCCGGGTAGCGCTCCCCGATCAGCCTCAGCAGCGACACCGAGCTGGCCACGAAGCCGCTCACGTACTGCGCGATCGTGCTCATCCCGCGCACCAGCTGGCGCGGCGTGCGCCGCGCCAGCGGGAAGTACGGCGTCGGCTGCACGTTTCCGCGGTAGCCCTCGAACTCGATGGTGACCACAGGTGTCATGCCGTCCTGAAAATCCACCGCCAGCCGGCTCAGCAGGCCCGCCCGCCGCGCACCGGCGCTCTGCACGCTCTGCCCCGCGGTGAGGTCGAAGCTCCGGTCGTAGACGATGCCCCGGCGCGAGAACTCATCCACGGGACTGACCGCCCGCCAGGCCGGTTCGGTGCGGCTGTTGCCGTTGAGCCCAAGCCATGGAGCCCCCGGGGGTGGCTGATAGGCGAACCAGTCGCCGCCGCCGGCGGTCTCTGCCGTGCGGCCCCGCACGGTGATCGCCACCGTGCCGCTGCCCGGCGGACTGACCGCCGTCAGCTCCGTTGGCGAGAGCTCGCGCACGCCGGCAGCGGGCACCCCGGCGAAGCTGACCTGAGGCACCCCTCCGCGGAAGGAGCCGGTGAGGCGCACCACCGTTCCGCCGCCGGCCGGGCCCCAGTCGGGTGTCACGTCCGCGCGCGCGCTCCCGGCGGGCAGCGCCGCCGCGAGCGCCGCGGCGAGCACGGCGGCGCGAGGTCTCAAAAGCTGCTTTTGGGCATGTCCTTGAGCGCGCTGCGCACGATCTGCGCCACGACCTGCTGAACGCCCGTGTCCTGCCGCGCGGCCCAAACGCGCAGCTGGCGCCACTCCTCCACGGTCAGCCTCAGATGGACCATCTTCTCGTTCGGGTCCCCGCGGGCGGGGCGCGGAGCGCGTCCTTCCCCTTCCATGCAAGCGGACATTACCCCCAGCATCCCCAGCAGGCCCGGGCTATGTCCGAGGCTACGCCGACGGCGCGGCTGCAAGGGCCGCGCGAATCAGGGCGCCCGCCCCGAGCAGCTCGCGCGAGAGCGCCCGCTCGCGACCCTCGAAGCGCTGCGTCGGTATCGGCACGGACAGCGCCGCCGGCCTGCCGGTCCTGTCGTAGAACGCGACACCCGCGGCACTGATCCCCTCGGAGTGCTCCTCCCGGTCAAAGGCCACGCCGCTCGCTGCCACCTGCTCGAGCTCAGCCAGCAGCTCTGCCCGCCGGGTGACGGTCGCGGGCGTGTGCCGCGGCAGGCGAGCCGGCAGCAGCGCGCGGGCGCGCTCGGGACCGATCAGCGCCAGCACCGCCTTGCCGTTGGCGGTGCAGTGCAGCGGGAACGCAGCCCCCACTGCGGACACCGCGCGCAGGCGATGAACAGCGGGGATCTGGTCTATGAAGCGCATGCGCTGGCCTTCGAGGACAGCCAGGTCAACGGTCTCCGAGAGCGCCGATGCGAGCGTGGCCATGTACGGCCGGAGCTCCTCGCGCAGGTCCGGCCGCCCGCCCTGCGCGAGCCGCGTGATCTCCGGCCCCAGACGCAGGCGCCCCGAGGGGCCGGCGGGCTCCAGCAGCCCCTCGCGCCCCAGCGCGACCGCGAGCCGATGCACCGTGGAGCGCGGCAGCCCCACCGCCCGGGAGATCTCCGCCAGGCTGAGGCCCTCGGGATGCCCATGCGCCGAGCGCAGCACCGCGGCCGCACGCGCGAGCACCTGCACCCCGGACCCAGGCTGCTCGGCCGGCTCGACATCGAGCAGCTGTCGCTTCATACGGTGGATTGTAGCGGAGCTGTACCGCATCCTGGGATAGCTGTACCGCCCAATGAGCTGTGAGGACTGACATGCAAGTCCGCCGTGGGGTAGGTTGGCCGCGGCCGGCGCATCGCCGGGAGCGCCACGGAGCATCGAGGAGCGGATCTGTGGGAACTGAGGCTGCAACGACGCTCGAGCGGGGGGTAGACGGCTACGAGCACGCCCGCCGGGCGACCATGTGGAACGCGCGCACTCCCGAGCGCTACCCGGATGTGGTCGTGATCGCACGCAGCAGCGAGCACGTGGTGGAGGCCGTGCGGGTCGCGCGGGATCGGGGGCTGCGCATCGGAGTACGCTCCGGCGGGCACAGCTGGGCGGGCAACCACGTGCGCGAGGGAGGAATGCTGCTGGACGTCTCCGCGCTGTCCGGCGCCGAGATCGACGCGGCGTCTATGACCGCCGTGGTTGGCCCGGGCGCCAGGGCCAACGAGCTGCTGGCAAGCCTGGCCGAGCAGGACCTGTTCTTCCCCGCAGGGCACTGCGAGGGCGTGGGGGTCGGGGGCTACCTGCTGCAGGGCGGCTTCGGCTGGAACGGCCGCGTGCACGGGCCCGCATGCGCCAGCGTGCGAGCCGTCGAGGTCGTCACCGCCGCGGGCGAGCTGGTGCGTGCCGACTCGAGCTCCAACAGCGACCTGCTGTGGGCCGCCCGCGGCGCGGGACCGGGGTTCTTCGGCGTGGTGACCAGCTTCGAACTGGATATCTACGCCAGGCCGCAGGTGAGCGCCAACTGCGTGTACACCTACCGCGAACAGGAGCTCGAGGAGGTCTTCCGCTGGGCGCACCGGATCGGGCCAAGCGTCCCACGGACGATGGAGCTGATGGTGGTGATCCATCGCGACGAGACGGGCGAGGTGGAGCTCGCGGTGATCGCGCCCGTGCTGGTGGAGAGCGAGCAGCAGGCGCGCGAGCAGCTCGCGCTGCTCGAGAGCTGCCCCGTCGCGGGACGCGCGAAGCTTGCCGTTCCCTACGTGCCGGTGAGCATGGATGACCTCTACTCGGGGATCATGACCGGCTATCCGCCCGCACATCGCTGGACCGCCGACAACATGTGGACCAATGCCGGCATCGATGAGCTGCTGCCCGGTGTGCGCCGCATCGCCGAGACGCTCCCGGGAGCACCCTCGCACATGCTGTGGATGAACTGGGGCGAACGCGCTCCCGGGCCGGACATGGCATTCGACCTCGACGGCAGGACCTACATCGCCCTCTACGCCTCCTCGAAGGACCCCGCCGATGACGCCGCATACGAGAGCTGGGCGACCGAGCGGATGCGCGAGATGGAGCCGCTGGCCGAGGGCATCCAGCTGGCCGACGAGAATCTCGGGCGGCGCAGCGCACGCTTCGTCAGCGACGAGCATCTGCTGCGCCTGGACGAGCTTCGCAGCCGCTATGACCCAGAGGGCGTGTTCCACCCCTGGATGGGAAGGCCGTGGTAGCCGCAGCGTTGAGCGACGACGGGCTCGAGCAGTACCTGCAACGCCCGCTCTCGGCGGTCGACCCGGGCGTCGCCGCCGCGGTGGCCTGCGGTCCGATCGAGCGCTCGCTGGCGCTTGCGCGCGGCGAGGTGGACAGCCTGCTCGACCCCTCACCGCTCCCCGCTGAAACCGGCTGGTGCACGCTCGCCGACGGCGTCGGCTACGTGGCGGTGCGCACCGCCATGCCGGCGGTCACCGCTGAGATGGTCGACTGGTGGTTCGACTGGCATCCGCGCGAGAGCACCCGCTACCGCGTGTGGCACCCGGCTGCGCATCTCCGGAACTCGCTCATCGAGCCCGCCCGGCAGGCCGCCAAGGCTCACTGGGGTGCCGTGCACCACCCCGTGGAGGACATCGGCACCGGACAGGAGAGCCTGCGCATCGAGTTCATGGCGCCGAGCCGGCTGGGGATGTCCACCGACGCGCTCGATCTGGCGGAGGTCGCCACCGTCGTGTGCGGACTGGCCGGTGATCAGCGCCGCAGGGTGAGCCACACGATCATGTTCCACGTGTTCCTCAACCACGGCGCTGGCGTGGTGCTGCGCAGCAGGTTCTGGATCGGGGCCGCGGTGCGCCCATACGGTCGCGCCGGCGCGCTGGGCGCGGCGCTGCTGAACAACCGTGTGGCTCGGCGAGCGATCATCCCCGGCGGCGTGCCCGCGGCGCTGGCCAGGCACTGCGCCGAGGAGTACGCCAACCTCGCCTCGCTGCTGCCCGAGCTCTACGCGAGCTTCGGCCCGGGCGCCGTCTGATCAGAGCAGCGCCGCGCGCAGTCGCGCAGAGGCTCTGCACCCGTGGCTCGCGGCAGGAGTGCAGGCGCCCGCGGCGAACCGGACCTCATGCTCGCCGCGCTGAAGTTCCTGACCGAAGAGGTTGTGGGCGACAGCTACCTGGAACTGCTCTCGCTGGCCGTGCTGGTCTCCGCGTTCGCGACCGCCTACCGCCACATCGAATGCCACCAGCAGGGCTGTCATCGCCTGGGTCGCTTCCGCCACGGCCATCTGAAACTCTGCGCTCACCACCACCCGCTGGTACCCGACGACGGCACCATCGGCAGCGAGCAGATTGACGCTGTGAGCAAAGCGCAGCAGCCGCGCTAGCTCATCCTGCTCCCGTGACGGAGCCCGCTGCTTCGCGCGCGCGTTCGCGCAGTTCACGGAGCCTCGGTCGTTCCGTGCCCCCGCCCGCCGATTCACCGGCGCCCGCCCCGGCTTCGGTGCCCCGGGTGCGTTCCCCGCCGCCGGCCCCCCGCGATTCTTCGCCCGCCGTGCGCCCGCCGCGGCCATGCGTTTCCCCGGCGCCGTGCGTTTCGCCGGAGCCCCCGTGCGTTTCCCCACCGCTGCCCTGAGCTCCGCCGCCGCTGCCTTCCCCGGCGCCGCCGCCTTCGCCCGCGTGGCCATGCTCTCCCCCGCCACCGCGAGTTTCACCCCCGCCTTCATGCGCTTCCCCGCCGCGTCCGTGCCCGCCGCGCGAGTGTTCGCCACCCTGCGATTCGCCCCCATTCGATTTGCCGCCTCCAGCCGAGCCGTGCCCGCCGCGCGAGTGTTCGCCACCCTGCGATTCGCCGCCTCCAGCCAAGCCGGTCCCGCCGCGGTGAGATTCGCCGCTCCCATGCGTTTCGCCGCCGTGAGATTCGCCGCCGTGAGATTCGCTGACGCCACCGCGTTCGCCCCGCGAGTGCCCGCCGTGAGCGCCCCTGTGCCTGAGCGGCGTTTCGGTCACACCGCCGGTCCCTGAGCCGGAGCTCGAGCCGCCGCTCTTGGATTCCCCGAGCGGGGATCCGGCGGACGTGCTTTGCGACCCGCCGGCCGCGGGGACCGCGGAAGCCTGACGCGAGCCGGCGGTGCTGCCCGGCTGGCCAGCCTGGGTGCCTGCCGCCACGCCGGACTGTGCGGATGACCGGGACGCCGAGGCGGAGCCATGCGCTCTCCTGGCGGCAGCGCTGCGGTGACGCGGCCTGCGCGAGGCCCGGCCCGGCTTGCTCGCCACGCCCGCGCCCGCGCCCGCGCCCGCCGCGCTGGCACTCAAGCTCACACTCGCCGTGGCGCCGGCCTCGGCTGAGTGAGCACCCGAGTTCGGCCCGGAGGGTCTGTGCGCGCGCACAGGACTGCTCGCCCTGGGCGTCGCCGCCGATGCGACCGTGGTGGCGCTCACGAGCGCGCCCACCGCCAGCACCTTTGCGGCGGTTGCCACGGTTCCCGCGCTGCTGCCCAGCCAGGTCGCGACACGCTCGGGCAGCCCGGCGAGGATGGAGGAGACCGTGATCGGACGCCTGCCGGTGTAGTAGCGGCAGAAGGCCTGCACCACGACGGGATCGAGCTGTGTGCCGGCCTCTGCGCGCAGGATCCGGATGGCGTCACGGTGCGCGCGCGCGTTCCGATAGGGGCGACGGGAGGTGATCGCATCGAACGTGTCAGCCACCGCGATGATGCGCGCGCCGAGCGGGATGCGCTCCTCGGAGAGCCGATCGGGATAGCCGGTGCCGTCCAGGCGCTCGTGGTGGTGGCGGACCATCGCCGTGAGACCCGGGTCGCGCAGGACCTCCGCCATCGCGGCCCCGTCGGCGGGGTGCCGCTTGATGATGTCGTACTCGTCGTCGGTGAGCGCGGCTGCCTTGTGCAGGATGTGCGTGGGCGTTTTCACCTTGCCCACGTCGTGGATGGCGGCGGCGGTGCGCACGCGGGCGACCTCGTCCGGGGCCAGGCCGAGCTGGCGCGCGATCATCCATGCGTGCCGCGCCACCCGCTTGGAGTGGCCGTGCAGATACGGGTCGCGCGACTCGATGCCCTCCGCCAGATGCTCGAGCAGCCGCGCCTGTTCCCTGCTGGTGAGGCCATCGCGAAGGCCGCTCTGCGCATGGCTCATCGAGCCGACGGTGGCGAGCGCGCTGTTCAGCCTGCGCCTGGTCATCCAGCGGTGGGCGTATCCCCAGATCATCAGATCGCTGAAAAGCAGGTCCTCGGGATGAGGCCGGCGCTCCCACAGGCGGCACGCGAGGTTGGAAGCGGCCAGCGACAGGACCATGCCGGTGAACACCGCCAGCGGGACCGACGAGACAGTGCCCGACGCGCGCAGCCACCAGACGGTGGCGACCGGGCCGCCGACGACGAGCAGCGTGGCGAGCAGCACCTGCGCCAGCTGCAGCAGCGCGGGCGGGCGCAGCGCGAGCCTCGACTCGGGCGGCACGCTCTGCTCGATCATCGGGGAGCCCTCCTGTATGTCGCGGATCGCACCATGGTTTGGAGTGAAATCGGCGGCTGGGCGGTCTGCGAGAGACCCCTGGCTTTGCGTCCCCGACTCGCGACGGGTTTGCCCTGTTCGATGACCTGGGGGTGATTCGGACGACGTCCCCCCCGCGCTTGAGCGCGCCGGTGCGATCTCGACGGATCGCTCAGGTTTCGATCGAGACGAGGGTCCCGATCGGGGTGTAAGGCCAGACCTCCGCCGAGGCCGCCAGCGGCAACTCGACGCAGCCGAGGCTCTGGGGTGTGCCGAATGACGCACGGTCGAAGTTGTGCAGCGCGTCACCGCCGTTGAAGTAGCTGATCCATTTGATGCCCGGGTCGTGGTATTTGGTCCCGTCGGGGTTGGTTCCGCTCATGGTGCCTTCCGGTATGTGCTCGAACACCGGATAGGTGCCGAGCGCGGTTTCGGCGCCGCTGATGCCGGTGTTGGCGGGCGAGACCAGCACGACCCTGCCGTTGTGCCAGAGGGTCATGGTCTCCGGTATTTCACGGTGCACGTACACGTAGCTGTAGCCGCTCGAGGAGCGGCTACCCGCGAGGGCGCTCTGCAGCAGCGCCCTCCACACGGCGGGGCCGGCAACGCCGTCGGCCGTCATTTCGTGTTCGTTCTCGAATTTCATGACGGCGCCCCTTGTGATCACGCCGTACTGGCCGGGGCTCCACATCGCCTGCAGCTGATGGGGAGTGTCCGCGTAGCGCCAGCCGAAGCTGCCCTGCGGTGGATCCACAGCCGCCTGCGCCTCGGCGGCCGGGGTTCTCGGCACTTCTGCACCGGCGGGACTCCAATCGACCGGCAGCAGATCAGCCTGGGCGAGCAGCTGCTGCAGGCGCAGCGTCGAACCCTGAGGGACCGTGTAGGCGATCTCGCTGACGTGGTGGAGCGTGCCGCCGCTCCCCGCGCTGACGGCGACGGGCCGAGGCAGCTGCACGTGCACCTGCGTTCCCATCGCCAGGCCGAGGCCCGACGGCCTGAATAGAAGCGTGTGTGCGTCGGGCCGGCTCCAGGAGCCGGGCGCACTCGGCGTGATCCGCGGAAGCGCCGATCCCAGCGCATCCTGTACCGGCATGCTGAAGGTCAGGTGTATCTCCCTGGCCGGAGTGATGGCGCTGCCGGCAGCGGGGTAGCTGACCATCACTGCCGAGCCCGACGGCGGAAACCAGCTGACCAGCGTGGCCGGCCCGAGGCTCTCCCAAGGGCGCGGCGCAGCGGCGATCCGGACCGAGCCCGTGGGCGGCTGAGAGCCGAGGGAGACAGAGCGCCGGGCACGACCGAGAGCATGAGCGCTCAGCGGGCCGCCGCTCGAGAAGGCGAAGGAGCTGACCGGCGCCTGGAATCTCACCGTCACCTGCGACCCGCCGGCAACGGTGATCCAGCGTTCGCTCACCCGCGCGACCGGCGTCGTCAGCGAGAGGCGCTGGGTGCGCTCGCTGCCGAGCGCCCACGAGAGCCATCCCGGTCGGCGCACCTGCACGGCGACGGTCACGTGCTCTCCGGGGTGAAGCTTGTGCACGGGCGTCAGCCGGTCGCCATTGACCGTCAGCGCGAGGCTTTCACCGTGAGGCCCGACAGCGTGCACGCTCTGAATTGAGCCCCCGAACGGACCGACTGTCAGGCGCGCCAGCGCCGATGCGTCGCCGGCCAGGGCCACGCCTGAGCCCAGCGCCACCGCCACCGCCACCGCCAGCGCGGCGACTGCCACGACCGCGGCCGCGCCCGCAAGGACGCGCCAGCGCCTCCCCGCCTGCCCGTCCAGGCCGTGCTCTATCGACGCCGTCGCCATCGGTCAAGGATAGGGCGCGCCGCGGCTCTGCGAGAAGGTTGCAAGCGTTGCGCCGGACGTGCCGGCGGGACCCGCAACCGCGCTGTCAGTAAGAGCGGATCGGGGGGCCCAGGTAAACGGTCCCGCTCGGGCTCACCCAGCGCACGCGCCACCTGACGGCAGGTACCGGCGAGATCAGTCTCCAGTAGCCGGCGCTGTCGGTGGAGACCTGTGAGAGCGCCGTGAAGCGCCGGCTGTGAGCGGGCATCGCTTCGATTGTCAGCGTCGTCGCGGCCCCGGCTGGTCGCACGTAGCCCCACAGGCGGTAGCCGCGACCGACCCGGGTGACCGTCAGGGGCACGGGGAAGGCGGCGAGCAGCGGCTTGGGAGCTCCGTCGGCGTACTCAAGACCCGTCTGGAACGCCACGCGGCGGGCGCCGCGGCGCGGCATCGGATCATCTCGCAGCAGGTATTGCGCGAAGGAGGCCACGCGCGGGTTCTCGTACGCGATGCGTTCGGAGATCGCGTCGTACTCGGCCTGTCGAGCCGGCGATACACCCTGGTAGCGGTTGGGCTTGCTCATGATCCCGAACTCGGTGATGAACACGGGGAGCCGACTCGGCAGCGCGCCCGCCCGCGCTGCGAGATCGAGCGCGCGGGTGATGCGCCCGATCGAGGAGATCGTGACGCTTTCGGGGTCGCGTGGAACGTAGCTCGGCCCGGCGGCGTTGGGGTAGGGATGAATGCCCCAGCCGGCCGGATGAAGCGCCGAGCAGGTGGCGGCCCGGCGATAGGAAGCTGAAAGGCACAGCGCAAGGCGCAGGAAGCTCAGGGGCGCGACGTTGTGCACGGCGCCCGCGCGCACGGGCGGGCGCACATGGGTTTCACCTTCAGGCGCCGTTTCTCCGATCAGCACCTGCGGGTGCGCGATGCCAGCAGCCTGCAGGCCCGCGTACCCGGCCTGAAAGAGACCGCGATAGATCAGCGGCGAGGCGGGGGTGCCGTTGGCGTTGAACTGCGGTTCCAGGAATTCGTGGTGATTGGGCTCGTTCCAGATCGCGAACAGCGAGACCTCGCCGCGGTAGTGCACGCCCACGGCGGTCATGAACTGCTCGAAGTCGTGAGCGCTCGGGCGGGTGATAAGCGACCCCGAGCGCGGGTCGGCGGTCGCCCACCGGGGCACGGGCGAGGTGACGGTCAGCAGCACCTTCCAGCCCAGCCGGTGGGCTTCTTCGATCAGCGGGTCGTACTGCCCCCAATCGTAGGACGCAGGATTGGACTGTTGGAAGGCCGGGCGGCGCACGCTGTCCGGCCCGGGTGCCACCGCGTACCAGTTGAGCTCCACCCGCAGCGCCCGGACCCCGAGATGCTCGAGCGTGGCGATCGTGCTGGGCCTGCTGGCCGCGTTCAGCAGCAGTCCCGGTGACTCGAAGAACACGGCCTGGGAGGAGGAAGCCGCCCCGGCTGCCGGGATCAGGCCGGAAAGCAGCAGCGCCATGCCCAGCGTGCAGCAGATCCTGCGCAGACTGCTCGTGGTCATCGGTTCCTCCTTGATCGGTCCGGTCCGGTGCCGGACGCGCGGGCTGAGCCTCGCAGGGCGGCTGCGAGCGCACTTGAACGTAGGACACATGACAGCCCACGGGGTTGCGCATGCGCCTAGTGTTGGCCGGCGATATCCGACCGAGGAGAGGATGCAGATGAACGCCCCCGAGTCCACGCAGCTGCGCGAGCGCCGGCTGGCGCTGGTGCGCCAGCACATGCAGTCCGAGAACGAGCACCGCTTCGATGTGGCGCTCCAGACCTTCGATCACCCGCGCTATGAGCTGATCGCGACCGGCGAGAGCTTCGACGGGGCACAGGAGGTCTCGGGTTACTACAGCGCCTCGCGCACCGCGTTTCCGGACCAGCGCAACGAGAACGTGGTACTGCACTGCGCAGAGGACGCCGTGATCGCCGAGTTCGACCTCCTCGGCACCCACGAGGGCGAGCTGCGGGGGATCGCCCCCACCGGGCGAAGCTTCAGGTGCCGCATGTGCGCGCTGTTCCTGTTCGAGCCCGGCGGCGAGCGCATCGTGTGCGAGCGCATCTACTTCGACCAGGCGACCATCGCCCAGCAGCTGCTCGGCGAGGTGACTCCGGCCGGCCGCTAGATGCGCTTCCCAAGGGGCGCGATCGCAGGACGCGCCGGCGCCTCTTGCACCTATCGGACCTCGGCAAGCAGGCGCGCGGCGTGGCGGCCCAGCATGGCCAGCGTCGGGTCGCCCGGCCTGCGCGAGAGCAGCAGCTGCAGAGCGGGGAGATCGTCTCGGCCGGCCGGGGACTGCAGCCAGGATTTGAGCAGGTCGTCCTCGCGCGATCGCAGGACCGTACCGCGCACGCCCGCATCCAGGCCAAGGCGCAGCTCCGCGATCCCCGGCGCCTGCGAGCGGGGCAGCAGCGGGCCCGTGTAGCGCTCCAGCGCCGCGCCCGCCGCACCCTGCGCCACCCTGCTGCCCACCTCCAGGAAGTCAGCCTCGATGGGCCCCAGCAGGCGATAGGGATCGGCATCCAGCGCGGGGCCGAGCAGCCGGCGCAGGCGGGAGAGCTCGGCGCGCACGCTGACGGGCTTGCCGGACTCCCCGAACAGCTCCAGAGCGAGCTGTTCGGCCGACAGGCCGTCCGGATGGGAGGCGAGCAGCACCACGATCTCGGAGTGGCGCCTGCTGAGCGCCAGCTCCCGGTCAGAGAGCGTGAGCACGGCGTTGTCCGTGCCGAGCGCCCGCACGATCATCGGCCGAGCCCACCGCTGGCCGCCGGACGCGAGCACGCCTCCCACCGCGACGGCCGCCGCGCTGACCAGCGCCAGCGAATGCGGGTGCACCGTGTTGGCCGGCCCGGTGAGATCCACGCATCCCATCAGCGTCCCGGTGCGCGCGTCGTGCAGCGGCGCGGCGGCGCATGTCCAGCCATGCAGCGACGCCCGCACATGCTCGGCGGAGAACACCTGCACCGCGTGGTCCACCGCCAGCGAGGTGCCCATCGCGTTGGTGCCCGCAGCGCTCTCGCTCCACAGCGCTCCCGGCACAAGCGATATGCGCTCAGCGAGCCTCCGGGTCGTGCGGTCGCCTTCGACCCACAGCAGATGCCCGGCGGGATCGGTGACGATCAGCAGATGATGTGCGTCGCGGGCCTGGGCACCGAGCAGCTCGCGCAGGATCGGCACGGCGCCTTCGAGCCCGCTCGCGCGCCGGCGCTCACCGAGCTCATCCCCCGCCAGAGCGTGCGGCGCGCAGCCCGAAGCGGCCTCGGGCTCCACGCCCGCGCGTCTGGATCTGCGCCAGGAGGCCGCGATCACCGAGCGCAGCGAGCCGGACTCCGCACGCGCATCCGCAGCGTCGGTGAAGAACGTCTCGTGCACACGGCGCAGCAGGCTCTGGCGGGCCGAGACGTCCGCGCCCGCCTCCATCGCTATCCAGGGGCTCCGAGCTGCCAAGTGATCCTCTCCTCATCCACAAGTCTAGACCCGGCCAGGGGGTTGCAACCCGCCCGCAACGCCCGCGCGCCTAGCTTGGCTCTCACAGCCGATCAGACCCCACCCCGAGGAGGGAGCAGCAATGGCCACAGCAGTGCAGGCGAAATCACACGCAGCCGTATTCCTGGAACAGGACAAAAGAATGCTGATCGACGGCGACTGGGTGCAGGCTCGCCACGGCCGCACGCTCGAGGTCTATGACCCCGCGCGCGGCGAGGTGATCGATCACGTGCCCGCCGGTGACGCGGAGGACATCGACCTCGCAGTGGCTGCGGCGCGGCGCGCCTTCGAGGACTCAGACTGGAGCCGGATGAGCGCATCCGACCGGGGCCGCGTGATCTGGCGGATCGGCGATCTGATCCTCGAGAACGCGGATGAGCTCGCGGAGCTCGAGTCGCTGGACAACGGCAAGCCGCTGGGCGTCGCGCGCGCCGCGGACGTGCCGCTTGCGGCGGACCTCTTCCTCTACATGGCCGGGTTCGCCACCAAGATCCACGGACAGACCCTCCCGATCTCCGTGCCGTTCGCGCCGGGCGCGCAGTTCCACTCCTACACGCTCAAGGAGCCCATCGGGGTGGTGGGCCAGATAATCCCCTGGAACTTCCCGCTGCTGATGGCCGCGTGGAAGCTCGGGCCCGCGCTTGCGACCGGCTGCACGATCGTGCTCAAGCCCGCCGAGCAGACGCCGCTGAGCGCGCTGCGCCTGGCGGAGATCATGCTCGACGCGGGGCTGCCCGATGGCGTCGTCAACGTCGTGACCGGCTTCGGCGAGACCGCCGGCGCAGCCCTGGCCGCCCATCCCGGCGTGGACAAGATCGCATTCACGGGCTCAACGGAGGTTGGCAAGCTGATCGTGAAGGCCGCCGCCGATGACCTCAAGCGCGTCACGCTGGAGCTGGGCGGCAAGTCGCCCAACGTGGTGTTCGCCGACGCCGATCTCGAGATGGCCATCCCGGGGGCGGCCAACGCGATCTTCTTCAACCACGGCCAGTGCTGCTGCGCGGGCTCACGGTTGTACGTCGAGCAGAAGGTCTACGACGACGTGCTCGCCGGCGTCTCCGAGCGCGCTTCGCAGATCAAGGTGGGGCCGGGGCTCGATCCCGACACGGAGATGGGCCCGCTCGTCTCCGCCGAGCAGCTGGAGCGGGTGACGGGCTACCTGCAGTCAGGCGAGCGCGAAGGTGTGCGCACCGTGACCGGCGGCAAGCAGGTCGGCGAGCACGGCTACTTCGTTGCGCCGACCGTGCTCGACGGGGCGGGCAAGGGCAACAGGGTCTTCGACGAGGAGATCTTCGGACCGGTGGTGACCGCCATCCCCTTCAAGGACTCCGCCGACATCGCGCCGGCGGCAAATGAGACCGTGTACGGGCTCGCTGCAGGGATCTGGACCAACAACCTGACCCGCGCCCACCGCCTGATCCCGCAGCTGCGCGCGGGCACCGTGTGGGTGAACACGTACAACATCTTCGACGCGGCGCTGCCGTTCGGCGGCTACAAGCAGTCGGGCTGGGGACGCGAGATGGGCGAGGAGGTAATCCACGAGTACACCGAGACGAAGTCGGTGTGCATCGGGCTCTAACGGGAGGTTTGGCTGCGCGGGGCGAGCGGCCGATGCCGCCGTCCCGCGAAGACCCACGCGCGCTCCCGAAGATCCACACGCACGCTTCGGCGCACGATAAGCTGCCGCTCGCGATGAGCGAGCCGGTGAGGGGGAGCGGAACGAAGGCGGACCCGTGGGTGCTGAGCACGCCGCCGGGGCAGTCGGAGTACCTGGCCTACCGCGACACCGAGTCCGATCCCCCCACGCTGATGTGCGTGGTGGGCAAGACCACGCTCGGATACCAGCTGCGCTGCCTGGAGGACCTGCACGCCATGCTTGCCGAGCACGGCGACTGGATGGCGCTGGGCAGCGCCGACGAGCAGAAGCCCGCGGCGGAGGGAACCGTGGAGGCGTGGGGTCGCTCGCCCGGGAACCCCGTGGGCGGGTTCTACGGAGTCAAGAAGGGCCTGCGCGGAAGGTTCGCCAACTACGTGCCGCCCGTCATGGAGCACCTGGGCCTGGCCGAGCTCGAGCACAACGCTCGCAACAACCGCATGCGCGCCCGCTGAGAGTCGCGCTCGGCCTCAGCAGCCCTCGGCGGCGCAGCTCTCGCCGACCGGCGCTGCCACGCCAACAGCCACCTGGCGCGCCTGCCAGGCCCTGCGAAGCATCTCCAGCATGTACTCGGGCGGCTGCGCCCCCGCCGCGCCGATGCTGCGGTCGACCACGAAGAACGGAACCGCGTTGATGCCCAGCCTGCCGGCGGTGTGCTCATCGGTGCGCACCTCCTCGGCGTAGCGATCGCCGGCGAGCAACTCGTCCACCTCGGCCGCGGGCAGACCGACCTCCAGGGCAAGCCGGCGAAGCGTGTCGTGGTCTGAGATGAGCTCGCCCTCTGACAGGTACGCGCGCATCAGCCGCTCCTTCATGGCGTCCTGACGCCCGTGCGCCAGCGCCAGATGGATCATCCTGTGGCCGTCGAAGGTGTTGCCACTGCGGGCGCGCTCGAAGTGCAGCTCGAGCCCGTCGCCCGCCGCCACATCAGTCATCCGCTCGAGCATCTCCAGCGCCTGCTCGCGGGTGGTGCCGTACTTGCTCGCGAGGTTCGCAGCCGCCTCGCCCTCGCGTGCCGCGGGGGCCTGCGGGTCGAGCTCGAAGCTGTGCCAGACCACCCGCACCTGCTCGCGGTGCTCGAAAGCCTGGAGCGCAGCCTCCAGGCGGCGCTTGCCCACGTAGCACCAGGGACAGGCTATGTCCGACCAGATATCAACGTCCATGAGCTCTCCCGAGTTACGCATCGACCTACCCGCGCCACGATATCCGCTCGGGGGATCTTCGCTTGGGGGATCAGCACCGGGGCTCACGGGCGCGGCACCGGCGCCGGCCGATGCATCGCGTCCGCGAGCGCGTGCGACGGCTAGCTCGCCACGGAGACTGTGGCTGCGCTCTGCGCCTGGGCGCTGCCGTCGGGATTGCTCGCCGTGACCACCACCCGAACCGTGTCGCGCGAGTCGCCCGAGGCGAGCCTGTAGGTGGAGCCGGTGGCCCCCGCGATGTTGCTCCATGTGCCGGAGGAGTGCTGCCACTGGTAGCTGTATGAGTTCCCGGCGCCAGACCAGACGCCGCTGGTGGCGCTCAGCGAGCTGCCCACGCGGGCGGTCCCGCTGACGCTCGGAGCGGCGCTGACGGCCGGCGGGCTCGACTTGACCGGGCCCACCGCGGCGCTTTGGGCGGCGGCGCTGCCGTGGCTGTTGGTGGCGCTCACCACCACGTCGATCTGATCCTTCTCGTCGGCAACCGCAAGCGTGTAGGTAGCGGCGGTGGCTCCCGCGATCTTCGTCCATGTGCTCCCGCCGTTGGCGGAGCGCTGCCACTGATACGCGTAGGAGGTTCCGGCCGGCGTCCAGGTGCCCGGCGAGGCGCTCAGCGTCGAGCCGCGCGCCGCTGTGCCGGAGATCGAGGGCGCGGTCTTCGAGACGGGTGCGCCGCTTGCGACCGGCCCGAGCGCCGCCGAGACGGCCGCACCGGACTGGCCTGACCGCGTGGCCGTGACGAGCACGCGCAGGTACTGCGATGCGTCGGCGGCTACGGGCACGTAGGCCGGGGAGCTGGCGCCGGCGATCGCGACCCACCCGCTGCTCGGGTTGGCCGAGCGCTGCCACTGATAGGCGTAGGCCGTCGGAGCCGGGCTCCAGGTGCCCGTCGAGGCACTCAGCGTCTGACCCTCTGCGGCAGTGCCGCTCAGAACCGGAGCGGCACTGGCCACGGGCTGGCCGCTCACGAGCGGGCCGACCGCGACCGCGTCGAAGACGTACTGGTTGATGAACGACCAGGAAAGCTTTGCGTAACCGCTCGCGCCCCAGCCTGTCCCCCACGAGTTCTCGATCACGAGCCCGCGCGAGTCATAGCCCAGCGCCACGATCGCGTGGTAGCCCTCCAGCGGGCCGGACGCCCTGGCGTAGAAGCCTTCTTCGGGGCTGCCGATGTAGAAGAAGTTTTCGTAAACGGGGATGCCGATCACCACGGGCGTCCCTTCAGCCAGCGTCGTCTCGATCGCCCGCTGCGTGACGGTCGAGGAGCCGCCCGGTTCGATCGCGAGATCGTGATATCCGGTGAGCTTCCAGTTGACGGCGTGGGCGCGCTCGGCCGTGGTGGGGGTGTCCTTCCAGTCGAAGTTTCCCTGCCAGTAGTCGGACTGGGTGTCCACGCCCTGTTCCTGGGCTATCTGCAGGTTTCCCTCGATCGAGGAGCCGTTGTCCTGTCCGCCGTCCACCTGCGAATAGGTGTACATCGGCTCCAGGCCGCCGCCTGCGATGCCCTGCTTGTTCTCCCAGTAGCCGATCGCGCCGTAGTCGCTGGACCACGCGGCACAGGAGCCCACTTCGCCCTGGTTGCCCACGGGCTGGGCGTATTGCGTGAGGCTGACGCTGCTGGGCAGCGACACCGCAGCCCTCCTGAGCCTCGCCAGGGCCGTCACGCTGGGCTTGGCCGGTGTCGTGGGGATCAGGCCCATGCCGTGGATCGGGCCGGCCAGCGGGCTCAACAGCTGGTTGCTCGCGGCCGGCGTCGCGGCTGCAAGGGCAACGCCCGGCACCGAGCACGATGCGAGCCCAGCCGTCGCGAGGAGTGCCACGCACATACGTCTGCGGGCGCCGTTCCCGTTCCCTGCCGGGCGTGACCCTGAAGCACTCATGCGAACCCCCGTGTCTGCTCTGTTTGATCTGCCCGCCGTCCGGACGGGCGCACCACCCGCATCGGCCGCCCACGCCGGGGAGCAACGATTCGGCGCTCAAGATCGACGGATTGCCAGACGAGCGCGCCACCCATCGCGGCGCTGCTACCCAGATCGGTGCCCGATCTGGGCCCGTCGCTCAGCCGTCGCCGACGGGCGCAAGCGGCGCGTCCAGCGACGGCAGCGCACCGTCGCGGTCGCCGTCGCCGTCGCCGTTGCCGTCCCGCTCGCGAGGCCCGAGTGCGCCGGCCTCCCTCAGCGGCCCCAGCGCCTGCGGCTGCTCCACAGGCGGAAATTCCTGTTTGAGCTTTCGCGCGCGCTTGCGGGCGTCTTTGTCGGCCCTGCGCTCACGCAGCTTGGCTTCGCGGCTGATCTTGGCCATCGTGGTTCGCTTCTTGCCGCCTGAGGCCATTTCAGTTCATCCTTGTCGTTGGGCAGCAGCCGCGCGCGGCGCCTCGCTGCGGGTGGTGTCGCCTTGAAGCTGATGCCGAGCCCAGCCGGCGGGAAGCAGGTAGCGCCGTGGTGCTCGACCCTCCGATCCGCCCGTGCCCGAGCGGGTGAGACCGTGCAGCCCGCGTGGCGCCTCCGGAGGCTGTCCGGCCTCCGGGATGCCGGCATGGGCGCCGATCCACGCGATGATCGCGCCAGCGTCAGTGCCCTCGGCAAGGATCGCGGCGCGCTCGATGCTGCTGCCACCTGCCGCCAGCGGACGCGAAAGGCGGCTCACGACGGCCCGAATCTCATCTTCCTCCATGGCTGCTTGACCTAACCGGCCTCTCGGGAGCAGCGGCCGCGAGGCAGAGAGGTCGCATAAGGACCACGCGAACGCACAATCGCCGACCTCGGGCGAGGCGCGACCGACATATCCACCCTAACAGGGGCGATGCGGCGCTCCGCCGGGGTCCAGCGCCGGCTACGCGGCGGGAAGCTGCGCCTTCTCGAACAGCGCGTCGATCGCCGCGCGCGCCTCGGCGAGGCTTGCATCCTCCGCGGCGCCCAGGTCCAGCGGGATCATCGCGGGGCTTTCGCGTGCCAGCGTCAGCTCGGCGTGGATGAAGCGGACATCCGTGAGACCCAGCTGCTCGAAGGCGTGCAGCAGCCACGCTTCACGATGGTCCCAGCCCTCGCGCGGCGTGCCCGGCCCATACCCTCCACCGCGTGCCGCCGCGATGGTTAGCGTCCGCCCGCCCAGCAGGCCCCCCTGCTCGCCCACCGTCAGGCCCGGAACGACCAGGCGGTCGAACCACGCCTTCACGCCGCTGGGCACGCCGAAGTTGTAAAGCGGCATTCCGACGACGATGGCGTCTGCCTCGAGCACCTCCCCGACCAATCTCTCCGCCAGGGCGCGCGCTTCGCGCTGATAGGGACTGCGCGCATCGGGGGTGAGGAAATTGGCTGTGAACGCCTCGTGGTCCAGGTGCGGGATCGGCTCGGCAGCAAGGTCGCGGTAGACAACCTCGCCGTCCGGGTTGGCCGCGCGCCACCGCTCCGTGAAGTGTCGCGAGAGGGCGCGACTGCGCGAGCTCTCCGTGCGTATGGAGGAGTCGACGTGAAGTAGGTTTGCCACAGACGAACCTTTCTGTACATGCATATGGTTTGCGGATACAAAGCATCCTAGAACGCGGGGCGCGCGCGCCGGTGGCTCAGAGCCCCGCGTTCCCCAGGTACTCCTCGTCGCTCACATGCTCTCCCCATGTGACCATGCTGCCACCGGCGTCCTGCTGCTGGATGGCAATGTGGGTCATGAGCCTGTCCGGTGCGCCACCGTGCCAGTGCTCCTCGCCGGGCTCAAAGAACACACGATCCCCTGGCCGGATCGTCTCGATCGGCCCGCCGCGTCGCTGGCAGCGACCCTCCCCCTCGGTGACGTAGACCGTCTGCCCGGCCGGGTGCGTGTGCCAGGCCGTGCGAGCACCGGGAGTGAAGTGGACGCTCGCCGCGGCAAGCCGGAACGGCCCGCTCGGGTCAGCCACAGCGTCGATGTGAACCTCGCCGCTGAACCACGCGGCGGGGCCGCGCTGTGTGGGTAGGGAATTGCGTGTGATCTGCATGTGTTCACTCCTGGAAGGCGTTGTGCTCGATCGAGCCGGTCGGTGCTATTTATCCTCATGTTGGGAGGCGCAACCGGGCGCCGGGCCCAAGCACGGGCCCTTCACCTGGACCCGCTGACAATCTGGACCGGCTACCATCGGCTGCCGATCGTCAGAGGACGCCGCCGTAGTTCGAGCTTGAGGGGTAGACATGCCTGGTCCTGGTTCTCGTCGCGAGCGTGTCACGTGCGTGGCGGCCTTGGCTCTCTTCCTGGCCGCCCTGCTCGGCACCGCAAATGCAGGCGCCGAAACGCTCTCGTTCAGCCCTGGCCCGGAGCAGACTTTCGTGGTCCCCTCGGGCGTGACCGAGATCAAGGTCGTTGCCATCGGTGAGAAAGGCGAGAACGCCTGCTTCGTGACGTGCTTCAGTGGCCTCTCCGAGCGGGTCACCGCGACGTTGCCGGTCACGCCGGACGAGAAGCTCTACGCGGACTTCACCGGAGCTGGTGACGCGTCGGGCGGCGCGGGGAACGGGGGCAACTCCGCGGACCTGCGCACGATCCCGAGCGCCGAACCCGGCTCACTGGCCTCGCGCGTCATCGTGGCGGGCGCAGGCGGCGGCGAGGGGGAAAGCGAAGAAGGCACGTTCCCGGGCCCGGGCGGCAACGCCGGTGGCGCCGCCGGCGAAGCGGGCACCATTGGAGGAGGCGCGGGCGGCGGCGGGGGCGGAACTCAGCTCCGTGGCGGCGGCGGGGGGAGCGCCGGCGCAGGCGGCACGACCGGCCTGACCGGAGAACTGGGGCGCGGTGGTGCCGGCGGCACCAACGCATCCGGCGGCAACGGCGGCAGCGGAGGCGGAGGCTATTACGGGGGAGGTGGCGGCGGAGCGGGCTCCTTCGCCGGCGCCGGGGGCGGCGGCGGTTCGAGCTACGTCGAGCCCAGCGCCGAGGAAAGCACGTTCGCGCTCAACTCCGCCGAAGCCCCCAGCGGCATCACGATCACCTACGCCGGCGGCACCGAAACGCTGTCCTTCGGCCAGAGCGGCTCGGAGCAGTCCTTCGTCGTCCCGGTCGGCGTCTCGCACATCAAGGTGGTCACGACCGGCGGCGACGGGGAAGACGGCTGCGGGTGCTTCGGGGAAGGGCTCGGCGAGAAATTGACCGCGACGCTCCCCGTCAAACACGGCCAGCGGTACTTCATAGACTTCGACGGCGGCGGATCTGGGTACCCCGCGGGCGGCGACGGGGCCGACCTGCGGACCGTCTCACGCTCCGAAGCAGGCTCCCTGGCGTCAAGAATCCTGGTTGCCGGCGGCGGCGGCGGGAGCGGGACCTCCGAAGAAGAGTCTCGCGGTGGCGGCGGGGGCAACGCGGGGGTCACGGCGGGCGAATCCGGCGGCAACGGGGAACTCTCCACGGGCGGCGGCGGCGGAACGCAGCAGCGCGGAGGCGCGGGGGGCAAAGGGGAAGCCGCCGGAGAAGCCGGATCGCTCGGGCAGGGCGGAATCGGTGGCGTTTTCCCGGGAGGCGGCTACGCAGGAGGTGGCGGCGGCGGCTATTACGGGGGAGGAGGAGGCGGCGGGGGCGAAGGCGCGAACGCGGGCGGCGGCGGCGGGTCGAGCTACGTGGGTCCCCTCTTCGAAGGTGTGTCCTCGGCTCTGGATGGCCGCGACGAACACGCCGGCGTCGTGATCATCTACAGCTCGGCGGATCCCCCCAGCGTCTCCGTAACCACGCCAGCGGAAGGCGCCCACTACGAGCAGGGTCAGAGCGTCGAAGCCTCCTACGTCTGCAGCGAGGGCAGCGGCGGCCCGGGCCTGGAGCCGGGAACCGAAGGCTGCGAGGGCCCGGCGGCCAACGGGACCGCCGTGGAAACCTCGGCACCCGGTGAACACGAGTTCACGGTCACCGCGACGAGCCAGGACGGGTTGACGGCGAGCAAGACCGTCACCTACTCGGTCACCGCGCTCGTCGCCTGTACCGCGGGCTCCTATTCCGCGACCGGGAGCGAACCCTGCCAGCCGGCACCCGCGGGAAGCTACGTGGCAGGCAAGGGAGCCACGCACGCGACGAAGTGCCCCGCCGGCTCCTACCAGCCCGCGACAGGTCAGTCCTCCTGTGTTGATGCGGGTGTGGGTTATTACGTTGAAGGGGAAGGCGCGACCGGCGAGGTGGCGTGTGCGGCCGGCCAGACGACGGCGAGCACCGGATCGAGCTCCTCCTCACAGTGCTTCTCCGTGCCGTTGTCGATCACCTCGGTATCGCCCGATGAAGGGCCTACCGCAGGCGGGACGGCCGTCAAGATCACGGGCACGGGCTTCACCGCCGACACCACGGTCGTGATCGGACAAGGAGACGGTCCCGGTCCGACAGCGATCAAGGCAACAGCCGTTGAGGTGATCTCCTCGACAGAGCTGACCGCCGTGACGGGCGGCGGCGCGAGGGCGGGCACCTTCAACCTGTTCGTGAGCACCGCCGCCGGAACGAGCCACACAACCCACGCCGACATGTTCCACTACCAGCGGCCCACCATAACGGGCGTATCTCCCGACAGCGGACCCGTCAGCGGCGGCACGCCCATCACGATCACCGGCAAAGGCTTCCTACCCGGTGCGACCGTCACGATCGGGCCCTCCGAAGCGATGAACGTCACCGTCGTCAGCCCCACAGAAATCACCGCCGAAACCGCGGCCGGACCCAAGCACGGCACCTTCGACGTGTTCGTCGCCAGCACCGCCGGCAGAACCGGCGTAAACCCCACAGCCAGATTCACCTACACCCGCTAGCAGCGCGCCTCCCGAAGGTGCCGGGCGGCTCTCACCGAGGCCTTGGGACGGCTGCTATCCCAAGCTCGGTGAGCGTGCGGTCAAGCGCCGCTATGGGCGCGGTGTCAGCGTAGAAGTCGTGCTGCTCGACGATCTTGCCCCACCGCGTTCGCAGAACGAGCGCGGTCCTGTTCTCATAGATGCGGCTGCCATCGGGAGCGTCGGCGTAATCGTCGAAGCGAGCCCAGATGGTCAGCGCCCACGGTGGCCCGCTGATCGCGATCTGCCGGATCTCGCCCTGGATGTGCGCTGCGACGAAGTTCTGCAGGAAGCGCTCCATGCCCGCCCTGCCGACCCAGTCCCCAGACCACCTGTGATCACCGTCGTTGAAGTGCAGCACGAAGTCGTCGCTGTAGGCCGCCAGAAGGCTGGTGTAATCGCCCGCGTTCAGCCTCTGCACGTCCCGCTCGAACTTCAGACGCAGCAGCTTCGGGAGGAGCGCGCGGCCGACGCTCGCGCAGCCGAAGCCCAGCACGAAGCCCCTCTTGCGCATGCCACTCCTCTCCCGGTTAGATCTCTCTGAGCCAGAGAAGTCTACGGTGCCGCGAAGCCTGGGCGAGGAGCCGACTTCGCCGAGCGCGCAGCTCCGCGCGATCACACCTTGCTCAGGCGACGCTCGAGAAAACGCCGGTCAGGCTCTGAGCGGGTCAGCGTATGCGCCCGATAGGGCTTCGGTGATGGCTGGAGAGCGACGCGAGCGGCTGCACATGGGCGGACCGATCCGCACAACCGCCGGAGGACCTCTGCACTCTCATGTCGGCATGCTTGCCGCGATGACCGCCTCCGAGTCGCCGTGGACCTCGCTTCCTGCGAGCACGACCTTCAGTGCGGCAGTCTTCGACGCGTCGGCGAATGTGTCATACGCGCTCATCGTGTCCTCGAGCGCGAAGTGGTGCGTGGCGAACACGGTTGGGTCCAGGCGGCCGTCGGCGACGAGTTTCATCAGCCGGGGAATCGTGTTGGTGTCTACCAGTCCTGTGGTGATGGTGACATCGCGGGTCCACAGCTTCTCGAGGTGAAGCGTGGCGGGATCGCCGTGTACGCCGATATTCGCCACGCGCCCTCCGGGACGGATCAGTTCGCAGGCCAGCTCGAACGTGGCAGGTATGCCCACTGCCTCGAGCGCAACGTCGGCGCCGAGCCCGCCTGTGACTTCCATGATCTGCGCAAGGGCGTCCTCGCGGCCGTTGTTGATGGTCAGGTCGGCACCAAACCGCTCCGCGCTCTCCAGGCGGCTGTCGGCGAGATCGATCGCCACGATTCGCCCCGGCGTGTACAGCTGTGCGGTCAGCATCGCGGCGAGGCCGATGGGCCCTGCGCCGATGATCGCCACGACATCGCCGGGTGAGATCTTGGCGTTCAGCACTCCAACCTCATATGCGGTGGGCAGGATGTCGGCGAGGAACAGCACCTGCTCGTCGGTGAGTCTCTCGGGCACCTTGAAGACTGAATTGTCTGCAAACGGGACGCGGGCATATTCGGCCTGCAGGCCGTCGATCAGGTGGCCGAAGATCCAGCCGCCCCCGCCGAGGCACTGCCCGTAACGGGCTTCCTTGCAGTAGCGGCAACGCCCACACGCGCTGATGCATGAAAGGAGCACCCGGTCGCCGACCGCCACCGTGCTGACGCCGGCACCGAGCTCCTCGACCGTTCCGACGGCCTCATGGCCGAGGACCGTGCCAGGTGGCGTCTCGGGCACGTCGCCTTTGAGGATGTGCAGATCCGAGCCGCAGATCGTCGAGGTGTCGATCCGCACGACGATGTCGGTCGGATCGATGATCGACGGATCCGGTACGTCATCCCAGCCGCGCTGGCCTGGGCCGTGGTAGACGAGCGCCTTCATGATGGTCTCCGATCTCTCGCGAGAAGTCCTCGCAGTGAGTCCCGATCCCTCCGGAGTCTCATGCGGACGCACCGGCAAGCTTGGGGCTCGGCTCGCGCAGGTACAGCTCCTCCTCGGCGGGCGTCAAACGGGCGTGGCGGAAGCCAAGAAGGACGAACCCGAGCATCACCAGAGCAAGGACGAATGACGCGATCGAGCCGATCAACATGATCGTGCCGATCTTCGAGAAGCCGTAAGCCTCCAGCAGCAGTCCGCGCAGCGTCGTTCCCTGAAAGGAGGTCGTCTCCAGCGCCGCCAGCTTGGTATTTGTCGGTTCGGCCCGGGCGGCCGTGCTGATCTTGGAGTAGATCCCCCCGTAGGGCATCTCAGAGAGATGGATCGCGATGAAGTGGTCGGCGTAGGCCTCGGCCTGTGGGCCGGTGAGGAGCTGCTGACCTGCGTACTTCGAGACCGACGGGATCATCGCGGGGGTGATCTCGGTATCGGCCTTGGCGTTCGCGAAGGCGGCCTTCGGCGGGAAGAAGATCTGCTGCTGAGCGAGCTGGTTGTGGACGTTGTTGTGGGTGTAGCTCGACCCCCACATCAGCAGTCCGCCCGCGATCAGGAGCACGACCACGAGGACCAGGCCGACAGCGCTGGTGAGAACGTCAAAAACGGTGCGGCGCATGAGAACGGCTCCTATCGATGGGGGACGGTGAGCTGTGACGACTATGGATCTCGCGTCTTTCGACGCGCCCTTTAGGGGAGTGCCACCCTGCCCGCTCTGCACCGGTGCAGAGCGGGCAGGTGGCGCCCCGCGGCCGCGCTGGGGGAAACGCGGCGCGCTCGTCGATGGCGGTGGGTGCCGCTCTAGCCATCGGACGGTCAAGGACGAGCATCTGCGGCCGCTACTCGATCGCCGTCGAGCCGTTTGACACGGTCGGCGTCAATTCCGGCGCCGTGGGGAGGCCGCCGGCGGCCACAGCCTCTCGTTTGAGAAAGGCGCCGAGCTCTTGGATTGTGCTCATCAGCGGGGCCGGGAAGACGACTGTGGAGTTCTTGTCGACGGCGATCTCGACGAGCGTCTGTAGGTTGCGCAGCTGCAGCGCTAAGGGGTGCTCCATCATCACGTCGGAGGCTCGAGCCAGCTCACCGGCGGCCAGTGCCTCGCCCTCCGCGGCGATGATCTTGGCTCGCTTCTCGCGCTCGGCTTCGGCCTGACGTGCCATCGCACGCTTCATCGAGTCCGGCAACTGGATGTCCTTGAGCTCGACCGTGGTTACCTTGATCCCCCACTCCTCGGTCTGGACGTCAAGGATCTCGCGGATGTTTCCGTTGATCTTGTCCGTCTCGGAGAGCGTCTCATCCAGCGTGTGACGTCCGACGACGGCCCGCAAGGTGGTTTGGGCGATCTGGTTGATCGCAGTTTCGACGTCCTCGATCGCGACAACCG